>Ga0214473_10006246_pt1 | contig 14257 bp, 16 predicted proteins | sample RVTome_7_FD_203509 | JGI IMG/M metagenome (GOLD analysis project Ga0214473, IMG submission 203509) | Soil microbial communities from uranium-contaminated site in the Upper Colorado River Basin, Wyoming, United States - RVT98D197 | ecosystem: Environmental > Terrestrial > Soil > Contaminated >... | reverse complement strand
AGAGGTTTGCCCATGCATCCGAATCAGGATCCGGCTTGGTCGAGCCGACCACGTTGAAGTTCGCCGCATAGATGTCGGCCGACGAACCATTGAACACGAAGGCATTCTTCTCGCTTCCCCCGCCGGTGCCATTGCCGTTGGAATTGACCTGGATATCGCCGACCCTGTCACCCGGACCGCGAAGATCGATGTACATTCCGCCTCCACCGACCATGCCTGTATCCTTATAGGTCCATCCCGGAGCGGTGAAGTCGAGTTCGGGATCGTGCGACAACACGAGGATACCTGCGCCTCGTTGTCCCGTGGATATCGCGATGGCATGGCGCCACATGATCTGATTGGGCTTCCCGAACATCTGGCCGAATAGCAGTGAAACGGGGGGGGCGCCAGCATGCTGATCGGACCGGTCCGCGACCACCTTAACGGCGTTGGGCGCGAGGGTGGTCGGAATGAATCGTCGTTCCTGGCGGATCCAGCGGCCGACGACGACCTCGCCTGCCGGATCGTTCGGCAGATTCATCGCCACCGTGATAGGCAGCAGGTCCGCACTGTTGCGATGGGCGATGGCGACGGCGTCGTTCATGCCCCGGACCCAATCCACCTTGACGTTCAAGGCGCCCGCCAGGGCGCCGGCGTCGGCGCCGTTGTGCAACTGATGGGCCGCAAGGGCCCCCCAGGCGTAGTCCAGGCTCAGTCCTACGATCCCGACAAGGACCAGGATCATGACGGCCACCCAGGTGAGAGCCATTCCCCGGCGGCGCCGGCCTCGTGACAGCGCACTCCCACGCACTCTCCGATTACGACAAGCATGCATACCCCACCTCCATAGTGTTGGGTTGACCCGATGTTCCGTGTTTGCGACGGCGTTGTCCATACCCAATAAGGATAGAGCGACCACATAGTCGTGACACCAGGACATCGCACCAGTCTACCCCCGGCGGCATCCTGATGTCAAGTCTTTCTACGGTCTTGGACTGAAAATGTGCGGCTCCGTTGGAACGGGAATTGAAGGTCGCGACAGCCGGGGACACCGGAACGAAGCCGCCGGCGCGGAACGGCATTCCAGACAGGCGAGCGAAAACCCACTGGCGATCAAAGACTGCCACTTGAGACCGATAACCTGCAGCTCCACACTACTGACACCAGAAAACTATCGAAGAAATGCCCCAAGAGCAGGAAAAGTACTTGACAAATCGTGCCTTCCACGATAGGATGGAAACACTAAAGGGATGGACTCCCGTGAATTCAACTCGGATCGCTGCAACGGAAGCAGGATTGTCAGAACCGGATACTCTACTCGGCCGTAAGGGGGTGTGAGCAGGAGTCCCCTGCCGAGAAGTGTCAATGTCCAGGGTGGCTATTAGTATTCGCACGTACACACTCGCCAAAGCCGGCAGCGGTGTCGCTACCGGCATAGAGACCTGTGGCGCAGTGAGAAATAGGATTATGCTATAGAATGGAGGACACAATGAACACACTCAGGAGATTTATCAAGGATGAACGAGGGATCGAACTCTCGGAGTACGTCGTGGCGCTGGGTCTGATCCTCGTGATCGCGTTCGTCGTGATCGCCGCGCTCGGCGGCCAGATCGTTCGCATCTTCAATCTGGTCGTCCAAAAGCTCGTTACAGTCAGCTAGCAGGTGAGCGCGAAGGCATTCCAAGTACTTGCTGCTTGCTCGGGAGAGGTCACGGTGTTGCAGTGGAGCGTCGTGATCGTCGCTTCACTGACGGGTGCGGTTTGGGATGCAAGGAGCGGCCGGATTCCGAATTGGCTGACGCTGCCCGTGGCAGGTCTGGGTCTGGTCTATATGGTTTGGCGCCACGGCTTGTACGGTCTCGGTGAGAGCGCCATGGCATGGGTTATGCTGGCACTGCCGTACATCGTGCTCTTCATCATGGCTCGCGGAGGCGCCGGCGATGCCAAGATGATGGGCGCCATGGGAGCATGGCTGGGCGTGCGGCCGGGCCTGATGGTACTGGTGTGTGTAGGCGCCGCCGGCGCGGTGTTCGCGCTGGCACGGATGCTCGCGCACGGGCGACGCAGGATGCTGCTCGGGAACATGTGCGCATCGCTGTATGTACTCATGGTCGCCCTGTGCGGCGGGCCCGGGGGGGGGAGGCCGATGAAGGACATGCCTGTGGAGGCTCCGGCCGCCCGGGCCACAAAGACAACGGTTCCGTATGGCGTCCCCATCTTCCTTGGCGTGTGCCTGGGGGCGCTTCTGGTGCATATATGGATAGAATAACGAAGAAAAGGACGTGGGCTCGCGGTGCGACCCTGGTGGAAATGGCCGTCGTATTTCCGTTGCTGCTCATGGTGACGCTGGGGGCCATCAAGTACGGCTGGCTCTTTTTGAATGCCCAGCAGATGACTAACGCGGCACGGCAGGCGGCGCGCATGGCCATTCTTCCCGATGCGGACGTGGACGAGGTGAGAGCGGCCATCTCAATCTTCCTGGCCAATGCGGGCATCCATACGTTCACGGTGGACCCGCCCCTGACGACGGTGGCCGGTCCGATTGTGACGGTAGGCATTCGAGTCGATCCCAATACAGTGGATCTCATTCCCGGTTATTTGCCGAACCCGGCGACTCTCTATGTCCGCGTCACGATGGCCAAAGAGGGGACACCCGCAGGGCCGATCACGCCTTAAGTTCAAGGCAGAAGAGAGGATCAAATGAGATTGGCAGTAGTGGTACTGATCATGCTGGGGCTTGTCGCGGCCGGCGCGGCGGTCGTCCTCGTGCAAGTCATGACATTCAACCGCGACGGGACCGGGGAGGTGCCGACCATCAATGTGCTCGTGGCCCGGGCGGACATGCCGATCCGGACACGGATCACAGGCGAGCACGTGGTGGTCAAGCCGATGCCCAAGGCGGGACTGCCGGAAGGGTACTTTGTCAATCCGTCCCAGGCTATCGGCAAGATTCTGAAACTGACCGTAGCCAAGGACCAGCCTGTGGCCGAATCGTACTTCATGACGAGAACCAGCGTTGACGACCTGCTTCGGCCGGGCATGCTGGCGTTCCAGATCCCCCTGGCCCGCGGTACGACAGCGGTGGACCTGCTCTACCCCGGCTGCACCGTCGACGTGTTCGCGACGTTTCCCCTGTACGATCGCCAGAAGGGCGACGCGGTGGTGACGCCCCTGCTGCAGAACATCCGCGTGCTGGGCGTCCGGGATGAAACCGTGGTGACAACGCCTGCGGAAGAGAAAAGCGGGGGGTTCATGGGTTCCGGTTCCAGCCCGCGCGGCGGAGATGTCACGGTGACGCTCGAGGTCAATTCGCGTCAGGTGGCGGCCCTTCAACTGGCCCTGCAGCGCGGCGCCCTGGGGATAGCCATGCGAAACCCGCTGGACAAGGACTGGAATTCGATGGAGCCGATGGTGGTGAAGGAAGGCCAGTTGACTGCGGCCAGCGAGGCCCTCGATCCGGGGACCCTGGCGCTGTTCGGCCGAATCCAGCAGATGCTGACCGGGAATGAGCCGACGACGGAAATCGCCGCGGCGGCAGCCGACCCGAATGCGGCAGCCAAGCCCACCGCCGCAGTGGCTCCGCCGGTCCCCGCGTACGTCGCAGCCGCCCAGCAAAAACGCGCCTGGCCCGTGACCATCATCCGGGGCCAGAAGGTCGAGGAGACGGAAGTCAGCGTGGACCAGAAGGATCCAAACAAGGAAGGTGAATAGACGCAAGGAGAGCCTGAGTAACGATCGAGCTGGCTGGTGAAAGCTCGTACAATCAATTCGTGTTCCGTTAGCAGAGGTGCCTTTATGCGTGGTGCGGGAAGAACAGTCTCTGTGACAGCCCATTCCATCCTGTGGCTGGTAACCGTGCTTACTGTGTTGGGATCTTTTGACGCGGCCCTGGCGGCGTCGGACCCGAGCGGCGAGGAAATCGTCCTCATCGTCGGCCGCTCCACGGTCATCCGGGCACCCTGGCCCACCGTCCGGGTCGCCGTGACCGATCCCAAGGTCGCCAACGTCGAGGCGCTCACTCCCGAGCAGGTGCTCGTGCAGGGATTGAGTGTCGGCACCACCGACTTGATCCTCTGGGGCGAGGGCGAGCAGAGAAGCTCGCAGCAGCGCATCGTCGTCAAACTGGACATCGAGGCGATCCGCCAGCGTCTGCAACAGATCTTTCCGACCGCCTCCCTGCAATTGACCGATGCGGGCGAGGTGCTCGTCCTCCAGGGCCTGCTGCGAAGCGCGGATGAAGCGGAGCAGCTCAATCGCTACCTGGAGAGCGCCAAGATCACGTATGTGAACATGACCAGCGTCGCCGGCGTGCAGCAGGTGGAGCTGCAGGTGCGCGTGGCGGAAGTGAGCCGGCAGGCCCTGCGCAGCCTGGGCGTCAACTGGTTTGCCACGGGTGCGGATGGCTTCTTCGGCCAGCGCGTCGGGACCAGCGGCGCCGGCTCGATCGTTCCGGGCATGGATATCGGAGTGCCGGAAGGGACCTCGGCCACCGGCAGCCTGCCTTTCCAGTTCCTCGGCGACACCTCGGTGACTCCCGGCGTGAGCTTGTTCGCGGGCTTTCCCAGGGCTAACCTCGAGGTCTTCATCCAGGCCCTGGCCGAGAACCAGTACCTGCGAATTCTGGCCAACCCGACGCTGGTGGCCCTGAGCGGCGAACAGGCCGACTTCCTGGCCGGCGGTGAGTTCCCCATTCCCGTTGTCCAGAGCGGAGCAGCCAGTAATGCGATCACCATTCAATACAAGGAGTTCGGCGTGCTGCTGAGCTTCCGGCCCGTGGTCCTGGGCGACGGCGCCATCCGGTTGCGTGCGATGCAGGAGGTGAGCCAGTTGACCGATGTCGGCGCCGTAGTGGTTCAGGGGTTCCAGGTTCCCGCGTTGGTCACGCGAAGGGCCGAAGCGACCCTGGAGCTCCAGAGCGGGCAATCGTTTGCGATGGCGGGCTTGCTGCAACGCACCGACAACGCGGTGACTTCCCGCGTCCCCGGCCTGGGCGATCTGCCCGTGCTCGGCTCACTGTTCCGATCCGTGCGATACCGGCAGGAGGAGACCGAGCTGGTGATTCTGGTCACCGCGTCCCTCGTGGAGCCCCTATCGCTGGCCAATACACCACCGTTGCCCGGAGCGACACACACGGCCCCGGACGACTGGGAACTGTACCTTGAGGGCCGCATCCATGGCAGGGAACCGGCGAAACTCGACCCGGCCAGCGTTCAGTGGCTCAAGGACATGGGGCTCGATCAACTCGTCGGGCCCGGAGCCTGGGCCTCTTACGGCGAATCCTGCACGGCCGGCGCCGAACCGGGACCCTCAAGCAATACCCCTGCCGGCCAGGCGCCGGCGGGATCTGAGGCCGGCGGCAAAACCGAAGAGCAGAAGTAGAGAAATCGTGGTCCTTGAGGTGACGCTGAGATGCGACCTCCGGGATCCAATATCGGGGGGGTACTGTTCGTATGAAAAAAGTAGATGTATTGCTGCTGACAAAAGACGAAGGGACGGCCGCGGCGGCGCAGTCGGCCCTGAGCTCCAGCGCGTTGGGCGCGTCGGCCAGCATCTGTGAGGACATGGGGGAACTGCGGACCCACCTGTCGAAGCCCGGAGGCGGACCTCCGTTTGACATTGTGGTCGTCGATATCGACACAAATCCAGAACATGTCCTGTACGAGCTTGGCAAGGCGGTCACCAGCAATCCACAGACGCGGTTCGTCGTACTGTCCAAGGACTTCGATGAGAAGCTCGTGCTTCAGGCCATGCAGGTGGGGGCCAGGCACTTCCTGAGGAAGAGCTCCATCGCGTCGGAGCTGGACAAAGTCATCGAGCACCTGATCGTCCAAGAGGCCCAGTCCCCGACGCACCTGGGCGATGTCATCTCCGTGCTCTCGTGCAGCGGCGGCAGCGGCGTGACCACCGTGGCCGTGAACCTGGCTGCCGAAATGCAGATCGCCACGTCAAAATCAGTGTTGGTGGCCGATCTGGATCCTCACTACGGCTCGGTAGCCTCCTATCTCGGCATGAAGGGCAACTATGGTATCGGGCATATCCTGAGCCGGGAAGGGCCCATTGACAGGAACGTGATCGAGTCCACCATGCTCACGTATATGGAAGGTCTCGACGTGCTGCTGAGTCCCGCCACGGCCCAGGCGGACCAGGGGCAGCCGATGAATTACCGTAACCTGCTCAAGGTCCTGGCGGCCTGCAGGGAATCCCACCGTTACGTCATTCTGGATGCGCCGCGTCTGCCCGCCCAGACGGTGGCCGACCTGGCGTCCGTGAGCCGGGTGGCCATAATCGTGTTTCAATTGACCGTACGGGACGTGACTTTTGCGGGCTCTTTGATCAAGTGTCTGATGGAAAACGGCATGGCGCGAGAGCAGATTGTGCCACTGGCCAATCGTGTCGGGCGCCGCGGTCCCCTGCTGAGGCTCGCGGACAGCGAACGAGCCATCGGGTCCAATTCCCTGGTGCGCATCCGGAGCGACTGGGGCAAGGCGATGAAGAGCATCAATCATGGGCAGCCCCTGGCCCAGATGGCGAGGCGGTCCCGCCTGCGACGCGACTTTCGAAAGCTGGCGGCCAGGATTCAGCAGATGACCGCCAATGGCGACTCACAAGGATAAGGAGGAAACAGGCATGTTCGAAAAGACCCCTGAACGGACGGAAGGCGCCGAGGCCTTGCGGATGAAGGCTCGGGTCCATCGCAAGCTCCTGCAAGTCATCGATCTCAACGAGGCCCGTCGGGTGCCTGTCGAACAATTGCATCGCCAGTGTGCCGACCGGGTCGATATCCTTCTGCGCGATGAGAAGATTCCCCTGTCGGGTCCTGAGAAGCAGCAGCTCATCCGCGACGTGATGGATGAAGTGTTTGGCTATGGCCCTCTCGACGTCTTCCTGCGAGATCCCTTCATCAGTGATATTCTGGTCAATGGGCCGCACAAAATCTACATCGAGCGACACGGAAGACTGGAGACAACCGACGCCGCATTCCTTGACAATGACCACCTGCTCCGCGTGATTCGCCGCATCGCGGACAGCGTCGGGCGGAGAATCGACGAGAGCGCGCCCATGCTCGATGCGAGGCTGCCGGACGGCTCCCGCGTCAACGCGATCATCCCGCCCTTGGCGCTCGATGGACCGGCCCTGAGTATCCGGCGATTCGGCACCAAGCCCCTGGACATCGAGAGGCTCATCGAGGTGGAGGCCTTGAGGGAGGAGATGGCCTACTTCATCGAAGCGTGCGTGCGCTGCAAGTTGAACATCCTGATCTCGGGCGGCACCGGAACGGGAAAGACCACGCTGCTCAACGCCCTGTCCCGGTGGGTTCCGGAGGGTGAACGTCTGCTTACCATCGAGGACGCCGCCGAACTGCAGCTCCAGCGGGAGCACGTCGTGCGCCTGGAGACCCGACCGTCGAACATCGAAGGCAAGGGCCAGGTGACGCAGCGCGACCTGCTGCGCAACAGCCTGCGTATGCGTCCGGACCGGATCATCATCGGGGAAGTCCGCGGCAGTGAAACGATAGACATGTTACAGGCCATGAATACCGGCCACGAGGGCTCCATGACGACCGTCCATGCCAACAACCCGAGAGACGCGCTGCGCCGGCTCGAGAACATGGTGAGCATGGCGGGGATCAACTATCCGATCCACGCGATCCGGGAGCAGATCGGCTCGGCGTTGAACGTCATGATCCATCTGGCCCGGCTGGCAGGCGGCCAGAGGAAAATGGTTCAGGTCGTGGAGATCACGGGCATGGAGGGCGACACCATCTGTCTCCATGACATCTTCCATTTCAATCAGCAGGGAGTGGATGACAAGGGGAATGCCTACGGCGAGTTCGAGGTCTGCGGCGTGCGGCCACGACTGCTGGGCAAGCTCAAGGCCTTTGGCATAGAGATGCCGCCGGATATGTTCCAGCGCCGCATCCTCCCCAAGAAAGCCCAGCGCCGAGCAGCCGTTGCACGCGTGTAGAGTGGAAACCGAATAGCTCTGAGAATTCCGGGGTCGGCCGTCGCGGTCGAGTCCCATGGGAACAACGAAGCAAACTTGACAAGTTAAATGCCGCCGGGGTCGAGAAAGACGTGATTGCACAGGACCTGATCCACACAATTCTGCTGGTGTCCCTTTTCGTGCTGGTGTTCTGCGCCTGGAGCATCTGCGTCATCCTCTGGATGGTTCAGTACGTCAGGCGCCGAAAGCACGTCCAAAGACGCATAGGCCTCGGGGATCGGGACGTCGAACGCTCCCAGGTGCTGCAATTGTGGCGGGACGAGCACTGGGCCAAGCAGGAGCACACGGAAACCAAGCGTGAGACCCTGGGACAGCGCCTGGAGCGGCTGCGGGCCAATGCCGGATGGAAGACCTCCGCCCAGGTCGTGCTCTTGACCGTGGTCGGAGTAGCCGCCCTGGCGTTCGCGGCCGTCATCGTGCTCGGATATGGGACGTGGCTGGGCGTGACGGCCTCGCTGGTCATCCTGCTGGGGTTCCGGGCCATCACCCTCAGGCGTATCGCGACCCGGGTGGCCCTGTTCGACAGGCAGTTCGTGGACTCCCTGCGTATCGCGGCCCGGGCGCTTCGCGCCGGCCACCCGCTGGTGGGCGCCTTTCAGTCGATCTCCGAGGAGATCAGCGAGCCCATCGGGCCGGTCTTCGGGGAGATCTGCCAGGAGCAGGCCCTGGGGCTCGATATTCAGGAATCCATGCGTCGAATGGCGAATACCACGCGAAATGCCGATCTGAAACTGTTCGCCACGGCCGTGAATATCCAGATGACCACCGGCGGCAACCTGGCGGAGCTCATGGACAGTCTGGCCGCCGTGATGCGATCTCGCATGCGGCTGAACCGCAAGGTCCGCGTGTTGACCGCCGCCACGCAATTGAACAAGCAGACGTTGATCGGAATTCCCGTCTTTCTGTTTATGCTCCTCAACATTATGTCGCCGGAGTACATGGAGGTGTTCTACTTCACCTGGGCCGGCAGATGCATGCTGGTGATAACGATCGTCAGCGTCCTGCTCGGGGCCTGGGTGATGGAAAAACTCTCGGTGCTGCGGTACTAGGGTCTGTGTTGTCCTATGTTCACACGATTACTCGAAGATCACATTACCAAGCTGACGGCATCGGAAGCGCTGCTGGCCGCCCTGGCGTTCGCCTGTGTCCTGTTGTTCGGAGCCAGCGTCCTGTTCCTGTACGAGCAGCGCCAACGGGCCGTGCGCAAGAGACTGGACATGTCCGGTCCGATGGATGTCCCGGCGACGAGGACCCGGGAATCCCGATTCCTGCGATTCGTCGAGCATATCGGCAACTTCATCTCCCACGGCCATGCCAGTACGAGTCTGTGGGAACAGATGATCCGGGCCGGCTACATGAGCCGGGGCGCACCGGCGATCTACACCGGCGTCAAGATGCTCTTTTTTGCCATCGGCCTGGCGATCACCGCCTTTTTCGTGCTCCCCAGCCAACAGAGCGTTGTGCAAAAGACCGTGTGGATTTCCCTCGGCGGACTGATCCCATTCTTCGTGCCCAATTTCGCCGTCCTGGTCCGCGAGAGGAAACGACGGGAAGAGATTCGACAGCATCTGCCGGATGCGATCGACCTGCTGGAGATCTGCGTGTCGGCTGGAATCGGATTGGACATGGCCTGGAACCTGGTCGCCGATGAAATCCGCCATGTCAGCTCCGTGCTGGGCAGCGCCATGGACCTGAGCAACTTCGAGATGCACCTGGGCGCCAGCCGGACGGAGGCGATGCGGAATATGGCGACTCGCACCGGCGCCGAACAGCTTACCTCCCTGGCCGCGATCCTCGTGCAAAGCGAGCGGTTCGGGACAAGCGTGGCCGATACCCTGCGGGAATTCGCCACCTGGATGCGGGAGGAACGCCATTTGACCGCAGAAGAACGGGCCGAGAAGATGCCCACGAAAATGCTCTTCCCCATGGCCCTGTTCATTTTCCCTGCCATCATGGTCATTTCGATCGGACCGGCCATGATCCATATAACCCGTACGCTGGCAGTACAGTAATCAAGAGGGCCTCCGCTTGTCGGACGCCTGTGAGAGAACAAGGAGATTGTCGTATGAGATTGTGCTGGACCATTGTGGTCTGTCTGCTCTGTGGTTTGTTGCCCGGTTGTCAGGAAAGTATGAGCGAGAGCGGGCCGGATAAGAATATCGACGCCGAACTGGTCAAGACCCTGAACAATATCTCCGTGGAGAACGCGATCATCACGCAGCACACGATATATCCCTACCACTTTGCCGCCGATGGTGAGCAACTGAATGAGCTGGGACGTCGTGACCTGGCCGTGCTGGCCAGGCATTTCGCGGAGAACGCGGGTACTCTGAACGTCCGGAGAGGCCAGACGCCGGCCGCGCTCTACGAGGCCCGCGTCGCTCACGTGGTCCAGAGCCTCAAGCAGGCCGGGGTCGATACGACGCGTCTGAGTGTCTCTGACGAGATGCCCGGCGGAACGGGAATGCCTTCCGAGCGGGTGGTCACCATCCTCAGACAGGCCCCTCAGGGCCTCACGATTACCACGCCCAGCCGGACGACGGGGACATCTCGAAGATGACAGGACAACATCATCATTCACATCTTCCGCGTTGGTGGTACGCGTTTGCCGGCGCCGCGTGCATGGGCCTGCTCCTGGAGGGCTGTTCGTCGCCGAAGCAGGCCGGCTTCGACGAAGGGAAACGGTTCGGCCAGACGCCGGACACCTTCGAGACTCAGCGGGACCTGCCGCCGAGTGCAAGAACGCTGTACACGATGGCGGAGATCCTCGCCGCCCAGGGCAAGGACCGCGACTGTGAATTCACGCTCAAGAGGTGTATCCAGCAGGAACCGAGATTCACGCCGGCCCACAACAAGCTGGCGGAGCTGCTGATGCGACAGGGCCGGGTCCATGAGGCATCCGGCGTGTTGTCCCAGGCGCTGCGCATCAGCGACGCCGACCCGATCCTGCTGAACAACCTGGGAATGTGTTGCCTCGTACAACGGCATTATGAAGAGGCCGTGGAGCACTTCACGAAAGCGGCCGGCCGGGTCCCTGAAAGTGCGAAGTTTCGCGCCAATCTGGCCACGGCGCTGGCACTGCTCGGCCGTCACGAGGAATCGGGAGCCCTGCTCCAACAGGTCCTTCCTGATGAGCAGGCGAAACACAACGCAGAGATCCTGCGCAAAGCCCACGAAAAGACGATGGGCGGACCGACCGGTATCCAGGATCGATTGCCGCAGGCCGCTCTTCTGCCGGGGTAAGTCAAGGGAGTGATCGAGATGTGCTCTGCCCTGCCGCGGGGTGCACTCGCTCAGACCCGGGTCGACGCGATCCTGGCTCGACGGGCCCATAGGCCCTGAGCGAAGGACAAGCAAAGGAGGCGCGTATGTCGATGAAGAGGCAGCCCAGAAAGGAACCGAGGCTGGAGGCGGGAGAGACGGCAATCCTGCCGGAGATGCTGGTCCATGGGCGCATGAGACAGCGAATCGTAGCCATCAGCCATACCCGGGCGAGTCGCAGGCGCATGGCCAGGGACACATACCTCCGCAACCTCGTGCACAGCGGGGCAATCACGCCAGGTGATCTGGACGGCGCCATCGACGCCTGCAGCAAGGCCCTTACGGAATTCACATGGTTGACTGAAGTGGACGATGCGGTGCTTGGGCGAGCCGACTGTGTGTTCTTGGTCAGGCACGGCCGATTCCCCGTGGATAATAGCGATTTCCGGCTGAACGGGAATTATTGCAGGATCTGCCGCTGCCTTCAGTTCGATCCGCATTATTACGATCCCCAGTTGGAGCAGTTGCCGCAGGTCCTGGAGGCGCAGCGGACGGCCTCCCCGGCCGGCGATGCCGATCTCCGCGTGCACACCAGTGCCCTCGAGACGGTCCTCGTCCCATCATCGGCCTCCCAGGGGCAGCCGGCGCCCCCCCAAGCGGCACGCACGGGGTCGTCAGCCGACGCGCGCATGGCCATAAAGCGGGGCAACGCCTGGGCCTTCGTCGGCGTTCTGGCCGTTGGCCTTGTAACCGCTCCGATCCTCGTGACGATCGTCATGCGGTCCTTCTCGCAAGGCGCGGTGGCGACAGGCATGTCGATTGGCGTCGCCTGGCTCGCCCTGCTGGCGGGCGCTCTGGCCCTGACCCTGCCACGACGGCAGTCACGTCATCATGGGCTTCGTGGCAGATTCGGCAGGTCTGGAGGCGAGTGACACCGTCAATATCTTCGTAAAAGGCCCGCCCCCCCCCTCGCAATTCCCCGTCCGCGGTGGCTTATCTTCCGGCGGCCGAGAAGCTGGCTTCGATCTCGGCGTACAAGTCCCATTCGGCCGGCATCCAGGAGGCGATCGTGCCGCGTCCGGTGATTCCCTTGAAGCGGCCGGTTCCTGCCACGAATGTGATCGTTCCGACCTGCTTGCCGTGCTGGTCGCCCGATACGTCCACTTTTGCCAGGATGCTCGAGCCGTCCGGGAAATCGTACATGGTGAATCCCTGGTAGAACGCCTTGCCTTCCGGGGAATTCGTGTGGACCAGTGAACTCGACAGTTGTGCGAATCCTCCGTCGCCGAGGACGATATATCCCGCGCGATCGACTGCATGAAGCCCGGCCATCTTGCCGCCGAGCTGGCTGATCCGCTTACTGGATGAGAATTCCCGCCAGCGGGTGACCTCCATGGCCGTCTGTGCGGGGCTGAAGCGGGTGGTAAAGCACAAGGCCACCAGGATGCTCGCGCCAACGAGCATGCCGAGGCGTTTCGCGCCGGCGGTACGACACTGACCGCCGCTATTCATGCCGGCATTCGTTTGATCGTCGTTCGCCATCATAGCCTGTCATCTCCACGCAACAGCCGCTCTCGGCCCAATACCTGCGAGTGCAGACGAAGTCCTGGCCGCGACGATTTATCGGCAATCCGCCGCCTCGGCATAACTACAACCTCTGCGCAGGCACATTCTGGTCCGAGAACACGGGCGCGCGTGGGCACAGGCAAGACGCTTGTTCACTTGGGTTCGAAGGTCAGGCAATCCGGCTCGCCCTGTTGATATCCAACCATGATGCTGCCTGCAATACATTCGAGACTCTCATTGTATTCGCAGACGCTTACTTTGCAGGCGCCGACATTGCCCGTTGCTGCTTTATCACCGCACTGACCGGCTGTCTGCCCCGCGTAGGTATCACAGATCGGATGTGTGGGGTTATCGCCTACCTGGATCGCAAGGGCATGGCATTGCTCGTCCATGTTGTAACAGCAATCCGTGACCTGACAACCTTTTACCGGCGGCATTTCCATAGTCGTCCCTTTCCATTCTCTGTTGTCGTAATGCAGACCACCTCACATCCTGCCAACATAACAGTCCATGCGTTTTGACTGTCTAAGGAACTGCCCCAATATGCTTCGATGGATTGCCTAATGGGGTATATCGAGGGAAGACCGGTTTGGGGAGGCTCGCTCGTGAGGCTCAGGCCGCCAACGCCGGGGTGGGCCGTCGCATGGAAAGAAATCGGTCGGCGTCGTGGAAATGTTCAGCAGGACCTGTTTCTTGGCCGTTGGACTCCTGGTGGCTAGTGTGCCCGTGGTGCGCGTGGTGCGCGTGTTCGCCATGGGGCATGAAGAAATGAAGGTGGCCAGTGGTGAAACGTATCGAGCCAAACGCCACGACGCCGACACCGATTATTGCGCTTCCTTCGTTTGCTGAAAGGCCTTTCCGCATGGCCGTTCTTTCATCGTGCAGGATTATCGGACATCTCCGATGCATCTCGACGGATTCGGTGAGCACCGGCCGCAATTGAATGCTCTCGCTACACATGAGAAGCTACGTTGCTCCACTCCTTTGCTGAGCATCATCCGGTATACAGGATCATCTTTGACAATCCGAACCTTCGCATCCATGCCACACTCTTGAGAAGACCGCAAATCCGAAGGCACAGCAATAGGCCATTTCCTTAATTCCATATACTCCGAATGCCTACATCGAACGGTGACGTGGTCCGCAGCCGGCGAGTCGTCAGGGGACAGGTGGACAAGCGTTGCTTTTTCGCACGTGCCTGCCTGGGTGTAACCCAGTGGCGATTGAAGCGGGTGGCAGCGTCAAGGCCTGCGGCCTTGACGCTGCCACCCGCGAACCTCATGTTTGCTCTGCCTCGATTCTGTCGTGCACCCGCCTATAGCTGCCAATGCAGGTGCTTTAAGGCGGGATATAACCGGGTGTAAGTTTCGAATCGCTTCTCGTAGGCCGTAGCGCTCTGTTGATCGGGGGTGATCTGGCGGCCCAGGTGAACGGTCCGGCTGACTGC
>Ga0214473_10006245_pt1 | contig 14258 bp, 12 predicted proteins | sample RVTome_7_FD_203509 | JGI IMG/M metagenome (GOLD analysis project Ga0214473, IMG submission 203509) | Soil microbial communities from uranium-contaminated site in the Upper Colorado River Basin, Wyoming, United States - RVT98D197 | ecosystem: Environmental > Terrestrial > Soil > Contaminated >... | reverse complement strand
AATTTCGTTCCTTAAAAGGTTATCATAGACTGTTTGAGAAATAAACTTTGCGCTAAGAAAAACTTCGAGTCCTATAGCTTTAACATCATTGCTTGTAAGCTTATTAATTAACAAAGCATAATAGCTTCTTTTGATAGGCCAGGGACCAATGTTCTCTAAGTCAGATTCTGAGACGTGAATTAGCACAATGTTTGAATCTGGTTTGCTTTCACCCTTAATTTTAGAAAAAATATTTTCGGTAAATAAGTTTAATGGAACGAAGATATCTTTGAGAAAAAACAAAATGAGAAATGATAGAAGAACTATCAGAGCTTTTGCAATAGCCTTATTTTTTAATAGAGTCTGAAAATCCATAACATCTAATTCTAATTACAGCAAAGATAATTATTTTCTTTATATCAAAAGAACGAGTATTAGTATAAGGTTGATTGCTGAAATTAAAATTAATCATGCCAGTAAAAGTCTATACTTAGACTAACTAATTATGGTTTTGATTTATGCACATATTGCTTAATACATGGGAAATAAATTAAGTTTGCTTGACTCTACAATTTAAAAAAGGTTGGAGGGGTTAAAATTGAATAAAATCGTTCTTTTCATTTTGTTTTTCTGCATTACCTCTTCTGCTCAAAATTTTAAGTGTGGTTTTGATGTAGAATTTAGTTGGATAAGAATTAGTGACGCAAATGGAATGGGGATGCTTGGTGTATCACAATCACCGATATCTGGTCATCTGAATCTAGGATATAATGTCAATGAAAGCATCTCAGTGCAAATCAAAATTGGAAGGTCAATAGTTACTGAGTTTCTGGGTTGGGAATATGGAATTCTTGGAAAATATAAATTATTTAAACCCTTGTACATAAGTTTTGGTATACTAAATCATCGGAATGAGGGAGATATATATTCTAATCAGCTAGCAGTTTCATCCCCTTCAATTTTAATGATACAGTCGGGAGCGGGAATTGATATCGTTGATTTTTTTTCACTTGGATTCGATTACTATATCCCAACAATAAAACAAGTAATTGTATGGCGGGGATTCGGAGTACGCGAACCGCAAACATTTGAGAAGATGATCAGGTTAGGTTTTAATTTTGGCTGGGAACTTTAAACAATGAAAAAAATTATTGTGCTGATATTCTATTTCTGTATTCTGGTTTCTGCTCAAAATTTTAAATTAGGTGGATCTTTTGATTTTATGCTAGGGAATAAAAATCTTGCTATAGAAGTCGGACCTGCTATAAATCTTGAATATCTATTAGATGTTATACCAATTTCAATTAACGGATGCGTAAGGCTTCATTATTCTGAATTAAATGACAATACATACAAATTTTCATGGGGTTATACTTATTCGACTTACAGCATAGGAACTATTATTAAATACTATCCAATCACATGGGACATCGAACCTTACATCGCCCTTGGGTTATTTTATAACTTTAATAATGCAAAAGCATCAGAGATGGCATCTCCCTTTATTAATGGATATACAGTTGGACAAAAAATTGTTGAGCACAATTTCTCAACAGAACTAACTGGGGGGCTAATATTAACAGCAAAAACTCCCATCAATTTATTTGTTGAAGTCACCCAATCTTTCAATAAACCGGATTATGATTTAATTCTCTTGGATTCTGATAACAACAAAACAACACGCAAAGAGAAATTTAATTTTAATGCTTTATTTATAAAATTGGGTGTACGGTTTAATATATAACTTATCCATCTGTTTCCCTGTACAACTGTCATGGTCATATTGCTGCAACTAAGATTAATTATAGTATGACCATAACAACCTTTTAATGCTTACAAAATAAACTTGCTCAAATCCCTATTCTTAACGATCATGTCTAACTTCCCTTTCACAAACTCTGCAGTAATCTTAACGGTTTCTTCGGGAAGCTTATCGGGAACATCGAATAAAATATCCTCAAGCAGGGTTGTTAGGATAGTGTGGAGACGTCTGGCACCAATATTCTCGACTTGTTCATTTACTTCGGTCGCAATTTTGGCAATTTCTCTAATACCGTCGTCAGTAAAATCTAATTTCACTCCCTCAGTTTCAAGAAGAGCATTGTACTGCTTAAGCAAGGCGTTTTCTGTCGTTGTAAGTATTTTTATAAAATCTTCCTCGGTTAAGCTTTTCAACTCAACTCGAATTGGAAATCTTCCTTGAAGCTCGGGAATTAAATCGGACGGTTTCGCTATATGAAATGCACCTGAAGCAATAAACAGAACATGATCGGTTTTTACAACACCATATTTAGTATTAACATTTGAACCTTCAACGATAGGAAGCAAATCCCTTTGTACTCCCTCACGCGAGACATCTGGACCGTGTCCTTTCCCTCCGCTCCCGGTTATCTTGTCAATTTCATCTAAGAATACTATCCCGGAATTTTCTGCTCTCTTAATTGCTTCTTTCTGAACAGCTTCCATATCAATCAGTTTTTGCGCTTCTTCCTGAGTTATTACTATTCGTGCTTCTTTTATGGGAGTTTTTCTTTTCTTCTTTTTCTTAGGCATTATGTTTCCCATAATCTCCTGTATGTTTATTCCCATATCATCCATTCCAAACGGACCAAGCACCTGCATCCCGATAGCATTTTGAGCCGCCGCATCGAACTCAATCATCTTCTCATCCATCTCACCTTTTTTTAATTTTTCACGCATCCAATCACGGGTTTTTTGGTTTTGATATGCTTCAGAATTAGGATCTGTTTCCGCTTCCGCGGCAGATGATCCTGCTTTCTTGACAGGCGGAATTAAAATATCCAAAATTCTTTCCTCCGCAAGCTGCTCAGCTTTTGCTTGCACTTCACCGGTTTTTTCTGACTTAACCATGTTCACAGATATATCGGTCAAATCTCTAATCATGGATTCGACATCTCTTCCAACATACCCAACTTCCGTAAATTTTGATGCTTCAATTTTTAGGAAAGGGGCATTTGATAATTTGGCTAATCGTCTTGCAATTTCAGTTTTACCAACCCCTGTTGGCCCGATTAAAATTATGTTGTTGGGAAGAATTTCTTCTCTCATCGTATCTTTAATTTGCTGACGTCTCCAACGGTTTCTAAGAGCAATTGCAACAGCACGTTTAGCTTCATTCTGTCCGATGATATATTTATTCAAGCTCTCAACAATTTGAGATGGTGTTAGTTCTTTATTCAAAGTCTTACCTTTTATTTTACTTAGCGATTTCTTCAACGTTTATTTTGTCGTTTGTGTATATGCAAATTTCCGAAGCGGTTTTCAGTGCTTCATTTACAATTTCTTTCGCGGAAAGATTGCTGTACTTTTTCAGCATTCTGGCAGCAGCAAGTGCATACATTCCTCCCGAACCAATTGCAACAATCTGATCATCGGGTTCAATTACATCTCCGGTACCGGAAATAACAAGCGCCTTATCTTCCGAAATAACTGCAAGCATTGCCTCAAGCCGCCGGAGATATTTGTCGGTTCTCCAATCCTTGGCAAGCTCAACTGCAGAACGATGTACGTTGCCGCGGTACTGCTCAAGCTTATCCTCAAATCTTTCCATCAAGGTAAAAGCATCTGCCGATGCACCTGCAAAACCACATAAAACTTTTCCATCGGCAATTTTTCTTATCTTCATTGCGTTGTGTTTCATGACCGTGTTACCGAGTGAAACTTGCCCATCACCTCCAAGAGCACATTGCCCTTTATGAATCATACCTAAAATTGTTGTTGCTCTTAATTTTTTTGTCATTTTACTTATTCCTCAAATTCATTTATAAAATATTCATGTTAAGTAAATCTCATAGGCAGTCACGATCCACATAGTGACTTGACATCTAAGAAATTTATGTCACGAAATAATTCGTGACAACCATATATTAACACAGCCTGTATATTATGGTACTAATTTTTTGCTTTCCTTCCAGGGTAAAAACCATTCAGTAAAAGGAACAGCCATAGGTACAGCAGTTATTCTGCCGCCAAAACCTAAGTAACGATACACAAGCATATTTAAATCCGAAACCGGAATTGTGTTTACCATATATTCATTAATCGTCACGCTGTATTTATTGGCAAGCTTAACTGTGAAATCTATAAAAAATTTGCTTAACTTTTTATAAGTTAAATTTTTCCTTATCTCTTCTTTTGATTCTTCATAAGATAATGTCGTATCAACATCCGATTCTCTTTTGTTAATCAGCTTGAAAATAGAATAACCTTCAGGGAGCTTAATAGGTCCAAAAATTTCACCAATGCTCATCTGAGAAGCAATACTTCCTATCTCTCCGTACATATTAATCGGAAAGAATCCAAATTCTCCTCCATTGTTTCTTGTCCAGATTCTTTTTGTATGCAGCGTAGCAAGCTTACGAAAATCAGCTCCGTTCTCCAATTCACTTAAAACAGATTCAATCACCTCAAGGCTATCTGTTAAAATTTCTAATATATTCACTTCAGCTAAAAAACCATCTGTGCTCTGCTTTTTTTTCAGATAGTAATCGTGCAATTCATCATCAGAGATTTTTACAGAATCCAACAGCATATTTTTAAGAATTTTTGCAAGATAATTATTTTTCCACATGGCGATTGAACTTTTAACTTCAGGTAATTTTTGAAGCCCTCTTCCGTATCCCTCACGAGATAATAATTCGTACTCAATAAATGTTTTAACTCTTGAGTTCAACTTTGCAGCTATAACATTGGGCTTAACGTTTGCAGAAAAGAAACCATCAAAAATAAATTCGCGTAAAAATTGTTTAACGGTTACGGGCGATTCATCAAATTTTATAAAGAACATATTAAGAGTATCGATCCCAAGCTCTTTTTCAATTGAAAGTAAATCATTCACATCTAAAAAAACATTTTCACTATCAGGAATCGAATTAGCAGCTTTTTTGTAATTCAACCTATAAGCTATTTTTTCTGCAATGCTCCAGAACAATGCTGCATCTGTTTCCACTTTTCTGCCGGCAAAAAATTTAGTAAAGAACTCATCATAATACGTTTCGGTTTTCCTGTGTTTTATTATTTCCTCAGCTTTCATTACTACTTGTTCATGCTTCTCAAAAGTTGCAGGTTCTTTTTTTAAAAGTTTAAAAATCAGCCACCCGGAGCTTGACTTCACCGGAGGTGTAAATCCATCTTCATTCAGGTCATAAAGTTTATCCTCAACCGATTCTTTTAACTCGCCATATTTAACTTGAATTGGCGGTAAATTTGACCGGGCAATGTTCTTAGCAGAATCGAATGATATCCCATTTCTTAATTCTTCGTTAATCTTTAACGCGGATACTGAATCAGCAAAAAGTATTACATCAACGTTTAAATTGATGTAAATTCTTTTAACTCCCTCAAGTTTTTTTTCATCGGAAATATTTATTTTGTCAGTGATTTCAATTTTATAAAGAGCATCTCTTACAAACATTTTTTCAATCGTCTTGAATGTAATCTGCATTATATCCGAAGTATCGAGTTTTAATTCTTGCGCTTCATCAGCCCAAAGCTTCTCGGCAATAAGCGAATAAAGCAAATCATTTTTCTTTTGTTCAAGATTTTTTTTCATACCGGCGCTAACTTGTGGAATCAATTCGAATCTTTGCCGATACTCGTCTTGAGTTATTCCCGATGATCCTATCTTAACTAAAAGACTATCCCCTGAGGCTGAGATTTTTGTAGAACTTATGACGAGGAGGATAAATATAATAAAGGGATAAAATTTCATTAATGGACGACAAACATGAGAAATATTTTAAGCTCTAAAAACTTTCATCGGAATTATTCTCGGAACGGTTTTTTGATAATCAATATAGACTGCGCCGAATTTTTCAACAAGACGTTTTTCCTCGAATACTGAACCAATGTAAAAGTACACGACAAAAATTACAACAATTATAAAATAAGTTAAACCCATCACGGGCCGCATTACTAAAAACAGTATCGAGAAAAAATATACGGGATGTCTTGAATATTTATAGGGACCCTCAATACGAAAAGTGGAATATTCATCGAGGTCTTCAGGATTATGATTTCCGCTTCTTAATCTTTTTATTTGACTAAGTCCAATAAATTCTCCCGCACTAAAGTATCGGGCACTCCAAACAATTCCAAATAAACTTAACAGCTGCATAAAAAGAATGATCAGGTCATAAGGATTTGGCAAGTCATAAAGCGTAAAATTAATTTGTGGAAGATACGGATAAATAGTGATAAGCATTATCACCGAAATTACGTTGTAGCCAATTCTGTAATAAGCAATAAGATTTCCAAATTTATTTTGAAATACTTTCTTAACCTTATTTGAAGCAAGAATGGAATGTATAATGCAAAAAAAAGATAATAGTAAAATTGTAATTGTAATATCTGCCAAAAGTTTCATTTTAATTGCTTCCGCAGACGTGCAATCGGCAGCTTCAATTGTTCTCTATACTTTGCAACCGTTCTGCGTGCAATATGAATACCCTCTTCATTTAAGATCTCAGCAAGCCTGTCATCGCTATAAGGAGCAGATTTATCCTCCGATTCCATGAGTTCTTTTAGCCGCTCTTTAATATGCTTGTTTGATACTTCTTCGCCTGAATCCGTCGAAAGTCCTTCACTAAAGAAATATTTTAATTCATGAATCCCCATAGGACTTTGAACATATTTCCCGTTAACAACACGACTTATAGTCGAAATGTCCATCTGTATTTCTTCTGCAATGTCTTTGTAGATCATCGGCCTGAGAAACTTAGGACCGCTGTCAAAAAACTCGTACTGTTTTTCAACTATTGCCTGCATAATTCTCATTAATGTATCGCGTCTCTGCTGAATACAAGCAATAAACCATTTAGCTGATTCAAATTTTTCACGTAAAAATTTGTATGTGTTTTTTTCCCTCGGACTTTTTTTATTCTTTTTATTGTTTTTAAACATCTCCAGATAAGTTCGGCTAATTGTTACAGAGGGTAAGCTTTTATCGTTCAGAGTGATGACGAAACTATCATCGAGCTTTTCAATAATAAAATCCGGAGATATTTGATTCATCTCAACAGAATCTATATTGCCTTCGCCCGGTTTGGGATTAAGCTTGTGTATAAGATTGAACGTTTCCTTCAGACTCTCATCAGTTAAATTCATCTTCTGTTTTACAATTTCAAATCGCCTTTTTGCAAAATCATCAAAATAATTTACAAGCAGTTCTTCGGCTAAATATTTGTAGTAAGGGTCAAAATCTAAATTGCGAAGCTGAACCAGAAGACATTCCTGCAAATTTCTTGAAGCAACACCTATCGGATCGAACTTCTGCATTTTTTTTAGGAGCTTTTCAGCTTCATTAAAAGAAATATCGATATGCTCGAACAGGCTCAGTTCCTTCAGAATATCATTTAGGTCTCTTTTCAAATAACCATCTTCATCAAGGTTACCGATAATCTCTTCGCCAAGTCTGTAAATATCTTCATCAAGATTCAGCATTTGAAGCTGCTGGGTAATATGCTCGCTTAAAGACTCCCGCTGCTGTGCTAAAGGGTGAAAGACTTCCTCATCATTGCTTCTGTTAACTCTATCGGCATCACGGTCATAATCATTCATAAAATCTTCAAGCTCAAATTCCTCTTTATCACGATCAGAATATTCATCAGTCACTTCATCAGCACTATCTTTTTCTTTTTCCTGAACTTCCGAATCTCCATCACTCATTTCTTCAAGGATTGGATTAATCTCGAGCTCGGTTTTAATTCTTTGTTCAAGAGCAAGAGTATTTAACTGTAACAGCTTTTGATACTGAATTTGCTGGGGTGAAAGTTTCTGCTGCTGCGAGAGCCTTTGACTTAATGATAGCATTCTATTTCCCGATCACTTCCTTTAATTTTTGATACCAGTTTTTACCATAACGCCTAATGAGTGCGTCTTTACAAAAATCAATTAAACTAAAATTATCTTTGCTTCCCTTTTCAAGTGCAGGCGAACATTCAGAGAATTCTTCGAAGCGTAAAACATCTCCGCCAAACTTTGACACTCTAATTGGGAACAAGTGACAAGATATCGGTTTCCGAAAATTTGTTTTACCTTCAATGTATGCTTTCTCCAAAGAACATTTCGCAATACCACTTTCAAAAAAAGCAAAAACGCATTCTTTATTATTAATACTGCTTACTAATAGCTCGCCGTTTTTATATTCAAAAAATTCACCTTTTTCAAGTTTTGTAACATGATTTTCTGATAAATAATTTTTTACGGCAGCGAGCGAATCCTGAATTTGACTTATCTCATCATCTAAAAGAGGAGCGCCATATTCACTTTCTAATGTACAGCAAGCGCCTTTACACTTAGCTAAATCACAAGCAAATTTCGTGTCAAGTAATTCCTGCCTCAAAATTACGTTTTTTACAACAATATCGTTATTTATATACATTGGAATAATTTTTGTTGAAAAATAACAAAATCGGTATGAAATTAAAAGAAATACCGCTTTTATCTAAAGAAAAAATGAGTGGAATTCCGTAAAAGATGATGTTATTCCAGAAGCAATTTCACTTTCATAATTGGCAGAACTTTAACAAATTTACCTGCACATAATTCAATTTTTTCTATTTTCAGCAAAATGCGGTATAAATGAACCTACACTTTTCTTCCAAAATTTAATATGCACACATTAGAATTAGAATAAAAATGAAAAAGATAGTTGTTGTAGCATTAGGAGGTAATGCTCTCCTTCGCGGAAGTGAGACCGGAACAATCCAACAGCAAGAAAAAAATACGTACTATACCTGCAATAATCTTATTAACATTATAGACAAAGATTATGGTTTAGTTATAACACATGGCAATGGTCCGCAGATCGGGAATATTTTGTTAAGGAATGAAGCAGGATATGAGAGTTATAAAATACCACAAATGCCTATCGATGTTTGTGTTGCCGATTCGCAAGGTGGAATAGGTTATATGATTGAACGGCAGATGAAAAATATTTTGAAAGAACACAAAATCAGGAAGAATGTGATTACGCTTATCACCGAAGTGCTTGTTGATGTGAATGATCCGGCATTCAAAGAGCCAACAAAGCCTGTCGGAAAATTTTATCTTAAAGAAGAAGCAGATCTTTTAGCGAGAGCAAATAATTGGGTTTTTAAAGAAGATTCAGGGAAAAGAGGCTGGAGAAGAATCGTTGCTTCACCACAACCTTTGGATATTGTTAACAAAAAAATCATAAAAGATTTGGTAAGCAGAGGAAACATTGTCATAGCAGCGGGCGGCGGGGGGGTACCGGTTTATTTAGATCAAAATAAAAATTTACAGGGCATTGAAGCGGTAATTGATAAAGATTCAGCATCATCACTTTTGGCCACTGAAATTGGCGCAGAGTCTTTCTATCTTCTAACTGATGTTACAAAAGTTTATATAAATTTTGGTCAGCCAAACCAAAGGAAGCTCGACATACTGACCGTTGATGATGCAAAGCGATATTACGATGAAGGTCAATTTGCCGCCGGAAGTATGGGCCCGAAAATAATGGCTGCCATCAGCTTTTTAAGCAATGGCGGTAGAGTAAGCATTATCACAGAAGCATCGGAATTAAATAATCCTAACTGCGGAACTGTGATTACGAAATAATATTCTGAAATCTCAAATGACAAGGATCAAATCCCAAACAAATTTCAAACATTTTGAATTCTGAAAATTTGAGATTTATTTGTTTTTTGTAGATTGATCTTTGTTATTTATTTATTACTCTTACTTAAATAATTCAAGTAATTAATCAAATAATCAAACAAAATTGGAGCAAGAGAATGGCGATCAACATGAAGGGCAAAGACTTAATTTCAATTCATGATCTTACACTTGAGGAAATCTATCAAATTTTTGACGTAAGCAAGTCTCTTAAGCAAAAGAAATTGACCGGTGAACCACATCGTGTTCTCGAAGGCAAAACTCTTGGAATGATCTTTACGAAGCCTTCGACAAGAACAAGGATTTCTTTTGAAACGGGAATTTATCAGCTTGGCGGCATAGGTATGTACTTTGGTCCGAATGATCTTCAACTTGGCAGAAGCGAATCAATTTCAGATTCGGCAAAAGTTTTATCGCGGTATTTAGACGGAATTATGATCCGCACCTTTGCACATAAGGATGTTACCGATCTTGCTGAAGGAGCATCAATTCCAATAATTAATGGATTGACCGATCTTCTTCATCCATGCCAGGTATTAGCCGATCTTTTTACAATCCTTGAGAAAAGAGAAAAACTGAAAGGATTGAAATTGGCCTATATTGGAGACGGCAATAACATGGCTCATAGTCTTCTTAACGGATGTTCAAAAGTTGGGATGAATATCTCGATCGCTTCACCTTCAGGTTACAAACCAAATGCCGAGATTGTGAGCGATGCTAAGAAAAACGCTAAGTACATGGGAAGTAAAGTTGAAATTTTAGATGATCCGGTTCAAGCAGTTAAATATGCCGATATTGTTTACACTGACGTTTGGGCAAGCATGGGACAAGAATCCGAAGCAGTTGAAAGAAGAAAAAAATTCATGAAGTACCAGGTAAACCCGAAGTTAGTTAAGAATGCTAAAGATGATTATTTATTTATGCATTGTCTTCCGGCTCATAGAGGAGATGAAGTAGTTAACGAAGTTGCCGATTCACCTAACTCCATAATTTTTGATGAGGCAGAGAATCGTTTGCATGTTCAAAAAGCAATAATGGCGCTGGTGATGTAATATTTTATGGATTTTCAAAATAAAAATGTCCTAATTACCGGCGCATCAAGCGGAATTGGTTTTGAGCTTGCAAAACAGTTTGCCGATAAAGGCTGCAACCTGATATTGTTGGCAAGAAGAAAAGAAATACTTGATTCACTCGCGCAAAAAATTCGGACAGATAAGAACTTCATTCTCACTTATCAATGTAATGTTCGAAATAGGGGCGATGTTGAAAGTGTCTTTAATGATATTCGAGCAAAGATAGACCACATAGATATTGCAATTCTAAATTCTGGTGTCGGGCTTAAAGCATCTGTTGAGAATTTTGATTCGAAGCTTGCTGACGAATCGTTCGAAGTAAATGTATTAGGATTAATTTATTGTGTTGAGGAATTACTCAAAGATTTTATACCAAGAAAAAAAGGAATTATTGCCGGGGTTTCGAGCATCGCCGATGTTAGAGGATTTCCTACAAATGGATTTTATTGTGCAAGCAAAGCCGCAGCATCAGCCTTTCTTGAAAGCATTAGAGTAGAATTAAAACGGCATAATGTTAAGATCATTAATGTTCGTCCTGGATTTGTGATAACTCCAATGACAGCAAATAATAAATTTAAGATGCCGTTTTTAATGAACGCAGATAAAGCAGCCAAAATAATTGTTGATGGCATAAAAAAAGAAAAAAAGATAGTTGAATTTCCCATCGGTACTGTCCTTGGAGGTAAGCTTTTAAAGATACTTCCAAATTTTCTTTTTGATTATCTTACTGCAAAAGGATTACCAAAGATAAAATCAGAAGTGTAACTGTCATATTTAAGCTAATGATAAAAACATCGTTTTTGCTGCTTTACAGTTATATTATTCTTACCATCGCTTTACTTAACGGATGCGCCTCACTTGCCGATAAATACCTTTCCGAAGGTCTTTCTTTGTATGACTCTACATATTACAAAGAGGCTGAAGAAAAATTTTTACACGCAATCTCAGAAGACTCTACATCGGAACAAGCATATTTTAACCTTGGAAGAACAAGAAGCCAGCTTCAAGCATATCGTTTAGCTCTGGATAATTTTTCAACTGCAATAGAGCTTAATCCCGAAAACTCTGAGGCATATATTAATCGGGCGATCATTTATCTGCAATTGGGGGAAAGCGAAAAATCACTTGCAGACTTAAATTCATCAATACGGCTTAATAATCAAAATCCGGTTGCATTTTTTAACCGGGGATATTTAAGAGCTGAATTTATCGAATATGAAAGCGCACTTTCAGATTATAATGAAGCAATAAAATTGAATCCCAGCGATCCTAAAGCATACGTGAACAGAGGTAATATTAGGGGTCTTCTTAAAGATCATAAAGGTGCGATTGATGACTTTACAAAATCAATAGAACTTGATTCTGAAAATGTTCAAGCTTACTTAAACAGAGCTAACGATAGGGCTCTAATTGAAGATTATGATGGAGCAATTGAAGATTATTCCAAAGCATTAGACTTTAATCCGAAAGATGTTGACCTACTAATGCTAAGAGCGGATACCAAATCAAAGATTGAAAAATTTAGTGAAGCAATAGAAGATTACTCGCAGGTAATTAAGCTGAATTCAAAATTAAGCGATGCTTATTTTAAGCGCGGTAAAATTTTATTTGATTTGAAAAAATATGATGCATGTGTAATAGATTTTTCTCAAATGATAAAACTGAATCCGAAAGACGGAAAAGCATACCATTCAAGAGGACTTGCAAAGCTAAAATTAAAAAAGAAAAAAGATGCTTGTAAAGATCTAAAGAAAGCCGGCGATCTTGGTTTCTTTGATGCCTATGCGGATATAAAAAAGTATTGTAAGTAACCCGAACAAAAAACAAGTCAATGGCACACAGATAACACTGATCAAGCGGATTAACACTGATTAAAATCTGCGAAGATCAGTTAAATCTGCGTTATCTGCGTTCTATTGATTTTTTTTCCTTTCTTCTTGCTGAAAAGCCAAATAAAATTTAACTTTCCTTCGAATTTCCTTTCAAACTTAAGAACTTTACAGTGAACCAATTTTTATTTGCGGTGATATCTCTTGGTTTTTTCAACTTTGTTTATGCTCAGCAGGATACTGCCCTGGTTTTATCTGAAACAATGTTCAACCCTCAATCCGGGAATAATGAATTCATAGAAATTTATAATCGAAGTGAAACACAAAGCTTTGATCTCACCAACTATAAAATAATTTATTATACATCTAATGCGGATTTAATTACTTCTGCGGGTTTCGGAACAATCCTTCCTCCAAAATCTTATGCAGTAATACTTGAGGGCGATTACGATTTTGCAGCGGGAATTTATAATTCAATAATTCCCACCAATGCGCTCAAGCTAAAAATTTTGGATAACTCGTTTGGCACCTCAGGAATGGCGAACACCACAGACCGACCCGTATGGTTTGTTAATGCGGTAAATGATACACTCGACCGTCACATTTATTCAGCTAATAATTCTACCGGTTTCTCGGAAGAAAAGAAAATAATGAATCGTGACAGCTTGGCAAGCAATTGGGCTAACTCACAAGTATTTAATGGAACTCCCGGCTTTAGAAATTCCGTTACGCCTCTTAATTACGATTTGAAAATAAAAAGTCTTACCATTTCACCCGAGGTTCCAATTCAAGGCGAAAATGTTCAGATTTTTAGTACAATCAGCAATGGCGGAATTGTAACAGCATCTTCATACTCGGTTGAAATATTTAATGATGCAAACTTCGATTCTACAGGAAGCATTTCAGAAATTATCTACTCACAAGCATTTTCTAATTTGTCGCCTAACGACTCAATTATAGTAAATACAACTTTGTCATCGGTCGTTGTTGGTAATTATGAAAGAATTTCTAAAGTAACATTTAATTTAGATGAAGACACCACTAACAATAAACAAATTTTAAAATTCACTGCTTATCCACCAGGAAATAATTATAATGATTTAGTTATTAACGAGGTAATGTATGCGCCCTCAACAGGCAAACCAGAATGGATAGAGCTATACAACAGAACTGCTGAACCAATCAATCTAAAGAAATGGAAACTTGGCGACAACACAACATTAACAGCAATCACAACCTTTGATGCTTTTGTTCAGCCATCGTCGTTCATGGTGTTAAGCAACGATGCTTCGATAACGAATTTCTTTCCTAATGTTACAAATTTCATCGTATTCAATTTACCGGCATTAAATAATACAGGCGATGCTGTTGTATTGAGAGATTCACTTTCAGTTTTAATTGACAGCTTGTATTATGTACCTGAGTGGGGCGGAAGTTCGGGCGATAGATCGTTGGAAAGAATTTCGGTTAATTCTCCGAGTACGCTAAAGGAAAATTGGAAAACTTCGCAATCGAAATACAATGCAACACCGGGATATATCAACTCGGTTTCTCTAAAGAATTTTGATGTTCATGTTACTGATATCGTTTTTAATCCCGTTTTTCCATTCTTCGGCGACAATGTTACTATTTCGGCTAAAGCTAAAAACAGGGGAACCGATCCGGCTAATTTCAATTTAAAACTTTGGGAAGATACCAAGCTCGATTCACTTCCGAACAT
>Ga0214473_10006244_pt1 | contig 14258 bp, 8 predicted proteins | sample RVTome_7_FD_203509 | JGI IMG/M metagenome (GOLD analysis project Ga0214473, IMG submission 203509) | Soil microbial communities from uranium-contaminated site in the Upper Colorado River Basin, Wyoming, United States - RVT98D197 | ecosystem: Environmental > Terrestrial > Soil > Contaminated >... | reverse complement strand
ACCATAAGGAGTTCTTGGGCGGAACCCTCGGAGAGATAGCCTTTGAAAAGGCAGGGGTCATAAAACAGGGAACCCCTGTGATTACCTGCCCCCAACTTCCGGAGGCCATGGAGGTCATCGAGGCGAAAGCAAAAGAGATGTCCGCACCGCTTTATGTCATGGGCCGGGACTTCGACTCCATATTCAGGGGCTATTCCGGAAAGGGGATATCCTTCGACTACTCCTGCCGAAGGCCCATGGGCGGAGGGCGGAACATCCCCGGTCTTATGCTTCCGCTTTGCGGGAGGCATCAGGCCGAAAACGCAGGGCTTGCGATAAAAGGCGTCACGACCGCCTGCGGTGGGGCTACGAGCCCCCACGATATTGAGGCAGGTAGCCCCTCCGATATTGGAGTCGCGGCCGTAAGGCGCGGCATAGGCGATGTAAGGTGGCCCGGAAGGTTCGAGTTCATCCCACCGCGCATAATACTTGACGGCGCGCATAACCCGCAGGCCTCAGCCGCGCTTGCGGAAACCCTTAGAGAGTCCCCCATCTCAAAGGGGCAAAAGATAATCCTCATAATGGGCGTAATGGCGGACAAAGATATCCCCGGAATACTCGGCCCGCTTCTTCCCCTTGCACATGAGGTCGTCTTTTCAGACCTCCCCTACGAAAGGGCCGCATCCGCATCCATGCTTAAGGAGCAAGCCTCTGCAATGGGCTATAAGGCAAAGACCGCCCCTTCCGTGGCGGACGCCCTAAAGGAGGCGCTGGCCTCGGACGGGCTTATAGTCGTATCAGGCTCTTTTTACACCTTGGGAGAGGCAAAGGCCGCAATGGGAGAGCCCGGCATCTTAAAAGAGCTCAGGGAAGTCCTGTGAGCGGCTCTGCCACACCGAAAGTAATCAGGCTTATATTATGCGGCCTCCTTATATTATGGCTCACTCTAAGCGCGCCTGCATGGGGCGCCGAGATGAACCTTACGGCCGATTACATCGATGAAATAGAAGGCCTCTACACGGCAAGGGGCAATGTCCGCGTGGAAAGACAAGACGCCGTGCTTAAGGCGGATGAGATGACGCACGACCGGAGGACCGGAAAGACCTCACTCAAGGGAAATGTCTCCTACGAAGACCCGGAGATAACCATAAAGGCCGAAAGCGGAGAGTTCGATTTCGAGGACGACACGGGCACGCTTTACGATGCCTACGCATTCATAAAGAAAGACAATTATCACATCAAGGCAAAAGAACTCCGGAGACTGAGCAGGTGGCGATATCGCCTTAAGAGGGCCTCTTTTACGACATGCGACGCCCCATATTTCGCCGCGGGCCGTGCCCGCCCGGCGTGGTGCATCCGGAGCCGGGAAGCCGATATCATCGTAGGGGACAGGGCCGCGCTCAAGCACGCCTCGCTGTCGGTTAAGGGCGTGCCCGTGCTTTATGCGCCCTACATCTGGGCGCCCGTCCTCATAGAGAGGAAGACCGGCCTTCTCCTGCCCGATGTCGGGTACTCAAGCACAAAGGGCGGATACTGGAGACAGCCCTTTTTCTGGGCCGTCTCGGACAACCGCGATGCAACATTTTACCTCGATGTCTACACAAAGAGGGGTCTCGGACAGGCGCTCGAATACAGGTATATAGAGAGGCCGGACTTGAAAGGCAGGGCCTATCTGAGCCACCAGAGGGACAGAAAACTCCACACGGACTTCTGGACGCTCAGGGCCGCACACGAACAGAAATCGGGTTTTTTCAACTTAAACCTCCTCAACCGCCGCCAGTACTTCAGGCTTTACGAGGTCAAGCACGAAGAAAGCTCCGTGCGTTTCTTGGAATCGAACTTCGAGCTCCGTGCGCCCATCGAGGGCGCAAGGCTCTACCTGAGGGGCAACCACTACACCGAGCTTAAAGAAGGCATCAGCCAAAAGACCGTCCTTCAAAGACTTCCCGAGGCCGGGTTCGTATTTTATCCCGAGGGGCTTGGCCCCTATCGCGCAGGGGCTCGTAGCCCCACGGTTTCGTTTAAGGCATCGGCGGCTAACTTTATAAGACAAGAAGGCCCGGCCGGCCAGAGGTTCGCCATCGGACTCAGGGCATGGCATACGGCAGGGAAAAGCCTCAGGCTCTCTCAGTCGGTAGGCCTTGGCGAGGCCCTTTATCATATCGAAAGCGCCTCCGGGGGCGACAACCGCGAAACCTTAGATTACACCGCATCGGTTTCAACCGTCCTCCGGAGGAGATACCGGGGTTTCGCCCATGCGGTAGAGCCGTCGGCGGGTTACACATATGCCCATCAAAGCAGGGGAGACCTGCCTGTATTGGATTCCACGGAGCTCGGCCTTAACCGGCATTCCCTCAAACTCTCAGTTGTGAATCGCCTAAGAAGTGAGAAGGGAGAATTCCTTACCCTTCAGGCCACAGAGGACTTCGACATGGAAGGCGGAAGCGCCCTGAGACTCGGGCTTCAGGCTCAACCTCCGGGCCTCAGGGCGGACATGACCTACGACACCGGCGAAGGCGCATTAAGGGACGCCTCATCGGAACTCTCCACGGAGCTTTACGGGGTCGGGCTTTCCGCAGGCATTCAGTATGTCCGCGCAGGCGACCTCGCCACTGCCGGCTTCGGCCTCCTCTGGAGCCCCGGGGCATTGTCTCTTGAGGGTAGGCTCTGGTATGATTTAAAAGAGGGACATATGAGGAATCTCACCGCCGGCATAGGGTATCAAAGACAGTGCTGGGCAGTCGCCCTTACCTATGTGAAAAAGCCCGAAGACTACAGTTGGTACCTGTCCGTAACCCTTAAGGGCATAGGCGCCGTCAAGGCGCATTAGGCATGACTGTAAAGAAGAAATTTCTGGGCGAGCTTCTCATAGAGGCCGGGCTCATAACAAAGGGCCAAAGGGACAAGGCGCTCAAGGAGCAAAGAAGGCTCGGAAAAAGGCTCGGCGAGACCCTTATCGATATGGGCCTTGTCTCGGAGACGGCCATAGCCGAGGCGTTGAGCGCGCAGTTGGGCATGCCGTTTCGGGAGATGAAGGCGGTCTCGCTTACGCCGGATGTCGTATCGCTCGTGCCCGAGACCATCGCAAGAAGGCATAGGGTGCTGCCCGTTGCGGTCTCGGACGGAAAACTGACCCTCGCAATGGCGGACCCCCTCGATGTCTTCGCCGTAGACGAGATAAGGCGCATAACCCGGATGTCGGTGGATGCCGTCGTTGCGACCGAATCCGAGCTTCTCAAGGCCATCGATAAATTCTACAAAGGGGCGGAGCTCGACGAGGCCCTCAAGGCGATTGAGGCCGAACCCCGGCCTGCGGCGGCCGCACCGGAGGCCGTCGAGGAAACTCCGGTAGTGAAACTCATAAACACGGTGATGGCTCAGGCCGTAAAAGACCGGGCAAGCGATATACACATAGAGGCGTCGCTTGAGTCTTTGAGGGTGAGGTTCAGGATAGACGGCATTCTGCATGAGGTAATGAGGCCCCCAAAGCATATGCATCCGGGAATTGTATCGAGGGTAAAAATACTCTCCGGAATGGACATTGCGGAAAAAAGGATCCCCCAGGACGGCAGGTTCCCGGTGGACATCGAGGGCAGGCAGTTCGACATCAGGGCATCCACCCTCCCCACGCTCCACGGGGAAAAAATAGTCCTCAGGCTCCTTGAAAAGACCGCCGGCCTTCCGACGCTCGAAGAGCTCGGGCTTTCCGAGGAGACGCACCGCACCTATGAAAAGCTCATACAAAAGCCCTACGGCTTCATCCTCTCGACAGGCCCCACGGGCTGTGGAAAGACCACCACGATGTACTCCTCCCTGAGGAACATACACACAAACGAAAAGAACATAGTCACCGTGGAAGACCCCATAGAATACAACATCAAGGAGATAAACCAGGTGCAGATAAACCCGAAGGCCGGCCTCACATTCGCCTCGGGCCTGAGGTCAATACTCAGGCAGGACCCGGATGTCATCATGGTGGGCGAAATCAGGGACCTCGAAACCGCCTCCATCGCAACACATGCCGCTCTCACCGGGCACATGGTGCTAAGCACCCTGCATACGAACGAGGCCGTGGGCGCAATAGCCCGGTTGATAGACATGGGGGTCGAGCCTTTTCTTATAACCTCTTCGCTGATTGGCGTCCTGGGCCAGAGGCTCATCAGGAGGATATGCCCCCACTGCAAGCAGAGCTTTACCATAAAGAGGAAGGCGGACAAGGACGAGATGGAGACCATCGTCCACGATGCGCCCGACACGGACATTTTCAGGGAGATAGGGCTGGAAGGCAGGGAGCAGGTCCTTTACAGGGGAACGGGCTGTGAGGAGTGCAGGAACACGGGGTACCTCGGAAGGGAGGGCCTCTTTGAACTCCTGCTCATCACCGAAGGCATAAAGAAGCTCATAGTCCAGAAGGCGCCGGCAAGCGCAATAAAGGCGTATGCGGTCTCCGAGGGTTTCAGGACGATGCGGCAGGAGGGCTTCATTAAGGCGATGAAAGGCATAACGACCATACAGGAAGTGATGAGGGTTACCGAGGAGGCCGAGGCCGAATAGTGCCCGCCTACTCTTACAAGGTGAGGAGCAAGACCGGAGAGGTCCTGACGGGCGTCACTTACGGGGATTCCCCGTCCGCGGTGGCGGAGGAGCTTTTCACGAGGGGCTATATCCCGGTAGAGGTGAGGCCCTCGAAGAAGGCGGCGGGCGCGGGCCTCTTCGGGCGGGTGAGTCCCGAGGACCTCATCGTATTTACAAGACAGCTTGCCACGCTGATTAAGGCGGGGATATCCTTCATGAGGTGCCTCGATACGCTCGAGGAGCAGTCCAGGAGCAAGAAGCTCAAGTCCGTAATAGCCGAAGTAAGGCGCTTTGTCGAGGGTGGCTCGTCATTTTCCGAGGCCCTTGCGAAGTTCCCCTCGGTCTTTTCGCCCCTTTACCTCAGCATGGTGAGGGTCGGCGAGGAGGCGGGCGTCCTCGACGATATACTCGAAAGGCTCTCAAGCCTCCTTGAACACGAGGCCGTAACCAGGGCGAGGGTAAAGACCGCCCTCAGGTATCCGGTACTCGTCATAGGCACGCTCGTCATAGCGTTTTTCTTTCTCACCGCATTTGTCGTTCCGAAGTTTGCGGCCATATACGGCTCGGCAAAGGTGACGCTTCCGTTTCCGACACGGGTCCTCATCGCCCTTAATAAGGCCATAACAGGCTATTGGTATCTGATGTTGGGCTCGGCGGTTGCGGCCGTCCTTGCCGTAAGGGGGTATATTAAGACGCCGCCGGGCAGATGGAACTGGGACAGGCTCAAACTCAAGACCCCCATCATCGGGGATATCGTAGAGAAGGCCGTGATGTCGAGGTTTTCCCGGATATTCGCAACGCTCTACAAAAGCGGCATACCCATGCTCCATACGCTCGACATAGTCTCCGGCACTCTGGGCAATGTCATAATAGGCAGGGCCGTGGACATCATCAAGGCCGAGGTCAGGGAAGGCAAAGGGCTCTCCGAGCCGATGCTTAAGACAGGGGCGTTTCCCCCGATAGTAGTGCAGATGGTGGCCGTAGGCGAGGAGACCGGCGCGCTCGACGACATGCTCGTAAAGGTCTCGGATTACTACGACACCGAGGTCGAGTACGCCCTGAGGAACCTCTCGACCACAATCGAGCCGGTCCTTATATTCGTCCTTGCCGGTGCGGTCCTCTTCCTTGCCCTCGGCATATTCCTTCCGATATGGGATATAATAAGCGTCTTGAAGAAATAAGGTTTTTCCTCCTGAAGAGGAAATTCTATCTGGGGCTTTTTACGCTCCTGCCCGCTTTTTTCCTCCTCTTTGCGATAGGCGGTTTCCTGCTTGCCCTTTCAGAGCTTAAGCCCCTGCTTGAGATGGAGACCGTCGGGGCGGAAAGGCTCGTCTCCGTTTACCGCAGTATCGAGACATGGGCGTATATTCTCGGGGCCGCCGCTTTGTTATCGGGAATGGTCGTGGCCTACTCCCTCATCAGGCCTGCAAAGAGTCTCCTCAGGGCAGGGCAGGGCGATATAGAGGCGTTCGGCTCCCTAAGCCCTGAATTTAAAGATATGGCTGTATCGTTCAGGCGGCATATAGCAGAACTGAAAGACGCCGCAAAGATGAAAGAGATGCTGATTGAGCTTGGGAAAGCCGAACGGCTTGCCTCCATCGGAAGCCTTGCAATGGCGGTTGCGCATGAGGTGAGAAACCCGCTTGCGGCCATTAAAGGACTCGTCCAGCTCTTAGCCGAGGAGGGGGGCTGGGAGCCCCCGCGACAGGCACGGCCCCTCGCGGATTCTCAGAGACGACTTTACCTCGACACCATCCTCAAGGAAGTCGAGAGGCTCAACAGGGTCGTAGACGGCCTCTACGAGATGCGCGAGGGGGCACGGCCCCCTGCGCTATCGGGGGCACGGCCTGACGGGGGAGAGCGCCTTGTGGAACTCCTCCGCAGGGTAAGACTGCTTTGCGGCCATGCGGTTAAAGACAAGACGGTGAATGTCCTTGAGGACTACGACGAAGATGCGGCCTCCTACATGGTAAAAGACGAAAAGGTTTTTCAGGCCCTCTATAATATCGCCCTAAACGCATACGAGGCCGTGAGACCGGGGGGCACCATCAACCTCGGGGCCGGTTCGAGAGACGGACGCATGACGGTGGAAGTTACAAGCGAATCGGAAATCGAAGAAGGGCTTAAAGAAAAACTTTTCAGGGAGGGCGCCTCAACGAAGGGCACGGGTCGGGGACAGGGCCTTAAGATAGCTCAAGCCCTTATAAGACAGGCGGGCGGGGACATTACAGTCGCCTCTGCCGGAGGCAAAACCGCATTTACGGTGCGGCTTCCATGAAGCACAGAATCCTCCTTGCGGACGACGATACGGGCGTGCAGTTTTTCATGGCCGAGTTCCTTAAGAAAGAGGGCCTTGACTTCGACATCGCAGGGGACGGGGGCGAGGCCCTCCGCCTCCTCCGGGAAAACGACTACAGCCTCGCACTCCTTGACGAGAAGATGCCCGGCCTGAGCGGCCTTGAGCTCCTATCGAGGCTAAAGGCCGAAGGCATGGACATGCCCGTAATAATGATAACCGCATACGGCTCAAAAGAGCTTGCCGTAAGGGCCATGGAGCAGGGGGCCTATGATTTCTTCACAAAGCCCGCAGACATAGAGGTCGTAAGGACGGTCATAAGAAGGGCGCTCGAAAAATACGAGCTGAAAAAGGAGCTTTCCGCACTCAAGGCGGACATCGTCGAGAAGGAGACCCTCCTAGCCGAAAGCCCCCGGATGAAGAAGGCCCTTGCGCTTGCAAGCAAGGTGGCGGAGACCGATGTCACGGTCTTTCTTACCGGGGAGTCGGGCTCCGGCAAAGAGCTTCTCGCAAAGACGATTCACAGGCTAAGCGGGAGGCGCAACGGCCCCTTCATAAGCGTAAACTGTGCGGCCATCCCGGAGGGCCTGCTTGAGTCCGAGCTCTTCGGATACGAAAAGGGCGCATTCACAGGCGCCTACCGGAGTCATGCCGGAAAGTTCGAGCGGGCGGCGGGCGGAAGTATCTTCCTCGACGAAATCGGAGACCTCTCATCCGGGCTTCAGGCAAAGCTCCTCCGGGTCATTCAGGAAAGGCAGGTAGAACGGCTCGGCGGAAAAAACCCGGTAAGCATCGACCTCCGGGTCATATCCGCCACGAATAAGGACATAGAAGGGATGCTCAGGGAGGGCCTCTTCAGGGAAGACCTCCTCTACAGGCTTAGAGTCTTTGAGATAGAGGTCCCGCCCCTCCGCGAAAGAAAAGAGGACATACCGCTTCTTATTGCCCATTTCCTTAAGAAATATTCAAAGCAGATGGGCAAAAACCTACAGACCGTATCGGCGCCCGCTATGGGGCTCCTCATGAGCCATCGCTGGCCGGGCAATGTCAGGGAGCTTGAAAATGTCCTCCAAAGGGCGATGGTCGTCGAGGAGGGCAATGCCCTCTCCGAGGAGACTATACAAGGGGCTACGGGGGGCACGGCCCCCCACGATGGGGCAGGGAGCCCCCGCGATATTGGTGGCGCGGCCTCCTCCGATATAGCACCCCCTCTTAAAGAGAAATTAGAGGCCCTCAAGTCGGAAGAGGAAAAGAGGCTCATACTCTCCGCCCTCGAAAAGACGAGGTGGAGGAGGCAGGAGGCCGCAGGGCTTTTGGGCATGAGCAGAAAGAGCCTCTTTCTTAAGATGAAAAAACACGGGCTTTAGGCCCTCGCAAAAAAAGCGATAGGATTTCTTCATGCTGTCACTCCGGCTTGTCCGGAGTCTTTCTTAAGAAGGATTCCCGACAAGCGGGAATGACAGAGGCTGTCGCCATTGCGAGCGCCCGAAGGGTGCGTGGCAATCTCAGCGCAAAAGGCGGGATTGCTTCGCTTTGCTCGCAATGACAAACCTCTATCGGCAAATTTAGGTCATCGCCCTATTTGCGCTCCCGCCCTTGCCGGAGTAAACTAAGCACATGGAGAAGGTCATTACCGTATGCCCTTACTGCGGGTGCGGCTGCGGCCTTTACCTGCATGTAGAAGGCGGAAGGCTCACGGGCGTCTCGCCGAGCAGAAACCATCCCGTAAACATGGGCGCGCTCTGCGCAAAGGGCTGGAACGCCCATGAGTTCGTAGAGCACCCCGAAAGGCTCAGATACCCCCTTATCAGAGAAAATATCGCAGGGGCTCGTAGCCCCTTTTTGCGGGCCACATGGAAGGAGGCCCTGAGAAGGGTCGCATCGGGACTTAACCGCATCAAGAAAACCCATGGCCCGGACTCAATCGGGGTATTAAGCTCGGCCAAGTGCACCAACGAAGAAAACTACCTCATGATGAAGTTCGCACGGGCTGCCTTAGGCACAAACAACATAGACCACTGCGCAAGGCTCTGCCATTCCGCCACTTTGGGCGGGCTTTCCACTGCATTCGGCGCAGGCGCAATGACCAACTCCGTAAGCGAAATCCGGGACGCAAAGGCGCTCTTCGTGATAGGCGCAAATGTCACCGAGCAATATCCGATGATAGCCATGCACATGTTGGACGCCCTCGACCGGGGGGCGACCCTCATAGTGGCCGACCCGAGGAGGACGCAGATAGCCGAGCTCGCCCACCTGCACCTCAGGCATAAATGCGGCACGGATGCGGCGCTCCTTCTGGGCATAATGCATTCGATTTTGGAAGAAGGCCATGTCGAACGGGACTTCGTAAGACGGAGGACCGAGAACTTCGACGCCTTCGAGACCCTCCTTACAGATTACACCGCAGAGGCCGCCGAGCGGATTACCGGCGTAAGCGCAACGGACATAAGGCGCGCGGCAAGGCTCTATGCGACCGAGAAGCGGAGCATGCTCTTTTACTCCATGGGCATAACCCAGCACATAACCGGCACGGACAATGTCAGGGCATGTGCGGACCTGGTGATGCTCACCGGCCACATAGGGCTTCCGCACTCCGGGCTTAACCCCCTGAGGGGTCAGAACAATGTGCAGGGCGCATGCGATATGGGCGCACTGCCGGATTTCCTCACCGGCAGTCAGCCCGTCGCCGATTCAAAGGCAAGAAGGAAATTTTCAAAGGCATGGGGAAAAAGAGCGCCCTCTGCGCCCGGCCTCACCCTGACCGAGATGCTTTCAGGCGGCGTCAAGGCGATGCTCATCATGGGCGAAAACCCCGCAATGAGCGACCCGGACCTCGGCCACGCAAGAGAATCCCTTGAAAGGCTCGAATTCCTTGCCGTTTGCGACATATTCTTCACCGAGACATGCGCCCATGCGGATGTCGTCCTTCCTGCGGCCTCTTTTGCCGAAAAGGACGGGACATTCACCAACACGGAAAGACGGGTGCAACTCCTAAGAGAGGCGCTTCCACCGCCCGGCGAGGCCATGCCCGATTGGAAAATCATATGCGAGCTTTCCCGGCTCATGGGCCTCAGAATGAGCTACCGCGGCGCTTATGAAGTAATGGAAGAGATTGCGCTCCTCACCCCCTCTTATGCGGGCATAAGGCATCACAGGCTCGGGGGCTACGAGCCCCAGCGTGAAGGGGGCTACGAGCCCCTCCGATATGGGGGCAGTGAGCCCCAGCGTGAAGGGGGCTACGAGCCCCTCCGATATGGGGGCTACGGCCTTCAGTGGCCATGCCCCGGGACCTCGCATCCCGGAACGCCCTATCTGCACAGAAAGAAATTCGCAAAGGGCCTCGGCTCATTTATCTCCGTCGGCTATGCACCTCCGGCAGAAGAGGCCGATTCCGAATATCCCTTCCTGCTTACAACCGGAAGGATAGCCTTTCAGTATCACACAGGCACGATGACCCGAAGGACATACATCCTCGAAAGGGACGAGCCTGCCTGCATGGTCGAGATAAACCCGGAAGACGCACGGAGGCTCGGCATAAAAGACAAATCCCCTATAAAGGTTTCCTCCAGAAGAGGCTCGATAACCGCAGATGCAAGACTCACGGGCCGTGTCCCCGAAGGCACGGTCTTCATACCGTTTCATTTCAGGGAGGCCGCGGCAAACCTCCTTACGAACCCTGCCCTCGACCCCCATGCGAAGATACCGGAGTTCAAGGTCTGCGCCGTAAAGGTGGAGAACCCGTAAGATGCGTAACGATGCGATGAAAAACCGGCTCTTGGATAAGAACAACCTCTCCTACTGGTTAAGACAACTAAGAGGGGGCACGGCCCCCCACGGCAGGCACGGCCTGCCACGACATTGGGGCACGGCCCCCTCCGATATTGGGGGCATGGGCCTCATTGCGCCGATGCACAAAGAGGGCGATATAGTATTTGAAAGCATAGAAAACATTCACGAGATTGCGCTTGACTGCCCGGCCTCGCTCCCTTCGCCAAAGGAGTTTCTATTCCCGCAATTCGAGCCGCTCTTTAAAAAGACCGGAGATGGAATTTTAGACCTCAGAGACGACTCAAAGCGGGTCGTATTCGGAGTAAGAAGCTGTGATATGTCCGCTATCGGGCTTTTAGATAAATTTTATCTGCAAGGGCCTGTAGACCCTTATTACGAGGCCCGGAGAAAAAATACTCTATTCATCTCTATCGTCTGTAACAGGCCCGACCCCACATGCTTTTGCGCAGGGCTCGGCGCCGGCCCGTATCTTAAAAAAGGCTTCGATATCCAGCTCTATGACTTAGGGGACAGGTATTTCGTCCAGCCCGGCTCTAAGGAGGCGGAGCGCCTGCTTAACCGGTATTCGTTCCTTTTCAGGAAACCCCAAAGGGCCGACCTCGAAGACCAGTATGAGATAGAACTAAGCTCGAAGGCGTCCTTTCAGAGGCGCATAAACTTAGGTGCGGCAAGGCAGGCCATGCTCGCCGGAAAGGTCAAGGAGGGCTTCTGGGAAAAGGTCTCCTCACGGTGCATCGAGTGCGGGGGCTGTGTCTATGAATGCCCGCTTTGCACATGCTTTACCGTCATGGACAGGACATACTCGGAGACGGCCGAGCGCATCAGGGTATGGGATGCGTGCCTCTTTAAGGGCTTCACCCGGCTTTCCGGCAATATCCTCCCTGCGGAGAAAAAGACACTGAGGACAAAGAGGTGGTTTTACCACAAGCTCCTTTACTACCCGGAGGCATACGGCGCATACGGGTGCGTGGGGTGCGGGAGGTGCGCAATCGCCTGCCCCGGAAGAATAGACATGGCGTCTGTCGTCATGAAGATGAAAGACGAGATAAGCTGAAATGGCGGAAAACATCTATAAGCCCTTCGACGCCCGCATAGAGGAGGTAATCCCTCTTACGGCCGATGTGAGCCTCTTTAAGGTAAGCCCCGAAAGGCTCGTTGGCTTCAGTCCGGGACAGTTCTTCATGCTCTCGGTCTGGGGCTATGGGGAGGCGCCCATATCCGTAACATCGGGCGCAGACGAGCCGCTTTCTTTTGCCGTCAGGAAGGCAGGCCTTGTGACAGGCGCGCTCCACGGCCTAACGCCCGGGGACAGGCTCGGACTCCGCGGCCCTTACGGGAGGGGCTTCCCGCTTGACATCGCAAAGGGCAGGGATATCGTGCTAATGGCAGGCGGGCTTGGACTTGCGCCCCTGAGGCCCCTCGTCCTTGAGTTCCTCCGGGGCAGGCAGGACTACGGAGATGTCCTTTTATTTTACGGGGCAAAGAGCCCTCGGAATTTGCTTTACAGGGATGAGTTTCCCGGCTGGGAGGCATCCGGGATAAAGACCGCCCTTACGGTTGACTGTAAGGACGAGGGCTGGCAGGGCTGTATCGGCCTGGTCACAACGCTCCTCGATGAGACCGGCAAGGACTTAAAAGACGCCACTGCCTATGTCTGCGGCCCGCCCGTGATGATAGGGGCGGCGATGGAAAGGCTTTCCCAAAGGGGCATACCCGATGAAAGGATAATCACGACGCTTGAGGCCCACATGAAGTGCGGGGTGGGCAAATGCGGCCACTGCTACATGGGGCCGCGCTTCATATGCACGGACGGCCCGGTATTTACAAAGAAGGAACTGAGGGGCGATTTCACGGGCAACTCGTCCCCTTGAGTATCAGAGCAAAGGACCTGATATCACTCAAGCCCCCTCACGGCCGCTATGTTCTGCGCCCTCAGCCTGTCGGCAAGTATACGCGAGATGTTCATGAAGAGCTTGGCCGCCACGCGCGGGAATCTCCGCCTCACCCGCTGGAGGGACTTCTCGTCTATTCTAAGAAGCTCCGCATCCTCTGTGGCGATGATGTTTGCCGACCTTACGCCCCCGCCCACAAGGGCCATCTCGCCAACGATATCGCCCTCGCCTAAACTGCCTATCTCCTTTTCTCCGGACTCCGACGCCACGGTCACCTTGACCCTGCCGTTTATTACCATATACATCTCATGCCCCACCTCGCCCTGCCGGATGATGTAGTCGCCCGCGGGGGCGGAGCGGATGCTCCCAAGGAGCACGACCTTCTTTGCCTGAGATTTCGTAAAGCCCTGAAAGACGGGACTCTTCGTTATATCGCCCTTTATCTTGGTAAGCATGAGGTCCCATACGGAGACGAGCTGGACGGTCTCAAGCAGTATGGGTGTAACGAGCATCTCGGCAAGAAAACCAAGGAGCATGACCATGGCCGAAAGGAGCCCGAAGTGTATCGTGGGATTAAACTGCGAAAAACCGAGTATGGAAAACCCCACGGCAAGCGCAACCGAGCTTAAAAGCACGGGCTCGCCCTCTCCCTTCAGGCAGTTGATGGTCGCCTGCTTCTGGTCCGGGGTCTTTTTAAGCTCCTTATAATACCTTGCCATGAAGTGCGTTGTGTCGTCCACCGCTATGCCCAGCGCAATTGCGGCCACCATGCATGTGCCCGTGTTGAGCGGAATCCCGAACCAGCCCATTACGCCGAAATTCAAGAGGATGGGGATGATATTGGGGATCATGGAAAGTATGCCTGCCTTTATGGACATGAATAGAAACGCCATGATGGCAAATATGGTAAGGAGCGAGGAGATGAGGCTGGTCGCCTGCCCCTTTGCCATGTAGTCTGCGGCGTTATTTATCAATATCCCCTCGCCCGTGAACTTCACCGTGAGGTCTTTGGAGAAGTTTTTTGCAACATACGCCTTGAGCTTCTCTACCACTGTTGTAAGCCCGGCAGAGCTTGTGATGTTATGCCTCACGAGTATGCTTGCCGTGGAGTAATCCGAGTCCACATAGCTCCTTGTGTCCTCGTCGGTCATGAGGAGGAGGTACTGGGCAACGAGGTTTTTGGAGTCGGGCACGACCTGCATCTCCTTATTGCCGCCGTTCATCTCCCGGTTCATGACCTTCAGGTAGTCGGCAAGGGAGACGGACTTATCGAGCGTCCCTATGCCGTCCATATATTCCTGTAGCCCTGCTATCTGCCTGAGGACGGCCGGGTCTTTTACCTTATCTTCCTCTCCGGTTTCGACCACGACATTGAAGTTCATCGCGCCCGAGAGGTCTTTATGGATGCTTGCGATGTTTTTCCTGATGTCGGTGCTTTCCTTGAAATAGCTTATGAAATCCGTATTGACCTTCACCTTAAAGCACCCCACCACTGCCACGGCAAGGATTATCAGGGTCCAGACCGTAACGGCGGTCTTATGCTTGACGGACAGGCCGATGAGCCAGTCCACGGCGGCGTCTATATGCTTTTTAAGGGGGTTTTCCGCCTTCTCATCTCTGAATATCTTGGGCACCTTCATGACCTGCAGGAAGCTGGGAATAACTATTATGGTGATGAGGAAGTTTACGGCAAGGCCGAATGTGGCCACTATACCGAACTGCCTGAG
>Ga0214473_10006243_pt1 | contig 14259 bp, 15 predicted proteins | sample RVTome_7_FD_203509 | JGI IMG/M metagenome (GOLD analysis project Ga0214473, IMG submission 203509) | Soil microbial communities from uranium-contaminated site in the Upper Colorado River Basin, Wyoming, United States - RVT98D197 | ecosystem: Environmental > Terrestrial > Soil > Contaminated >... | reverse complement strand
CTCCTTGAGAGACGCCATTAGCCCAACCGGCTGCTTGTGTTTCTAATGACCCGCTTCACATCTGCGACATGCTCAGCCTCAGTCAGCTCGTCCGCAATACTCCAAAGCTGAAGGTTGCTGCGCTCCTACCAGGCGTATTCGCAACCGTCGTAATTGAAGAACTTGCCGGACTGCGCTGGCTGTGTGTGCCGAAATTTAGATTCTGCAATATTGATGGTGAAGGCCGCCAAGGACAGGTCGTGAGATTACGGTGCCGAGACGCTGAATCGCCCGATGGAACGGGGCGTCCTTATTCAGAGATCGATGGGTCCTCGACACATTATAGTAGGCGGCATATCCGCGTAGGATCCGGCGCAGGTGCGCTTCACCGAACACGATCATGTGGTCCAGACATTCCCGCCGGATCGAGCCGATGAGCCTCTCGACATAGGCATTTTGCCATGGTGATCGGGGTGCGATCGGATGGTCCCGAATACCCATCGCTCGGATCCGCTGCAAGAAGACCGGACCATACGCGGTGTCCCGATCCCGAATGAGATATCGCGGCGCATGGCCCCACGGGAACGCCTCGGTGATCTGGCGCGAGATCCACTCCGCGGTTGGGTTTGCCGTCACGCCAAACGACACCCAAAGTCGTCGTCCGTGTCGTATGATAACAAGACAATAGAGAATCTGGAACGCGATCGTCGGCAGGACAAAAAGGTCGACCGCCGCGATACCGTCGGTATGGTTGCTGAGAAACGTCCGCCAGCCCTGAGACGGTGGCCGCGAGTGGCGGCACATATATCGAGCGACCGTCGACTGAGCGACCTCGAAGCCGAGCTTGAGCAACTCACCATGAATACGCGGCGCGCCCCAAAGCGCGTTCGCACGGCTCATCTCGCCAATGAGCGTGCGCAGCTCAGCCGAGACCTTCGGTCTGCCAACACGGTTGCGCGATCGCCAGCGCCAATACGCCCGAAACCCAGCACGGTGCCAGCGAATGACTGTCTCCGGCCTGACAATCGCAACCGCGCCCAGGACGGAGGGAAACCAGCGATAGAGCCAAACGAACAGAACGCGATCGGTATTGTTCAGATCTGGGCGCTTCGGCATCCGCCGGCGAAGCACGTTGATCTGTTGCCGCAGGACCAGATTTTCCGCCTCCAGCCTTGCTCTCGACCTAAAGAGCGAAGCCAAGACGCCAAGAATCAGCTTGAGCAGATCAGTCATCAGGCCGCGAGCTTACCCCGTCCGTTCCTTGCGTCTACGTCGAATCGAATTTTCGGTACACACAGGTGGTGAAATGACTGCCCGCAAACACTACCGTGCTCAATACCCAACTCTGTATGCCCATAGAAATCGTGATTTCAGGAAGCAGCACGAAGCGGACCGACCTCATGGGCCGCTGTGAGGTCAGCAGCTGACCCATGGCGGTCATAACGTGGATTGATATATGACACTAAGATTTTGTGGTGAGCGTCCGTCCACTGCGTGCTGACCGGGATCTTTCCGAGATTGAAGCTGTAGGTCACGACTGGTGCCAAGGCCGTCACGCGGCCCTTGAAGTCACCGAGCCTGGCGCCGGCGCCGCTGTCGCCTGTGACTTGCTGGTAATGGAAGCCGGCGACGCCGGCTGCAAACCTGACGTGAAGTTCGGTGCCGGTCTTGTAGACTGTGTCTGGGTTCTTCCAGTTGAAGGTGAAGCCCGGCGCGGCGGAGACCTCGAAGCCGATTTTGGGGTCAAGCCAGGTCACCGCGGCGGTGGTGTCGAACCCCCAGTGATTGAAAGGAGAGATTCGAGAAGCGGACCAACTCGACGATCAAAACGTCAGCCTCTAACCCGCAGCGGACCTTCGCTAAAGCCGCCTGCAATGTCCGTCGAACGTCGTGCCTAAGGCGCCGGGCGACTAACGGTCCGGAGGATCGTCCTCGAGCGCGCGATAGGCGGCACCGTCAAGGTCCTCGAACTGGCCTGAGCGGAGCGCCCAGAGAAAGGCTGCGAGGCCGAGGCCGCCGAGCAGGAGCGCCACGGGGATCAGCCACGCGAGCGCCGTCATGGGCGACCCCTTCCCGCCAGGCGTGCGGCGTTGGCCGTGACGAGGATCGAAGAGGACGACATGACTATGGCGGCGATCAGCGGCGTGACCAGGCCTGCCATGGCGAGTGGCACGCAGGCGACATTATAGAGGAAGGCGACGGCGAAGTTCTGCAAGGCCATGGACCGCGCCCGCTTGCCTATGGCGATGGCCTCAAGGACCGGCGTAAGCTTCTCCCCTTGGAACACGAAGTCGGCGGCGCGCTGGCTGATATCGGCGGCGCTCGCCGGTGACATGCAGGCATGTGCCGCGGCGAGTGCCGGCGCGTCGTTGAGCCCGTCGCCGACCATCAACATCTTGCGGCCGGCGCTTGCGCACGCGTCGAGCCAAGCAATCTTGCCGGCGGGCTTGAGCTCGGCGCGCCAGGTCTCGATGCCGACGTCGCGCGCCACTCTATTCACCACAGCCGTACGGTCTCCTGAGAGAAGGGCAAGCCGATAGCCTTGGCGCTTCAGCGAGGCCACGACATCGGCCGCGTCGCTTCTCACGCTGTCGGCGAAGCGGAGGCGGACCGGCGCTTCCGAGCCTCTCCGGTACCAGACCTCGCTCTCCTCTCCGCCGCTGTCGATCCCACACCACTCGGCCGAGCCAAGTCGCTCCTCACCCTCGGGCGATGACCGGGCAAGACCGAGGCCAGGCGTCTCCTCGATGCCAGATGCTGGCAACACGCTTCCAAGCCGCTTCTGGGCTGCCTCGACGATGGCGCGGGCGTAAGGATGGCGGCTCGCCGCCGCAAGGCTAGAGGCTGCCGCCAACACCTTGTCGGAAATCGTCTCGTCGTCGAGAAGTTCGGGGCGCCCAAGGGTCAGCGTGCCGGTCTTGTCGAACACCACCATGTCGGTTTCGGCGATGCGCTCAAGTCCGTCGGCGGCCTTGATGATGATCCGGCGTCGGAACAGCTGGCTTGCCGCGGCGATCTGGACCGCCGGTACGGCAAGGGCGAGCGCGCAAGGGCAGGTGATGATGAGCACGGCGATAGCGTAGGTCAGGGCCGTTTGCCAGGTCGCTCCGGCCAGGAGCCAGCCCAAGAACGTGGCGAGCCCCAAGCCGTGCACGGCCGGGGCGTATATCTGTGCCGCCCGGTCCGCGAGCCTGCGATAGCGCGCCTTGCCCTGCTCCGCCGCGAGCATCAGCCGGCTGATCTCGGCGAGCAGCGTCGCGGTGTCGGCGGCACGCACCTGGATCTGCAAGGGCTTGGTCAGGTTGAGCGTGCCGGCATAGACCTCCTGACCCGCCCTCACGGTGAGAGGCGCCGTCTCTCCGGTGATCAGGCTTTGATCGATCTGTCCCGTCCCGGCCAGCACTACACCGTCGGCGGCAACCCGCTCGCCTGTCGCCACCAGCAATTGATCGCCAGGACGAAGTGCGTGGGTCGGCACCATGCGGTGCGACCCCTCGGGCTCGATGATTGTGGCGATCCCGCTTTGCAGGCTGAGCAGGTTCTGGGCCTCGCCCCGCGCACGGACGCGCAAGGTCTCGTCGAGGAAGCGACCGACGAGGAGGAAGAACAGCAGTGAGACGGCGGCGTCGAAATAGACCTGCTCGCTGCCCCGCATGGTCTGGTAGAGGCTCATGGCCGTAGCGAGCAGAATGGCGAGCGAGATCGGCACGTCCATATTGAGGCGCCGCCCCTTGAGCGCCCCGAGCGCCGAAGCGAAGAAGGGTTGTCCAGCATAAGCGACCGTTGGCAAGGCGATCAGGGCCGAGAGACAACGGAAGAGCGCCGCGAGCGCATCGTCCATATCGCTCGCCGTCCCCGACCACACCGCGACGGACAGGAGCATGATGTTCATGGCGGCAAAGCCGGACACCGCCACGCGCCGCAACAAATATTTGTGCCATGCGTCGCCGCGATCCTCTTTTGCCGTTTCCATCGGCGCCGCCGCGAAGCCCGCGCGCTTGAGCGCGGCAATCAATTCGACCGCGCCGGCTTGCCGAGAATCGTAGGCGATGCTGACCCGCTTCGCCGCCAGCGAGGCGCGCGCGGTCTCAACGCCCGCAACGCCCAGCGCGGCATGCTCGACCGAGCGCAAGCACCCGCCGCAACGCATGTTCTCGATGGCAAGCGTGAGAGTATTTGAGGCTCCGACGCGGCTTGCGCCTTCCGCCTCGTTGGCGAGGCGCCCCGCCGGGGCGTGTGCGGTCATGGCTGATCGGCGACGAAGAGGCGCCGCTTGATCCGATAAGGCGGCTCACGCACTTCGCCTGGCTCGTTCGCCTCGACGGATATCACCCAAAGCCCCGCATCGAGCTCGACATCGGCCGCATAGAGTCCCTCCCCCGCTTGCCTAAAGCCTATCGAGCGGTCCTGCCTGTCCGTTGCGGGTCTGCTCATCATGGCGTCGATATGCAGGCCTGCTATGGGATGGGCTTCCTTGTCCAGGAAGCTCAGCGTCAGCTGTCCCGTCTTGTCGTCGTATTCGACGCCGGTCCGCCAGCCTCGCTCCTCCTGGCGCTCCGCCGCCTGTAACGTCTCGTTGTAATGGAGGCCTTTGCGGTAGGGGTCCGCCGTGTCGCCGCCGCTGAAGGTCGCCACGGCGAAGTAGACGAAGATCCCATTGGCGAGAAGCATCACGCCGAAAAAGGCGATGAGGCCCATCAGCACATGGCGGCCTTCGATGCCGTTAGCGAGCCAGACTCTTTTGCTCATCGTTCGGGCCCCCGGAAGGTTGCCTTGTGCTGGGCGCTGCCGTCGCCGGCCACATCGGTAACGACTAGAGAGAACTCCGTCGCCTCGCTGGGAAGTTTGGCAACAGCCTTCTTGTCGAGGGTGACGTAAAGCCTCAGCGATTGGAGATCGTCGGGCGGAACGGTCACCACCGGGTCGCTCTGGTGCTCCTGCCCGACAATGCTGATTGTGGCGCGGGGCAACCCGGCCGGCGCGAGGCGGAAGGAGCGGGGCTCGTAGAGCTTGTTGAGAAGTTTGATGGTATAGCCGTTGCGCAAGCCGCCGTCGGAGAGACGAACATAGATCGGGTTACGATCATGGAGCACGCTGACCTCAAGATCGGGGCGAAGCAACAAGGCCGTCAGCATGACCACTGCCACAATCACCAAGGCGGTGGCGTAAAGCACCACGCGAGGCCGCATCAGCCTTATTGGAACCGTTTCGTGTTCCGCCGCCGCCAAACTGTGCAAGGTGTCGTAGGCGATCAGCCCCCGCGGCCTGCCGACCTTGTCCATGATCTCGTTGCAGGCATCGATACAGAGCGCGCATTGGATGCATTCGAGCTGCGCCCCGTCGCGGATGTCGATACCGGCCGGACAGACGGCCACGCATTGCATGCAATCAATGCAGTCGCCTCTACCTTCCCAGGCCTGTCCGGCTTTGTGCGGCCCCCGCGGCTCGCCGCGCCAGGCGCGATAAGAGATAAGCAGCGAATCGCGATCGAACATCGCGCCCTGTATGCGCGGCCAGGGGCACATATAGGTGCAGACCTGCTCGCGGGCGATGCCGCCCAGCACATAGGTGGTGGCGGTGAAGGTGCCGAGGAAAACATAGGCGACCAGCGGCGCTTCAAAACTCGCAAGCTGCCGGGCAAGCGTCGGGGCGTCGGCGAAATAGAAGACGAAGGCGCCGCCCGTGGCGATCGCGATCAGAAGCCAAGTCGCATGCGTGGCACCTTTCCGCCAAATCTTTTCGGCCGTCCACGGCCCCTTGTCGAGACGCATCCGGGCATTGCGGTCGCCTTGGAAGAAACGCTCGACCGCGATCATCAGATCGGTCCACACCGTTTGCGGACAGGTGTACCCACACCACACGCGCCCCGCGATCGCGGTGACGAGAAACAGCGCGAGCGCGGCGATCACGAGCAGGCCGGTGATGTAGTAGAACTCCTGCGGCCAGATCTCGATGAAAAAGAAATAGAAGCGCCGCGAGGGAAGGTCGAGCAGCACGGCCTGGTCGGGGAGATGAGGTCCGCGATCCCAGCGCAGCCACGGCACGACATAGTAGATGCCGAGCGTCACCGCCATGACGACCCACTTGATGGTCCGAAACTGCCCCTCCGCGCGCTTGGGGTAAATTTTCACGCGCTCCGCGTAGAGCGCGCGGTTCGCCTCAGCGTTAACCGCCCTGACGTTGATCTGCTCGATCCCGGGGGCTGCCTCCATCACACCCGCGGCCTCATAGGTAGCCTGCTTTGGGTGATCCTATACTCGCCGGCTTCCACCCTCAACATGTCCTTGACCTCGACTACTGACCGCCGCCCAGCGAATGGACGTAAATGGCAAGCTCCTTGATCGTCTCCGGATCGAGGCGTCCCGCCCAGGCGGGCATCACCCCGTTGCGGCTGCTGATGATCGTCTCGACGATGGTCGCCTTGTCTCCACCATACAGCCAAAGCTCGTCGGTAAGGTCGGGCGCGCCGACCGCCTGGGTGCCCTTGCCGTCCTTGCCGTGACAGGGTGAGCAGTTGTCGGCGAAGATTTTCGCGCCCTGTTGCGCCGCCGCCTCGTCGCCGGCGCGGCCCGACAGCGACAGCACATATTCGGCGACGTCGTTGACTCGGGTGGCGTCGAGCAGACCCATGCGGCCGAAGGCCGGCATCTGACTGGTCCGCGTCTTGGGATCGTCGGCGCGAATGCCGTGCTCGATGGTCTGATGGATGGCGCCGAGCGAGCCGCCCCAGAGCCAGGAATCGTCCCGCAAGTTCGGATAGCCGAAAGCGCCTTGCGCGCCGCGGCCATGACAAGGCGCGCAATTGTCGCCAAAAGCGGCCTCGCCGCCGGCCAGTGCGAAGTTCAGAAGCTCGGGGTCCGCATTGATCGCGGCAAGATCGCTCATCGCGATCTTCTGCCGGAACGCAGCCTTGGCGGCCTTGGCCTTGGTCAACTGCTCAGCGACGATCTCACGTTGGCTGTAGCCGAGATATCCTCGAGTGTAGCTCGACACCAGCGGCCAGGCGGGCATGAGCAGCCAATAGCCGATCGCCCAAACGATAGTGGCGTAGAGGACGTAGAGCCACCATTTGGGCAGCGGCTTGTTCAGCTCGCGGATGCCGTCCCATTCATGGCCGGTCGTCTCGACTTCCGTTGCCGCGTCGCGCTTCCTGCTGGCCATGGCGCTCAACCGTCTTTCTCTTGATCGGGGTCCGGGTCCTTCTCCAAGGGAAGCCTTGCGGCTTCCTCAAATCGCTTCTTGTTGCCGGGCCAGAACGCGTAGATCAGCACTCCGACGAAAAGAGAGACGAACAACAGAAGCGCTGCGACTTGCGTGATCGAGGCCACTTGCTCGTAGGTCATGGCCTCTTCACCTCAGATTGGGACCGGCGGCATCGAACGTCGCGAAGTCGACCAGCGTGCCCAGCATTTGCAGATAGGCGACGAGCGCATCGAGTTCGGACACGAAGCTCGGATCGCCGTCGAATTGTCTCGCTTGCGCCTTCGGGTAGCGCGCGAGGAACTCCTTGATGGCCTCGGCATTAGGGTCGACCTGGCGCTCCAGATCGGCCTTGGCGTCGGCGATCATGCCGTCGGTGTAGGGAACGCCCTCGAAGCGAAGCACTCTCAGCCGCTCGGCGATGTCGGAATAGTCGAGCGCACGCTTGCCGAGGAAGGGATAGCCCGGCATCACCGATTCCGGCACGACCGCGCGCGGATCGGTCATGTGAGCGACATGCCACTCGTCGGAATATTTGCCGCCGACCCGGGCGAGGTCGGGTCCCGTGCGTTTCGACCCCCATTGGAAGGGATGGTCGTACATGCTCTCGGCGGCGAGGCTGTAATGGCCGTAGCGCTCGACCTCGTCGCGGAGCGAGCGGACCATCTGGCTATGACAGAGGTAGCAACCCTCGCGCACATAGATGTCGCGGCCGGCAAGCTCGAGCGGCGTGTAGGGCCGCATGCCTTTGACCTGCTCGATGGTCGAGGAGAGCCAGAACAAGGGCGCGATCTCGACCAGGCCGCCGATGGCGACGGTGATGAGAATGCCGATCAGCAGGAGGATCGAGCTCTTTTCCAGGATTTTATGTTTGGACCAGTCCATCCCGCGCCCTCGCCTACTCGGCCGGCACGGGGCGGAACTCCGGCGCCGCAGCGATGCGCGGCTGCTCGGCCGCGTCGACCGGCTCATCGCCGCGAATAGTCCGCCACACATTGTAGGCCATGAGCAGCGCGCCGATCAGGAACAGCAGCCCGCCGATGGCCCTGATGACATAGAAGGGATGCATCGCCTCGACGGTCTCGACGAAGGAATATTCGAGGAAGCCGAGTGAGTCGTAGGCGCGCCACATCAGGCCTTGCAGGATGCCCGACACCCACATCGCGGTGATGTAGAGCAGGATGCCGAGGGTCGAGATCCAGAAATGCCATTCGACCAAGCGCTGCGAGTAGAGCGCCTTGCGGTGCCACAGCCACGGCACGAGGCAATAGACGGCGCCGAAGGTGATGAAGGCGACCCAGCCGAGCGCGCCGGAATGGACATGGCCGATGGTCCAGTCGGTGTAATGCGACAGCGCATTGACCGACTTGATGCTCATCAGCGGCCCCTCGAAAGTCGACATGCCGTAGAAGGCGACGGCGACGACAAGGAGGCGAATGACCGGGTCGGTCCTGAGCTTGTCCCAGGCGCCCGACAGCGTCATCAAGCCGTTGATCATGCCGCCCCAGGACGGCATCCACAGCATGATCGAGAAGGTCATGCCGAGGGTCTGCGCCCAGTCAGGCAGGGCGGTGTAGTGCAGATGGTGGGGACCGGCCCAGATATAGAGAAAGATCAGCGACCAGAAATGAACGATCGACAGGCGATAGGAGTAGATCGGCCGCTCGGCGCGCTTCGGCACGAAGTAATACATCATGCCGAGAAAGCCCGCGGTGAGGAAGAAGCCGACTGCGTTGTGGCCGTACCACCACTGGGTCATGGCGTCCTGGACGCCGGAATAGATCACGTAGCTCTTCGAGCCGAGCAGCGAGATCGGCACCGCCAGATTGTTGACGATGTGCAGCATGGCGACAGTGACGATGAATGCGAGGTAGAACCAGTTCGCCACGTAGATATGCGGCTCGCGCCGGCGGGCGAGCGTGCCGATGAATACGAGGAAATAAACGACCCAAACGGCGGTGAGCCACAGGTCCACATACCATTCAGGCTCGGCATATTCTTTCGACTGGGTGACGCCGAGGAGGTAGCCGGTGGCCGCCAGCACGATGAACAGCTGGTAGCCCCAGAACACAAACCAGGGCGACCAGCGACCGGCCAGCCGCGCGCGGCTCGTGCGCTGCACGACATAGAGCGATGTCGCTATGAGCGCATTGCCACCAAAAGCGAAGATGACTGCGGAAGTATGCAGCGGACGGAGCCGCCCGAAGCTCGTCCACGGCAGATCGAGATTGAGGGCCGGGAAGGCAAGCTGCCAGGCGATGATGTCGCCCACAAGGAACCCGGCGAGCCCCCAGAATACGGTTGCGATTACGCCCGCGCGGATCACCCCGTCGGCATAGCCAGCCTCGGTTCGAGGCTCGCTCCACTTTATCATCTGGGTCAAAATATAGAGGAAAGCGAGGCCCGCGGCGCCGAGCAACAAACATCCGTGGAATTTCATGACGGGTTCCTTGCCCGCCAAGGCCAAGATCAAGCCTACAAGGGCCAAAAGGCCGGAGGCGACCAGCGCCATGAAGTCGGAAAAAGCCTTCCACTCCTCGCGCTCTAACAAAGCGGCCACAGCCCACTCCCATGTCCCGCTGCTGGCGTGTGTAACTCTACAGGCCTAAAGGCTCGGAAGAAAGCGGCGTTGGGACAAAAGTCAGGCGGCGACAGCAATGCCTCGGTCGACTCGAGCCACCAAGTCCGGCAAGCGGCTTCCTGGAGGCAGCCGCGACATCTAGCGCGCGCCTCCACAAACGATTGGCCTCCATCCATGCGAATGGCCGCAAGAACGTCCACTCGGTTTTCTGCATCATGCTGTCCATTAGCTCTCGCCGACGGAGCACCTGTCTGAACATTGGCCATGAGGACATTTCGGTCGGCATCGGTTATCCCCCCTTTCTGCCGGGATCGTCCCTGGTTAGGGCGGCAGCGGCGTGCCGTTATTGACTCAGATCAATTTGAGTTGTGCGAAATCGCCGCACAGGCGGTCGATCGGTTCAATTGCGCTCCAGCCGCGGCCTAAGCAGCATGGGCGCATATTCGACAATGAATAGAGCGAAGGCGGCGATCCAGGCATGTAAGGCTGGCCGTCCCGGCCAAGCTCCCAGGCAAAAGGGTGGACATGGCGCCGAGCAAAAAGCCTATGGACACGAAGCCGTAGCCAAGGTGAAGCTTGCGGTGCGAAAAGATCGCGCCGGATCCGGCGTGATGTGAAGGTTGGGAGGGCGAACAGCACGTAATGCAGAGCCGGTCGATCCGGCGATCGGGACAACCCACATGTGCCAGTGCATGGTCGAATGCGGGCTTTTGACCGGGACCCGATCCGCGCAGGGCATTATGGCCAGCGGTCATGCGAACCGCGCTAACAGGCCGAACACATGGCTGCACCGACCAATGCTGCGACGTGACGTTTTGACTTGCCAACCTGGAGCCGTCCACACATGGCACTAAGCGGACTAACTCAGCAAAGCGTTCGACGTCGGCTTCTGACCCAATCCCGACATTGACCTACGACGCGCTGGACGCGGGCTGACGCAACCCACTCACCCTGGGGATTGGACTGGCGACCCCAATCAGGGTGTGGTTACCCTGCCCTTCGTATGTCTCCCGTCAGACAATGTGAAAACAGGTCTGCAAAGGATCGAGCCTTCTCATCCGGGTCTACTTCTTGTTGTCCTATTTAATCGGAGCGGCTTCGGCGCGATGACCGAAAATTGAGCCGAGATCGAAGCGGTAGCCGAGACCGGCTGAGAAGATCCACGGGTCGAGATCGGCATCGCCCACTACGTTGACCCCGCCGGGCGCGAGCGCCGTGTTATGCCATGTGACTGTGGTGTCGAGCCAGGTCTTCTTGACGTCGAAATTGAGCGACCACCCATTGCCGAGACCGACGTCGAGGCCGGCCTGGAGCGTGAAGCCCCAAGAATCGTCGATGCTGACGCTTGTCGCGCCGAGCCTGTTCTGCCCCGTTCCGGTGTCGAAGAAATCGATGTATTGCACGCCGGCGCCGACATAAGGCTCCCATCTACCCATGCCGGTGAAATGGTATTGCAGGGTCAAAGCGGGCGGGAAGATCCAGGTATCGGCGATCTCACCGAGCGGCGCGATGGCCCCCTTGCCGTCAATATCGTGCTTGGCGAAACAGCAGAACAGCTCAACCGCGAGATTCTCGTTGAAGAAATAAGTGAGGGTGGTTGCCGGGATGACCTCGGTGCTGACATCGGCGTCGGCGCCAGGGATTACAACCCCACCCGCTTTCACCGTGGCATCGGTATCGGGATCGACCACGGTGGCGAGAACCCGCACCTGGAAGTTCCCGTCATCACTTCCGGCGACAGCCAGGGGAGACATCCCCACTATGCTTGCCACCAGACCAAGCGCAGCAAATGCCTTCGCCATTTTTGACATTATGGTCCCCCGTCCCTGGTTGTCGCCCGCAACTTGCGACGCGATCACTTCAACCATTCTTGAGACTGCATGATTTTCGAGTCCAGATCGACACACCGACCGGGGTCAGAATCCGCTACGCTGTTGCGGCTGAGCCACAGTCAGGGCATTCGCCGGACGGCAAATCGCCGTTGGTGGTAGTCAACACGGGCGCCCCCAAGCCCCGAGAGCCTGGTGATCCCTGGCAATAGGCTTAGCTTACTTGGCGGACAGAGGTCCTGAAGGGAGCGTAAGGATGACTGCCGAGGAGACGATGCCAGAAGCCGAGGCCAAGCAAGGGGCGAGTCCGTTCGTGGCGCCGATCTACATCATCCGCGAAGTGCCCTTCGATGCGCCTTATAGCTGGCTCGCGGCCGGCTGGCGCGACATGTGGCGCGTGCCGCGCGTCAGCCTCGCTTATGGCGCGATCTTCGCCCTTGCCGGCCTTCTGCTGGCCGTCGGACTGACGCAGGTCGGCCTGCTGTCGCTCATTATCGTGCTTGCAGCCGGCTTCATTCTGGTCGGTCCCATGCTCGCGGCCGGCCTCTACGAGACGAGTCGCCGCTTGGAAAAGAGCGAGTCGGTGAGTCTGGCGAGCACGTTACGTGCCGGCTTCTTCGGAGGACGGCAACTCGCCTATATGGGGCTTCTCTTGATGCTGATCTCCCTCGCGTGGGTTGAGATCGCGTTGCTGCTCTTCATGCTGTTCCTGGGACCACAGCCAATGCCGCCCCTGGAGGCGTTCATTCCGACCTTATTGCTCACGCCGCGGGGGTTGGGTCTCTTGATCACTGGCACTGGGGTCGGGATGGCGTTGGCGGCGACGGTCTTCGCCGTGTCGGCGGTGTCGGTGCCGCTGCTAATGGTCGAGCGTGTCGATGTCGTGACGGCGGCGCTGACAAGCGTCACGGCCTGCCGCAAGAATCCAAAGGCCATGGCGCTGTGGGCGGCACTGATCGCCGGCGCGATGCTGCTCGGCTTCGTGACGCTCTTCGTCGGCCTTGTGATCATGTTCCCGTTGGTCGGTCATGCGACCTGGTATGCCTTCCGCGATCTGCTAGAGCGGGGCGACGGGTCCTAAGCCCCACGGATAGGTCCGTACGCGAGAACAGCATTCACTTCAGAAGCGCCGTGAGAGCCGACACGTCTTTGCGGGAGGCCCATAGGCCGAAGCGGCGCTCAGCAGGCGCGGAGGAGGTCGCCCATGTTCAAAAAAATCCTAATCGCTAACAATGGCTCTGAAGGGGCATCCAAGGCTCTGGTTGAAGCATTACGGCTTACCCACTCCCATGGGTCCGAAGCACACATGATCTATGTCGAAGAGAATATCCCTTGGAACTCGCAAGGCGCGAGGGACGATAAAAAGACACTTGATCGCAAATTTGCGGAGTTGGTGGCAAAGGCGGAGGCTGAGGCAAAACATCACTCGGTTAAGCTCACGAGCCACATGCTCTTGGGCCGCCCGGCCCAGGCTATTGCCGACTTCCTCCGGTCCCAGGGAGGATTCGATTTGCTTGTAGTAGGATTCAAAGGCCATTCGGCGCTCTACCACAGGATTCTTGGCAAAACTGCGGACCGTCTCGTCGAACTCGCCCCTTGCGCTGTCCTAGTGGTGAAATGAGCACGCAAAGCGTCTCCCTCGGATGTCAGAGCCGGTGCCAGCACTTCCGATTCTGGCACAAAGCGGACGTCGCTGCGAGTTTGCGGCTGGTCGCTTTGCTGAGCCCACCATAGCGAAGCTCCTGGCTGCGGTAGGCGATTGCTCGAACTAGCAGGTCTCGGCTGAGCCGCGGTGGCTGGCTGCGATAGAGCCGCCGCCACTCTTTGCGCAGTTCGTCAGGGCTGAGAGCGGGGAGAGCCTCGAGCATTCGCGACACCTCTACGTCTCGAGCTTTCCCGCCAGTTGCTTTGCCTTGTGACAAACCAGCCTTCGCCATGGCCGTTAGATCGAGTTTGAAATGCGATAACGGCGGGGCTCCTCGTCGGGCTTCTCCGACAGGAGCGTGAGGCCGAGCTTCTTCCTGACAGCCCCAGCCAGGAAGCCGCGCACACTGTGCCTTTGCCAGCCGGTCGCCGCTTGCAGCTCTTCTATCGTCGCACCTTCTCGACGGCTGAGCAGGTCGATGCAGGCCTGTTGCTTCGTCTGTTTCCTGCTGTCAGGTGTTGTCCTGCTGCGAGTGCCAACGGCAACTTTCCCGGGCGGTTGCCGTTTCGGCGGCTTCGCTTTTTTGCGTGGCTTCTTCGCATTCAGTCGGCACTGGCGCTTAGTGCGCTCGACCGCCTCTGCACTTCTCGCTTCACTAACAGGTTTGGGCATCGGGTGGTCCTCCAATGGGATCCGCGCCTCATGCGCGGTGCTCCCACCACCCAAAGCCCCACCATTGAGGCGAGGCGCTCTCGGCCGTTGGCGCAATGCTTTCTAGGCAACCAACGACGCCAGCATGAACGCTCCCTTCGCCGTAGAAGTCCAGTCCGAATGTGCGAAAGTCGCAGGCGTTTAAACCATGCGCTCGCTGAGACAGGTGAACGACAGACCGACAGCAGCTTCGGCGTGAAATTTTCTCTGGAGCCTAATTTTGCGATTGGAGCGCGAAATTCTGCCGAGTTTTCAAAGCCAGAGATTCTTCGACCGGACCGCGAGTTCGAATCCCACTTGGTCCGCCAGCTAGT
>Ga0214473_10006241_pt1 | contig 14260 bp, 13 predicted proteins | sample RVTome_7_FD_203509 | JGI IMG/M metagenome (GOLD analysis project Ga0214473, IMG submission 203509) | Soil microbial communities from uranium-contaminated site in the Upper Colorado River Basin, Wyoming, United States - RVT98D197 | ecosystem: Environmental > Terrestrial > Soil > Contaminated >... | reverse complement strand
CTTGCTCAATCAATCACCGCTACAATCCTCAAAGCTTGCGCACGTGAAGCCGCCCCCGCCTACCACCATTTCAGAACTCGACGTAAATGCACTGCAATAACCCATACCCCCCCTACAGTACCATTGGTTATAAAGCACTCCGTTAGGCTCTATTCTAACAACACCTGCTCCCTCGGGGCAGCAGGGGGCAATGACGGAACTATCAACCCCTACATAACACCTCTTGTTCGCGTCAACGCTGATAGAATAAACGCCAGTCTCATCATCCCATGTATAGCACTCTCCGGAATCACCCCATGTTGTATCTAAATGACCTCCGTTTGGGAACAACTTGTATACATAGCCATCCGAGCCTCCGCAATAGATACCGTAGTCCGCGTCTATTGCCACTGCGCGAATTGAACAATAATGCAAGTTTATACTGCCTACAAGAACAGGCGGATAAGGCGAAGAATTAATTTCATACTCCCAGACATTTTTGCTTGGGGTGCCTGCCGATGCTCCTCCAATTACCAAGTAATAGCACCACCCTCCCCAGCCTTCGCATCTGCCGCAGATAATCCCCACCGCACTTAATAACATAATAATCGTACGCAGTTTTATCATTTTCATTTTTTATCTCCTTGAATTTGAAGTTTTCGGTTCTACCGGTTCAACTGTTTTCTCGCGTAATCGGCGCTGCGGCAGCCGGGATATTCATCTACGACCTTCTGATAACACGCCTTCGCTTTGCCGGACTCGCCCAGTTTCTCATAACACCTAGCCGCATCTTTGCACGCCTCGGCAGCAGCCACCGAACTCGGCATCTGATTTATCACTATGGTCAGGACTTCGACAGCATTGCCGTAAAGCTCCTTCGCCTGCTCCGCGGAGCCTTGCCCCTCTAATCGCATCGCCTGCTCATAGCATGTACGGCCCACCTTCCAAATCACCATTGGCAAACGTGCATCTCCGCGAGAAGACGCAAGAAGACTATTTATTTCCTGCGAAATCTTCTCAAATGGCTCCTTGCCAATCATCGCGAGAATATCGCACTTCTTCAAATCCAGCGGAATCCTCGCCGCGAAACCCGAACCTGGATAATCCTGCGCGACCCGGCCGTACAATGCCTTCGCCTGCTCGTAATGGCCGTTCTCTTCCAGCTTCAAGGCAACCCCGTGCACCGTGTGCGCCAAATCATCCTCGTCCTTGTAATCTTTAATCAATTTCTCCAGGCCGGCCTGCGCGCCCGCGACATCGCCGGAATTTATCTGGTTCCATATCTTTAGTTTGTCAACTGCCATTCTGGCTTTGCCCACGACTTCACTGTCAGGACACGCCTGAACTATCTGCTGATAAACCCGCTCCGCCTCTTCGTACCGGCACAACTCCTTGAATTCCCTCGCTATCTTAAACAATGTCGCGCCCAATGCGGGATTGTTGCCGCAGGTATTCACAAGGCTTTTCACCGACTCTTCCGCCCGGTGAAATCTTCCATTCGCGATAAAACCGAGCGCCTGCTCCTTGCCGGAATCCAATTGAATCCTCTGCGCCTGCTCGCTTGTCGGATAATCCTTGCAGATTCGCTCGCTGAGATTTGACGCCCGTTGAGAATCCTTGACCTGTTTGTACCGGTTCGCTATCCCGTACAAAACCGCAGCAAGTTCCGAGTTGCCCTTGAAATCACTCATCAGCTTGTCCACTTCTGCGTCAGCCTGCGGCAGCCTGCCCGTCATAATATAGACAACCGCAAGCTTGCCCTGCGCCTGCAACGCGGAATCACTGCCAGGATTATTTTGCGCCACCGACTTGCAAAGCTGCTCAGCCTCGCTGAACATCCCGTTCTTCACATACGACTCGACCTGTCCAAGGTCCCCCGCCGCATCACCGAAACAAGTTGTCGTCATCCATAAAAATAGACCCGCTAAAACAAATCCCCAAATTACTTTTCTTTCAACCATGTTCCACGCTCCTTTCATTCCTGGTTTAATTTATGCGCATAGCAAGACCCGCTTGCCATATAATCATTTTTAGATAGACCCCTCTTACCGGCTTCTCGCCTGCTCGTCCGACTTACCCGCACCTTCAGAACTCTCGGACTCATAAACACCCTTCCCGCAACTTCGCATTCTAAATAAATAGCGTCCACCACGATGAATTGTAAAAGAACAATATAAAAAAAATGTAATTTATCTTCAACTGTGACAGATGCCGTCACCCCCTGCCCAAAAACTGCATTCCTGCCTTCAGTCGACCTTGCTCGCTTCGCCGTAGTCTTGGCGAAGGCGGGTCGCCTCCATAGCTCAAGGAGTACCGTATTTATTTCTTCAGTTCGCCTTAAATTTGCACTCTGCTTCGCGGCGTGACACTTGCGGATGCGAATCGCGGCTGAAGAAATAAATACTGCATTTTCCGCCGTCCCTTGAACGATATATTTATCCGCCATAGTTTTCTCGTCCTCCGTAGTCTGGACGAAGGAGGAAACGACGGCGGACTATATACGACCTGCGATATACGATACACAACATACGAACTCAAAAACCTCCGTACGTAAAACGCGTACGCGCTTTACGTATACACCCCACAAACCACTATCCACGAATCACTAATCACAAATCCCAAATCATAAATCATAAATTAGAAATGAATCAGTTCAGGTCGAACAGCGTATTATCTATTGGTTCAAACCAGCCTAAGTTCATTGCAGCAGAATTAACCCCATAAACATTCGTACCGGCAGGTATTGCGATACGATGAGAGTCAGTGTGTCCGTCGGCCCAGCCGACATTCGCTCGCTTATCGTGACGAAAGTGAATGGAAGGCGAAGCATACATATCAGGAAAAATCTTGCCTTTTATTATAAAAAACGGCGGTTCTGCAAAAGAGTATTCGATATAACTACCGCCTTCTATGCTCATCGCGCAATCCGCGAACATTAATGTTTCGGAAGGTTTCGAGATTTCTGTTATTTGTGCCGTGCAGCTGTATCGTTCCTTAAAACTCAGCGCGCTCTGCCAAAGACGCCCGCCAATATAAGTCATATTATAACCGTAACCTCCGCACCCCTGTTCGAAATTTTCGCTCCAACTGCCGCCTTTCGCAAAATTGACTCGCGCCGGACATTCTTTCACTTTCCCTTCGGACAAATATCCGACCAGCGGACCTCGAAGCGGGTCAAAAGGCTCATCCTGGTTGTCACGTACCCCGTGCCAGCGGTGGTATCCGCCGGCGCCCTTCCACAAGTCGCTTGCAGCGGGAACGAAAAATCCGTTGTTTTCATTGGCATAGCCGATATTTGCCATAGCCAACTGCTTGATATTGAAGCTGCAGATTATACTGCGGGCACGAGACCTGGCCGTGGTCAATGCCGGCATCATTAACCCCATCAACAGACCGATTATGAATATCACCACCAGTATTTCAATCAATGTAAATGCGGTTTTCTTTTTGAAAGACATAAAAGCACTCTCACAGTTTCAATTAATTACGCCACATTTCCATTTTCTGCCAGTGGTTGGCGAGTATCGCGAAATCAGAAAAATTAATGTACAAATCTTTCGGCTCGGCCATGTCGCATCTGTCTATCCATCCCTCTTCACCGAAGTGCGTAAGCCACGCCGAAACAAATGCCGTCAGGTCGTAATAATCGACAATTCCATCCAGGTTAATATCCGCCGGATGCTCCTGCGGATGCAGTATCCCTACAGCCTCCAGGTCCAGACCGGCTGAGTCCCACGTCACCCACGCCTCGTAAACAGGATGGTTGACATCGTAATTCGCCCAGTTGGGCCATGTGCCGGGATTAATATGCGCTCTTGCACTATCATTGAAGTTTCCGCTGCCGGGTATATCTACTATTCGAACATAAATTATATTATTAATATCTACAATCCCATTTTGTACTATCGCCTCATCCGCGATTTCACGCAGGTCAAACGGTGTACCCGTGCATTTACCGTATCCGTTAGGATGTTTGCCCGCAAGATTAAAAACGTCATCGATTTCAATTGTCCCTAACGGGCCGACAGTACCGGCTGTCAGACTTACCGACGGAAACCTCACGAAATTAATCCCATCGGTCGAGACTTCCACATATCCCAGTTCTGCGAAGACCTCTCCGCTCACGAAACCATAAATAGGATTCGTAAAAGAAGAAGTAAATCCGTTCTCGAAAATCACAAAATCGTAACCCGCGACATCACGGATATGATTCGGGTCAGCAGGATTGCAAGGATCGCCGAACACCAGGGTTATCTGCCCAGGCTGAACACCTTGGTCAATCTGGCTCTGATCCAGGTCACCCAGGCTGACAATATCTAACTGGTCACCCGCCGCAGGCCCAAGGGCAGCAGTCGGTTCGTCCCAGTCGCTGCCTACACCCGGAGCTGGCGCATAGCTTTTTACCCCCGCAGCCCAGCCGCAAAATATCGGGTTTATAATCGCGTCCGGGTCATCAGGCCCCGCGTGCTGCCAGTCGTCGCCGATATAACCATTTACACCCACTTCATTATAAGGACCTGCGATGGCAGTTATGGTCAGGCTCAGGCACCCCGTCAGAAAAACTATCATTTTTATTCCACCGGCCATTTTGCTCCTTTTATTTCATGGGCGGGGGCCGCCGCAGCAGCCCCCCACCCACTAATTGAGGTGACTTAATTTTGTATCAGCCTGTTGATTGCGCCTATATTCTCCTTTTTCTCAATAACAATCCGCCCGCCGCAAACAGCATAAGCGTGCAAGGCTCAGGGACTACCGTATCTGCCGCGAAATACGCTGGTGTATTCATACCGTACGAACCCGTGTCGCTCGACGATAGTGTAAACTCCAGGCTCTTGACGACACCGAGTGACATCAAATCAACATATTCCCACGTATCTACGATGTAATCAAAACCGTTGTCCGCAAACCGATAGTCTGCAAGGTAAAAACTGACCGTACCCGTTATATCTGCGCTGATGTCCCTGCCGGTAATCGTCAGCAAAAACCAGTCCGCATCATTTCCGCTTGAGCCTCCGAACTTTTTCGAAAAAGCATCTCCATTAAGCATCGAGTAGTAAGTGTAGTTGTTATTGGTTACATACAAACCTTCAATAACACCGGCGGTATTTAGCGTCATAGTTGGTGGCCCCGCCCAGCCTACGTATCCGACTGCGTAATTTTCAGAACCACCCTGGCCGCCTCCGGCAATCGAATTATATTGACCAGCCATTCCGCTTGTTGTCGTGTCGGTAATATTCGAATAAGAAAAACCGTCCCACGAATGGTACAACTGGTCATAATTATTGTTGAAATGCGCTGCCCCGCTTGTAAAACCGCCCGAACCGCTCGAACCGTTCCAGTACGATTCCGATGCCAGCGACAGGTCTTCAAAATCAGCCGATGCCCCTGCTTTCGCAACAGTTGTCACTGTAAGCATCGTCAAATATACAATCACTCCAAATTTTAGCACACTCTTCAAAACCATTCTTTTACTCCTCTTCTTTTAAAAATTTAAATTCCCAGAATTTTTATTTTTCACTTTTCCCTTTTTACTTCCTTTTTCTCCCTTCATCACGTTTCCGCCCTTTGCGCGAGGGCCTTTTTCCGAACAATAAAAAAACCGCCGTTCTCGCGATGGAAAACGGCGGCTTCTCAAAAACCTTATTTGCTCTATTGCCCAAACAAGCTGTATATTTACACAACACACCGGGCAACAGAGCTGCACCGTGCTCCATTTCGCGGGAACACTTTTATGCTCTACTGACCACGGGTAGGTTTTCTGACTTGCGCCCTACCTCGAAACTCCTTCCCATCCGCACAGCCTTAGTGCCAAAAATCTTCAGCACTCCGACCTTTTGCGAATAGTGGTTCTCACGTTTCGAGGACTTCCGACTTCCAAAATCGGATCAGGCGCTCCACAGCGGCGCGACCGTGCCGGATTTGCACCGGCTTCCCTTTGGTTATTTCAAAGCACTCGCTTTGAAGCCCGTTATCAGGTTATTACTTTTTCAAAGAGCGATTACTAACCTTCTATCAGGCCGCAGTTGCACAATCAAGAAAAAAAGAAAAATTTTATTGCCTTAAATAAATTATTATTCCCGCAAGTATCCCAATCACCGCAAGGCACACCCCCGCCGTCACGATAAATATCCATGTAAACCGCACGCTCTGCCTTTGAATTAGATACTTCATATATCTGTCGCTCGCGGCGAACGTCCGCCCCATCTGCGTTATACTGTCCGCGTGCATCATCGATGTTTCATTGAGTTTATCGATAGCGATGTTGAACCTCTGAAAACGCTCACCCATCTGCACGTCAACAGCGGCGGCAGCCGTGAGCTGATGATTTATATCGTTCAGACAATCCGTCTGCCTGCTGGTCTCTTCAGGTATTTTTTCAAGAGTTTCGATGACCTGCTCATTCTGCTGCGACGCTGCCTTCAACTGTTCCATAAGCTCCGACGTCAGCTTGTTCTGATTTTCCGCCATCACGGGCAAACCATTCAGCAGTTCCGGCAGCTTGTTCATCTGACGCATAAGTACCTGCTGCTGCTCTATCTGGTCTTTCAAATGCGAGTTAATATTTTCAAGCTGTCCAATCAGCCGATTGAACCCATCCTGCAATTTTTCAATCGATTCCGTTTTATTGGCCGGCTGTATCGCCTGAACTACCACAGACTCGCTGTTGGCAGGCCGCAATGGCTCTACCTTGGGGCGAACTTCCGCCTTAGCAGGTTTTAACTCGAACTGCTCGGTCAGAAGACCCGAACTGTCTATCTGCGGCTGCTCATAATATGAACCGGTCAGCCCGTACTCGCGAAGCACACGGCCGATTCTCGCTCGCAAATTCTTAAAACTCATTTGAAAGCCCTCCAAAAACGTAACGTCGCATAATATATCGGCTGTCAAGCTGCAAATCCGGGAATAATTAAAACCATATTACGTTTTCCTCATGCGATTTCAAGCTATTTTTGCTATTATTGTGCACCTGAAACCGCAATTAAAATTGAAAGGCAATTTAATGAAACTGGTAACTTTCGCGAAACGTAATACGATTTCCTGCGGCGTCCTCACAGAAAAAGGCATCATCGATATTCCTAAGGCTTGGAAGGCAGATGATGCGCCGAAAAATTTGCTCGAAATCCTCGAGCGAGGCCGCTCATGCCTCGAAAAAATTTCACAAATCTCACAATCCGCCCGTGAATTTATTCCGCTAAATTCCGTCAAACTTCTTGCGCCGCTGCAAAGACCCGGAAAAATCATCGCCCTTGCCGGAAACTACAGCGAACATATAAAAGAAGCGGGCCTGTCGCTCGGCCTTTCGGATTCGCCCCGCCAGACCACCGTCCCGCGACCATTCTTGAAACCCTCGACCTGCGTCCTCAATCCCGGTGACCAAATCCCCTGGCCGGTCTATAGCGAAAAAATCGATTACGAACTCGAACTTGGTGTCGTCATCGGTAAAAAAATTGAACGCGCCGAAATTGCAGATGCCCTCGACGCCGTCGCGGGCTACACAATCGTAAACGATGTCTCCGCCCGCAGTGCGACTTTCGCCAAAGGCCGCGCCAAAAGGCCCTGGGACGAATTCTACGACTGGCTCATCGGCAAATGGGCCGACGGCTTCCTCCCCATGGGGCCGTACCTTACAACCCGCGACGAAATCCCCGATGTCCAAAATCTGAAAATGGAACTGAAAGTCAATAATGAAACCCGCCAAAAGGCCAGCACCAGACAGATGATTTATTCTGTCGCCGACATCGTTTCATTCTTAAGCCAAATAATGACGCTCGAACCTGGCGACATCATTGCCACCGGCACTCCCGCAGGCGTCGCGATGGCCTCCGGTAAATTCTTAAACGCCGGAGACCGCATCGAAGGCTCCATCGAAAACCTCGGCATTTTGACCAACACCCTCGGCCCAAAACCGGAAAAATTCTACGAACCCCTCGCATAAAATTTACAGAACTTTTAGGGGCAATTTCACGCAAAAATACGTTATATCACGCTATAAAGCCACGTAGAAGGATATTTAGATTGACTTGCGGTTGATAAATTTGATATAATTGTGTTTTATCGTAGTGGTCTTACAGGAGGAGCGGCAGGAAGTGCAGGGGGGATTTTGCTTTAAACTTTTCCTGCTGTAAAAAGGGAAAAAACAGTGTCGGGAGCTGGTTACAAAAACCCCGACCGTGGATGCCCGCCGAAAAAGTTGTTACCGACCGGATACAATCTAAGTTTGTATTCCGACTGCGCAGGGATGGAGTATTTTTACTTCCTCCCGGGCCGGAATCCGGTTTTATTTATTAAAATTTTTGGAGGAGATATAGTATGAAGAGTTCGTTAACCACACTTCACGCACACTTCTGTCTGCTGGTTTTGTCTGCGATGGTGGTATTTTTACTGCCTGCGGCAACCTATGCAGACGCCTCGCCGGTCATCCTGCTTCAGGATGGTTTCGAAGGCTCGGACTGGGATGCACAATGGGACGCCAGCGGAGTAACCAGATGGTACCGCGACAGCAGTCCAAGACACGCTGGTTCTTACTGCGCATCGGCAAGAAACAGCTATGAGAGCGTCATCACATCCGACAGCCTCGATGCGAGCGATGCCGTTTCCATTATGGTGGACTTCTGGTTCCAGAAAGACGACATCGAATCAACGGAACTTACGCTTTACTATTACAACGGAAGCCAGTACAACCTCATCATTGAGCTTGATGCCCGCGGTAGTGACGACGTTTGGCTGCACTACACCCACATCATAACCGACAGCCAGTATTTCAAACCCAATTTTCAGATTCGGCTTGACGGCTACAACCTTGACTCCTATGAAAACGTCTGGCTTGATGACGTCTTAATCACCAAGACCACACCTGCCGTTGATGATACCACATCTCCGGCTCCCGACCCTATGACGTGGGCAACTGTTCCCCATGCGACAGGGTCAACTTCCGTTTCAATGGCGGCGACAACCGCTTCAGATACCAGCGGCGTTGAGTATTACTTTGCCTGTGTCGCAGGCGGTGGACATGACAGCGGCTGGTTGAGCAGCACTACCTACACCGATACGGGCCTGCCACCGGATACGGATTATTCTTACCAGCTAAAGGCTCGCGACAAATCACCCAATGCCAATGAAACAGTCTGGTCCGCAAGTGAAACGGCAAGAACATTATCTGCCACAGGCGGATCCACAAAAAACATATTGCTCACTGGTTACTGGCCGCCGAGCAACGAAATGCTTAGAAAATTCAGTAATAATTCTTCGCAAAACCCAGCGGGCTGGCAGGGACAAAACTGGGAAGGCCGCGGTTACGATATTTACGCCTATTTCCCGGAGTTCCCGGGCGGCACAAGCAGCAATCCTAAAGGTAACGGCGACTTCGAGATCGATTATCAGGATGTCTCGAGTGATTTTTGGCGTATTACGGATGAAATTCATCCCATCGCTATTCTAAGTTTCGGACAAGGCGCAGGCCCCTGGGAGATAGAATATAACGCAAGAAACCTCTCAAGCTGGTCAAATGATTATTTGGCCCCGACACAGCCGACTCCCTGCCCGCTGGATAGCAGTGCATCTGTCGGCTATGTCCGCAATTCCACATTACCCGTTCAGGATATCGCCGATGCCATCAACAACTCCGGACTCGGCATAAATGCCTGGGTCGATTCGAGCGGAAATCCGGGGGCCTTCCTGTGCGAATATATGGCATATCACGATTGCTGGTATCAAAGCCTACACAACACCATCGATGACCCCTACCAGTGTCTGGCCGCTGGCTTTACTCACGTTGCTGCCGGTTTAAGTGTTACCGACCTGACTGCCGCGACCGAAATCGCTTTGAGAACTACCATTGAATATCTCGACTCCCAGCTTTATCCGCATTACACCTTGAACGTTGATATCGTCGGCAGCGGCACCGTCCAGTTAAATCCTAATCAGGAATATTATGACCCCAACACCGCAGTTACCTTGACCGCGGTTCCGAACACAGTAGCTACATTTACCGGCTGGACAGGCGATATCGCCTCCGCTGAAAATCCAATTAACATAATTATGGACAGCGACAAATACATTACCGCCAATTTCTCAGGCGGCTTTAACCCGGTTACTATTCTCGGCTCCTTCGTCTCAGGGACCGCTCACACCGCCGAAGCAGGCTCGAACAGGGCTTTGATTTTCACCGCTCACGCTGAAGACGATAATACCAATATGAACCTGACCTCCGTAACCTATGGTGGCCAGCCGATGACCAAAGTTATTGAACGAAATGTCGGTTCAACGGACTATCGCTCCTACGTCGTCGCTTATGTGCTCAGCGAAGACGGCATCAGCAAAGCGACCGGCAGTAATTTCGTCGTAACCTGGGCACAGACGCCTTTCCGCACACCGGCTTACTCAAGCGTCTTTTTGGGAAACGTCAATCAGAACACGCTCATCGGTGCAACGGCTGCAAATGGTGGCACAACCGCCACAATATCCACGACCGCTCTCGCAACTGCTAACGGGGACATGGTCATTCTCGCGGGCACAAACGGAAATACAGGCTCATATACGGCCAACAATGGTTTCATTGAGGCCCTCGAACTGGCTCCTTATTCTGCCGACGGCGTCGTTGGCTACAAGGCTGCCGCCGGTTCGCCTGAGACACCCAGCCTGACGCATTCTTATGCCAATCGGCAGGTGATTATCGGCTTGGTCGTCAAGGGACAATAAAACACTGCTCGGCATTTGAATGTTAAAAAGTTTTTGCATAGCGTGATGGCTCATCGCAGCCATCACGCTTTTTTATTGCCGCCGACCGCATAGAAGGTGTCATCGAAACCCTCGGCCCCAAACCCGAAAAATTCTACGAACACCTCGCGTAATCTTATGTCCGCTTGCTTCTGGTCACCCTGTTTTTCATTTTCAAAACACGCTGTCGGCCGTGTTTGTAACTGAGCATCGCGGCGTGAAGCGGGTGCCGGTGGGCGAATTTTATCGTATCCTTGCTGGGACAACCTTTTTCAATCCACCGCCGAAGTTCGTCCACCTTCCATACATCTCTCATACGGCCGACCGATTTGTCCCAGATTTCATACGGCTCGGGAATCTGCTTTGCCGCCCTGAAACGCCAAAGCGTCCTTTTAGACACACCCAGAAATTTCACCATTTCAACAACTTTAAGAAATTTTTTCCCCTTCAGAAATTTGTTGCTTATCATCTTGCTGTCAGCCGCACTTTTTTGTTTGGATTGAATCGCGCCCTTCGCGGGGCAGCCCTGCGAAATCCATCGCCGAAGGTCGCTTGTTTTCCAAAAAGTTCTTATCTGGCCATTGGACTTGCTGCGCACCTTAACAGGCTCAGGAATCTGCTTTGCCACCCTGAAACGCCAAACACTCCTTTTCATTACACCCAGAAGTTCGGCCACTTCGCTCGCGTTCAAAAACTTTTTGCGCAGCAGCGACTTTTTGATTACCATCTTCTTCTTTTTTTTCGTCTTCATTTTCTTTGCACCCTTCACAGATATTTTCCCCTGCTCTGTCCGTTCCGTAATTATATGGCTTATATCCGGCATCGTCAACTACCTTTCCCATGGTAATTGTCCCAAAGATTGTGTGGGAATTTTCAGGGTTCGATGACGCGTACCGACCCCTTAAAAGCAAGGCACATTTAAGCGGCAGCGAGACCGCTATACGCCGCCTGCCGTCGCTGACGCCTTCTGCTCGAATAATTCGGATTGTCACGCAATGCGGACAGAGTCGCTGTTGTTTTTATGACCCAACCACACTTTTCGAGACGCTTACACCATTACTGCAATACACGTAATGATTTTGACCTTGCAAAATTCCAAATTTTTGCTAATATTCTTGTTTCGTTTTTTTAGGCTGAATATGCACGGAATAAAAGAAAATTCGTATTAAAAATCAATGTTCGAAGCATTAACGGAAAAATTTAACGCGGTTTTCAGGTCGCTTTCAGGCCGCGGCAGAATCACCGAAGCCAACATCTCGGATGCTATGCGAGAGGTCCGTAAGGCCTTGCTCGAAGCCGACGTCAACTATCAGGTCGTCAAGCAGTTCTGCAAGGATGTAACACAGGCCGCCATCGGCGCAGAAGTAATAAAAAGCCTCCACCCCGGCCAGGTCATGGTCAAAATCGTCAGCGACGAACTGACTCGCCTGATGGGCCCCGTCGACACCAGAATCTATTTCGTTTCCCCCGGCCCGACTGTCATCATGCTCGCAGGCCTCCAGGGGTGCGGCAAAACTACCACCGCCGCAAAACTCGGTAAATACCTTATCGATAAAGATAAAAAACCCCTCCTCGTTGCAGACGACCTCCAAAGACCAGCAGCCATCGAACAATTAGTCGTCCTCGGCCAGCAGTTGAACATTCCGGTTTATAAGGAAGATAACAGCAACCCCCTCAAAGTCGCTAAAAACTCCATCGACTACGCCAGACAAAACAACCTCGACGTAATCATCCTCGATACCGCAGGCCGCCTCCACATCGACGAAGAAATGATGGGCGAAGTCGCAAACATCGCAAAAGCTGTCAACCCCCACCAGATTTATCTCGTCTGCGATTCAATGACTGGCCAGGATGCTGTCAACTCCGCCAAAGAATTCAACTCCCGTCTCGAACTCGACGGCATCATTCTCACAAAACTCGACGGCGATGCCCGTGGTGGCGCAGCCCTTAGCGTCAAAGCCGTCACTGGCAAACCAATCAAGTTCATCGGTGTCGGTGAAAAGCTCGACAAGCTCGAAGAATTCCACCCTGACCGCATGGCCGGCAGAATCCTCGGTATGGGTGATATCGTTACGCTCGTCGAAAAAGCACATGAACAATTCGACGCCGAAGAAGCAGCCAAAATGCAGCAAAAAATGGCAAAGGGCAGTTTCAGTTTCGACGACTTCCTCAAGCAGCTACAGGCCGTCAAAAAAATGGGCGGTATGAAGGACATGCTCAAAATGATGCCAGGTGTCGGTTCGCAAATGGGCGATATGGACTTCGATGAATCCGAGCTCAAAAGAATCGAAGGAATCGTCCACTCGATGACCGCCGCCGAAAGACGCGACCCAGACCTCATCGATTCCTCACGCCGCCGACGTATCGCCGCAGGCTCAGGTGTAGAACCTCACGATGTTTCAGGCCTCGTCAAAACCTTCGAGCGAAGCCGCCACTTGATGAAAACCCTTAGTTCAGGCGGACTCGGTGGCTTCAAAGGGCTCCTCAGCGGTGGCTTCAATCTCGACACTTTAAGCGCCGCTATGTCCTCCGGCAAAAAAATAAAACAACGCTCCAGACGCAAACAAATTATCAAACGCAGAGGCAAAATCCACCGAAGATAATGCAAAAAACTACAATCGAACAATATCTCGAAAAAATTTCAAGCTTTACAGACAGCCCCTACGGCAATATAATACGCGGTTCGTTCAAGGATATACAAGGCGGTAGCGAACTGGCGATGCTCGCCGCACCGACCAAAGATGAACTGCAGCAGTTGAAAAAGGCCATCGCCATTATGACGCCGGCCGAAAAAACCGACGCCCATAAACTGACCGACGAGCAGATTCAGAAAATCGCCGCCGATGCTAAAATCGACGCTGGCTTGCTCGCGATATTCTTGAACGGTTACACCCTCGAGCTTAGAAAAACGTAAACTTGTTTCGCGTTCTGCAAGGTGCACCTCGCGAAAATTAATTATAAACAGTTGCGAAAGGAAATTTTATGGCAGTTAAACTCAGAATGACCCGTATGGGCAGGCGGCACAAACCGTTCTTCAGAATCGTCGCCATCGACAGCCGCGAACCGCGTAATGGCAGAATCATCGAAAAGCTCGGCCATTATGACCCACTCGTTAAAGACCCCGCTAAGCAGATTGTCCTCAAACGTGAAAGAATCGAATACTGGCTGACAGCCGGTGCAATTCCTTCCGCAACCGTTGCACAACTGCTCGAAAATCAGGGTATTAAAAATAAAATCGCAGTACAAATTAAAGTCCGCCGCGATAAGGCCCGCGCCATCGCTCGCAAAAGAGGCGTCCCCTTCACAAAAGCCGAACGCGATGCCTTGCAAAAAAAGGCTGAGGCTGAAGCCGCCGCCGCTGGTGAGCAAAAACCCGCTACATAAAAAATTATTGATTAGCCCCGGCACCTGTGGCCGGGGTTATTTTTTTTATTTGAATATCACTACTGTCCCGTTATAAGTCGAACAAGGACAACTGGTTATGAAATTGGTTAAAATCGTTTTGCGACATAATTTTCGTAAGTACTTGTGTAATAGAGACTTTCTCGAAAAGTACAATGCTGAG
>Ga0214473_10006240_pt1 | contig 14264 bp, 8 predicted proteins | sample RVTome_7_FD_203509 | JGI IMG/M metagenome (GOLD analysis project Ga0214473, IMG submission 203509) | Soil microbial communities from uranium-contaminated site in the Upper Colorado River Basin, Wyoming, United States - RVT98D197 | ecosystem: Environmental > Terrestrial > Soil > Contaminated >... | reverse complement strand
GTTTTCGCATTACTCTGGCAGGCTCGTACGCAGTGATTTCCGCTTGGCTGGCACATGCTCACCTGGTTAAGTTAACGCCTATGGGGCAACGCCCTGGGGTTGTGCCGGCGTCCTTCCAGACCAGCCCTGAAAGGGCGAAGTAATCCATTTATCCCGCCCTTTCAGGGCTTCTGTGTTGTTGCATCGATTTCATCCCCGGGGCGTTGCCGTGGGCTTTTTTATCCCGCCCCTTCGGGGCCGCCTGAAACCTGACCGCTCACACCCCGGCGGCGCAAATGCTCGCCGCCTAAAATGTCACGGACCCGTGCTGGCACGGCGCGAGTGGGACGGGTGGATCGGAGTATTGTGTCCCATTAACCTGGACCAACCACCCAGGGCCGAGCACGGGACCTCGCCGGGCGTCCATAAAGTTATTCGAAAACGTAACGCCGCAGCTAGCGATGATCTTACGGAAGGTGGAATGGGCGCTGGGGTTGGCGGCCGGAGCGCTCCTTGCCGTTGCCCGGGCGACATAGCCGCGACGATTGGATGGTCATTCGACCGGATTCGGCCAGTGCGGTTCTGCGCCGTACACAGGTCTCGGGGCACTGGGATCGGCGCTACGGCTGCGGGGGCCAGAACACGAAGTCGTCGGAGTCACCTGCCTTTTCATCGTCCCAGCGAGGTGAATGGCGACCGGCGTCGTCGACGCCGTTCTCCGATGCCGAGTAGATCGTCGGCCCGTCGTCGTTGAGCCGATAAACGAAGTTGCGGCCGGTGAACGGGTCGATGGGCGTATCGCCCTTGTGCTCGGCCGGTAGCTCGTCCAGTGAGGCCGGCCAGCGACCGTGTCGTGCCTTGAACAGGTGCACCGCCAGGGTGAGTTGCGTAGCCCGACGGGAGGCGATCCCGCGGGTTCGGGCCTTGAGGACCTGCCCTAGATCGGGGACGATCAACCGGCCCCAAGGATCGTCGCCCACGTGCTGCTCTCTGAGTGCCTTGACGTCGGCGGCACGGACCTGGGGATAGCCGAGGCGCAGTTGTCGGGCCAGAAGACGATAGTACCGGTCAATGGACTCGACGGATGCGCGGAGGTTCTTCGGACTCAACTCGGCAAGCTCGGCCAGTGCCGCATCCTGGTCCACCTTGGACGAATCCATCCCGGACAGCACCTTGGCGGCTCGTTCCCGGTTGAGCCGGAGAGGTCCGCCGGGCTCCGCGGGCTTGAACACATACTGGGTAAGGTCCATGGCGGTGGCGTGCTCCCCGCGGACCGCCAGGATCGGATCGGGATCCCGATGATCGTACTTGGCGAACAGTTCGAGCGCTGCCGCGAGCGCGGCCTCCGCGGAGACGACGCCGTGATGCAGCGCCCAGCGGGCGTTGTCCCGGACCAGGTTTCGCTCCGCCAAGGCGACCAGTTCTTCGATCAGGGTGGCTCCTTGAGACAGGTGGGCGGCACCGCGCAATGCCGTCCGCCAAGCTTCCATCATCCGCTTCGCCGACACCCGCCCGCTCCCGTCGGTTCTCCAGGAGTCGGCCAGTTCCGCCTTAACCAGTTGACGATGGGCTCGAAGCTGCGGCAGGAGGAGCGAGATCAGCAGGCCGTCGTCCCCTCCCGGCGCGTCGGCATCACTCGCTGCCCGAAGCACGGGCTGGGCGTAGCCTTCATGCCCGGTCGCGTCCCGGAATTTCTGCAAAAGAGCCTGCACTTCTGCGTCTGATCTCGTCCACTCGGGGTGCTCTTCGGGGCGCCAGGGACCGGGCGGTTTCTGGCGATCGCCGTCGCTGAACATGTTCCGCAGCTCGGGCCATTCCGGTTTGCCGCCAGACTCGTCATCGGGGCCGGGCATGAACTCCGCGTAGGCATGGTAGGCGTTGTCCTCCGGCTTGCCGAGGAGCGTCGTCTCGTACCATTCGCTGTAATCGACGTTTGTCTCGAAGTCCGGCGGGGTGACAAAATCGGACGGTGCAAAGTCAGACCAATCAGGCGTTTCCGGCGCCGCGACGTCCGAGACTTCGGCATGGGTCGCCGATTGAGCGGGGCCGTCGGCCCTGCCTGGTGATCCGGCAACGGCGGTCGTTGCGTCCGGGTCGGCCTCCCCAGTCGTCTCGTTTCCGCCCCAGGCGGTAATCGTGCACGCGCTCCACGCCAGCACGATGAACAGCACGGCCAGCATCCTCGTGACTGTACGTTGTGTCATCATCGTCGATCTCCTGGTCAGGTCCGATCGTTCCGCAACCTTGGTTAAGACGGGCATCGCGGGCGACCGTTATACGAATACAGCCGCGCGCTTGCAGAAACTGACGTCTCCGGCGTGACGATAGTTTTCTCAGAGGCCCGCCGTGGTCGCGCCGGCGGCGGCTTTCGGTCCGCTCGCAACGCCATGTGCCGGCCGGCGTCGACGTGGCGGGAGCCCGGCAGCGTTCGTGGGCGACGCGAGGTGCCTTTCGTCCCGAGCGCAGCCCTGCTACGGTAAGACCATGACCCATCCGGCACGTCTGTCCTGCTTCGACGACCTCACCGGACGCCTGGTGATCGAGACCCTGGTTCCCGAGGAATACGCGTCTTATCGGGCGCTGGTAGCGGATGCCTTCTGGCACTTCGTCGGCCGTCTGCCCCATGCCCGTGCCGCCGAGATTTTGGCGGAACAGGCGGCGCTGCCGGTTTCGGCCAGCCCCGCTCAACGGCTGGTGGCGATCATGCACCTGTCCCCCACGCTACACAAGCTCGGGCAGGTGTTGGCCCGCGATCGGCGTCTGGCGCCGGAGCTGCGCCGGCGGCTGCAGCGCCTCGAGTCGCTCGAACCGAGAACGCCGGGCGCCACCCTTCGGCGGATGGTGCAGGCCGAGCTGGGCGACCGCTTCACCCACGTACTTCGGATCGCCGACCACCCCATAGCCGAGGCGAGCGTCGCCGTCGTGGTGCCGTTCTCGTGGCACGACCACCCCGGTGGAGCGTCGCACCAAGGGGTGTTCAAGATCCTCCGCCCTGGAGTGGAAACGCGCCTGCACGAGGAACTGGAAGCCTGGTCCGAGACCGGGGCGTTCTTGGACGAACGCCGCCTGGACGGCGGTCTGCCCGCCGTGGATTTCCAGGACACGTTGGAAACGGTGCGCGATCTGTTGCTTCACGAGGTGAGTCCGGAACGGGAGCAGGCGAACCTCCGCGAGGCCGCGGCGTGCTTCCGCGGGGAGGAGCGGGTGCGCGTGCCCGCCGTGCTGCCGTTCGGCACGGCCAAGCTCACCGCGATGGAGCGGCTGGACGGCCCCAAAGTCACGGACGCCGCTCACTTGTCCCCGCGGCAGCGCCGCCGGCTGGCCGAGACCGTCGTTGAGGCGCTGGTCGCCCGGCCGCTCTGGTCGGCCGGCGCGGCGGTGATGTTCCACGCCGATCCGCACGCCGGGAATCTCCGCGTGGACCAGGACGGTAGGCTCGTCCTCCTGGATTGGAGCCTGGTCGGGCGGCTCGGCAAGGCGGAGCGCGAACGGATGACCGCACTGATCGTGGCCGCCCTGTCCTTTGACGCCACGGGCATGGCCCGGACGATCGCGGCCCTGGCGCTCAACGAGGTGCCCGAGTCGAAACTTCGCAGGGTGGTCGACGCCGCGTTGGGCCGGGGATGGAGCGGGTGGGGGCCGGGCCTGGACTGGCTCATCGGTCTCCTCGACGACGCGGTGATGGCGGCGGGCATCCGCTTTCCCGCCGATCTGCTGCTGTTCCGAAAGACCCTGCACATGGTGCGGGGCGTGGCCGGCGACGTCTCCGAGGAGTGTCATCCCGACGAGGTGTTGCGGTCCGCCTTTGCCTGCCGGCTGGCCTCGGAGTGGCCGGCGCGGAGTTGGGCGCCCTGGTTCGCCCGGGGGTTCGCCACCCACGTGTCCAACGCGGACCTGGCGTCGCTGGCGTGGACCGGCCCGGCGGCCGCGGCACGGTGGTGGGCCCGCCTCATCTCACCCTCCGCCGAGTGACATCATCGCGACATCACCCAGCCGGCCGGCGGCTCAATCCACCTTGGGCGGCGCCGGCGCCGCCTCGTCGGACGAGGGCGGCTCGAAGCGGCCGCCCAGATGCTCGGCGAGGAACTGCTCGGCGTGGGCGAAGAAGTCCAGGCGGTTCTCCGGCCGGGCGAAGCCGTGCCCCTCGTCGGCGTACTCCAGGTACTTGACCACCTTGCCGGCCTGCTCCAGGGCCTCCACGATCTGCCGCGACTCCGATTTCTTCACCCGGGGATCGTTGGCCCCCTGGGCGATCAGCAGGGGCTTGCGGATCCGGTCGACTTGGTACAGCGGCGAGCGCGACTTGAGGAACTCGGCATCCTTCTTGGGGTGGCCGACGCGGTCGAAGAAGATGGGCTCGATCGGCTTCCAGTACGGGGGGATGGTCTTCATGAAGGTGATGAGGTTGCTCGGACCGACGATGGAGACGCCGCAGGCGAATACGTCCGGGGTGAAGGTCAGTCCCACCAGGGCCGCGTAGCCGCCGTAGGATCCGCCGTAGATGCCGATCCGCGCGGGGTCGGCGACGCCCTGCTCGACCGCCCACTGGACCGCGTCGATCAGGTCGTCGTGCATTTTTCCGCCCCACTCGCGGTTCCCGGCATTGAGGAATTTCTTGCCGTAGCCGGTCGAGCCGCGGAAGTTGACCTGCAACACGGCGTAGCCGCGGTTGGCCAGCCACTGGACCTCGCCGTCGTAGCCCCAACTGTCGCGGTACCAGGGCCCGCCGTGCACATCGACGACCAGGGGCAGGTTCTTCGCCGGGACGCCCGGCGGCGTGGTCAGGTAACCGTGGAGGGTCAGCCCGTCGCGGGCGGTGAGGACGATGGGCTTCATCGTCGCCAGGGTCAGACGTTCAAGCTCCGGCCGGCTGGTGAACAGCAGCTCCCCCTTTCGGCGCTCGCGGTCATAGGCGTAGTAGTAGATGGGCCCGTCGTCGGTTTCGTAGTACAACAGCCAGGTTCGGTCGGTGTGATCGCGATTGATGACCCCGAAGTCGCCCGTACGGATGCCGCGGATCGCCTCAAAGTCCCCCGCGACGGTGTCGTCCAGGACCTTCCAAACCGCCCGGTCTTTTTTGAAGCTGACCGCCTGAACCACGTGCCGCTGGGGATGGATCAGCAGCCCGGCCACGTCGGCTTCGTCGTCCGCGGCCAGGACGCTCTGCTTCCGCGTCTGAAGGTCGATGAGGCGAAGCTGTCCGGTGTTCACCTCGGCGCTGCTGATGATGTGCATGGACGCACCGTCGGCGGTGAACGCCACGGGGCCGCTGGTGAGGGCGTCCTCCGGGCCCCAGCCGAGCAGGGTCCGCCACGTCGAATCGGCGTCGTCGCGGACCTGCAGGAGGGTGCCGCCGTTGCGGGTGGGTTTGAGCGCCGCCCGGATCTGAAACTGCGGATCGGCGAGCCAGCCGACGAAGCCGCGGTCGTTCTCGGCGGCCGGCTTCAGCTCGCCGCTGAGCAGATCGCAGCGGTACACGTCGTGCAACTGCGGATCGCGCTGGTTGATGCTCACCAGGATCTCGTCGGGGAAGTTGCGCTCGGTGGCGATGATCCGGGCCTGCACGTTCTCGAAGGGAGTCAGGTCGCGCTCGTTGCCCGCGTCGAGGTCCACGGCGTAGACGTGCCAGTTCTCGTCACCGTCGCGGTCTTGGCTGTAGAGAATGTGGCGGTTGTTCTCGGCCCAGAAGTAGCTGCGGATGCCGCGCTTGCGGTCTTTGGTCACGGCACGGTCGTCGGTCTGTCCGATGGTGCGGATCCACACGTTGAGTACCCCGTCGTCCGGGGCGAGATAGGCCAGCCGCTTGCCGTCCGGCGAGATCGTCGGGCTGATGTGGTCGGGGTTTCCGAAGAGGACCTGTCGCGGGATGAGCGGCGGCAGCTCCGCCGGGGCGAACGCCGGCCGGACCAGCAAGGCCAACGTCGCCACGGCCAACCATAAAACCGTGCATTTCATCGCTTGAGTTCTCTCGGCCGAGGCCGCGGCGGCCGGCACGCAGCCGTAAGCCCCGCCGCATTCCGCGTGGTTCCACCACGATCATAGCACCGCCCGTGCCGACCGTAAGTACGCCGACGTGCGAATTTGTGCGATCTCGTGGCCCAGGTCGAGCCCGTGCTGCCGAGGCCGCCGATCCGCTGCCTCAGCGACATGCAATTGTCAGCAAAGCGCCACGCAAACCTGGGCAGCGCCGGAGCGGCGCCGTGGACTGGACGGCCCGCCGGCGCGGGGTCCATCGGCACGCAGGGGCAGGATAAGTGCCGTATAGTGGCACGTTCTGGGCCGGTCGATGGATCGGAAAGGGCGCGACGCGGGCGATCGCCGCGGGCGGTCTCCGCACCGCTCTTTGTGCTGCGCCACCGCGGGCCGGCGCTGCCAGTGTGGCCCTAAGCCCGCTCAACTTGACGCGTCGGAGCGGCGACCTAGACTTGATTTGCCCGTCGGTCGGGCGGGTTGGCGGCGGCCCCTGCCCCCCAACCGGCGGTTGAGGCAAAGCTGGAGCGGTGTCCGAGCGGCTGAAGGGACCGCACTGGAAATGCGGTGTGCGGGTAACCGCACCGAGGGTTCGAATCCCTCCCGCTCCGTTCGATGGTCGAGCGTCGTTGCTCGCGAGGCGCGGGCGCATCCGAGTCGCGGGCTTCAACCCTCATCCCGATTCACAAGTTCGCTCCCCTCCGAGGGCGTTCACCCCGGAGGCGCTGTTGGGTTGAAGCCCCGGGTGGAGTTCGGCGACGGCGAACGGAACCCGTGGGCGTGAGTTGGCATGGGTTTTCTCGCCCCGCGACAGGTGAGGGAGCGTCGTCCAAAGCGGAGCAACCTCGCCAGGCGCGAACATCCTCCGCCCCTCCGGGGCTGGCTCGAACGAGCGCCCCGTGAACCACGGGTGCCGTTCGGTCGTTGCGGACCTTGCTCCACCCGCGGCCACAGACCGCCACCCCTTCGGCGTTAGGTAGCGTGGTAGCGATCACCGGCGCCCAGTTCGCCTTCGGCCCGTGGGAGCAGATTCTCTATGGCGAGTTCGACGGTCGCCGGCGCAAACGGACCCTCATCAAGATCATCCGACCGTGAGCCCCACGCCGCTGGTCACACCGTGCAGATGTCCCGGCGGTTGAAGATCAGCCCACCGGCGAGCCAAAGGACGGCGCCGGTGATCAGCAGGACGAGCATGTCGCCACTCGGCCAGCCGCCGTCCCGGAGGATCAGCAGGGGACGGTAGTAGTTGAGCAGGCTGAGGAAGGAGATGTTTCTAATCGGCGTCGAGAACTGGGCCAGGAAGTTCAGCAGGAACGACGCGACGACGATGCCGAACGCCGTCGCGACCGCCCGGCCGCGCCGGTCGCTTAGCGCCGAGACCAGCAGGGCCAGTCCGCCGACCGCGAGGTACAGACAGTACAGGTTGGCCACTACCACGATGGCTTGGTGATAATCGTATCCAAGGTCCGACGGCAGCAACCAGGTCATCGCCCTGTTCCCGACCAGACCCAGGGCCAGGACGAGGGCGCCCGCCGCGAGCCACACCATGGTCTCGCAGACGTAAATGCTCCATCGGGACGCCGGCAACCCCAAGAGCACGTCGACGGTGCCGCGGTCGACTTCGCCTGCGGGCACGCGGGTGCAGATGGTGATCTCGTGGGCCCACAGCAAGGTCAACAGGACCGGATGGACCCAGGCGAGGGAATTCAGCGCCCCGGCGCCGAACTGCTCGCCGATCTCCGAGCCTACCAGTCCCTTGAACATATTCTGAACCCAATCGAGTTGCAGCCACTGTCCGGCCATCTGATCGAGTTGTTCCTGGAAGGTGCGTATGGCGTAGGCCACCAGCATTTCGAAAACCATGGCCCCCAGCCCGCACAGCAGGGTCACCGTGGCCACCTCTCGGACCGATCTTTCGAGCAATCCCCTGTTCATGGCTCGAGGGTGTCCTGCTGATAGAACTGCCGAAAAAAAGTCTCCAGGTCAGGGGGCACGATGGCGATGTCCTCCAGCGGTTGCGTCGCCGCCCAGCGCGTCAGGTCCATGACCGGGCCGGTGAGGGTGCAGCGCCATTCCAGCCCGCGGCGTTCGCGCACGGTGAGGAATTCGGGCGGTTGCTGGTCGGCGCTTTGCGGATGCCGCCAGCGAAGGGTGACCTCGCGGGCGGCCTTCTTGCGAAGATCGTCCAGGCGCTCGTCGGCGACCAGCTTTCCTTCGCGGACGACGGCCACCCGGTCGCACAGCCCTTCCACTTCGCTGAGCGTGTGGCTGGAGAAGAACACCGTGGCGCCATCCGCGGCGCGCTCCCGCAAGTGGGCGTAGAGCTGGTCCTGCATGAGGGGGTCGAGCCCCGAGGTCGGCTCGTCGAGCACCAGCAGCCGCGGCCGATGGGCCAGGGCCAGGATCAGACCGAGCTTCTGCCGCATGCCCCGGGACATTCGCCGCACCTTCACCTCCGGGTCCAGCTCGAAGCGGGCCAGAAGCACGTCGGCGTACGCGCGGAGATCGCGTCGGCGCACGCGACCGAAGAGGTCCAGGGCCCGCCGCGCCGTCATCCAGGAGTGCAACCGCAGGTCGCCGGGGACGTAGCCCAGATCGGCCTTGATGACGTGGCCGTGCCGCCAGCAGTCCCGGCCGAAGATGCGGGCCCGACCGCCGCTCGGGCGAAGCAGGGCCAGCAGCAGGCGGATCGTCGTAGACTTTCCGGCGCCGTTCGGCCCCAGAAAACCGTAGATGACGCCCTCGGGGACGCAGAGGTTGAGGTCCTGGATGCCCACGCGCTGACCGTAGCGCTTGGTGAGGTTTTCGATGACGATCACGCTCATGTGCTTTTTGGTGGGTGGCACAACCGCCTCTGGCCGTGCGACGTCCGGCGCCGGCGGCCGTGCCCCATGCTCGGAGACTGCGTTTTAGTGCCTATCCTGGTAGGACATGGCCGCCCCGGAACGCCGAGGATTGGCGATGCCACCCAACCCAGTGGCCCAGGCTCTCAGTGATCGCCTGCCACCTTATCTCTCCTCACCGCTTGCGACACCGACTGCTCCCTGACGGTTGCGGTACTGGCTGGGAGGCGTCACCGTTATCAGTACCGCGTGCGTAAGCGAGCCGGGCGAAGTCGATCGGCTCCCGGCACATCGTCATCCCGCTCACTGTACGCCCAACCGCCGCCTTTGAGCCCATCTCCGCCGACCCTGGTGGCACGGACGTCTCGGCGGTGGATAGTTCCTTTTGGCACAAGCCCTCAGTCGTCCCTGTCACCTGTCGGGGAATCGTCGTCGTGCGGCTCGCGCGTCAGCGGGACGAAGCGGACGGGAATGACCGTACGCGAGCGGCGCTCGCCGTCCTCCGTCTTGCGGATCACTACGAGCTGTTGCACGGCGTCGGCCTCACCCACGGGGATGACCATGCGCCCGCCCGGCTTGAGCTGCGCCCAGAGCGGCGGGGGGATGTCGTCGGCGGCGCAGGTGACGATGACCGCGTCAAACGGGGCGTGCTCCGGCCAGCCGAGGTAGCCGTCGCCTCGCCGACACTGAATCGAGTCGTAGCCCAGCTCGCGGAGGATCCTGGCGGCCCGCTCGGCCAGTGGCTCGACGATCTCGATGGTGTACACGTGCGGCGTCAGGTGAGCGAGAACCGCGGCCTGATAGCCCGAGCCGGTGCCGACCTCCAGCACCTTCGACTCGGGGGTGAGCCCGAGCAGCTCGGTCATCAGAGCCACGATGTAGGGCTGAGAGATGGTCTGATCGTGCCCGATTGGCAGGGGCGAGTCGGCGTAGGCTTGGCCGCGGAGATGAGCGGGCACAAACGCGTGACGCGGCACGGCACGCATGGCGGCGCAGACGCCCTCGCTTCGCACCGGCGTCCGGCCGTCCAGCGGCTGCTGAATCTGGCGCGTGACCATCCGCTCGCGGATCTCGGCCAGCTCACGTGCGTCCGCCGGCGCGGGGCGAATCAGCGGAGGAGAGACCTTCGATCCGGCGGCGGGGGGCTCGTCCGCCGAGCAGGTCCCGGAGGTGACCAGTGCCACCACCGCAACTCGGCAAAACATCGATTGGAGCCAGCGATGCTCGAGCGCGTTCATGCTCCATCTCCCGGCGCGGCGTCGGTCGGGCGACGCACCGTCTGGCCACTGCCGGATCAGCCGCGAACCGTGCCGGTATCTAGGGGCGTCACGGCTTCTTCCAGCTCAGGCACGCCTCCAGCGCCGGGTCGCGTCCCGCGGCCAGCGCTTCGTAGGTCGGCTCGGCCAGGACGTCGGGACGCAGCGTCGCCTTGATATCGCCCGGCCGAACCTCCCAGAAGTGCGTGGTGTAGGTAACCGTATAGCCGCTGTTGGGCAGGGTCGTGGCCTGAATCTCGCCGTAGTTGTTGGGCCGCCCGCCGGTCGCCTCGCCCACCAGAATCGCGCCGCAAAGACCGCCGAGCTGCATCGCGTTCATCATCCCTGCGGAACTGGTCTCCCGCCCGATGATGACGAACAGGCGCCCGCGCTCGCGAAAGCGCTCGTCGCCTTGAATCCGTTGGATGAGCGGATTGGCCACGGTGGAGTTTGTGCCGTCGTTATGGCGGACGTCGATGATGAGCCGCTCGGGGGATTTCTCGTCCACCAGGCGGAACAGCTCCTCGACGAAGGCGGTGAACGGCCGCTCTTTCTTCTCTCGGGGGTCGTTGTATTGCACGTAGAGCGCCCGGGCTTCGTCAAGATACTTCATCCAGTACTGCTCCCGCACGGCCCTGAGGTATAGGGGCGGCTCGACTCCCGGCAGATCGGTGGGCTCGACGTAGCGGGCACGATCCTGCATGGGCATGGCCTCGAAGCGCACGACCTTCTCGGTGCCGTCCCGCAGGGTCAGGGTGTACTCGACGGCGTCCAAGCCGGCGATGATCCCGACCCCGTGGAGCACTTCGACGTTGTTGATCAGCAGCGGTGCCGCCCGCTTCAACACCAGCTCGTTTTCCTGGCCGACGACCGTACCCGCCTTGGCCACCACCTCGTCGATGGCCATGCCTCCGATGCGCTCCAGGCGGGCGCCCAAGAGGTGCAGGTCGGCTTGCCTCGCCGCGGTCACGCGGAGGCCGTCGTTGAACCAGAAGAAGCCGATGGGAACGTAGTGGGCTTTGTAGGCATGCTCCGCCGGGTTCAATCGCGTCTGGGCGTCGCCGATGAGAGCCACCAACTGAGCCATGCGGACCACGATCTGGTGATCCTCGAGCTGTGGGATTTCCGCCAGGAGCTTATTCGCCGCCGCCTCGAACGTCTCGAGCGAGGCCACCCGAAACGGCTTGACGTGCCGTTTGGGCAGCTCGGTCGCGAGATAGCGAAGGTCCTCCTGCCAGCGCCGATCGCGCTGCGGGTCCGCCTCGACTTGGGCCGTGGCCAGTACCAAGGCGACCCACACGACGATCTGCCAACGCTGGAACATCCGCATACAGCCTCCAAAATGCCAATCTCAGCACGGTGCAACGGGCGGCTGGTCTGCTCGCGCGCTGCGGATTACGGAGCACTGGGACCACGGGCACCTGCGAACGGCACCTTCCGGGAGCAGGGTTGAACCCTGAGCTCCGCGGCGGGCGCTGAATCCATGATCTTCGTTCTCCGCCGATCGTCAAACCCACGGACCGGCCGGGCACCTCGCGTCACCGGTGCGGCGGGCCCGATTGGTCGCCGCGGCAGTCCAGCACGGCCGCGCCCCTGACCTCGCCGGTTTTGAGGGCCAACAGGGCGTCGTTCGCCTGTTCCAAGGGGAAGGTCTGGGTGGTGGTGCGCAATGGGATGCAGGCGGCAAGCGACATCAGTTCCTCGCCGTCTTTGCGTGTGCCGTTGGTCACGCTTCGCACCACCTTTTCGTCGTACAGGTGCCGCCGATAGTCCATTGCCGGGACCGGAGTCATGTAAATGCCGGCCAGGGCGAGGACGCCGCCTCGCTCCAGGCCCTCGAGGGCGTCGAGCACCAGCGGACCCGCTGGGGCGAAGCTGATCGCCGCGTGCGCTTTCGCTGGCGGAGCATCCTTGGTTTCCCCGGTCCAGGTGGCTCCGAGGCGTTCAGCCAGGCTGCGGTTGCCGGGGCTCCGCGTGAACACGTACACCTCGCAACCCCAGTATTTGGCGATCTGAATCGCTAGATGTGCCGAGGCTCCGAAGCCGTAGAGTGCCAGCCGCTGCCCGCCCTTGATGCCGGACAATCGCAGCGCCCGGTAGCCGATGATGCCGGCGCACAGCAGCGGGGCCGCCTGCTCGTCATCGAAGCCCACCGGGATCGGGTAGGCAAACGACTCTGGCGTGCACAGATACTCGGCGTACCCGCCATCCACCGTCCAGCCGGTGAACGCCGCGTCGCGGCAGAGGTTCTCCCGATCGGCATCGGCGCGGCAAAACTCGCAGGTTCCGCAGGTCCGGTGCAGCCAGGCGATCCCGACGCGATCGCCGACGGCCAGGCGCCGGGCGTCCGGTCCGCGATCGATCACCGTACCGACGACCTCGTGCCCGGGTACGATCGGCGTCCGGGACATCGCCAATTCGCCCTCCACGATGTGAAGGTCGGTACGGCATACCCCGCACACGTGCACGCGGATGACGACCTCGGCACCGGTGGGTTTGGGTTCCGCGATGGATTCAAACACCAAGGGATGCCGCTCGACGGGTCCGGCCTGGTGCAGTCGCATGGCCATCATAACGAAACCATGATACCGGTACGCTGGGCGGCAAACGATGACGATGATGTGGGATCCGAGTGCAAGCCTGGTGGGGCTGAATCGGCTCAGCCGGGCCGGCCACGGAAAGTAAGGTGTATGTCCGATGTTGCAGGATCAGTGCCTGCACGGCGCGGCCGATTGGCCGGCGTTGGCCGTTCGGCGCCTAAGGCCATATATGGGAATACTTTAACGCGTCCAGGCTCTTTTGGAGGTGGCGCCGTCCTTCCGAGCCCTTGGCGGTCGAGTGCGGTGGCGCGAGTCGAGCGGCCCCAGCGACGGGGCTGTGACACGCTCCGAGCGGGTCGTTAATATGCCCGAAAGTGGCCGGCCCCAGCGACGGCCTAAACCGGCCCTTTGCGCGGAGCCGATAACTCTGGGGCGCGGGCGTCGAAAGTCGTTGTAGAATCGGTGGTTACGGCTCGCCTGGGGCTGGGCGGTCTGGGAACGCGCCGGTTCCAGACGTCAGGTGGTGAGTATGCGCTGGGTGTCAACGACCTCAGGTAGGCGGTACGGCGAAGCGGGACGGCGGCGCCTCGCGGCGTTCGGGGTGCTGTCCCTGCTGACCGGCTCCTCATGCAACTCGATTCAAAACAGTTGGCTCGACCCCACCACCGTCGGATCGTTTGACGAAGACCGGACCATGGACATCCGCACGTCCCTGACGCTGGAGGACACGCTCTCCGGCGTACCTGGAGCGGTTCCGCCGACGCCTGAGGATCTGGAGGTGCGCCGGTGCGAGTATCCCATCTCTGCCGGCGACACCCTGTTCATCGAGATTGACGAGCTGCGGCAGCGCCAGGTGCCGTATCAGGTGCAAGCTGAGGTTGCCACGCTGGGCTACGTGAACCTGCCGGTCGTCGGCCGGGTGCAGGCCGACGGCCTGACCGTGCCGGCGTTCGAGGAACTGCTGGCGGTGCGGCTTCAGCAGGAAGGCGTGCTGGTCGATCCGCAGGTCACGGTGAACCCGCTCTTTCTCCAGGAGGCGACCTACTCGATCTTCGGCATTGGCGTCAGCGCCGCGAACAACGCCCCGTTGCGGGCCGGCGTCTTCCCGATCCGGCGGCCGGACCTACGGATTCTCGAGGCGATCAACCAGGTCGGCGGGCTCAACGAGTTCGTCACCGAAGTGTACGTCTTCCGGCAGCAGGATGAGTGCCCGGTACCCACTGCCAGCGGGGCGTCATCACTACGTTCGTCGCAGCCCAGGCTACGGCAGGCTTCTTTACGATCCTCCGCCGACGATGCCCCGCTCCGCCCGGCGAGTCTGAACGCAGCTTCCGCTATGCGATCGGGCCAGGAGCCGTCACCGAAGGAGGAGCTCATCGACGCGGTCCTTCAGAATGAAACCGAGAAGCCGCCGCTTGAGCCGGAGACCGAGCCAAAGGAGGAAGAAGGGCGCGAGCTGCGCGAGTCCATCGAACGCGAGCCGACCCCGCCATACCTGTGGCGCGACGGCGAATTCGTTCCCAACCCGGCGTATCCTCGCCAAGCGGGGCAGGTCGAAATGCCTCCTACCCCTCCGGCAACGATGGAGACGACTACGCCCATGATCAGTTGGTCGCGCATCGCCGGCGAGACGATGGCCCGGGTGATTCACCTCTCTGCGGAAGCCCTCCGCAGCG
>Ga0214473_10006238_pt1 | contig 14266 bp, 9 predicted proteins | sample RVTome_7_FD_203509 | JGI IMG/M metagenome (GOLD analysis project Ga0214473, IMG submission 203509) | Soil microbial communities from uranium-contaminated site in the Upper Colorado River Basin, Wyoming, United States - RVT98D197 | ecosystem: Environmental > Terrestrial > Soil > Contaminated >... | reverse complement strand
TCTACACTCCACAACAGCACGCGGCGCGTCTGCCGCTCGCAACACAAACTCCGGTCCTTCGTCTTGGCGTCCGACTTGCCGTCGCCGCCCTGGTGACAATGACATTACTTATGCGAAACACTATAGTAAAGACTGAGGCCGTGCACTTTCGCGTCCTGGCACCGACTGACTTGCCGGACGTCCCGAACGTTTCGTTCGAATTGGGCGTCGGGAACTGATGACATGGTCTCGTGTGGGTTCTATCAGGTTCCATTCCCGGAACAGTGTGTTTCAGATTGCGGAGCGTTGCAGCAGTAGAGTCGAACGAGCCGTAGACACAGATGGCAGATATGATCTATTCGGTGGTTGTGTATGGCGTAGTTTGGCTGAGCGGACTCTCCTTGCTCGCGCCGTCTTCAGTGTCGTTAGATGAGGCGCTGGTGAAACTTGAGAATTGGCGAAGGGAGTATACGCCAAGTGAACTCGACCAATGGTGCGTGATCATCCGGCAGGAAGCGCGGGTCGGCGATGGTGAAGTTGGAGGGCGATTGCACAACGTCGTCAAGAGCGAAAGTGTACCTGGGCGTGTGCGACGAGCCGCCCTGGAACTGGCTATCGCTAAAGCGAATGCGCATACTGCCGAGGACGTCGTCAACACGCTGGCGGATTGGTGCGATCCGGAGCAGGCGCCCAATCAGCGGGAGTTGGCGGTGCGCGGTATGTTGATTTGGACCGCGGCAGTGGAGCACCGTGGCGAACTTGAGCGCGTCATGAGCAACCAGGAACCGCTGCTCAAACTGCTGGTCAGGGCGACAAAGTATGGTAGTCTCGAGATGCTCTATGGTTTGATGACCGCCATCGCTGAGAGCCCGGCGCCGCTGAGTCAGCGGCAGAACGCCGCGCTGTCGATTATTGGCGAGCTCAAGGATTGGACTTCGTGCCCCAAGCCACTTCTACGGCTGTTGGGGCCGACGGCGATCCCGGCTTTGCGGGAACAGGTGCGCCAGGCTACAAGCGCGGAGGATTTCAACCTTCTAGCGGCGAGCGTACTCGCACATCTTGGCGACCAAGAGATCGTGCCGGATCTGCAAAGGTGGCGTCCGGCTCTGGCTGATCGCGCACCCGTGTATTCCGACGTCGTCGGTAGCTGGCTATGGATGATTGATGCCCAACATCCGCCGACCAAGCTGCTGGAGGCGATAAGGGGTAAGGGCGGTCGGTGGGCAATTGAGCGAGCCGTTGAGCTCGGCATCGAACGCGAAGATATTCGTAAGGTGGTTCTCGAGCATGTGGAGGATCTGCAATCGCGTGGTGTAAACAATGAAGATCCCCGAATCGTGGACATCAAGGCCGAAGCCTTGGAGGTCGGCGTCTTGGCTCCAGACGAGCTACCCGATGTGACCATTCCCGGTTGGCTTCATGACGCCGAGTGGTGATACCGTTCAGCGTGCTTCGCGAAGGAGCGAGGGGAATATGCGTGGTTGGATGATGCGATGAGTTAGGATGCGATGCGTTAGGATGCGAACACGGAGTACCCGTTGTGCAAAAGGGCTGGTCGACACGCATTAGGGAACAGGCCCAAGAAGGCCCACAAGCGGTTAGGCGGTCAAGGCGCGACTCAAGCCGGTCCGGTATCGCCCTTGTTGTTGCGATGGCGATTACGTCCTTGAACCCTTTGGTACAGGCAGAGCCCGTGCTGAACTTGGCGATTACAGCATGCGACGGGTCCGGCGGCGGCAACGTCACGGTTGCGCCCGGTTGTGCGGTCACGTATGCCGTCACCGGTGAGCTCAGTGACACCGGCAGCCGAGGGTTGGCGGGGTTCGGCTTCGACCTGGTGTTCGGCGGCGGCGCGTTGGAGCCGGCACGGGTGCCCGAAGAACCTCCGATGACGGCGTTTTGCATCCCATTGGGCATCAACAACGGCGTGTTCGGGCGGGCGGAGGCGACCGCGTTCGGAGGGACGCGGGTGCGGGGCAAGCTCCGCCAGTGCGGCGGGGTCATGAACACGCTGGGCGACGGCGTTGAGACCGTTTCCCTGCCGTTTCCAACGGGTTCGCCTGTCGAAGGCGTTGCCCAGGCGGGTTCGCCGCAGGTGCTACTGCGGGGCTCGGTGATGGCGCCCGCGACGGAGGGAACGTACACGCTGGCGATCTCGGCCACGTGCGTGAATGAGGCCAACCCGAGCGCTTCATCCGACGCCCGCTGCGCTTCCGACGCGGACTGCGGCGGCGGCGAGGTGTGCCGCGGGCATCCCTTTGCCTCGGTCATCAACAGCGAGCAGAGCCACGGCGGCAGCCACCTGGATGTGCTCGCAGCGCCGGTAAAGGTGGCCGGAGCCCTGACCATCAACGTGGCGGCGGGCGGCACTTGGCCGTGCGCCAGGCCGCTTCCGGCCCCTTACCCGCACAACCGGGCGAAGAACCGCTACATCTCCTTCGCAACCGACAAGGCGACGAACGATGGGCGGAACATCGCCTTCGAGGTGACCTTGACGTCGCTGACGCTGGGTTCATGCAGCGGGAACGGAACCCCGTGCCGCTTGGACCGCGGCAACGACGACTGCGGGGCGTGCAGCGTGACGGGGGAGCCCTGCATCACGATGGGGAACTGTAGGCCTTCCGGACAAAGCTGCAACCCCACCGGCGAGAGCTGCGTGAACGACCATGGCGGGTCCGTCGGGCGGACGTGGTGGGTGGGCGAAGGTTCTCCGCTGGGGAACGACGTTCATCCACTGGTGAGCGAGCCGTTCCGCGCCGTGAGTGAGAATTGGGCTGCGGTCGTTCACGTCGGGGACTGCGAGATCGTGCCGGTGGCCACCTATGCCGTCCGAGCGGTGGATACTGCGACCGGCGCCGCTTCCGCGGAGTTGCTGGTCAGAACCATCGACCGGCCGGGCGACTGGTACTGGGCGGACTGCGTCAGCAATCTGAACGACTACTGCACCGGGAACTGGGCTGCGTGTCCAAACGGTGACGGCGATTGCCCGCCCGGGCAGACGTGCGTGAGGCAATGGGGGCCGCCGAACGGTTACACGAACTTCGATGAAGTGACCGCGGGCGTCATGGCGTTTCAGCGCGTGCCGGGTACTTCCTGGCCGCACGTCACCGTCATGGACATTCACGGCGACGAGCTGTTCGGGGAGGAAAGCTCCGCTGCCGCCTCGCCGCCCAACTACGTCATCAACATGACCGACGTTCAGTTCGTTGTCTTGGCCTTCGTGGGCCGGCCGTATCCCTTCTATGACCCCGCGGATTGCCCGGACACGGGCGTCTCAGGGCTTGGCGGGGGCGGCTCGATGCCGGAAGGCGAGATCATGGGTGGGGGCATGTACGGACCGCTCACCTCGGCCGGCTTCAGCCTTGTGCCGAGCACGGACCTGGTCCATCCGAATGAGGCCGTGGACGTGGAGGTGTTCACCGACAGCGTCGAGAACCTCGGGGCGTACCAGGTGACGGTGGAGGTCACTGGAGGCACCGTGGGCAGTCTGCAACTGGAAGCCGTCGCCATCGACACCGGGCGTCAGGATTACGTCTTCAGCGGGGCTTCGGCGTCCACCGGCACAAGTTTGGTCGGGGCCAGCCTCGGGGCGGTGCTGATGAACCCGGGCGGGTGGGTGTTCGAGGGACCGGCGTACCTGGGGACGTTCACCTACCGGGCGTCGGCGGACGCGGCCGGGGTGTTCACCGTTTCCGTCCGGCCGGAGCTGGCCTCGTTCCTCAACGATGCCGCGGGCTCGGTCATCGAGGCAGGGACCGAAGCGACCGCGCTGGTCGGCTGCGGCGTGGAGTGCATGACGGATGGGCACTGCGACGACGCCGACGAGTGCACCATCGACACGTGCGTGGCCAACGTCTGCACCTTCAACCCCGGCCCGGCGGGCGTGACCTGTGACGACGGCAAGTTCTGCACAGTGGGTGAGGAATGCGACGGGGCCGGCGCGTGCGCCGGGGGGACCTCCCCCTGCCAGCCGGGCGAGAAGTGTTGCGAGCTGTGGAACGACTGCCGCACCGGCTCGTGCGCCCTGCCGCCGCAGTGACGGGTCCGGCGACCATGGAGCCGTCAGGCGTCATCCGGCGGCTCCGCTCGCTTTGCGCTCGCGGCTCGTAAACGCGCGGCGCCACGATGGTGACGGCAGGTGCGAGCACCTGCGCTACACGAGGTGGGACGAGTGCCGCACCGGCTCGTGCCTCGATCCGCCGCTCTAGCTCGTAGGCTTCCGCATGGCACCCAGGATCGCCACGACATCGTGCGTCGACACGGTTCAGTATCCCGCATTGCCCGGCGCCGTGGCGTGCTCTTGCCGCTGGGTCGATCGACTCTCCAACACCATGCCAAAACTCGCCGCCACGTCGGTGAACGCGAGAGCACCCGTCGCAACGGGCTTGGGCATCGCACCCTCCATTGGGGTATTTCGACGCGAGCCGGCGCCCCGCCCCGCGGGGCGACCTAGGGCAGTCAGGAGCCGCCGCCGAACCAGGTGTATTCCTCCAGCTTGGGCTCCAACATGCGGTCGATACGCGACTTACACGAAGCCAGATGAGCCTCGGAGGCGAAGTCCAGCTTGCCGGTGGCCACCGTCCGGTCGATGCCCTGGCCGAGCTTGCGCAGGGAGTGTTGGACCATGGCGTGCAGGTCCGGCGAAAGCAGTATCCCGGGCTGGAAGCGCACCAGCAGTTCCACCAGGCTGAGGTACTCCCGCTGGAGCGAGCGGCGGATGCTGGAAACGAACGGCGACGCATCGGTCCAGGTGCCCTGCTCAGCGCGCTCCTTGGCGACGTCGGACCAGACGCCGTTGAGCATGCGCTGCAGGTATTCCGCGGCGGTGAACTTGTTCTCCCCGGTGCACTTCAGCTCCGCGTCGTGGATTCGGCGCAGGTTGTTGGGGAAGAGCCGGTCGGAGAGGTTCCACCATTGCAGCAGGGCGATGTACTCGTGAATGGGGAAGTCGACGGTGAAGCTGATGGGCATGCCGGCGTGCCACCATCGCGGGGCGGCCAGGTGATTGAGCACCTCCGGCGAGAAGCTGAAGAACTCATCCTTGAACAGGTTCGTCTCGATGAACGCCAGGCACTTGCGTTGCAGGGCGGGGTCGACCAACTCGAACGGCGGGGGGGCGTTCGGATCACCCCGGCGGCTGCGGTTGAAATACTGGCCGCCGACGTACCGCCCGACGTAATCGAGCACGAAGGTCTTTTCGACCAACAGGGTAACGAACGCACGGCGCAGGTGGTACCAGCTCTCGCGGTCCTTCACCGCCCATTCCAGGACGTTGTCCATGCGATGATTGACCAGGTCCATGCGCGACTGGGCCCATTCCACCGGATCGCTGCCCATGTCGAAGCGGTTGCTGCGCGGGTCGGGGCCGAGGAAGGTCGTGTCCTCGTCGGTGGCGTAGGCCAGCTCAGGCTCGGCCGCCCGAGCGGCGATGCCGTGGAGCATCTCCGCCTCGCCGGGACTGGCCGCGGAGAACGCCGGTGCCGCGGGCTTCGCCGGCGGAGGCGCGGTCGGGGTGCCGGCCTGAAGGGCCTTATCCACGATGAGCTTGCGGGCCTCCTCCGGCAGCTTGGCCAGGATCTCCTGGGGGATCTCCTGACCGCCAAGTTGAACCGTCGTGGCCGCCTCCGGTGCCGCCTTGTCCTTCTTGGGCTCGGTCTCCTTCACCTCCGGCGTGCCCGCCTCGGCGGGCTTCTCACAGGTGCCGTCCGCCGGACGATAGCCGTACTCGATCGCCCAATGGTCGTACGCCCCCAGCGTGGGGGTGATGAAGCGGCCGTCCAGGGCATTCGTCTCGAAAAACAGAACCGGGTTGTAGTCCATGACCGACCCGACGGTGGCCTCGCCCGTGGTCCGCCGCCGCCGGATTTCGTCCAGCGAGTAGACCGAGCTCGCCTTGAAGTTATGCCGCAGGCCCAGGGTGTGCCCGACCTCGTGCATCACGGTTTCCTTGATGACGTCGTACAGAAATCGCTCGATCACTTCCTGCGGCTGCCCGGCCAGCATGGCTTGGCCGAGGGCGAGCTGATGCTTCATGCCCTCCATGTGGTCGCAACCCACGTGGCCGCGCTGGCGCATCCGCTCCCGCATGGCTTCGTGCACCACCTCCTTCTCCGGCTGCCCGAAGATCAGGTGCTCCCAATCGCGCTGGGGGCGCTGCCACTGGGGGCACTTCTCCAGGAACGCCGCCCGGGCGGGGTCGCGCATCTTCATGGCCATCGCCGTGGACGGGAACAGAGTCTGGGCCTCGTGCTCGAAGTACCGGATCATGGAGTCGTCGAAGAGGATGTCCGCGTCGTAGATCTGCCCGGTGAAGGGATTGGCCCGGTGCGGGCCCATGGCGAAGCCGGCCCCGGTGACGATCCAGCGGAAGAAGCTGTAGCGCATGTCCTCCGGATCGAGGTCCTTCCATTCGTTGTCGTCGGTCTGCTGGCGGACCTCCACGGCGTTGACCAGGCCGATCTTCTCGAAGGCTCTATTCCATTCCAGAATGCCGTCGCGGACGGCGCGGCGGAAACGCACCGGCACGGTCTTCTCGATGTAGAAGATGATCGGCTGCCTGGGCTCGCAGGAGGCCAGCGAGGGGTCCCGCTTGACCAACTGCCAGCGATCGATGTAGCGGTTGAAGATGTCGCGGGCGTCGCTCGGCTTGGACCAGTCCTGATTGGCGGTGAGGAAGTAGCCGATGCGGTCGTCGGCGATGCGAGGGGCGTAGCCCGTCTCCGGCAGCTTCCAGAAGCTGAAGTGCACGAGCTTCTTGTTGTAGGAGCCCGGCGGGCTCATCTGCCGCTCGGCCAGCTCCACGCCGATCTCCAGGTTCAGCTCGAAGGCCTTGTGCTTGGTCCACTTGCTCAGGGCCGGGTTGATCCCTCCGGCGCCCAGGCCGAACGAGGTCCACTCGATGTCGGCGAAGTTGCTTTTGAGCATCGTGCCCAGTTCGATCACCGGGTCGCCGCCCGGCGACTTGGTGATCAGGGGGACCGCGGCACGAATACGCTCCGGATAAGTGCGCCGTACCACGTCGCTGACCGTCTTGGACTCATCGACCACGAAGCCGGTCTCCGGCTCCACCAGCAGGAGTTGCCGGTCGAGCAGCTCCCAGCGGACCACGCGCTCCTCGAGGGGAAAGCCGGTGAAGAAGCCCCCGCCGGAGAAGCTCACCGAGAGCATGAACTTCTCCCCGAGGAAGCTGCTCGGAATCTGGCACAGCAGCCTCTCCGAGTCCTTGTCCTTGGCATCCGGCGGATAATGCCAGAGCGTGAAGAGGCCCGCCTTCGAGACCATGTCCTTGGTGACGTCCTCGAACTTGGGCAGCGGCGGGCGCGTGCCGGGGGGGCCCGCCATGTCCATGGCGGCGCTGGCCATGATCTCCGCGAGGTCCGGCCCCTGGACGGAATTCGGGGTGTCGGCGCACGCGGGCAGACCGCACCACGCCAACAACAGGCACGTCAAGCTCGTTCGCAACACCATGGTCATTCTCCTGGGATCAGACCCTTGCTCCGGCCGGACCGCGTCGGGGCTACCCCGTCGACCAGTGTCGCGGCGCAACCCTTCACGGGCGGCCTCTCGCTTAAACGCTCCGCCCGGAACGCTCGTATTCACACTGGTATGCTGTTCCATGAGTTTTCCGACTATGTAGTGGCCGGACCCCTGCCGGCCGTTGAACTTCGTAACCCTTCGACACCCGACGTCCGCCACGGGGGGTGGACGCCGGCGCCCCTGCCGGCCGTTGAACTTCGTGACGCTTCGACACCCGACGTCCGCCACGGGGGGCGGACGCTACATCGGCTCACGCAGTGCGCCGCGGAACGTCTGAATCACGGTACTAGTATATCGGTACGCTCCTTCTTACCACGCACCGGCGTGTAAGATTCAGTCGGTTGCAGGGTGAACCCCCATTTCAGTGCTGGGCGACCGGTCGCCCACCAGCGTCCAGCCGCACCACGAAGCGAGAAGCGCTCGGGCAAGCAGACCCCATGCAGTCATAGTCGCGTGGCCGACGCCGTTGTTAGCGCCCGGGCATTGGCGGGCGCCCTTCGCGCTGGTCCCCCGCGGTAGCGATGGCATCTTCAGAGGACGATCGGCCGTACGTAAGCCGGCCCGGCGGGCGGCCCGAACGGGCGGTGTCACCTCAGCGTGCGCGGCTGACCGGGCGACCGCCGGCTGGCCTTGATGCCTTTTGCCAGAACTCGCGTGCCCGGGCCACCGCCAAGGCGAGCACGGACCCCTTGGGGTAGCGGCCGGAGCGGTCCCGCGTCCCGGCGGGCAGACCGGTGAGCAACTCAAGGGCGTCGTACACCGTTTCGGCGGGATAGACCTGAAACTTGCCGGCGGAGCACGCCTCGACGACGTCCTCGCGAAGCATCAGATCGCCGGCGTTGGATCGGGGAATGACGACCCCCTGCGTCCCCGCGGGATCCAGGTCCCGGCAGGCATCGAAGAACCCCTCGATCTTCTCGTTCACCGCCCCCACGGCCAGCACGTGCCCCATCTGGTCGATCGCCCCGGTCATCGCCAGATCCTGCCGAAGCGGAAGCCCGGTCAAGGCGCTCAGCAGGCAGCAGATTTCCGCGCCCGAGGCGGAGTCCCCATCGATGCCGCCGTAGCTCTGCTCGAGGGCGATGGAGGCGTCGAACGCCAGCGGGTGGTCCGTCTGAAGCAGAAACCGGAGCAACCCACCGAGGATATAGAAGCCCTTGGTGTGGATAGCGCCACTCAGGGCCGCCGCTCCCTCGATGTTGATGACCCCCGCCGTGCCCGGACCGATGGTCGCGGTGATACGCGTGGGGACGCCGTACACCAGCGGGCCGGCCGAGAGCACCGCCAGCCCGTTGATCTGACCGATGACGGAGCCCCTAGTCTCGACGCGGATCGTGCCATCGGCGACGTAATCGCGAAAGTGCCGGCTCGGCAGGTCCGCCCGCCGCTTGCCTCGGCGCACCGCGCAGCGGACGTCGTCGGCGCTGGCCGCGGCACGACCCTCCTTTTCGGCAATGAACGCCGCCTCGCGGGCGATGTCCGCTAGCCGGCCGAAGCGCGCCGTCAGCTTGCCGGATCGAGCGGCAATGCGCGCCCCGTGCTCCGCCAGCGCCGCAACCGCCGTCCGGTCGAAGGGGCGCAGCCCTTCCTCGTGGGCGATGCGGGAGAGCACCGCGGCGTATTGCTCGACACCCGCGGCGTCGCGCGGAATCGTGGTATCGAAGTCGGCCAGCACCTTGAACATCTGCGGGAAGTTGGGATCGAACGCATCCAGGAACGCATAGACCTCCGGGTCGCCGATCATCACCACCTTCACGTTGATCTCGATGGGCTCGGGCTTCAACGACGGGGCCACGCCGATGAACGGCACCCCGGCGGGCGTGATCTCGATGCGCCCGGTGCGCATGGCCCGGATCAACACCTTCCACGCGTCGGGCTCACCCAGCACCTCCCGATCCTCGAGGATCAGGTAGCCCCCGTCGGCCCGCAGCAGGGCCCCGGCGCGGATGCCCATGTGGCTCGCCCGGACCTCGTCGCCCGGTTCAAAGTCGTAGTCGATCGTGCCGAGCAGATTCCGGGCGGTCGGGGCGGTCTCCACCACGATGGGGCACATTCCGTCGCCCGAGTGCTCCAGCACCACGTTCACCCCGTATAGCCGGGTGAACTCGGCGCCTTCCTCCAGATCGCCGAGGCGGTTCTTCACCACGTCGTCGATGATATCCGCAAGAAAGTTCTGAACCGCGGGCTCCGGAAACGCGGCCTGGATGCTTCGAACCATGGCCACCAGCACCGACCGGGCGTGCCGTTCCAGCAGGGCCCCCACGTTCTCGTCGTGCCGCCGGCGGATCTCACTCGCTTTCTCGTTGATTTCGGCCAGTTCCCGTTCCAACTCCGCGAAGTCGCCGCGGATCTTGGCATAGGTCTCGCCGGAGATTTCCCCTCGGGCGTGGAGTTGGTCAAACTCCTCCGGCGGCACCGGCTTGCCTTCCACCAGGGGGAAGATCGCCGTCTGCACCACCGGGCCGACGTCGAAGCGCACCAGCGTCAGCTCGGCCGCCTTGAGCCGTTCCTCGAACGGCTTGACGATCTCCTCGATCTGCTTGTTGGTGCTTCGTTCGAGCACGGCACGCCGGGCGTTGAGTTCGTCGGTGGCCAGAGCGCTGCGTAGATCATCGCGGATGAATTCGATCAACCGCTCCAGGCGCTGCCGGAACTCCTGACCGCGTCGGGGTGGCAGGCTGATCAGCCGGGGCCGGTCGGGCTGAGAGAAGTTGTGCACGTAACACCGGTCGGGCGTCGGCGAGCAGTCCGGTTGAATGCTCTCCAGCAACCGCCGGACGAGGGTCAGACGCCCGGTGCCGCTCAGTCCGCGGACGAAGATGTTCTGGCCGGGCGCCCTGGTCTCCAGACCGAAGCGAAGAGCCTCAACCGCATCGTCCTGTCCAATGACGTCTGTGGCCGGCTCGATCTCCGCCGTCGAGGCAAACGACAGGGTCGCCGGATCGCACCTCCAGCGCAGCATGGTCGTGGGCAACGGTTCCGCCCTGCCGGCCTCTGGTTCCCGCCAGTCGATGCCCGAGTTTCCCGCAGGCCTGGATGCCCTGGAGCGCTTTCGCCCCGCGGAACGGGACTTCTTCGCGACCTTCCGGGACGGTGCCACATCGAGCTCCTTCCGGTCGAATCATGGCACATTCGCGGGCGGTCGTAAACTGAAGGGTCGCGGAGCGGCGATCGGCCCGTCGGCGAATCCGGACTTCAGGAGGTCGCCCGCCGCAGCACCTCACGGGCCCGCGGCGGCAGATCGAGGCGAGACAGGTGAGCCCGTCCGTTGGGCGTCATCTTCTGATGAGTCTGACGAAGGACACGGAGGGTCTTGTCCTCGTCCCATTCGTCGAGGTAGCGCTCGAGCTTCAACTCCAGAAACGCGAGACAATCCGCGTCTTCGAGAACGCAGGCGTCCTCGCTCTCCGGCCAGTGTTCCCGGGTAATCAGCGACCGGACCGCCTGCACGGTTTCGTCGGGATAGCCCAGGTCGAGGAAGATCGCCGCGGCCTCATCGGCGTGGAACGCCGCCAGCGCCTCGCGCCACTCGTGATAGCCGCGGGTGTTCTTCGGAAAGCGGCCGCGGGGGACCGCCCAGCGGCGGATGGTGTGGGATCGCGCCGCCAGCAAAAGGACTTCCGACGGATCATCGACGAGCCGGCTCACCCACTGGTACACGCGCTCGGCGAAGCGCAGTTCCCGAGGAAGCGCTACGCCCGCGACCATGTCCGTCCGCGGATCTTCCCGGTTGGCTTCATCGATCCGGCGGATCGCCTCTTGGAACCGTGCCGGGCCATCCATCGGAGGGCTCCTTACAGTCCGCGGCACGGACGGAGGATTGGTCGTCGGAGCGGCTCGCCCGCTTACATATTGAGCTGGAGACGAGCGGCTTCCGACATGCGTTCCGGCGTCCAGGGCGGATCCCAGACCAGTTCGACCTGGACCTGGCCGACGCCCTCGATGCGGCGGATCTTGGATTCGACCTCCAGCGGCAGCGAACCGGCCACGGGGCACGCCGGCGAGGTCAGCGTCATCCTGACCAGGACGGCGCCGGACGCCTCGGCCTGGACCTCGTAGATCAGCCCGAGCTCGTAGATGTCCACGGGGATCTCGGGGTCATAACAGGTCTTCAGCACTTCGAGGACCTGGGCTTCGAGGGCCTGCGCCTGGATCTGGTCGATGGGTGACTTTTCCATGATACCTCATGGAGCAAAGCGCGCCGCCGGGGTCCGCCGCCGCGGATCTCACTCTTCCGTAGAGACGACCCCCCGGTGCTTGGCGAGGGCCGCGTTGACCGTGTGCCAGGCGAGCGTGGCACATTTCACCCGTGCCGGGTAGCGGCACACGCCCGAGAACACCTCGAGTTTGCCCAGCCCCGGTCCCTCCTCCACTTCCTGGGCGACGCCGGTGATCAATCCGTGGAACTTGCGGAACAGGGCCTTGGCCTCTTTCAGGGTCTTGCCCTTCAAGCTCTCCGTCATCAACGAGGCGGACGCGGTGGAGATGGCGCAGCCCGAACCCTCGAAGGTCACCTCCTTGACCACGCCATCCTCCACGTTGAGGAAGACGGTCACGCGGTCTCCGCAGAGCGGATTGTAACCCTCCGCCTTGCAGTCCGGCGCGTCCAGTGGCCGGCGGTTGCGGGGGCACCGGTTGTGGTCGAGGATGAGCTCCTGATACAGATCGTCGAGGTCGGACATTATCCGAACATCTTAACAAGCCGCCGGAGGGCGCCCACCAGGGCGTCGATCTCCTCCCGGGTATTATAGAAAGCCAGCGAGGCCCGCGTGGTCGCGGGCACCTGGAAACGCTGCATGACCGGCTGGGCGCAGTGGTGACCGGTTCGCACGGCGATGCCCTCCTGGTCCAGAATGGTTCCGACGTCGTGGGGATGAATCCCCTCGACCACGAAAGAGAGCACGGCCGCCTTCGTCCGGGCGGTGCCGATGAGGCGGACCTCGGGGACCGTGCTCAGCGCCTGCGTGGCATGATCGAGCAGATCGTGCTCGTAGGCGGCGATCTTCGCCAGCCCGAGCCCGGTAACATAGTCGATCGCGGCGCCGAGCCCGATGGTCCCGGCGATGTTGGGCGTTCCGGCCTCGAAGCGGTGGGGCACGTCGTTGTAGGTGGTCTTCTCGAAGGTCACGGATCGGATCATCTCGCCGCCGCCCTGATACACCGGCATCCGGTCCAGCAGATCGAACTTGCCGTAGAGCACCCCGACCCCCGTCGGGCCGAACAGCTTGTGGCTCGAAAAGGTGAAGAAGTCGCAGTCCAGGCCCCGCACGTCGACGGCGAAGTGCGGCACCGCCTGGCACCCATCGACCAGTACCGGCACACCGCGGCGGTGGGCGATCTCGATCACCTCCTTGATGGGCAGGACCGTGCCGATCGCATTGGACACGTGGACCATGGCCACCAGCCGGGTCCGCGGCCCCAGCAGCCGCTCATACTCGTCCAGGAGCAGTTCACCCTGGTCGTCGATCGGGGCAATCCGAAGCACAGCGCCGGTCTGCTCGCAGAGCAACTGCCAGGGAACGATGTTGGAGTGGTGCTCCAAGGCCGAGATCACGATCTCGTCGCCGGCGCCGATGCGGGAGCGTCCCCAGGTCTGGGCCACCAGGTTGATCCCCTCGGTGGCGCTGCGGACGAAGACGATCTCCTCGGGCCGCTCCGCGCCGATAAAGCGCTGAACCGTCCGCCGGGCCTGCTCGTACGCCGCGGTGGCCCGCACGCTCAACTGGTGGACGCCGCGATGGATGTTCGCATTGCTGCACGTATAGAAGTCCACGATCGCGTCGATGACCGCCTGCGGCTTCTGCGCCGTGGCGGCGTTGTCCAGGTAGATCAGCGGATGGCCGTTGATGCGCTGCCGGAGAATGGGAAAGTCCCCGCGGAGGCGCTCTACCTCGAGGCGAATCGCCCGGACCGGGGCGTCAACCTGGGCGTGACCATCGGGAACAGAGATCATACCGCCTCCACCATCACGTGCCCGTGGGGCAGCCGGGCGAGCAAGAGCTTTTCGAGGCGGGCACGGAGCGTTTCCGGCCGGAGGGTCTCGACGCTCCCCAGGGCGAAGGCATATACCAGCAGGTTGCGGGCCGCCTCCTCGCTTAGACCTCGCGAGCGCAGATAGAAGATCGCCTCTTTGCTGACCTGGCCGATGGTCGCCCCGTGGGTGCACTTGACATCGTTCGCCAGAATCTCGAGCTGCGGCTTGCTCTCCACCTGGGCGCCGGGGGAGAGCAGCAGGCTGGCGTTGGACTGCTTTGCGTCGGTCTTCTGCGCGTCCGGGCGGACGATGATCCGCCCACTGAACACCCCGCGACCCTTCCCGTCCAGGATCCCCTTGAAGAACTCGCGGCTGTTGCCGTGCGGCATGGCGTGGTCCACGAGCAGGTGGTTGTCCACGTGCTGCGTTCCCCCGACCATGTAAAACCCGTTCAGCGTGCATTCGGCGCCCTCGCCGGCAAGGACGGCATGGATGTTGTTGCGCACCAGCGAACCGCCCAGGGTCACACCGTGAGAGGTCACCCGGCTGCTTCGCCCGAGGCGCAGGTGCAGCGTGGCGATGTGGAATGCGTCCGGCCCGTCACGACCGACCTTGCAATGGTCCACCATCGCGTTGTCCGCCACGATCAGCTCCGTCACGGCGTTGGTGAAGTAAACCCCTGGGCCGCAGCCGACGAAGCTCTCCACGATGGCCGCCTGGCTGCTGGTCTCGGCGACGATCAGGCTGCGCGGCTGGGTCATCACCGCTCGATCAGGG
>Ga0214473_10006237_pt1 | contig 14268 bp, 10 predicted proteins | sample RVTome_7_FD_203509 | JGI IMG/M metagenome (GOLD analysis project Ga0214473, IMG submission 203509) | Soil microbial communities from uranium-contaminated site in the Upper Colorado River Basin, Wyoming, United States - RVT98D197 | ecosystem: Environmental > Terrestrial > Soil > Contaminated >... | reverse complement strand
GATATGAAGTTGAGAAATCTCTTAACCTCTCAGCTTCCCATCTTCCCATCTTCTCAGCTTTAGCCTAAGGGCATTAAGTTTTATAAAACCTTCGGCATCCTTCTGATTATAAGCCCTGCCAGCCCCAAAGGTAGCAAGTTCCGACCTATAAAGAGAGCGAGGCGCCTTTCTGCCAACTACCATGCACGTTCCTCTATAAAGCTTGAGTCTTGCTGTGCCTGTTACTCCCTTCTGGGATTTATCTATAAAATCCTGCAAGGCTTCTCTTTCAGGAGAAAACCAGTAACCATAATATATAAGTTCAGAATACTTTGGAATCAAAGAGTCTCTCAGATGCATAACTTCCCTGTCAAGGGAAACAGATTCAACTGCTCTGTGGGCAACATGGAGGATTGTCCCTCCGGGAGCCTCATAAACCCCTCTGGATTTAATACCTACAAATCTGTTCTCAACAATATCTACCCTCCCAATCCCATGTCTTCCGCCTATTGAGTTAAGTTTTTTCAGAAGAGTAACAGGGGAAAGTCTTTTCCCGTTCAGGGATACAGGATTTCCATCTCTAAACCCTATCTCAAGATAAGTTGGCTTGGCTGGAGCCTTCTCCGGTGATACCGTCAATGTATACATATTCTCCGGTGGCTCTGCCCAGGGGTCCTCTAAAATTCCGCCTTCATAACTTACATGAAAAAGGTTTCTGTCAATGCTGTAAGGTCTCTGTTTTGTAACAGTCACAGGGATACCCTGTGCTTTTGCATATCTCATCAATGACTCCCTTGAATCAAATGTCCACTCTCTCCATGGTGCGATAACCTTTATATCAGGTTTTAAGGCATAATATGTCAACTCAAATCTTACCTGGTCATTGCCCTTACCCGTAGCACCATGGGCAACTGCATCTGCCTTTTCTTTCTCTGCTATTTCTATCTGTTTTTTTGCTATAAGCGGTCTTGCTATCGAAGTCCCCATGAGATAGGCGCTCTCGTAAACAGCATTAGCCCTGAGCATAGGAAACACATAATTTCTCACAAATTCTTCTTTTAAGTCAATTACATAAACTTTTGAGGCACCTGTCTTTAATGCCTTATCCTTTATTGCCTTGATATCTTCTTCCTGACCAAGGTCTGCACAAAATGCTATAACCTCGCAGCCATAAGTGTCTTTCAACCACTTTATGGCTACAGAGGTATCAAGCCCTCCTGAATATGCAAGCACCGTTTTTTTAATCTTCATTTATACCCCTTTATAATGTTTCATTATACTCAAAAGTGGTTTTATCTGTGTAATTATAAAAAATAACACAAGTTTAAAAAAATGTAAATTAAAGGGAGAGCGAGAGGTTTCCAGTTTTATCTTGACAATTCAATCTCCAAGGCTAAAAATATAAACACGCCTGATATCTTTTTGCGAACTAATAAATAAAGTAAAGGAGAAAAAAATGAAGTCAAAAAATCTGCTGTCTTTAATATTGCTGGTATTTATTCTTATATTCGGAAGTAATTTATCCGCCGCCTCTAAACGGCTCTATGTAACCAATGCTGCCAACAATACTGTTTCAGTGATTGACGCTGTAAAAAAAGAAGTGGTTGCAACATTAAGGGTTGGTGTCTGGCCTGCAGGTATGGCAATTGACCCCACAGCTACAAGGTTGTATGTTGTCAATTCAAGTGAAGGTGACAGCACAGTTTGGGTCATTGATATGGCAAGTAATGAAGTAGTCGGCAAAATAAAGGCTGGTCTTGGTCCTATGCACGTAGCGGTTGACCCTGTTACAGGGACAGGATACATTGCTGATACAGAGCATATAGTGAACGGGAAAAATGTAAATAAAACTCTCACCGTTTTTGACCTTAAATCTAATGCAGTTAAAGGTAAGATTGAAGTAGGCGTTGGACCTTTTGATTTGAAAGTTGTTGACAACAAACTCTTTGTAAGTAATTCCGGTGATTGGACGGTTTCAGTAGTTAATACAACAGATAATAAGGTAATAGATACAATCAAGGTTGTTGACACACCATTGGGTATTGCAGTTGACCACAATAAGAAAAGAGTTTATGTCGCAATTCATGGTAAAGGGAAGGTGTCGGTTATTGACGCTAAGAGCAATAAGGAAATTACCACAATAGACGTTGGCAAGGTGGCATGGTACATTGCGATAGACTCCGCGAAGAACAGGGCATATGTAACAAGAAGGGAAGAAAATATGGTATCAGTTATTGATACCGACAGCAATAAAGTAATTGGGACAATTAATGTGGGCAAAGAGCCGATTGGCATAGCAGTTGACCCTGAGAATAATAGGGCATATGTAGTAAATCATGGAGATATTTCAGTTTCGATTATTGATACTACAAGCAACAAGGTAATAGATACAATAAAATTGACCCTTACCCCTGACAGTCCTTATGCAGGCTCGCCATGGGGGATAGCGGTATATTAGCTTCTCCTCTACGAGTTATCGACTGAACTCGTTTTCCGCCTCCTGTACAAGCTCCTCAGGGGCATCCATGTATTTTGGCGAGAAGTGGAAGACCACTAACTTCCCCACACCTGCCTCTCTTGCAATCCTGCCTGCTTCTTTAGCAGTGAGATGATAACGCTCTTTTGCCCTTTCTTTGTCCTTATCTAAAAAATAAGCCTCCATATAAAGGACATCCGAGCCTCTTACCAGATTCACAACCTTTCTTACGTTTTCCTCGCTTCCAAGGGCATCAACAACATAGGAGAGTTTCTGGCCCTTTGTAATATCAGCAATGTCTCTAATCTCTGGAAAAGTAAACCCCGTTAGAAAGGGCGGGGCTTTGAACCCAGCCATCAGTAAGGGATCAATATTTTTATTTTTAGCATCCTCACTATTTATGTCTGGGCTTTCTAACGGGGTAAATGTCTTGTCTTTAATGGTAAACACCCCCTCAGATATACCATCTCTTATCGCCCTTTTCAGCTCTCCAATCCATGGTCCCACCGGAAGATTAAACTCACCAAGTTTAGCCTTATCAATATTTATGTGATAGTCCTCTTCAAGGCTAAACGCAAGACATGGAATCTGATGGTCAAGGACTGCAGTTGAAACCGTGAAAAAAGAATCTTTTATAAGAACACCATCAAAAGGTTCTGCCTCTGCATTCTCCCGCTTAAAAGAGTTCTCCGCCCTGAAAACCGCCTTCTTTATAATATCCTCACTAACCTCTGAAACTTCAATAACAAGTGGATAGTCTCCTATAAGATTCCAGGTATAACTTTTAAGTTTGCCCTCCATGCAGTCTATGAATCCGAGGGGACCATAAAGTCTCAATGGTTTCTCTTTTTTCAGACTGATTCGCAGGATATTGTCAAAACCTATGAAATGGTCAACATGGGTATGTGAGACAAATATATCGCTTGTTTTAAGGACATCCCTCGGAGAAAGGTTCACAGTAAAGCCTATATCAAATAGCAGCGCCCTGCCCTCTCTGAGAAGCCTCACATAAAGTCCAGGGTCATCAAAAGGGCCATTAAGAAGCCTTGTATGAAAAGATGGTTTCATTCGACTCGTCAAATCCCGAAGTGTCGGGATAGGAAATTATAACTTAAATAGTGATATAATATTAATCAAAATCAAAAGTTAAAATTCAAAATGTAAAATTTCAGACTCGTCTGATTCGCCGAGGCGAAAAGGAATTTTTTCAGGGGGGGGTAATGCCTGAATTAAGAAAAGACCCTATTACAGGCAGATGGGTTATAATATCTGTTGAAAGGGGTAAGAGGCCATCTGATTTTGGGATACGTATATCTCCCAAAAAAGGCGGATTCTGTGCATTCTGCAGAGGGAACGAACATACAACACCTCCTGAGATATTAGCAGTCAGACCAGACGGAAGCAAACCAAACACCCCTGACTGGAGCCTCAGAGTTGTACCCAATAAATTTCCTGCACTCTCTCTGAACGAGCAAGTAAATAAAGCTGGTGAGGGTATTTTTGATAAAATGGATGGCGTTGGTGCCCATGAGGTAATAATAGAAGGTCCCGAGCACAATCTTACCCTCTCAACAATGCCTTTAAAATATGTAGAGAACGTACTCTGGGCATTTTATTACAGGATATTTGAGCTTAAGAAAGACAAACGAATTAAATATGTCCTTATCTTTAAAAACGAAGGCGACGACGCCGGTGCATCACTTGAGCACACCCACACCCAGCTTATAGCCCTCCCCATAGTGCCCCAACTGGTGCAGGAGGAAATTAACAATGCCCAGCAATATTTTTCTTATAAAGAAAGATGTATTTTCTGCGATATTATGAGACAGGAGACAGTAACCAGAATAAGGGTTATTTCTGAAAACGAAAATTATATTTCTCTTGCTCCCTTTGCTCCGAGGTCACCATTTGAGACATGGATTCTGCCAAAGAGCCATGAATCCCACTTTGCACCTGACGGGAAATTTTCTCTATTAGCCAGAATCTTACAGCAGACATTAAAACAGATAGATAAAGTACTCAATCTCCCGCCTTACAATATGATGCTCCATATATCTCCCTTTAAGGATGAACTAAATGAGTATTACCACTGGCACATAGAGATAATACCGAAACTTACAAAAATTGCTGGTTTTGAATGGGGCTCAGGTTTTTTTATAAATCCAACGCCTCCAGAAGAAGCAGCAAAATTTATGAGAGAAGCAGAGATATAAAGAACTAAGAACTGGGAACTAAGAACTAAAATGAAGATACTTATTACAACATCAGAGGCTGTTCCCTTCGTAAAAACAGGTGGTCTTGCAGATGTTACAGGTGTACTTATTGATGAATACAAGAAGATGGGAATTGAAGCAGCCATCATGCTACCTCTTTACAGGAAAATTAAACAATCCGCTAATGACCTCGGCATCAAACCCCTTGAAAAGGAAATAACCGTTCCTATCGGCGAGCAGGTCGAAACAGGAAAACTATGGGAAGGCAGAACCCCCGAGGGGGCGCCTGCATATTTTATAGAAAACGATAAATTCTACGACAGAGACGACTTATACGGAACATCTAAAGGCGATTTCCCGGACAATTCTTCGCGCTTTACGTTTTATGACCGCGCTGTGTTAGAGTCTTTAAAGGTATTAAAACTCGATGTTGACGTTATACACTGCAATGACTGGCAAACAGCACTGATACCCGTATATATAAAAACCATCTACAGAAACGAATTCCCCAAGACCAGAACCTTGCTGACAATCCATAATCTTGGATACCAGGGGCTTTTCTGGTCACTTGATATGCCCCTTACAGGGCTTGGATGGGAATTGTTTAATATGGAGGGATTAGAATTTTATGGCAGAATAAACTTTTTAAAAGGCGGAATTCTATTTGCAGATATACTGACAACAGTAAGTAAAAATTATGCGAGAGAAATCCTTACTGAAGAATATGGTTTTGGTCTTGAAGGCGTATTAAGAAAAAGAAGTAAAGACCTTTATGGAATCATCAACGGAATTGACTATAATAACTGGAACCCCAAGAATGACAGTTTAATTACTTCCAATTACAGCATAAAAGACCTAACAGGAAAATCTAAATGCAAAAAATCCCTGCAAAAGACATACGGGTTTCCTTCTAACAATTCCATGCTCATCGGAATGGTTACAAGACTTTCATCCCAGAAAGGGCTTGACCTCGTAGCAGAAGCCATAGGGGGAATCATCTGGTCAGGTGCGCAGGTAATAATCCTCGGCAAGGGTGACGAAGCCTTTCATAAGGAGTTTTTAGACCTTCAGAAAAAATACCGCAAACAGCTCTCCGTCACAATCGGCTTTGACAACGAACTTGCACACAAAATATATGCAGGCTCTGATGTTTTTTTTATGCCATCGAGATATGAACCATGCGGGCTGGGGCAGCTCATCGCACTGCGTTACGGGACAATACCTATTGGAAGAAAAACAGGAGGTCTTGTTGATACAATTGTAGAATATAATCCATCTAAGGGTACCGGCACGGGGTTTTTATTCAATGGTTATTCTTCTAATGAGCTGCTTAAAGCCTTTAGAAAGGCAAAGAAATTTTTTGATGATAAACGGTACTGGCTGAAGATTCAAAGAAACGCTATGTCCCAGGATTTTTCCTGGCAACATTCAGCTGAAGAATATCTTTCTCTTTATAAAAAGGCATTAAAGAAAAAAACATCCTTACAGGATGTCTGATATTAGCTATAATATAGCAGGATTAATAATATGGCTGAAATTATTGAAAACAAAAAAACACTGGTTCACCAAGGCGAATTAGAAACTGAATCATTGATAATAAAGGTTGCGCAGGTAGCTAACTCAAACCTGGAACTTAAAGAAATTCTTGATACAATTACACAGATTGTCGCAGAGGGACTTAATAAAGATGTCTGCTCTATCTACCTTCTCAAACCTCTGGAAAAAATCATATGTATTGAAGCCACAAAGGGTCTTAAAAAAGAATCCGTAGGCAGGGCGTGGCTTTCAATTAACGAAGGGGTAGTTGGCTGGGTGGTACGGGAGGTCCAGCCGCTTGCTGTGGAGGATATCAGAAAAGAACCCCGATTTAAAGACATTCCCCTCACGGGCGTAAGCGACTTTCTTTCAATGCTTGCTGTTCCGATCCTGCAAGACAACAGCCCAATAGGTGTTATAACCCTTCAAACGCATGAGCCTCATATCTACAGTCTTGAGGAAATAAATCTACTTAAAATAATTTCGCATAACGTAAGTGCAGCATTAAAGAATGCGGAACTTTATAAAAGCCTTAAAACACAGCTTGACGAATTGAAAGCCATACATGAAGTAGGCAAAGCCATTACTTCTATTTTAAGTATAGATAAATTGCTTCCATATATATGTGAAGAGGTATCAAAATTATTCCACGCTAAGGGATGTATACTAAGGCTCCTTGAAGGAGATAATCTCCAGATAAAAGCATCTTATGGGGTGTCAGAAAGTATTAAACGGGCTATGAACCTCCGCATTGGTGAAGGGATAGCAGGATGGGTAGGTCAGACAGGAAGACCACTATTAATTGACGATATTTCTAAAATGCCTGAGAATCTGCGGATTCCTGCGATTGAGGCAACCTCTGTACTCTGTGTTCCACTAAAAATCGGCGAACGAACAATCGGAACATTAGGACTTTATGATAAAAAGGATGAATGGGGAATTACAACTTTTACTCAGGAAGACCTTGAAACATTAAACACTTTTGCTTCAGCATCAGCTATCGCTATTGAAAACGCAAGACTTTACAAAACAGAGCTTGAGAAGGAAAAGAAGATTCTATCGCTTTACTGGGAAGTTACCCAAACAAAAGATTATCTTGAAAGTATTATAGAAAACTCTGCCGATGCCATCATAATATCCGATACAAACGGGCTGATTACATCCTGGAATAAAGGTGCTGAAAAAATCTACGGTTACACAGAAGATGAGGTACTGGGTAAATTTCTTCCAATGGTCCCTTCTTTTCTGGCAGAAGAGGAAAAAAAGTTCATAGAAAAAAACCTGCGGAAAGAAACAATAAGAAACGTGGAGACAATAAGACAGACAAAAAGCGGTGAACTTATAGAGGTGAGCCTGACACTGTCGCCAATACTCGACTCATCAGGTAAGGTTACAGGCATAAGTGGAATCTCCAGGGACATCTCTGAAAAAAAGAGGATCGAAAAAGAATTAATAAGAAGAAATGAGGAATTATCAAGATTATTCTTTATAAATTCCGCTGTAAGAAGCACTCTCAAACTTGACAAACTCCTCAGAATGGTTTTGACCGTAGTTACAATGGGTGACGGGCTTGGATTTAACAGGGCAATACTTTTTCTTGTTGATGAGACACAGAATATCCTTAAGGGGATAATAGGAGTTGGTCCTGCAAACCCTGAGGAAGCAGGGCAGATATGGCTTTCACTCGAGAACAAAAGCTTAGAAACTATTATTGAAGAAATAGAGCGTGGTCCCCTACGCAAAGATTCTTATCTTGATAAGATAAGCCAGAAATTAACCACAAATCTCGATGATGACTGCATTCTCTGCGACTGTATAAAAGAGAAAATGCCCTTCAATGTCAAAGATGCTAAAGCAGAACCTCGGGTATGTCCGCCTCTGACTCAACTGCTCAAAACAGGGGCTTTTGGTATCGTCCCGCTTATCACAAGAGATAAGGCAATAGGGTTAATATTGGTTGATAATCTCTTTACAGGAAGAGAGATTAAAGATGAGGATTTACAGTTTCTGATGGGATTCACGAGCCACATCGCATCAGCTATTGAAAATGCAAAACTCTTTGAAGATGTTTCCCTTGCCAGGGCTGAACTCAAAAATATCTTTGAATCAATAACTGATATGGTTTACTTTACTGATAAAGACTTCAACATAAGACACCTGAATCAGGCTGTAGTAAAAAAACTCGGAAAACCTGAAGGGGAAATTATAGGTAAGAAATGCTATGAGATCTTTCATGGAAAAAATGAGCCCTGGGACATGTGTCCTCATGCAAAAACAATAAATACAGGGAAATCCTTTGTAGAAGAATTCCGAGACCCTCATCTTGGCGGTACCTTCGTTGTTTCGAGTTCTCCTATCTTTGACTATGTCGGTAATCCCGTGGGAACCGTTCATATTTCACGGGATATAACAGAACTTCATACCCTCAGAGAGAAGGTTGCATACTCTGAGAGGATGGCTGCCCTCGGTGAGTTAGCTGCAAGGGTAGCCCACGAGATAAGGAACCCCCTCATCTCAATAGGAGGCTTTGCACGGAGGCTTGAAAAGAGGCTTGCAGGTGACACCCATGAATACGCAAAGATCATTGTCAATGAGGTCAGCAGACTTGAAAATATCCTGAAGGAAATCCTCGGCTTTGTAAAAAGCTCTAAGGTTATAAGAAGCAGTGTAAACCTTAATGAACTTATTAACAACGTAGTGGACTTTATCACCCCTGAAATACACGAAAGGGAAAACAGCATAATCAAAAACCTATCAGAGTCACCTGTAATGATAGCAGCAGACCCTGACAGAATAAAAGCGGCTTTATTGAATATCATCACAAATGCCAATCAGGCAACAGAGCATGGAACAATTACCATAAGGACAAGGCAGGAGGATAAAGAAGTATCTGTTGAGATTTCAGACACAGGTTGCGGTATCAGACAGGAAGACCTGAAAAATATATTTAACCCGTTTTTTACAACAAAGTCTCAGGGGACAGGGCTTGGTCTTGCGGTAACCCACAGAATCATTGAAGAATATAATGGGAAAATAACAGTTGAAAGTATATGCGGGGAAGATGAGGAGAGTAAACTGAAAGGGAAAAGCGGTACCACATTCAAAATCACTTTGCCTTTAGAAGGGACTTGATATTGACAATTGACAATTGTTAAGTTAATTAAATTGTAATTTTAAAGGGGGATGTAAGATGAAGCTACTCGTTGTTGACGACGATGCAAATATCCAGCGCCTTTACAAAGAAGAACTGGAGGAAGAAGGATACGAGGTTGTCATCGCTGGCACAGGAAAAGAGGCATTAGAACTTTTTGAAAAAGAGAATCCTGACATCGTTACGCTGGACATACTAATGCCTGATATCGATGGGATAAGTCTTCTAAGAAAGATGAAGGAACAGCGTCCCAAGGTTCCCATTATAATGTCCACAGCATATGACTACAGAGACGACTTTGCAGTCTGGGCGTCTGAAGCCTATATTGTAAAATCAGCTGACCTCGATGAATTAAAAAAAACCGTAAAAAAACTTATTAATCCATAAAATGCATTTACAGTTAATGCAGATGTTGTGAAAAAATTTATTTTTCGATACCTTATGTATTTAAAATGCAAGAGCCAGCTCATAATTTTTAAGTAATTACCATATGCATAATTTAATTAATAAATTCATCGAGTTAAATAAATTTTTGAACAATGTCTGCATTATTCAGGTCAAAGAAGAATAATACAAAATGGATAAAGTATTCGAAACAGAAGTCTCTGCAGAGGAAATAAGGGTTGTAAAAGACCTTATCCATGAATTATTAAAAGCTAAAAAACAGATGAGGATGTACCCCTCGAATAACCCTGTATATATCAAGGCATCCGAGACAATTTATGACAAATTCAAGAAGTTCCTCGGCTTATATAACAGGCTCTTACTAAAAATTCATCAGTATGAAATCATATATAAAAACGAGCAGGTCTATCATAACCCTGAAAAAGATGACAATCCTGCCTTATTCCTTTTTAAGGATGGAATAAGAGAATTAGCCTTTCTGCCCACCCTCACTCAGCAAGAGCTTGAAGACTTTATAAGGATACTGAACACAGATTTTGAGAAGGATATCCCTGATGATGATGTGGTCACCCTTTTCTGGGAGAAAGACTTTAAACACATAAAATACGTTGTTGATGAGAACTTCCTGAGCGACTGGGAAATCCCTGAAAGGGAGAAGATACCTGACAAAGTCATCAAAACAGCTTACGAAGATGCACTAAAAGCAGAAAAAACACAGGTAACGATTTCAGTTGATATAGATGATACCACTCTTCAGTATTTAGCTAAAGAGATAGAGCAACAGGCACAGCCCAAAATAGAAAAGATTATAACAATCCTGTTTGAATTGTTGTATCAGACGAGAGAATCTCCGGAATTTGCAGAAATCGTCAGAACTATTGAGGCTACAATAGACTACTGCCTTACAAAAAGAGACTTTAAAAAAGCCTCTTATATTCTGGACATGATAAAGGCTGTTACCAAAGACAAAATTTATGAAGAAAGGATTAAGGAACTAAATACGATTTATACTGCAATTAACAGTAAGGCATTTATTGAAAAAATCGGCATGATTCTGGATAGCGAGGCTGTAATTGAGGAGGACAATTTTATAGCATATATAAAACAGTTAAATGCATCTGCTATCCCTTCTTTCATACATCTCATGGGAAAAACTGAGGATATGAGAAACAGGCGCCTCCTTATAGAAGCCCTTACAATTCTCGGACAGCTTGACATAAAAGCCCTATCTAAAGGACTTCATGACAGCAAATGGTATGTTGTAAGAAATACAACCCTTGTCATGGGAAAGATTGCTACTTCAGAATGCATCAGATACCTGAGTGAAATTCTGACACATCCTGACCAGAGGGTGAGAAAAGAGGCGGTTAAGGCTATCGGAAACATCAAAAGCCCTGACCCATCCCAGTATCTCAAAAATGCCCTTAACGACAGCGTTCAATCCATAAGAATTACTGCTGCAAGGGCACTGGGCAGTATAAAAACAGGGGATGCAAAAAAACTGCTTCTATCTGAGTTATCAGGAAAGGACTTTCTTAAAAAGGACTTTACAGAAAAAAAGGAATTTTACGAGATTCTGGTACGCTGGCAGGATGAGGATGTAAAAGACTTTTTAATCAAAACACTCAACAAGAAAAAACTCCTGGGGAGAACGAAAAATAATGAAAACAGGGCATGCGCAGCCTATGCCCTTGGAATTAGCAATGCTAAAGATGCTGTCCAGTCTCTTGAAAAAGCAAGCAGGTCAAAAAACAAACTCCTCAGAGAGCTATCCACAACTGCACTTAAAAGGTTAAAGAGCACATGAAAAAAATGGTTACAGATGAAGAAGTCAGAGATTTAATAAATAACCTATCTGTTGTGATAAAAACAGCCCAGATACATGATATCAACAATGTTGCTGTAACCAATGCTATAGATAAGCTACTCTCTGTACTCAACCCATTGATATCCTCAGAAAAACTCTCACTTGATCTGGTAGGTGAGATTTTCTATTTAAACGAAAGCAGGGTCAGATATTCTATGGAATATAGCTCTAATTTTGATTTTCTGGCAGAAGAATTCAGAAAAAGAGAGCTTGGTGGTATTGTCTTTGAAACCACCATGAATGAAGATGATATTAAAACCTTAGTCCTCGCCTTCATAACATCAGGGACATCTGAGACACCTTTTCAGACACTTTCAAAGACACTTGAAAAGGTGCCGCATATACAGGTAAAAGAACCGAGAAAGATCAAGGAAGATATCACTGAATTTGAAAAAAAGAAGCTTATAAAAAAGAGTTACTCTAATGCTGTGTCAATAACCGAGGGTGTCCTGAATAAAATAAAGACAGGTGAGGGTATAAATCTTAAGAAGTCAAAGAGGATAATAGAGACGATAGTAGACCAGATTGCCGAAGATGAGTCAAAATCCATGCTCATTGGGATGACCACAATAAAGGACTACGATGAATATACTTATTACCATTGTGTAAATGTAAGCATACTCGCTATGGCGCTCGGTCACAAAATAAAGCTGCCAAGAAAAGTCCTTGCTGAACTTGGACTGGCAGGACTTTTTCATGACCTGGGAAAGACTGAGATTCCCATAGAAATCTTAAATAAACCATCAAAACTCTCAGATGAAGACTGGCAGGCAATGAGGCAACACCCGTGGTGGGGTGCAATTATAGTTTTTAAAATCAGGGGTATTGATGAAGCATCTATGGACCTTGCAATATCAGCCTTTGAACACCACCTTAACCATGACAACTCAGGATACCCGAAATTAAGGACAAGAATTCCACTTAACCTTTTTTCAAAGATAATCTCCATAGCAGACCAGTATGACGCAATGACATCATCAAGGGTCTACTCAAGAACACCAAAACCACCTGAAAAGGCACTTAGTATAATGTATGGAGATAGTGGCACCAAGTTAGACCCCCATCTCATGAAAATATTTATCCAGATGGTTGGTGTTTATCCCATCGGCTGTCTTGTTATGCTGGATACCAATGAGTTAGGACTTGTCTTTGAAAATAATCCCGACCCTGTCTTTATTGACAGACCGAGGGTTCGCCTGATAACTGACAGCTCGGGGAAAAGGATTGCCGTCTCTCATAAGTCTTCGACAGGCGACTCGCCGGGGCGAGAAGATTTTGTATGCCTGACAGAAAGAGATGTAAATGGAAACCATAAAAGGAGCATCGCCAAGACGCTTGACCCCAATCAATATGGTATAAACCTCGCAGAATATTTCCTGTAATATCTCGAAAGCATCCAAAATTCAGGCTCTTACATGCCATAGCCCCTTTTCAGAGAAATTTATAAATAGTCCGTTTTAACAAAACCTTAGCATGTCAACTCTCAAATCCTATGAATAAATAGTGCAGTGGTAGACCATAAACCCTGAATAAATTTTCCTCTAAGGGACTATGGCATGTTGTAATGATTGCAATATTAAACCGAAATCTTAGATGTTTCCAAATCTCCCCGCTTGCTTTACAAAACAAACCCCTAACTGGTAATATTTTAAAAAGTTATTGGAGAGGTGGCCGAGTGGTCGAAGGCAGCCGCCTGCTAAGCGGTTGTGGGGGTAAAACTTCACCCAGGGTTCGAATCCCTGCCTCTCCGTTAGAACAAAAATCTGATTAACCACAGACAAACACAGATTAACACAGATTTATCAGCCACTGACTTACACAGATAAATATTAACGAAGTTTATTTTAAAAAGTCTGTGAAAATCTGTGGCAATAAAATTTAGTCTGTGAAAATCTGTGGCTAAATTTTTATAATTTCCTATACACCAAAAACATTAGAAAAGGAGAATAACATGAAGAAAGCCATTCCGTTAATAGCTATGGGAGTAATTCTTTTTTCACTTTTAGCATGCGCTAAGAAGGAAGAGCAGCCAGCCCAGCAGTCTCCTGCTCCTGTAACACAGGGACCGATAATGGAAACCCCACCTATAACACCTATGGCACCAGGACACGAGACAATAAGCAAAAAAACAGAATTTCAGATTGTGATACCTCCAGAAGTAAAAGAACAGTGGTCTGCAGTAAAACTTATAGTTGGAGACAAAAAACTAAATAAGACAGATGAATTCATTGTAAATGTGGGGGAAGAGTTTAAGATTCCTGATTCAAAATTAACTATAAAGATAAGCTATTTTCTGCCCGACTTTAAAATGAGTGGACAGATTATCACATCAGCCTCAAACGAGCCAAACAATCCTTCTATTGGTGTGGTTATCTATGACAATGGCGAACAGATATTCCCTAAGTCCGGGAAATGGGGATGGCTCTATGCAAACTTTCCCACCATACACCCCTTTCAGCACGAGCGATTTGGGTTGATATTGAAAGAAGGAATGAGAAAATAGTAATTATTTCGCCACAGATTCACACAGACTTAAAGATAAATGAGAAATGGGGAACAGGAAATAAGAAGTAAAGATTATTACCATGTGAACACTATTTCTCATTTTTTACTTCTCATTTCTAATTTTTTACTTTTTTGT
>Ga0214473_10006236_pt1 | contig 14269 bp, 13 predicted proteins | sample RVTome_7_FD_203509 | JGI IMG/M metagenome (GOLD analysis project Ga0214473, IMG submission 203509) | Soil microbial communities from uranium-contaminated site in the Upper Colorado River Basin, Wyoming, United States - RVT98D197 | ecosystem: Environmental > Terrestrial > Soil > Contaminated >... | reverse complement strand
TACTGGATCAACTACTCTGGCTTTTAGCCTTTTGAACCAGTGGAACCCTACCCTAAAGTCACTCGCCCGTTCAAACTCTTCTGTCCATCCCATCTAAAGCCTTTCATCAGTGAATCCGGGGACAGCCGCTGCTTTATTTAAACAGCTAAGATAAGGTCTAAGACCGTCTCTTTTTTTCCACATCCTCATTCCTCCTTATTTCAGGATACTTTTTCTAATGCTACGGAACCAGCTTTCCCAATCAATAAATTCAAATTAAGGGGGCGCTCCGGGGGTCAATTCCCTCGGTGCGATGGGGGAGTTTGTTCCTCTCCCTATGGCCCGGATCGTCTAAAATGAAGTACGATCACCTCTTAGGCACCGGTTAAAGCGCTTCATTTAAATGCTTTAATTTAATATGGTTAGGTTTACCTAAAGTGAGTCTCTTGGTTTGAGATGCTCACTACTTAGTAACAGCTGAGTGCCCTACTAGACACTCCTTCGTGGGGTGGCTGTGGTCGAGTCCGATGTTCTGTCACAGTGTGACTTATTTTATCGAGATCTCTGTTAATTTCTGGATCTCCTGATGAGGAATCGGTGGAGAGTCCAGCCCCAGCAATGTGGTTGTGATTCCCTATCGATCGCTTCCGAAAGGGGTGAAAGGCGACCTGAAAGGAAATTAGTTATGAGAACTTTATTTGATAAGTTACTTACTTTGACATCCATCCGGTGGCAGAGAGTATTGGAAGACTTTCGGGTGATGGTGACTATCTTGAAAAAGATGGGCCTCTCACCCTGCCCTGGACGGCTATACTAAGGAAGTTTGCATAGCAGGCTACCTTTTCTGCAAGAAAGTTCGACATCTGGTTAAGGGATCAGGACTTCTCTTCACCGCCTTGTATTTGAAGCAATGTAGTTCATCGCTCCAAATATGGCCGTTGGAAGAAATCTCCTGAGCTCTTGCCAGTGCCGATCTCTCTCACTAGGTCCGGGTGCCCTCGCATAATCTCGTCCTTTCATTGGAGGATGGTTTATAAGAGGGATGATAAAGCCGATCTGTTGGTTAAGTTATACTTGTCTTTCTTCACACTTAGTAAATTGATTAAGCTGTGTCCAAAGATAAGTAAGAAGACTGAAAAGTCTATAACCCAACCGGATCAAGTTTTATTGGTATTATTAAGGAGAAAATACCTGATCTCGTCAACCGATACCTGCCCGGAGTCTCCACCATTCCCTTAAACCAAGGGATGAAGTGGGTTCCGACCTGGAAGTCATTACCAACATTCAAACAAATGAATGACCTGCTGAGACAGAACGCCAGAGAGCAAGGAATTGGTTTCCCTTTCAAGGGTAGTATCAAGTCTTGCTTTCCTGCCGTATTCTTTGAATTATCAGCTTATACTTTCCTCCTTGAGTTTATACACTCTCGGGGGGAGCAGTGGTCATCAGGTATTCTCTGGCCTGAGAGAACTAGGTTCGCATTGGACCGTCAGAATATCTCAGGATCTGATTTAGATCAGTTTGAGAAGACATGCGGTCCGCAGCTGCCTAGCTATCGAGACCTGAGGATACCTCCTATTACAGGAAGGCTGGGTTGTACTTTTGAGGGAGGGGGTAAAAGGCGGATTTTCGCCATTGGGAACTATATCAATCAACGGTTGTTGAAGCCAGTCCATGACTGGTTGATGGATGTCTTGAGGGGGGTGCCCATGGATGGATGGTACTTTCCAAGCTCCTCTTTATAGGTTGGCTGGCAAACAGGATTGTTATTCATTTGACCTAAAATCGGCTACCGATCGGTGGCCGATTTGATGGTTCTTTTAGATTATGCAATACCTGTTTGACCGGTCGTTTGCCTCCGCTGTTGTGAACTCGGCCCTCGCGTGCAACATTTTTTAAATACGCCCGGAGGGCTGTCATTTCCTTCATCGCGGGGCAGCCTCTTGGCTACTATTCATCCTGGCCCCTTTTCGCACTCTCTCACCACTTGTTGGTGTGCAGATCAGGTGCATCCAGGGATGAAGTTCGACTCCTATGCTGTGCTAGGGGATGATGTGGTCATCGCTGATTCCTCAGTGGCCAAGGTCTATGAGCGGGCTCTGGAGCAGTTTGGTGTAATGATCAGTTACCAAAAGTCTCTGATCTCTAACACTGGCTGCGCAGAGTTTGCAAAACAGTTCCGAGTCCACGCTCTAAGGAAGGACCTTAGTCCAATCTCGGCGAGAGCCTTGATGAATTTCTTCCACCCTTACGGTCTGATTAGTATCGGTCAACGCTACGGCTGTTGCCGATTTTCTACTCTAGCCCGTGTGTGGGGGGGCTGGTTTTCGGACACTGGCTACTATCGCGACCAAATTAAAGTTCGAGAGGTTGTGGCAGACCAAAACTCTCCTTCGTCCAGAGGGCTTTGTCCCCTGACATCAGGGAGTTCTTTGAGGCACCTATCGTATCTTCTTCATGGAAGACCGTAAAGATTCAAATCTTGTTCGGTTTGGTCTGATGTGGGGATTGTATGATTTGGTGGGGTCCTTGGGACTTGGTTGGCTTTCTTACTCCTAGCGTCGTCGATGACTCCTTTCCTAAGTCAGTGATTATGATGAAGGAGTAGTTCCGTAATCTTTCTGCTATTCTATTAGGATGTTTCAGCTGTCTCTGTCCTTATGGCATATCCGAGGCTGCGTCTTTTATCTCTGGTCTTCGCCTTTGGCTTCCTTCCGCCTTGCTTACTTCGTAGACAACCTCAAATATCATATACCCAACTGGGAGCTCATGCTAAGACAGCCCTGCCTCCCTCCAGCCTGACCGCCTCGCCTTCACAGTTGACGAAACGAGTTGCCTTTCTCCCTGGCCTCCAACTAATGGCCCCGCCTTCCGAGTAGCCGGACCGACCGACTCAAGCTGTAGAGGCCCCTTACCTTAGGTAGCCAATCATTATCAAGTAAGGAAGAGCACCTTACCTTAAGGAAACTGAAGATAGCTCAATAAATGGGGAGAGTTACGAGAAGGGAAGGGCTTCATAGCTCCTTACTATAGATAGGCGACTAAGGTAAAACCCCACCTTTTAATCTGACTAAGAAGTAAGGCCCGGAAACGGCTCCAATAGGGCACATTCGTCCATCGCCGAAACAGGCCGTAAACGCCTCCGAGAGCGTTTGTTATAAGCCGAAGGAAAGGTCGCTCGGAGATTAGCAGAGTTTATGTAATCTGATCCAGCCACAACTCCAGCAAGAGTAGGCTCTGAAGAATGAAAAGACGTATAAGGGCTAAATCCATTTCATGCAGTTTTTTGGGGAAAGATTTAGACAACCAACGACGTTAGCGACGAGTTCGCACCCCCTGCAAGATCACGTTTTTCATCAGCCACTACTATTCTTTCTGCCAATCCTGAATCCGAAGTACGGTAACATGGAAGTAACATAAGCAGATTCAAAGACAGAAGCGGAAGAGGCAGAAGTCCAATCCTTAATATATATTGCCGAAACTGGGCAAGCGAAGTTAGTTAGCTTTATTTGAATTCTTTAATGTCCTCAGGGCAAAGCCAGGCACAAACTGAAAAAGGAGAATTGGAATTTTCCTTAAATCTGCGGCGCCGGATTTTAGCTAATGAACAAAGGGGGGCTGAACGACAAAATGGAAGTGTCTTTTCTGGTAAGGCTAAAGACGAGACCCAGAAAGTTCCGGCATAGTAGCGCGCCAAGCAAGCGAAGCAGCAAACGAAGACACCCAGTACAGCAAGTTACAGCCCCCTAGGAAGAGGGTAAGGCAGCTCAAAATGGAGGCTTGGCTTGAAATCTTTACTTTGAGAACGAAGCGCCAACTATTATTAGTCAAAGTAAAGGTTTGGTTTTCGGAGCTGGCTGCAAAGCCCTTACAGGGGTAGCGGCAGATTCTTTAGCACTCGTACCTTCATTATGGTAGCACGAGTAGCGGCTTCAGTAGCTTATCCTGGATACCTCCAGTAGTGGAGGAGGCAAAGCACCAGTGGTAGCATCAGTACCGGCATAGCCTTTTTTTTTTACAATAAAGAAAGGACTGGTACTGAACTAGTAGATACGGTTGAGTCAGTTGTTGATCCAGAAGCGCTAGAAGTGGTAGTAGTATACCTTCCATATCAAGAGCTAGGGAACTGGATGGCATTATTGAGGAACTCCGTACTTTTCACTGGGCTTTCGACAAAAAGGTGAAGGTCTTCCTTCCTCTCGTGCCTTTTAAAATAAAAAAAAAAAAAAGATCCCCGTTGGCTGTGATGTAAGGGTGACCTAGTAGTCTCCTATTTTTTAAAAAATGGCGTATCATGCATGTTCTGCTTGAGTATCCAGAGACCATGGAGAAATGACATAAAACCTTGCAGCCAGCGAGATGAGCACCCTAACTGTTGTCATCTTTGCCACAGGAATAAAGATTTCTTCATTCCCATACTGCTGTGAGAAGCCACGAGCAACCAATCGCGCATCTTTCAATCGAGCCCTTACTCTTGCACTTCACCTTATATACCCTGACTACACGGAACTAGAAAGAAGATTTGGCTTCACTCCTCCTTCTGGTAATGGGACAAGTTCCCATGTCTCATTCTTCTTTAATTGTTTGCAGACCTCTTTCATCGCATTCTCCCACTCTGGAATTGGAATGCCTTTAGCTTCTTCAACTGAGCTTGGCTCTTCAACTTTCTGATCTTGAGAGGCACAAGACTGTGACACTTTCACAGTGTCTGCATAGCTGGCTTCTGTATACTTGGGATTGGGCTTCTAGATCCTTGCTTCTTATAAGTCCAGTCTGGCTATCAAGGACAGTGCCTTTCGCAGGCCTCTTGAATAGATTGTTGCTCTCTGATTGATAGAGCTGCTTTTATCACTCTTTGTTGACGAAGGCACTCTCTGGGTCGTGGGCCTTGGGCTTTCTCTGACACCTTTCTTCCCCTACCTTTGCTGTACTTGCTTTGAGGGCTTCGTGTAGCTGATTTTGGTGACTCAGGTCCAGAGTCACTCACAATAGAAGGCTCCTGTTGCTCAGGTGCTTGGGCCCGCATACTTTTTTCTAGCATCCCGGAATCCGGCAGTACTACATTTTCGTTTTTTAAAATCTATGATGATGCCTCATCGAAAACGAAATTTGGAAATAAAAAGACTTTTTTGGTAGTCGGATCAATGCACCCCCACCCTTTCTTCTGCTGATCATAGCCGAAAAAGATGCACCTTACCTTATAGTATAGCCTGATTCTCCAGCTTTGTCTTGAGTTGCTTCCTTCCTTATTCATATTTGAGGAGAGAATCTGTGAACGAAGTGGAATCCTTTCTATAAGTGATTCTTCAAGTCGTGCCAGACCACTTCTTCAAATTGGTTTGGTTTGACTCTGCGCCTTGCGAGAGCTCTAAGTAAGGTCCTTAGGGGCATCTCATCCAGAGGGGCTCCTGATTCGAGGTTTCTTTGTGGCATCGCCTGCCCTTTCTATAGAAAGAAAGATAACCTAATTGTCGTTGTCGACACCTACCTCGTTCAGTAGGCCGGTATGCCTTAAAAGATGGTTCGGGCACAACTACTGGAACCTTACCCTCAGGTAGGAGTGTTGGTTCAAAACTCCTACGTATCAACGATTCCTTATCCGCAATAAGATTGTAAATGAGTATGTCACGACTTAACAACCAGAACGGCTACTTAAGAGAGGACATTTCCCCCAGCGCACGAAAAAAAAGGGATATTCCATCGTGATTCTCCGGTTCAATGCTAGCCTGCCTTCTTCTCGATCAAGTTTCAAATGCCCAGCAAAACGCCACTTTCGACCGGTTGAGACTATGAAAAATCAGTTTATGGTGTACAAGACAAGCTGAGATCTTTTCTTTCTCAAAAGAAAAAAAAAAAAAAGGTGGGCAAGAAGAAAGCTATGGAGAGATTTGTTCTACAAATGGTCTATCTATTTAGGTAGGAGGGCTAATGCCAAAAAGAGAAAGGAAAAGAAAACGGCGGGGAACGAAGGAACTGACTGATTCAATGATTTCGGAAATCACCCGACTCAATAGGAAGAAGAGGAGTCGGAGCTAGTTTTTTTATTTTTCAAAGAAAGAGTGCCAGTGGACCGGAAGAAGAAGCTTGGATAGCAGACCTGGCTTTTTCCGGATCGGTAGCAGTGTGAGTTTTTTACCTCAGAAGAGGATCGCATGGAAAGGTTCTTTCGTCAAATTCACCTCTCCCACGCCCAATCTTTACATCAGTGGATGGGAGCAGAGCAAGTCAAGTTAGCCCAGTTCTCTTTGCATAGACCTAGACCTATAATCTATAGGGAATCGAATGAGCTAGAAGAGAAGGCAGAAAGCCTATATCCTATATATAAGATATAAGTGTCCTCATTCAGCCTTGCTTGACCGAAGGAGATAGAAGGCTCATCAATCAGTCATAGCCTAAACTGAGGCATTGGAGGGGCATGAGAGAAGGTGCGCATTCCGATTTGGTCAATCTCATCTCTTTCTTCTCTGCAACTCGGGTAAAAGCCTAGAAGTTAAAAGGAAGTCAAGATTGAATTGGATTTGCTTTCCGGCATTCTGCTTTTGTTTGGATCGAACTCCAAGGGTTGCCATTCTACTAAGTAAGAAGAAATCGAACTCGCAGGAAAATCTAAGTAGCAAAGGGTACGACATTCAGTCAGCTTGGTGAAAGACTTTGTCTAATTCCACAGTGCTTTCAAGAGGAATAGTAAATAGAAAGTACCAGGGATCAAACGAGAAGGAAGGTACGACATTGTCAAAATGATTGGAAATCTTCCACGTTTGCCCTTCCTTAGTCGGTAATGATAGATCTATGTCTAAAAGGAGGGCATGTTGGCAAGAAAGCATTCACCGACGGAAGCAATGCTTTAAGAAAAGAGAGTGAATCTAGACTTGCATCTTCGAGTCTTTCTTATTAAATTAAAAGGAAGAGATGCTTATTTGTTATAAAGATCCCAAGATCAGCTTTGCTTTTATCGGCATATCCGCTAGTTCAATCACCCTAGAGCTAGAGGGGAGGCACTAGTGGTAGCTCTAATATGTCTAAACCTCAGGAAAACTTTCTAGGCGCAGTACAGGGGTCGAACTCTTTGGATGGTAATAAGTACGGTAAGCCTGAAGCGGTGGCATGGGAACTTCCTTTCAGAAGGACTGATTCGGAAGAGAGGAAAGATGGACTTGCATCGTATTAGAATATAAGGAAGAGTTGCTTGTACTTACTGCTTGCTTACATGCTTACTCGGAACTGAACTATCCTGACATAGGTCCGAGACTTTCCGACGACGCACGGTTCTTTTTCGGTTCCCTGGATTAGAAAGTCTTGAACCCTTACGTCTTTACTCAGAGAAGTCACTCGTGGAGCGATCACTTATGACAGTGAGCAGTGACCTCGAAGAGATCAGCCACCTTACGTACGATTTCCAGCTTTGCTTTGAGTTCACCCGTGGCTTTCTCTTTTTATGTTATCTTGTTTCCACCGACAAAGAAAGAGATAGAGATAAGGTAGTGAAGTGAAACTGAATAGTAAGGTTCCCTCATATGACTACTTATCAAAAAGTGGATACTCTTCACCTCAGGAGCTAGGAAGAACTAAGAAAGCGAACCGGCCGAAGCCGGAGTCACGTGTAAGGAGAGTTGAAATAAGTAGGTATCAATAGCCTTCTTTAAAAATGTCTCTCTGAGTGATCTAGCTATGTTTGAGTTCTAAACCTCATATATACAAGATATGATAGAAAGAATAAAGAAAGCCATTTCTGGGGCAAGGAGGTCAAGCGAAGATCAGAAGGAATAGCTTTCTTCCAAAAATCCCAATTGCCACTAGTTTGGAGCTTTGAGTGCTCACTCGTCAGTTACCAACTGTAGAGCTGATTCTACGTCAGAAAACTTATCCATCATAATGGAATAGAGCACGAAGGATGTCATGATGTACTCTTTAGGATCCCCTTCCTTATTCTTAGATGTCTAGTCTAATTTACATATTGTTAACCAGGAACTATACCCCTTGAGAATTTTGGCAGCTAGAAGAGAGAGTTGAAGCAGATAATCTCTTAAGGACGAAAACACACTATAGCTCGATCCTCATTCCTTCTTACTTAGGAAATGTGACGTATCTTTAGAACTCAATCAATTCCATCGATCGGCCGGAAAGCCTATCTCTTTTGGTACAGAGGGACATAGGGGCGAATGCTTGAATGGGAGAGGCTAGGAGTTGAACCTAGATTACACACTGACCCGCTCTACCACCGCTGGAATATGTCCACAAAGAACTGGAAATTTCACTTCCATGGTGAGAACGCTGGCTCTACTTAGTAAGGACTTCCAGTTTTATGAAATTGAAATGGAAGATCCAGATCTTGGAGCACCTAATCAACAAGTTGAGGAGAAGGTATGAAATCCTCAGTCTCCTGGGGCAAGTGGGGGCGACACACTGAATGAACCAACTCCAATGGAGCAGGATCAAGAAGAAGTTCAGCTACGTAAAAGTGAGCGTGACCCTCGTCGTCGATTTGAGATTGAGGGAAAGGCCTTCATGCTAGCTCCGGTAGATGAAGAGAAAGACTCAAGAAGAGGCTCTCGCAAGACTTGCTAGGGAATTCCTTCAAGCAATGCAGGACGAGATGGAGTCGATGAAAGCAAATCCAGTCTGGGACTTGGTTGACCTTCCACCAGGGCCTCAGACAATCGGTAACAAATGGGTTCTTAAGATTAAACGCAAAGTGGACAGATCTATTGAAAGGTATATGTGACTAAGGGCTTTACATAAAAGGAGGGAATCCATTATGAGGTTCTTAGACCAGTTCTTAGATTCGTCTCCATTAGGCTCATTCTAGCCATTCTCGCACATCTAGCTAGATCTAGAGCTTAACCAAATGTTAAAACTGAATTTCTTATTTTAATGGGGATCTTTATGAATAGATCTATATGGACCAATCCGTTGGCTTTGTTGATGATGGACAGGAGCGCAAAGTATGCAAGTTCAAACGAGAAATCTATGGCTTAAAGCAGGCGCCAGTGCCTTGGCTAAATTCCTACCTTCGGGAGAATTAGGATTCCATCGTAGTGGTTCTCCCTTGTTGACCAAAGGAGTGCTTTAAAAGGTTAGAGTCAGAGAAGGAGTGGTTTACTTGGAAGGAGAAGGAGAGCCAAAGGTAGCATAGCTTCTTCCAGTTCCAATTTCTCCATTTTGAGCTTATCCGTACATCACCTTCTTCCTTCCTCGAGTGATTTCATCCCTTCGGTCTCCTATTGGAAGATCTTTTAAGGTCATAAGCAGTAGTCAACCCCTTATTATATCAAAGAAGTACTAAATGAGAGACTTCTATTTAGATATATTTTTAGTACACTGAAACTATGTCTTATGGTAAGCGGACGCCACTTTTCTCGTCGGCGATCACCGTGAGATCTCTTGAGTGCTAATAACCTCAAACTAAATGGCACGTATGCTTTCACCAGGACTTCTTCAAGAAATTCCCCCATTGCTCCCTTTGTCAAAAGTTCTAAGGAATCATCAGTAACTATATACTCTGTCGGTTAGTCTGACTTCCTTTTCGGGCACGAAGGAATTACCAATAGAATCAGGGTGCTCAATCTTCCTCTCACGAGGACAAAAGCATGCTTCGCAATCAAGCTAGAAAAAGCTCATCTGCGAAGACTAATAAAGAGAGTCCCTTACTCTAAAGTCAAGTAAAGAAGAAGTAGTCAACTCCTTCCTCTCGGGCGCACTTCATTTCTAATCATTCAGTCTTATTTCCCTTGGTCCCTCAGACAGTCCCCAGCCGGTCAACGGTTGCAAGCCAATGCTTCTTAGAAAGTCAAGGCAGTCTATCCAATCAAATCAGTGCCTTTGCGAGTGTGAATGCGAGCGGGAAGTCCACTCAGTCCAAGCCCCTTTCTTATTTATTTTCATAAGAATGCCAATCAGTCTGTCCAAGGAAAGAAATCCGGTCGGTGCGGGAAAGAAAGGCAGTACGGTACCACTGTCCATTCTATCCATTCATTCCTCTTAGTCCAGGCAAGCATGCCTGGGGTAGTCAAAGAGGAAGATTTTCTATCTTTTAGCAACAACCAACCTAGGTCTCTTTGAATCCGATGTCTTAGGAGAAGGAATAAGAGATGAAAGCAATGTCTCTTGTTAGCAGTCTAGTGAGCCTACGCTCATTCCAGTCAGTCCGAGCAAGTAAGAATAAATAAGGAAAGTCGCTAGGGAAGTAGGAAGTAGGCTTAGCTCTTGTGCACATCTTTTGAGGGGTTTACTTGCTTACTTCTTAGAGTAAGGTGCGAAGCCTAGCTGATCGGACCGGGCATGCCTTTCTTTTCAAGGGGCGTATGGGGGCCTGAAAGTCTTATTGCATCTATGGCATCTTCTTATGATCGGATTAACTATATCCTCAAGTGCCACAGCTTTTTCTTGAACAGCAAATGAAATACCAATTGCAGCAGATAGGCATTCAGTTAGCTTTCATCGGATACAAGAGCAGTGGATGATTTCACAATTACCCAAACTAGAGCAAGGGTAGCACCGGTTACTGATTACCTGACTGAACCACCAGGAGCTATTCTTTCGCAAAGAGCTTATTCGTGCACATGCACAAAAGCTTATTCTTGCAAAACCTATTCTCGCTTACAGAAGTACTATCCTGCTTAGGAAAGGGAATCTTTGATTGAAGGAAGGTATTCGTGTACGGGAATCAAAGTGATTAGAACAGAACTGAGCTTGCCGGCGAAGAAGCAACGGACGCTATTCGTGGACTGAGCAAGAGACAGATAGAGTTGATTAAAGCGATACAGATCGATTCGATAAGAGCTAAAACGGAAAGGAAGATTTCATTAAGACAGATGTCGCACATACTGATCACGCATAGCGAGCTGAAGGCCTAATTGCTCCTATTCGATCGTTTACTAAAGAGAAATTCCCGATAAACGAAAGGCATGGGACCGCTCTTGATCTACTTTAGGACTAGCGAAGATAGAATCAAAGACGAGAAAGGCGACTCTCTGCCCTCCTACTAGCCCTCGAGTTCAAGCATGTGACCTCGGCATTGAACTTGGTGTACTTAGCCTACTTTCTCTTTACCCGACGGGATTCAGAAAGCAGGAAGTCCACTTTCTTTGGATAGACAGGGAATCGAACCCTGCATTAGAGACCTATCTCTCTATCTCTAATTAGACGACTACTTTGGGTTCTTTAACTACGTAATTAAGATAAGAAAGGCCAGGGATGAGAACCTTCCTTCTCGCTTCCATGGGAAAGTCAAAGTAGAGGACCGTCCTTCTATCTCAAATAAGAGAACGGATTCAATCCGATCCCTATCTTACTACTGATTGCCCTCTTGCGGACAAGAGTTTAGACTCCATCTCTGATCAGAAAGAGATAACTATCAAGACGTGAGAAGAAAGACCCCGATCCCTTGTAGGACTTGTGATCAGTCCGCTAACAGGCGTGGCAAGGACGGACGAGAAGAGCTTTCTTATTTAAGAGTCTGACCTTATTTAATATTAGGTTCTGCTTGCCCAAGGAGAAGGAGCATCAGCAAGACTTTTTAGAGGATCTCTTCCCTCTGGGCTTGCAGTAGCAGTTAAGAGGGTTAATAGGTCCAGCGAGATTGAATATTCGCGGCGCAATCCTTTTACCACTGAGTTTGCGACAGTGGTTGGTCACTTGCGGCACAAGAATTTGGTTCAGCTTCGACGGGTGATGCTGTGAGGGATCCGAGTTGGTCTTGGTCTATGAGTACCTGCCCAATGGAAGCCTCGACAAAATCCTCCACAAGAATTCCAGTTCTCCGAGTTGCCTCACGTGGAAGCGAAGTAAGTAGGAGCATAGTTCTTGGAGTTCTGCTCTTACTTATCTGCATGAAGAGTGCGAGAGAATAATTCATAGAGACGTGATGCAATATAATGCTGGATGCAGACTTTACGGCCAAGCTTGGCTTGGGGATTTTGGTCTGGCAGAAGTTTACGAGCATAGTTCCAACACAAGAGAGGTAACTATACCGCCGGCTGGAAGGATGGGATATCTTGCTCCTGAATATGTATACTCTGCCGTCCCCACGGAGAAAACTTATGTTTACAGCTTTGGTGTTGTGGTGCTAGAGGTGGCCACGGGAAGAAGGCCAGTCGATGATGATGGAACTGTGGTTGTTGATTGGGTCTGGGACCTCCGGGAGAAGGGCAAAAAGAGGCCGCGGATGCTGAAAGACCAGATTCTATACCAGCGGATTCGAGAGCAGCGGAGTGGCCTTCTCCTACTCCTTGCCTTCCTTCTTCCCCATGTTGATTCTAAACCGTCGCCTTCCCCAGCTTGTTCTCTGTCCGCCCTATTCTGGCTAACAGCCTATTTTATTTGTACTAACAGGACCAGGACAGCTCCTTCTGGGCATCTTCCTTCTACTATTGATGAAAACAACCTATTCTTGCCTTGCAGCTTATTCTTTCAAACAAACGATTCTATCCACTGTTAACCTAAGGACAGCATATACATTGGGTCATTCGGTCACTACCTCGATCATAATCATAGTTTGCTATCTTCCCGAAGATAGCAAGCGGAAGAACAATTAGGCGGTGTGTCACCCTCCTGAGCGGTATGGTATGAAGCCCGTAGACAATGGCTTTAGGGGGATGCTTTGATTTAAGACAAGACAGTGAACTAGCTGGCTTTAGAAAAAAACCTTTCTTATCTTAGTAGATAACGACCTCGCACTTTCATTGATCTGATAGTGATTAAGGAGGAGCTCCATAGCGTTGGAACTAGAGACCTACTAATCTTTTCCACCCCTTTCTTTGAACCTTGTCAATGATCGAACTTAAAGATATGAACTGAGTGCCATTTGATGAGTAACTGAGAACAAGGGAGAGGGATATAGAAAGGATGAAGTAATGAAAGAAGAAGTCATTGCTAGTAGTAACGACTTGTTACGATCCATTGGTTCATATAGAATCCATGTCCTAGGTGTATCAAAAAACATTCTTTTCGCTAAGCGTATATAATAAAATAGAGTGAAAGAGTCCACCCTGAAACCAAGGGGGTACTAACTAACAGCTGAGTCCTCTCCGAACCGCAGGAGATAGTTGCCCATCATACGGCTCACCAACTTCACTTGCCTCTATGGGAGGCTCGCTCCGGGCAAGTTCGGATCACTTACAATACACAGCTCTACGAAGGAAGGGGTTGGGTTAGGAACGTTTTCAATATGATTTTTTTCCAGAAATGCGAGACGAAAAAGGTAACGTAGTGACTTTCTTATTCCCGTGTTCGATCTCTTCCATCTCTGCCTCGCTCCTTTTCACCTATGTTGAAGAAAGGTTTTCCACCCTGTAGAGAATGAAGAGGACGAGCAGCCTCTCAACATCTCGAGGCTCCACTCTCCCCCCTGAATAAGTGACGGCCTCCTTAGCCTGGGCGAAGATGGGGATAAGGAATAAGGATTGAAGCCCCTTAGCTCTGCCAGGCACTGGACAAGGGTTAGCTCTGTAAATGTGTAGAGCCAAGTGTGGTGTAGTAGTAGGCACTTCTAGGCCCCTTCCCGGCTACTGGATCACTCCGGTGCTTTGGGTACTACGGACCCTCTGCCATCCATTGCAGCAGAGCTGTTTCATGAGCGGGGGGGGGCGGAGCGCAGTTCTTTGAATCAAACGTTGTTGAATGAAATCGATTCTTTTTTAGATATCAAAATCGAAATCGGATAGGATAGATGGATCTATCTTTCTATTCATATATATTACTAAAAAAAAATGGAATTTATATAATTAAGTAGCGTAGCAAGAAGCCCCAAATCCTTGATTTGACCAGGAAAGACTGCACTGCTTTGGGCCCAGGAAGCGAAGGGAATGAGCTCGGCTGCTTCTCCCCCACACTTCTTTTTCTCCGTGCCCGTTCCGCATGCGCTTCGCGCGCCATTGGCGCTTTGTTCTCCTCTTATTCTTCATTGGACGGTTCAGATGGACTTCGCCGTTCTTTCCCAACTAAAAAAAAAAAGGTATTGTCAAATCGAGATGTCGATTCGTTTTCCGCCCCCAATGAGATGGGGAATTCATAACCCCCTATCACGACTTTTTGGCCCTTCACCTTTCTGAATCGAGGCCCGGCTCGCGTCGTTCCAACAACCGGCGGGGAGCACCTCAGTATACGATCGCGTACAGTAACTGGGAGTCCTATTACACCTAAGGCCAACTTCAATTCACCAAACCAAGGTTCATCTCGTGTAGTGATTGTGGACTCGTACAAGGATATTGAGTAGACGGTTGATGTATCAGACTCGACCCTATCTTTCGTAGCATGCATTCCCATCCGTGTCGCAACTGATTCGGTAAGCTAC
>Ga0214473_10006235_pt1 | contig 14269 bp, 8 predicted proteins | sample RVTome_7_FD_203509 | JGI IMG/M metagenome (GOLD analysis project Ga0214473, IMG submission 203509) | Soil microbial communities from uranium-contaminated site in the Upper Colorado River Basin, Wyoming, United States - RVT98D197 | ecosystem: Environmental > Terrestrial > Soil > Contaminated >... | reverse complement strand
GCGATGTTCGAGAAGGCGGGTGACGTCCGCCGCGCGGCGCTCCTCCAGGGGGAGATCGCCTTTCACCAGGGCGACAGCGCCCTCGCCGCCGAGAAGTTTTCCGCGGGAGGAGACAACCTTCGGGCGGCGGAGCTCTTCGAAACGGCGGGAAATCTCGAGGCGGCCGCGCGGTGCTACGAGCAGAGCGACTCCGTCATCCAGGCGGCGAACGTCTACCTTCGCGCTCACGACAAGCTCAAGGCCGCCACCCTATTCGAGCGCGGAGGCGACTTCGAGCAGGCGGCGCAGCTCTACGAGGAGGCGGGAAACCAGGCGAAGGCCTCGACGCTCTACGAACAGTCGAGGCGCTACTACGAGGCGGGAAAGCTCGCGCAGGGTCTGGGCGATTCCGACCGCGCGATCCAGCTGCTCCAGCAGGTAGACGGCAGCCACGAGCATTACGACGCCGCGACTCTCATCCTTTCGCAGCTCTTCATCGAGAAGAACATGCCCGCCCTCGCGGTCGACAAGCTCAAGCGGCTCATCGGCGAGCGGCAAATCTCGGCGGCGAACATCGACCACTTCTATAGCCTCGGCCTCGCCTACGAGAAGCTGGGAAACGACGGCGAAGCCGTTAGCACCCTCCGGAAGATCATGACGGAGCGCTACGGTTACAAGGACGTGGAGCAGCGCATCGAGAGGCTCACTAGTCCCCGCGCCGCTTCACCACCACCGGCGCCCGCAGCGGCGGCATCCGCTCCGATACCGAGGACTTCAGCGCTCCCCCCCACGGCGCCGGCGGCACCCGCGCCCGCCGCGCCGGCGGTGAGACCCGCGCCCGCGCCCGCTCCCGCCGCCTCTGGCTCTCCCATCCAGCTCGGAGAGGAGCTCGGAAAGGGCCTTTTGGGGATCACCTACCGGGGAACCGACACGCGCAACCAGCAGGCGGTCGTGGTCAAGCTCCTCCGCGGGGATCTTCTGCGCGACCGAATCGTGGTGCAGCAGTTTCTCGCCGAGGCCCAGGCCGCGCGCGCGCTCGAGCATCCGAACCTGGTCCGTTTCCTCGGGCTCGTCGAGATCCAGGGGGCGAAGGCCGCGGTCACCGAGTACGTGGAGGGCTTCGACCTCGCCGCTTTCCTCTCACGCTACAAGCGGATCTCGGTCAAACAGTCCGTCGATCTTCTCACGACACTCGCCGATGCGTTCGGCTATGCCCACGAAAGGCGCGTGCTGCACCGGGATCTGAAGCCGTCGAACATCCTGGTGGGAAAGGATGGCAAGCTCAAGATCGCCGGGTTCGGTCTCGGAGCGCTCCGGATCCGGGAGCTGGACCCGGCCGATGGATACCCCTCTCCCGAGTTTCTCGGCGGGGCGCCCTTCGGAATCCGCTCCGACATCTACGCCCTGGGGGCGCTCATCTTCCACACCCTCACGGGAGAAAACCCCGGGGCTGGGCGGGGAGCCTCCGCGAACGGCTCGCCCCCTCGGCTCCGGCAGATCCTTCCCGAGGCACCCGATTCCCTCGATCAGATACTGGCCCGCTGCCTGATGGAGGATCCCGCTCAGCGATTTGGCTCGACGGGAGAGCTCCTCGCAGCGGCGAAGACCGTCCAGGCCTGAGAAAAGGCACCCGGCGAGCCGTTTGAGGTACGATCCGGCGCCGTGGCTCAGTGCTGGTTCTGCGGGAAGGTTATCTCTCGAAGCTCGAGCGGCTATTATCGAAGTTCGGTGCCGGAGGACCCCCGCTCACGCTCCGCGAAGGGCTCGACCAGCCGCCTTCGCGTCTCATCGTGACTCCCGGACGGGGAGCGTGCGGTATACTAGAAAGACAGTCATTCAGCGAAATCCACTCAGTTTAGAGAGGCGACTTGGTCGAGATCAGCCATCGAGAACGGATCGTTCGGGCCAAGATCATCTATTACGGTCCGGCGGCCGGTGGCAAGACGACGAATCTGGTGGTGCTCCACCAGCGGGCGGATCCGAAGCGCCGCGGAGAAATGGTCTCGGTCAACTCGACCCAGGATCGAACCATTCTCTTGGACCTGCTGCCGATGAAGACGCCCGCGTTTCGCGGGTACGAGCTTCGCTTTCAGGTGATCGCCGTTCCCGGGCAGAGGATGTACGCCGCGAGCCGGAATCTCCTCCTGAACGGCGCGGACTCGGTGGTGTTCGTCGCCAACTCGGCCGCCGATCGGTGGGAGGAGACGCTATCGAGTCTTCGGGAGATGAACCAGAACCTCCTCGCCCACGGTCTCGATCCGACGACGATCCCTCTCGTCCATCAATACAACAAGCGCGATCTACCGGAAGTGACGCCCATGGAGGCGATGGACCGAACCCTCAACGCCCGTCGCACCGCGAGCTTTCCCGCGGTTGCGATTCGCGAGGACGGGGTGCTCGAGACGTTCGCCGCGGCTTTGAAGCTCACGATGGAGCACATCACCAACAAGTTCAAGCTCGGCGCCGGAGTCCGGAATGCGAGATCGATCGAGGAGTGGACCGCGGAGTCGATGAGGGCGATGTTCGATTGGTCGCCGTCCCCCGCCGCCGCGAGCTCGGGACCCGGCGGGACGATCCGGTCGCCGGGAGCGACCGAGCCGCGGTCGGTTCCGGCGGCGACCCATCCGGCTTCTCAGAGCCGGATTTCGGTCAAGGTTCCGGTCGCTCGCTCGCTCGAAGGGGCGTCATCGCCTTCGGCCGCGACGCCCGCGAACGATCCCCAGGCGACGGAAGCGCTCGTCGATAGCTACGCCCAGGCGGCCGCGGATCTGACCTCGGCTCTCGAGGAGATGCGGGACCAGAGAGACTCGTTCGAGAGACGCCTGTCGGATCTCGGCGCGCCCTTCGAGGCGACCCTCTCGCTTCTCGGAGGCGCTCCCACCGATGAGGTCCTGAAGAGCTTGCTGATGCGGATGGGGGAGGGGCTGGGCGCGGTCAGCGGCTCGCTCTCAATCCTGCGCGAGCGCGAGCTCCGCCCGGTGATCCTCCATGGGCTCCAGCGGGAGCCTCTGTTCTCCATCACCGACGCCTCCGGCCGCCCGCTGGCGGCGGTCATCGCCGAGGGCCCGAGACCTCTGATCTTCGTCAGTGGAGATCCCGGACCGCTCGCGCAAATCCTGGACATGAGCGGCGGCCAGATCACTTCGATCGTCACCATCCCGGTTCGAACTCCGGTCACGACTCTCGGGCTCGCGTGCTTCTACCTGCCGCCGGAGTCGGCGGCGCCGCGGCTGGAGGCGGCCGACCATCTCGAGCGATGGGGCGGCGCCGTGGCGCTCGCGCTCGAGACCGCGGCAAACCGCGTGGCCCGGGATCGGCTGCAGCAGATGGAGCGCATCGGTCTCGTGGGACGCCTGGCGGAGCAGGCGATTCTGGAAATGGGACCGCCTCTCGACCGACTGTTCGCGACCATCGGGCGGCTCCGCACCGAGCACGACCGCAACGACGGCCGGGAAGGTCGGGAGGGCTGGCAGGCGGAGCTTCGTGGCATGGGCGCCGAGCTCATCCGCGCCAAGCGCTACCGCGATACCGTTCTGGGCTTCATGGCGGGCCAGCCGGCGTCGGTCGATCTCATTCAGCTCGCTCCCGTCTTCCACGGCGTCCGCGCCTGGACCGCGGAAAGCCTCGAGCGGCATTCGATCCGACTCGAGGCCACCGAGCCCGCGGCCACCGATCGAGTCCGGGCCGACGCCTTCCTCCTGCGCTCGGTGCTCGCGGCGCTGGTGGAGCGCTCGGAACGGGAGCTCTCCGGCCATCCCGGCGGGCTCATCCAGCTCTCGTCCCGCATAGAGAACGGACGGGCCTACATCTGTGTCGCGGACAACATCGCCGCGATAAAGAGCGCTCGAGACGGAGGGGACTACGCCTCCTGGACGCTCGAGCGCAACGGCATGCGATGGCCGCTTTCCTTCGTTCACAACGTGGTCGAGTACTTCCAGGGCCAGTGGACGACCGCCGCCACCTCGCGCGGAAACGAGCTCACCATGGTCCTCCCCGCGCAGTAAATCAGTTCTCAGTTCTCGGTTCTCAGTTCTAAGGTCGCCAATGCAGAAACAAGGCGACGTCGATAGGTCCTAGCACCTTTCGACTGGGAACTGGGAACTGACGACTGAGAACTGCTCCGCGTTTGCCGCCTTCCGCGAGCATGGCATAACATGGGCCGCGGTAATCGCTCATGATCGATTCCTTCCTTCGGCGCGCCTTGTCGCCCCTGGTCACCTTCCGCGAGGGCGAGGCGGTCACCGGCGCCCTCATGTTCGTCTACTCGTTCCTGGTGATGACCGCCTACAACAACATCAAGCCTTCGGCGGCCTCCAAGTTCATCGACGACCTCGGCGCCGGCAACGTGCCCTACGTGATGCTGCTCGCCGGCCTCACCATGGGCTTCATCATGAACTACTACAGCCGCGCCTTGGGGAAGCTGCCGAAGCTCTGGGTGCTGCCGGGCACCCAGGTGGCGATTATCGTTCTCCTCGTCGCGTTCTGGTTCCTGTTCAAGACCGGGCAAGTCTGGGTGTCGGCGGCGTTCTTCTTCTTCGGCCGGCTGCTCCTCGGAATTTTCCTCATCAGCCAGTTCTGGACGCTCGCGAACGAGATTTACGATCCCCGTCAGGCGAAGCGCATCTTCGGCTTCATCGGCGGAGGGGCGATGCTCGGCGGGATGACGGGGTCGGGATTGACCGCTCTCCTGGTCAAGCGCGTGGGTACGGAGAACCTCATCCTCTTCAGCGCCGCGATCCTCGGCCTTTGTTTCTTCCTGATCCTGGAGATTCAGAGACGAACGAGCCCCGAGGGAGGCTCGTTTCGAGTGAAGGGCGAGAGTCTCGGAGGCAGTGAAGCCCTTTCGATGCTCAAGAGCTCGCGGCATCTCCAGCTTATTGCCCTGGTCATCGGCTTCTCGGCACTCGGGGCGAATACACTCGAGAATCAGCTCTACATGGCCTCGGAGGCGGAAGTCGCGGGCAAGGACAGCATCACCAGCTTTCTCGCGGGAATCACCTTCTATATCTCCCTCATCGGCTTCGTGATCCAGATCTACTTCACCTCGAGGATCTACAGCCTCCTGGGTATCGGCTTCGCCATGGCGGTCCTTCCGGCGAGCCTGGGAGGGACGGCGATCCTGATCCTTCTCTACAAGGCTCTCTGGGCCTCGAGCGTCGCTCGGGTGACCGACAGCGCCCTCCGCTACAGCCTGGACAAGACCACCCGGGAGACGCTGTTTCTACCGTTGAGCGCCGAGCTCAAGCTCAAGGCCAAGGGGTTCGTCGACGTGGTGGCCGACCGTTTCATCGGCAAGGGCATAGGCTCGGTGGTGCTCCTTCTCGCGATCCAATGGCTGAAGCTCACCTGGTGGCAGCTCAGCGTCCTGAGCCTCGGGTATTGCGTGTTGTGGCTGGTGCTCACCCGTATCGCCAAGAAAGAGTACATTTCAGTATTTCGAAAGAGCATCGAGAGCATGGAGCTCGAGCCCGAGAGGCTCACCCGCGAAGCGGGGGACGCTGCGACGCTGGAAACCCTGGTCGAGGAGCTGGCGAGCGTGGACGACGAGCGTGTCCTTCGTTCCATCGAGCTTCTCGAGCAGCTCTCGAAGCGGAACCTCATCACTCCCCTGCTCCTCTACCATCACTCCTCGAGGGTGCGCGCGCGGGCGATCGCCGCGGTGAAGGGGGCGGCGCCGGACGTGGTCGAGCGCTGGGTTCCTTCTCTCGAGAAGTCGATGAGGGACGAGGACCCGGATGTCCGCGCCGCCGCGGTCTCGGTGCTGGCGTCGGTGCGGCACCAGGACGTCCGCGATCTCATGAGGCCCTGGGTGAACAACGGCGACCCGCGAATCGCGGCCACGGCGGCGGTGGCTCTCTCGGAGAGCTCGAACGAGAATGATCGCACCGAGGCGCGGCGGGTGCTCGAAAGGCTCGCGGGCGATGGCCGGGACGCCATGGCCCCCGCGCGGCGCGAAGCGGCAAGGGCCATCGCCCGCACCACCGACCCTCGGTTCCGGGAGCTCCTCCTGCCTCTGATGCACGACGCCGATCCCGGTGTCGCGAAAGAGGCGATCGGGAGCGCGCGCCTGCTGGGGGATTCCGATCTCCTCTTCGTCCCCACTCTCGTTTCTCTGATGCGGAATCGACGCCTGAAGAACGCCGCTCGAGAGACGTTGGTGAGCTACGGCGAGGACGCGATCCCCGCCCTGACCTACTTCCTCCGGGACGACGAAGAGGACCGCTGGGTTCGCCGGCACATCCCCGGAACGCTGGCGCGAATTCCGTCGGCCGCCTCGGTCGAAGCCTTGGTCGAAGCCCTCGGAAGCGACGACGGTTTCCTGCGGTACAAGGCGGTCCTCGCTCTCGAGAGAATCCGGCGGGAGAGCCCAAACCTTCCGATCCCCTTCGCTCCGATCGAGAGACTCCTCCTCAAGGAGGCGGCGCGCTACTATCGGTATCTGGGGACGAGCTACAACCTTTTCGAGAAGGGAGGCCTCCCCCGCGATGCTATCCTCGCCCAGGCTCTGTCGGAGAAGCTCTCCCGGGGGATCGATCGGATGTTTCGCTTGCTGGGCCTCATCTACGATTGGAAGGACGTGCGCGCGGCGCGCATCGCCATCGAGCGCGGCGACGTGCGGGCGCGTGCGAGCGCGATCGAGTTTCTCGACAACACGCTTTCGGGGCCGCTTCGAAAGATGACCCTCCCCGTCATCGAAGACATCCCGCTCCCCGAGAAAGTCCGCAAGGGCAACGTGTTCCTCAAGAATCGAGTTCGAGGTGTCGAGGAGACCCTCGAAAGGTTGATCTACGACGATGACCCGGTGGTGGCGACGGCGGCCATCGACCTGGTGCGGGAGAGGAAGCTGTGGTCGCTGGCGCCCGAACTGGAGCAGGTGCTCCAGTTCCGCGACGTCCGCGACTTCATCGTCTTCGAATCCGTATCCTACGCGCTCGCCGCGTACCGACTGAAGAACGATGAGCCTTACCCCGTCCATCCAGTTTGAGCTCTTGCCCCCGGTCCCGGCGATAAGCCTGGTGCACCGGCTGAGGGAGATCCCGCTGTTTCGCTTCACCTCCATGGACGAGCTCTTCCGCATCGCCACGATCTCCCGCCAGGTGCGATACGCTGCAGAGTCTAGGGTCCAGGAGCGAGGCGCTCCCGCGGAGTACATCCAGGTCCTGGTGCAGGGACGCTTCCGGGTCGACCACGGCCGGGAGGACGGCTCCGAGCTTCTGACGCCGCCGGCGATGCTCGGCTTTCAGGAAGTCCTGAAAGGAACCGCGCTCCAGGGCTCGGCGACCGCCGAAGTCGAGTCCATCGCGCTGGTCATGCCCGCGGAGGAATTTCGCACCCTCCTCGCGGCGAACATCGAGCTCGCGCAGGGCCTCTTCCGCATGCTCCTGGGACCTTCCGGGAAACAGGATCGAGGCGCGTACGCGGGGCGGGCTCCTTCGTTCCGTCACGATGAGCGGGAGGCGCCGCTCAAGACGGTGGAAAAAGTCATGTACCTCCAGACGGTGCCGATTCTCTCGCACGCCACCGCGGAGGAGCTGTACGAGGTCGCGGCCATCGCCCGGGAGATCGCGCTGGTGGAAGGGGAGATCTTGTTCTCGGCCGGCGCCCCGGCTTCGATCGTGCTTCTGCTCTCGGGGTCGATCGAGATTTCATCCGCCGAGGGAAACGTCAAGGTGGAAGCGGGCGCCTGCATCGGGGTTCGCGAGACCCTGGCGGGCGCGAGCTTCCTCGAGACCGCGCGGATCATCGGCTCGGGAAAAGCGCTCCAGATCGATCGGGAACCGCTGTTCGATCTCCTCGCGGATCGGATGGACCTGCTCCAGGGCGTCTTCAGCGCGGTGTTTCACCATGAGGGCGGAAGCCCGGTCGGGGCCTGATGAAGCGTTGCCTGCGTAGCCTCTTCCTCCTCGGCGTCTTCCTGCTGGCACCGGCAGGCTCGGGGTCGACCGCCGGGGCGCGAACGGAGCCGCCCTGGGAGTGGAACGACGTTCCCAGGGTCATCGCCGTCGGCGACGTACACGGCGCCTACGACAACTTGGTGGCGGTGCTGAAGAACGCCGGGCTCCTCGACGAGAAGCTGAAGTGGAAGGGCGGGAAGGCCCACCTGGTGCAGAACGGCGATGTCGTGGACCGCGGTCCTCACTCCCGAAAGGCCATGGATCTTCTGATGGAGCTCGAGGAGCAGGCGGAGAAGGCGGGCGGCAGAGTTCACGTGCTCATCGGAAATCACGAGGCGATGAACGTGGTGGGAATCCTCGATCTGGTCTCGAAGGGAGAGTACGAATCCTACACCGACCGGGATTCGCGCAGACTGAGGGAAGTTGCGTTCGATCGCTACTACGAGCAGATGAAGCGGGAGGCGAAGGAGAGGAACGAGGAGCTGCCCGACAAGAACGATCTGAGACAGGAGTTCGAAGCGAAATATCCCCTGGGATACGTGGAACACCGCCAGGCGTTCTCCGCGTCCGGCCGCTACGGAAAGTGGATCCGGGAGAACAACGTGGCCATCAAGATCAACGGTGTCGTGTTCTCGCACGGCGATTGGAGCGAGAAGATGGCCGCGATCGGCATCGCCGAGGTGAACCGCCGGGTTCGAGCCGAGCTCTCGGATGAGGAATCGCTGGAAGCAGGCGTCACGTTCGATTCCGAGTCGCCGCTCCAGTACCGCGGTCTGGCCAATACCGCGCTTACGCTCGCGGCGCAACAGGCGGAGGAGGCGCGAGTTTCTGCGATTCTTGCGAGCCTCGGGGCCACCCGGATGGTCGTGGGCCACACGCTGACCTCGGGGGTCACCGAGTCGCGCTTCTCCGGCAAGCACGTCAGCATCGACACTGGGATGCTCGAGCTGTACCACGGAGGACACCGCATCGCGCTCGAGATCGAGGGCGACGCCCTCAACGCGATTCACGACCGGGGCTCGGTTCCGATTCCGGAGGAGATGGACGAGAACACGTTCGGGACCTACATCCTCGCGGTCTCGAAGGTGGACCCGGAGAACGTGGACGCGCAATTGAAGGTCGTGGACATGCTCTACCCGGAGGGGCGCGTGGCCGAGGCCGCGGCAATCCTGGAGAAGTTGTTCGAGAACCCCGACCTGGTCCCGTTCCGGTATCGCGAACATCTGGGCTCCTACTACGAGTCGAAGGGAGAAACGGGCCGCGCGCGGGAACAGTACCTCGCGTACATCGGCGGTCTCGCGAGGCTCGTCGAACAAAGCCCCGACAACCTCAACCTCGCGAACCTTCTCGCGCGGTTCTGCATCGACAAGAACCTCGAGCTGGAGAGAGCCGAAGTCGTCATCGAAGCGACGGTGAAGCGTTCACCCACGAGCCCGAGCTTCCTCCTGACCCGTGCCCGACTTCACATCGCCCGCTCCCAGTTTCGGGAGGCTCTCGCCATCCTCGAGAGTCTGCCGACCGAGGGAGGCATGGGGTACGACATCCATCTTTTCAAGGGACTCGCCTACCTGGGGCTCGACGATCAGGGGCGCGCCCGAGCGGCCTTCGAGGAGGCCCTCGCGGTCGAGCCCAACGGCACGGAAGCGCGCGACCAGCTGAAGAAGCTGGAAGCGGTGCCTATGCCTCAGTAGGGAATGAAGAAGAACGCAAAGGCGCAATGGTGCAAGGACGCAAAGAAAGAAAATACAAGGGGGATGTGGAGATAGGAGGAGATGGGGAGATAAGATCAGGAACTGTTGAACCGATTTATCTCCCTATCCCCTCCTGTCCCCCCTATCCCCCTTGTTTTGTGTTTCTCCTTTGCGCCTTTGCGTTCGATTCCCCTCTTCCAACCGTCTCGTCAAGCTGGATCTCTAGCTCGATTCGGCGATAAGACTCCGTCCAGAGAGGAGAGAGTTAGAGAGAGCTTCGGCGGGAGATGAGGGGGCGGGAGAGCCGCCTTCGACCCTCCCGCGGGATCGAAACTGCGGTCTCGGAGCCTAGACCTTCTTGGGAACGACGGCGTCCTTGCAGGCCTTCGCCACGCGGAACTTGACCACCGTCTTCTTCGGAATCTGGATTTCCTCGCCGGTCTGGGGGTTGCGGCCCTTGCGGGCATTTCGGACGGACCTCACCAGCTTTCCGAGTCCGGGAATGACGAACTGGCCCGACCTCTTCGTCTCTCTGATCGCGAGGTCCGCGAGCTGCTCGAAGTAGGCCGCCGACGCCTTCTTCGGGATTTGCATCGTTTCCGCAAACTGGGCCACGATCTGTGTTTTCGTCAGGGGTTTGGACGCCATTCCTCAAGTCTCCTTTTGCATGAACGTTCCTCTGAGGACCCTCCACGGATGAGGAAGGTCCACGATCGCAATGCACACTGTCGACCGCCCGAGTGCGAGCGATTCCGGCCCGTACTTCATCAATTGCGTTGTTGACTAGGACCTCGACCGTGTCTCTAACCGGCGCTTATTCTAGTCACCTTACTTTCAATAAGCAAGCCTGGAAGTGGAAAAAGCCGCGAAAAAGCGCCCTTCCCACCCTCCGGTTAGAATGCGGATGTCTACTTGGAAGTCACCTTCGGCCATACCGTTCCCTGGTCCTTCGCCTTGACCGCTCCGAGCCCTTTGTAGGCGAACTTCTGCACCCGCTTCCCCTCGTAGGTTTCCGTGGTGTAGATGTTGCCCTTGGAGTCGGTCGCGATGCTGTGCACCGCGAAAAACTGTCCGGGCTGACGTCCGCCGTCGCCGAAGCTCGTCAGGATCTCGAGCGACTGCCGATCGAGGACGTAGACCTTCTGGTTCTTGCCGTCGGCGACGTAGATGTACTTCTGCTGCGGGTCCTTGGAGAACGCGATGTCCCAGACCGACCCGTCGCCCAGGGTCTCCTTCTCGATGAAGGTCTCCTTCACGAACGTGCCGTCCTTCTTGAACACCTGGAGCCGATCGTTCGGGCGATCGCAGACGTAAACGAACCCGTCGTTCGAGGGATCGGCGCAGTGGACCGGATTGCGGAACTGCTGGGCGGGGGGCGCTTTGGGATCGTAGCGGCCGAGGTCGGCGTCGTCGGGTTTGTTGCCGTAGGCGCCCCAGTAGCGCTTGAACTCGCCGGTGTCCATGTCGACGACCGCGACCCGTTTGTTGAGGTATCCGTCGGAGACATAGGCTTCGTTGGCTGCGGTGTCGAACGCGACTTTGGCCACGCGCCCGAAGTTCTCCTTGTCGTGGCTCCCGCCGACCCACTTGGGCTCCTTCTCGGTGTAGTTGGCGGCGCGGTGAACGCCGGGCTTTCCGAACTGCTTGAGGAGCTTTCCGTCCCGCGTGAACTTCAGCATGTGGGCATCGTCGCCGCCGTTGCCGCCGATCCACAGGTTGTCCTTGTGATCGGCGGTAATTCCGTGATTGGAGCTGGGCCAGTCGTAGCCTTGCGCCTCGCCTCCCCAGTGGCCCACCAGGTTCCCCTCGGGATCGAACTCGAGGATCGGGGGAGCGGGAACGCAGCACTCGACCGCCGTCGGCGGTTTGGTCGCGGCGCTGATCTCCGTCCGCTCGTTGAAGCTCTGCTGCCGATGGATGACGAACACGTGATCGCGCGAATCGACGGTGACTCCAATCGCCGAGCCCAGGAGCCAGTGGTTCGGAAGCGGCTTGGGCCAGAGCGGGTCCACCTCGAAGACCGGGGCCTGGACGTCCGCGGGGGCGGCCAAAGTCGCCTCCAGCATGTATTGGCCAAGGCCGAGCGCGACGAGAACGGCGACGAAAGCCGCGCCAATCAGCAGGTTCGATCTCCGTTTCCAAGGTCTCATCTTCATCTACCTCCGGAAAATCTCGCGAATTGGGGCGCGAGTATAGCTCATTTGCGCCAACGGCGTCGATCCCCTAGGCTTCGGGACATGATCGGGAGGCTCTTCGGCGCGGCCCTGGCCCTCGGGCTCGCGGGAACCGCAGCCGCGCACGAGATCCCGACCGACGTCAAGGTCATGGCTTTTCTCGAGCCGCAGGGAGATCGCCTGCGGCTCCTGGTGCGGGTCCCCCTGGCGGCCATGCGGGACATGAGCGTTCCCATGAACCCTCTGGGCTACCTCGATCTGACGCGGGTCGACTCGGTCCTGCGGGACGCCGCCATCCTCTGGATCGCCGACTACGTCGAGCTCTACGAAGGGGAACGGCGTCTCACCAGCCCCTCGATCGTGGCCGCACGGGTGTCGCTTCCGTCCGACCGCTCCTTCAACAACTACGAAAGCGCGATGGCCCACGTCGAAGGCCCGCCGCTTCCACCGGAGACCGAGATCTACTGGGCACAGGGGCTCCTCGACGTGCTCTTCGAGTATCCGATCGAATCGGACCAATCCGCGTTCGCCATCCACCCCGGCCTCGAGCGCCTCGGGCTTTCGGTGGTCAACGTCCTCCGTTTCATCCAGCCGGACGGCTCGGTCCGGGCCTTCGACTTTCCTGGCAACCCCGGCCTGATCCGGCTCGACCCCCAGTGGCACCACGTGTTCGGGAGCTTCGTGCGGCTCGGATTCCTGCACATCCTCGAGGGGACGGATCACCTGCTCTTTCTCTTCTGCCTCATCATTCCCTTCCGCCGTTTCCGCGAGCTGGTCCTCCTGGTCACTGCGTTCACAGTCGCCCACACCACGACTCTCGTCGCCTCCGCCTACGGCGTCGCCCCTGACGCGTTGTGGTTCCCGCCTCTGGTCGAGACCTTGATCGCGACTTCGATCGTCTACATGGCTCTCGAGAACATCGTGGGGGGGCGAGTGCAGCGTCGCTGGCTCATCACCTTCGGCTTCGGCCTGGTCCACGGATTCGGATTTTCGTTCGCCCTCCGCGAGACGCTGCAGTTCGCAGGATCGCACCTTCTCACTTCGCTTCTCGCGTTCAACCTCGGGGTCGAGCTCGGCCAGCTCCTGGTCCTGACGCTGATGCTCCCGCTCCTCTCGATTCTCTTCCGCCACGTCGTCGCCGAGCGCACGGGGACGGTGATCCTGTCGGCGCTCGTGGCGCATACCGGCTGGCACTGGATGGTGGAGCGTGGGGCCCGGCTCGGTCAGTTCGACTGGCCGGAGCTCGATGGCTCGTTCCTCGCGAGCGCGATGCGGTGGACGATGCTCCTCGTCGTGGTCGCCGGGCTCGCCTGGCTCATCGGCCTCTATAGGAACCGGCGAGAACACCCCTCACCGTAGCCCCGCGAGACGGGCCACGAGCCCCTCCGATTTCCAGGCTTGCCGGTTGCGATACCCGCCTCCGGGCCTCATAGTGGTTGAAACAACCCTGTTTCCATTGGAATTCGAGGTCCGTAGGGAGGATACCCCCATGTGGAACGCCAGGCCCGAACCGCTCGAGATCGAACGCTTCTCGCGAAAGGAATTGGAGACGGCGCGCGTCCGGCCCGCAAAAAGGCGACCGGTGCGCTCCGCCCCTCCCGGACGACGCCCGAGCAAGCGCTCGACCGCCTGGCGATCGACGGCGCTCTTCAGCCTGTCGGTGCTCGTCGTCGGCGCCCTCGGGCTCGGGTTTCACTCCTATCAGCGAGCCTCCGATCTCGAGCGAGAGCTCGCCGCTACCCGGGGCCAGATGCAGGCCGGTCTCCAGGAGCTTCACGCCGGCATCCAGTTCGACTCCGTGCGCCAGCGCCTTCTCCTCGGAATGCGAGACGAGATCCTGAGGGTGAACGGAAGGCTCGGGCTCGGTGAAGCCTACCGCTACGCCGAGCTTCTCCTGGACGCCACCGACAGGTATCCGTCGGTCGATCCTCTCCTTCTCCTCTCGATCGGCAACGTCGAGAGCGGCTTCGATACGCGCGCCCGCAGCCACGCAAACGCCCGCGGCCTGTATCAAATCTGGCCTGCCACCGGGCGAATGCTCGCGGGGATGCTCGACTGGGAGTACAGCGACGAGATGCTCTTCCAATCCGATCGCAACACCGAGATGGCGGCCCTCTACCTGGATGTCCTGTTCACGACGTACAACGATCTCGGCATGGTGCTCGCTGAGTACAACGGCGGACCCGTCAACGCGGGTTACTACCGGGCCGGAAGCCATCGGACGACACCGGAGACCGCCGACTACGTTCCCAAGGTCCTCGAGCAATACAATCGCCTCTGCAAGGAGCTACCCATGGTGCCGGGAAGAAGCTTCGACGTTCTCTATCGAGACGCCAACCGGGAGGGGAAGGAGCTCGTTCCCGCCAAGGCGGACTGAAGCCGAAGCCATCAGGCTTTGCTTCCCTCACCGCAGCCGCGCGAGCTCCGCGGGAGACAGCTTCGTCGCCGGCCCCTGAACCATCGCGTTGAAGAGAAGCTTGAACGTCGCCGGCGTCTGGGTCCGGAAATCGACCTGGCTTCCGAGAGTGAC
>Ga0214473_10006234_pt1 | contig 14272 bp, 14 predicted proteins | sample RVTome_7_FD_203509 | JGI IMG/M metagenome (GOLD analysis project Ga0214473, IMG submission 203509) | Soil microbial communities from uranium-contaminated site in the Upper Colorado River Basin, Wyoming, United States - RVT98D197 | ecosystem: Environmental > Terrestrial > Soil > Contaminated >... | reverse complement strand
ACGATACAGGAAACAATTGATTTTTGTAAAGAATTAGGTTTGGCACCTGAGGTGATATTCTTTATAACACCATACCCTGGAACAGAGTTATACCGTATGGCATTACAGCAGGAAAAAATAAAGGATGAGGAGGAATATATACTGAATCTGGGTGAACAAGGAGAAAAGATTAGAGTGAATTTTTCCGAACTTAGTGGCGAAGAATTTTGGGATGTCCAAGAATACATGATTCGAGAGCTCAATGCGTGGAACAAGATAAGACACCCGGAAAGCAGGTAATCACAATCATGAAAATATTAGTGTTAGGTTGCGGTTCTATCGGCAGAAGACATATAAGAAACTTAAAATCATTAAATTATGGTGAAATAGTTGCCTGCGATATAATTGAACATAAAATTAGTGCTATAAAAGAAGAATTTTCAATTAGATGCTATTCTGATATAAATGAGGCATTATCTGAAGGTAAATATGATGCAGCTTTAATCTGCACACCGCCAAAGTACCATGTAAGTCAGGCGTCATTGCTTCTGGACAATGAAATAAATTGTCTCATTGAAAAGCCTCTTTCACATAATCTTGAAGGTGTAGATGACCTCATAGAAAAGTCCATAAAGAAAGATAAAATAGTCCTTGTCGGATATACTCTGAGGTTTTCTCCACTATTACTAAGGATTAAGAAAATGATAGATGAAGAAGCTATCGGAAGTATCCTTTCCATAAGAGCTTCTGTTGGATATTATTTACCATACTGGAGGTCGTATGAAGATTATAGAACTGGTTATGGTGCAAAGAAAGAAATGGGTGGTGGCATTGTTTTAGATGCGAGCCATGAGATTGATTATGTTCGAATGCTGGCAGGTGAAGTTGATGAGGTTTTTGCAGTATGTAAAAAACTCAGCAAATTAGAAATTGAAACAGAAGACTTTGCTGAAATTATCATGCACCATAAAAGCGGGGCTTATTCGCAGATTCATCTTGATTACCTTCAGACAAATTACAGAAGAAGTTGTGAAATCATTGGAGATAATGGAATGATTATTTGGGATATTAATGAGAGAAACCTTAAACTCTTCACCCTACAGGATAAGGAATATCATCTCTATTACGAGGGACTAAACGCAAGTGTTAATGACCAGTATATTGAAGAACTCAAGTACTTTTTTAGATGTATCCAAGGAATGGAAAAGCCTTGTGTTGATCTCGGTGAGGGAAGACGTATCCAGGAAATTATTGAAAAAATAAAAGAGTCTTCAATGGAAAAAAAGGTTCTCCGTGTTTAAATGAAAGTAAAAGTAGAAAAAATTACAGCATTGATACAGGCCAGAATAGGGTCTTCAAGATTGCCGGGAAAGACCCTTATGACTATAAAGGGAGAAAGTCTCCTTGGCCATCTTATCAGAAGAATAAAAGCCTCTAAGTATGTTACTGATATTGTTATTGCAACAACTACAAAAGAAATTGATGATGCAATTGTAAAATTTGCAAAGGATAGAGATATTAAATACTATCGCGGAAGTGAGGAAGATGTTCTTGATAGGTTTTACAAAGCATCTGTTGAATACGGTATCGAGACTATTGTAAGGGTAACGCCTGATTGTCCGATGCTCGATCCACAGGTTATGGACTCTGTTATTTCACAATATATAAACGGCGACTATAATTATGTGAGCAACACAATTAATCCAACGTATCCTGATGGTTTAGATGTAGAGGTTTTTAGTTTTCAGGCACTTAAAAAGGCTTGGAAAGAAGCTAAGTTGCCTTCAGAGCGAGAACATGTGACACCTTATATATATAATCACCACGAATTTTTTAAGATTGGCAGCTATGAAAATGATGTTGATCTTTTCGGTATGCGGTGGGTTGTTGATGAGGAAGCAGATTATAAGTTTATTACGGAGGTCTATAAGAATCTGTATAAAGATGGGGAGATATTTTATATGAGAGATGTTCTGGATTTACTTTCAAAACAACCTGAATTAAGCAGTATTAATAAGAATATTATGAGAAACGAAGGCTATATAAAATCTCTTAAGAAAAACAAAGATGAATAATGCTGTTTGCATACGGGTTGATGGTTCGTCTGATATAGGTACGGGGCATGTTATTAGATGCCTTGCTGTAGCTGAGGAACTATCTGGCAGGGGATTTAAGCCTGTATTCTGCACCAGGGATTTTGATTCAGGACTTATAGAGAAGATTAAAGCCCGGGGGTTTGAGCTTTCAGTTATCCCTGTAAACTTGTCTATAGAAGAAGATATGAAACACTTCACAAGACTCGGACAAAAACATAATGCAGACATAGCGATTACGGATAACTATCACTTCAGAGATAATTATATAGAGTATCTGAAAGATAACTTCAGCGTTCTTGTAAGTATCGACGATATTGCAGATGCTTTTTTCTACAGTGATATTCTTATAAACCAGAACATAAATGCAACTTCAGAGATGTATAAGGATAAGATTGGAAAAGGGACAAAGCTACTTTTAGGCCCTGAGTATGCGATGTTAAGCCCTGAGTTTAAAAAATATCATAACAAGCCAAGAGATTTTAGTGAAGTAAAAAATATACTCGTTACTCTTGGTGGGGTTGATCCTGAGAACCAAACATTGAAAGTACTAAAGGCATTGGAAATGGTCGATAATGATTTTTCTATCACGGCAGTTCTTGGTGTGAGCAACAGAAATAAAGAAATTATTAGAGATTATGTTGGTAAAGCCAAGAAAAATATTAACTTGCGTGAAAACGTATCCAATATGGCAGAGTTAATATACGAAGCAGATATAGCTATAGGTGCCGGGGGGTCGACAAGCTGGGAGTTTTGCTGTCTCGGGATTCCAATGATTATTATTTTTCTTGCTGACAATCAAAAGGGTGTTGCTGAGGGGCTTTGTGAAAGAGGAATTGCGGTAAATCTTGGTTGGTATAAACATGTAACTGAGAATGATATAAAGGTTGCAGTGGAAAATTTAATAGATAGTCCTTACAAAAGGGAGATAATGAGTCTAAAAGGGAAAGAGACCGTTGATGGAAAAGGAACTGAACGAGCGGTAAATGAAATTATTATAGAGAGGGTATTTGTATAGAAATGTTGGAACTTCGGAATATTGAACCAGCCGATATAAATGATTTATTTGAATGGAGAAACCATCCAGATGTTAGAAAAAATTCTTTTAATACAAACGCTATATCATATGATGAACATAAAACATGGTTTAGAGAGAAAGTCAAAGACCAAAAGTGTGTAATGTATATGGCTTATTGCGCTGGGGGGAAAATTGGTTTAATAAGATTTGAAGATGGAGAAGAAAGAATAAAAACAAGTGTAATGCTGAATCCTGATTATTGGGGTAAAGGATTTGGTTCAAAATTAATAAGACTTGCAACAGAAAAGTTTGTAAGAGAAAACAAACCAGATAAGCCGATAATTGCAGAAATTAAAAAAGACAATGTGGCATCTATAAAAGCCTTTAAAAAGGCTGGCTTTAAGGAAAGCCATGTCACTTATATTTTTAATTTAGATGTATGGAAATGAATAAGGTTATAAAAATAGAGAATTACCTGATTGGTCATGACCAACCTCCGTTTATAGTTGCCGAGATGTCTGGTAATCACAACCAATCATTAGACCGAGCACTGGCAATTGTTGAGGCAGCTTCAAAGGCGGGTGTCCATGCTATAAAACTACAGACATATACCGCAGATACATTAACCATAGACGCTGAAGACGACTCTTTTTTTATCAATGACCCCGATAGTTTATGGAAGGGACAATCACTCTATAAGCTTTATCAGCAGGCATATACTCCATGGGAATGGTATGAGCCTATTTTTAAGAGATGCCATAAATTAGGGCTGATTGCATTCAGCACCCCATTTGATGAAACTGCCGTGGATTTTCTGGAAAGTTTAAATGTTCCTGCATATAAAATCGCCTCTTTTGAAAATAATCATCTGCCATTGATTCGTAAAGTGGCATCAACCAGAAAACCAATAATTATATCAACAGGCATGGCAACCATTGCAGAACTTGATGAAGCTATAAGAACGGTAAGAGAATCCGGTTGCAAGAATATCATCCTGCTTAAATGTACCAGCACTTACCCTGCAACCCCTGAGGACAGCAATATCCTAACGATTCCACATATGCGGGAGTTTTTCCAGTGCGAAGTTGGTTTGTCAGACCATACACTTGGTATCGGCGTAGCAGTAGCAAGTGTAGCACTTGGTGCAGCTGTAATAGAAAAACATTTTACTTTATCCCGTTCTGACGGCGGTGTTGATTCGACATTTTCAATGGAGCCAGAGGAAATGAAGCTCCTTGTGGAAGAGATACACAAGGCGTGGCAGGCGTTGGGAAAGGTTTCTTATGGTACTACTGAAAAAGAAAAAGCATCTGTCAAGTTTCGTCGCTCTATTTATGTAGTAGAAAATATTAAAAAAGGTGAAGAATTTACATTAAAGAATCTTCGTATAATCCGCCCGGGAGATGGGTTGCCTCCTAAATACTATGATTCCTTATTGGGTAAAAAGGCATCATGTAATATTAAAAGAGGAACTCCAATGAGTTGGGAGTTTATAGTATAAAAAATGAGACGAGTATTTTTGGAAAGTAAAAATATTTTTCTTCGTCCATTATCAAAGGAAGATAGATTTGATAATTATGCAAACTGGTTAAATGATCAGGAGACCACGCTTTTTATGGGAAGCGGAAGGTTTCCCGCAACCATGGAGGGATTGAAGGAATATATTGATTCCTACAATAAAAACAAGGACGGCATGTTGTTAGGGATATTTTTGAAAAAATCTTCAAGACATATCGGCAATATAACCCTGCATCAGATTAACTGGAAAGATAGACACGCGGAGATTGGCATATTAATAGGTGATAAAAAATCACGTGGGAAAGGATATGCGATGGAAGCAATAAAGCTTGTTGCAGCCCATGCATTCAATAAACTCAATCTTCGTAAGCTTTATACCGGCATGGTTAAAGACAATGAGGCATCAAGGAGGACTTTCGAAAAAGTCTGTTTTAAAGTGGAAGGAATCTTGAGAGAACATTTCTATCTCAATGGCAAGTATCTTGACTGTTACAGAATGGGTCTTCTTAAGAGAGATTTTTTAGAATAGTAAGATGACTGGAAAGGAGTTTTTTGTTATCTACGAAACACCTCGGGAAAAAGATGCTGTTTTTATTCGCAGGTATTTAAAACAAAAAATACCTGTCTGGGTCGTAGAGCCCTTTCACGCATTTCATCATAACAGGGGAATACGTTTTTTCCCACCCCATCTTCCTGAATTTGTAACCATCCTTATTAATAAAGGAAAGATTAATCTATTGGAGGCAGGCAGGTTCAATGTGAAAGAAATATATCAAATGTCTGCCGATAAAGCTGTGGAGGTTATCGAATCTGTTTTTCCGGAATACAGGAAAGAGCATGGAGAACTTTTTGGATATGTCTCAGAGACTCTAATATCTTCCGTAGCTGAGGATATCTTTAAGAAAGATTTATGTAACAGGCTGGCAGAGTTTTATTCGGTAAATATTATGCTTAATCGCATAGAAAAACTATTCGCCACAGAGCCTGTTCTTATTTATCCAGCTATGAATGTGCGCTCTTATCTTTATTTAAAAACTTTACTTTCAAGATGCAACCAGGATTTTTTTGAACATCCAGACATTCAGTTTCCGAAGTGGACATATGCTACTTCTTTTTACGAGAATCTGAAAGAATACATAATTGCCATTGCCAGGCTTTCTGCTCAGACTTTAGCCAGCGGTCTTTTTGGCAGTTTTCAATCTTTCCAGAAAAAAAATAAAAAGATTTATTCTTACGGCATGACAATTATATCACCGTTGCGCCAGCTTGCCAATAACCAGCGTGGCCCTGATTTTATAATAGATAATAAAAAAATTCGTTCTGAGGAGGTTGTTTATTTTCCTTTAATTAATTTGACCGGCAAGCAAAAAAAACAATTAAAAAGTTTGTCGGGTTCGGTGTATTACCCACCAAAAATTGGGCGTTGTTTTTCTAATTTCACTGAATGGAAAAGACTTTTAAGATTCGCCTTAAGAAAGAACTTTTTCCTCAAAAGCGAAGAAATAAATACAGCTTGTAATGCCTTTTTTAATTATTTTAGATGGTTGAAAGTATTAAATGGTGTTAAGCTCCGGCATTTTATTACCCATTGTGATTTTGGAGTGAGCCACATAGGAAGAAACATTGCACTTAACCAAGCCGGGGTACAAACATGGTATTTTACTGACTCTATGAACTTTGGATGTAATTTGAGCGAGGAAAATGAGAAATGTAGCATGCGACATCCCCTCTGGACTTATCTCAATTATGACCACTTCGTGACATGGGACAAATTCTTAGCACAATATTTTAAGGAACATCCAGAGTCATTTAGACAAACGCAGGTGGTCGGGTGCCTTTGGAGTAGTCACATTCAACAAAAAAGAAACCAGACGTCTAACCCACTTACTAAAAACTTAAAAGACCATTTTATAATAACAGCCTTTGACTCTACCTACTCAAGGAATGGTTTCACCTCCTATTCAGAAGGGATTGCCTTTGCCGAGCACCTCATGAAATTAGCTGATGATTTTCCTGATATTTATATTTTTTTCAAAGAGAAGAAAAAACGAGATATTCATGTCATTTTTGATCCAATTCTGGGACCAAAGCTTCTGGACTTATATAATAAAATGGGCAAACATCCAAGAATAACAACCTACACTGACCAGGAGGATGCTTCTAACCTGGTTTCTTTTTCCAATATGGTGGTTTCTTTCCCATTTACATCTACAACCTTTGAGGCACTTAGCGTAAACAAACCGGCTATCTGGCATGACCCGATGGGATATTATATAAATACACCATATGCAAATGTTGGCGGAGTAGCCACCCACGGTTATGAAGAATTGAAAGCAAAGGTCATGGAAATAAAAAAAATGGAGCCAGAAGCATATCAAAACCCTATGCCCGTAGATTCACCTCTGATGGATCCCTACCGGGATGGAAAAGCAATAGACAGATTCAGAGAACTTTTGATATCAAATTAGTGGCAACCAAAGAACAACAGGTTAAAAATAGCATTATCTACTTCATACCTATGGTTATCGGCAGTTTACTGCCAATAATTACGCTCTCGGTATTTACAAGACTTTTAACAAAAGAAGACTTTGGTGTTCTTGCACTGGCGCAGGTGTATGCTATTTTTGTAAGCGGGTTGGCAAATTTTGGGTTGACAACCAGTTACGAGCGGAATTTCTTTCAGTACAGAGACCAGAAACAGGCAGCAGAACTCCTGTACTCAACTTTGATTTTTGTAGTTAGTGCTTTTTTAATTCTTGCCTTTCTGACGTATATATTCAAATCTCCTATATCAAAGCTGGTGATTGGCACCGAACAGCAGGGCACTTTGCTGTTCTGGGCTTTTTGTTCTGTCGGATTTGCAAGCCTTAAAACATATTATTTAACGTATTTTAAAAACACAGAAAATGCCAAGAGTTTCACCACGTATACGATTTACGAAAGCCTTATAAACATCTTCCTGTCTCTTTTTATGGTAGTGTATTTACGAGTCGGGGTTATTGGTCTGGTGTGGGGACAGTTATTTGCTGCTGTAGCGATTTTCTCGGTTTTGTCTTTTAAGTTTTCGAGACGACTTCCATTTTCTTTCAACCGACTTATTTTACTGGACTCCTTAAAACTGAGTTATCCCCTTACACCGAGGATTTTTCTTGGAGTGATAGGTAATCAGTTCGATAAATATATGATCGGGTTGCTGGCTTCTGTTGCCGGGGTAGGCATATACAGCATCGGGCAAAGAGTTTCATATGCAGTTTTTAGCTATATGACAGCTATTCAGAATGTTTATGCCCCACAGGTTTATAAAAGAATGTTTGAAAAGGGAGGGAAAGGGGGAGAATCTATTGGGAGATATCTAACCCCTTTTGCGTATATATCCATTGCTGTAGCCTTAATGATATCTCTTTTCTCCGAAGAAATAATAAGTGTTCTAACTCCGCAGTCCTTTCACGGAGCAATTGATATTGTTATTATCCTTTCAATGTTTTACGGCTCCATGTTCTTTGGTAAACAGCCGCAACTTATTTTTACTAAAAAAACACATATTACTTTGTTTTTAACCATAGTCAGCATTGGCTTGAATATAGCGCTGAATATTCCTTTTATAATGAAATGGGGAGCCGTCGGAGCTGCCTGGGCTACACTTTTAGCAGGTTTGATTTCCGGGGCAATTTCTTTTATTATTTCACAAAAATATTATGAAATTAAATGGGAATATAAGAGAATAATTTTGATATTTTTAGTATTTTTTATTTCCGCACTATTGGTTGTCTATCTAAGAAATATACATGCTGATTATTATATCCGTATGATTGTAAAAGCTGCTTCTATTGTTTTTTATGTTTATATTGGTATCAGAATTGATGTTATTACCACAGATAATTTCTCATTAATAAAAGATATTATCACGAGAGGCAAGTCTAAAGAAGCAGCGGCGTGAATGCTTTTAGATAAGGCTAATGCAGCTTAATATTAAATCATTAGGACGTAAAGTATTTCGTTATCTTTCTAAGAAAGCAATTCTCGATGCTAAAGATGAAGATAAGAAATTTCTGGAAGTATGGAATCTATCTCTGAAAGTTATTCCTGACATGTTCTTAGATGAACATTTTCTCAGCTCGGTATCCAGCGATGAGGCGAGGTTAAGGATAAGGTTGCTGATTTGTGGAGAGGTCTTTTTTACCATGGATATAATCAAAGCACTGATTAACAGAGAAAGAAGTTGCACATATCTTGATATCGGCGATTCTGATGGTTCAATGAGGTTATTGCTGAATGAGGCGATTCCACATTTCCATATTGAGTCATTAGGCGTTAACCTTCAGCCAAAGGCTATTGAAAAGATTAGACAAAAAGGGCTGAAGGCAGAGTGTCTGGATGCCATGGAAGTAGGTAAAACGGGGATGAAATACGATGTGGTTTCTCTTTTTGAGACACTGGAACATCTACCAAATCCCATTGGTTTTCTGGAGGGTATTCATGATACAGTAGGTCACAGGTTAATTATTTCAGTTCCATTGGTGACAAAAAGCAGAGTGAGCCTCAGATATCTGAATGACGGCTGGAGTAAAGATAAAACTCCCACTATAGAGAATACTCATATTTTTGAACTATCCCCTGATGACTGGAAAAAGATATTCCTGCACACAGGCTGGAGAGTAGAAAGGGAATGGAGCCTTAGACAGTTTCCTGAAAAGGGGGTACTGAAGATTATGATGCAGTATGCCTGGAGGAAAATCAGTTTTGAGGGGTTCTGGTTTGTTGCCTTAACAAAAGACACTTTTTGTAAAGATAAATTTAGGATAGAATAATCATTACAGTATAAAAAAGATTTAAGGGAATGAATATGAAAATCAGGGCCAGGGCGAATGAGAATTTCCATAGAGTTATGGGTGAAGATCCGTTCAACTGGAAAGATATCCGGGTCAAGGAATATAGAAAATACTGGAAAGAATGGCCTGAGAAATTTTATCTCGGCTCTTATCCGCTCTTCATAGACGTTGAGGTAACAAGCGCCTGCAATTTAAAATGTCCGTTTTGTGCTACTACCTTCAGGAGAAAGTTAATAGATAAAGGGTTTATATCTTTAGAGGTGGTTAAAAAAATAATTGACGAAGGCACAGACAATAACTTATACGGGATTAAATTTAATATAAGGGGGGAACCGCTGCTGCATCCACGGATTGCTGATTTTGTTAAATATGCTAAAGACAAAGGTTTAGTAGATGTATACTTCAATACTAATGCGGTGTTGCTTACGGAAGATGTGTCAAAGAAACTTATAGATGCAGGGCTTGACAGGCTGTCAATTTCTTTTGAGGGCTATACACAAGAGGTTTATGAGAAATATCGCATTGGCGCAAAATTTGATAAGGTCATCGCAAACATTGAGAAAATGCAGGTTTTGAAGAAAAAGATCGGCGTGCACCATCCAAAGATAAGGGTCCAGACCGTCATGCTTCCCGAGATAGAGAAAAGTTTTGAAGAGTATAAAAACTTTTGGATAAAATATACCGATGAGGTTGCATATCTTGATTATAAAGAGATGGAAGTAAAGAAAAAGGGTATTCAATCTCCATGGGCATGCCCTCAGATATGGCAGAGAATGGCAGTATGGTGGGATGGGACGATTTTGCCATGTAATCATGATGATGACGGATTAATTGCCATAGGAAATATTCACAAGCTAACAATTAAGCAGGCATGGAATTCTGAGCGATTAAATAAAATAAGAGATGCCCATAAGAATGGGTTGGTACATGAAATACCAGCATGTAACGGGTGTTATTTACGGGACAGCGAAATCAGCAAAATTGTGGAAAAGAAGGGATAAAACTATGGTTGTTGCCATTATTATGGGAAGGAAAGGGAGTAAAGGATTTCCGGATAAAAATTTGTATAATGTCTTAGGAAAACCCCTGGCATTCTATCCTATGAAAGCTGCAAAAGAATGTCCTGATATCAATAAAATATATCTTTCCACAGACGATGAGCGCTTGATGAAACTCGCACAGGATAATGGAATAGAGATAATTAAAAGGCCACCCGAATTATGCACTGATGAAGCACTTGGCGAGCATGTATATAAACATGCCTATAATTATGTAAAACAGAAGGTTAATAATAGAGAAATAGAGATTATTGTTTTATTGATGTGTAATGCGGCAACTATTACCTCAAAGATGATTTCAGAAGGTATTAAAGTTTTAAGAAACAATCCTGAATATGACTCTGCTATTACCGTATCCATGTATAATATGTGGAGTCCTCTGAGAGCAAGGAGAATTGGAGATGACGGACTTCTCCATCCGTTTATCCAGTTTGAAGCATTCGGGGACCCAAAAACGCTTAACTGCGACAGAGACTCGCAGGGCGATGTATGGTTTGCCGATATGGGTGTATCTATTGTCAGGCCAGGATGCATAGAGAATATAGAGAAGGGGTTATTACCACAGAAATGGATGGGACAGAAGATTTACCCCCTTAAACAATGGGGGGGGCTGGATGTTGATTATAAATGGCAGATACCCCAAGTTGAGTACTGGTTAAAATTTCACAATGAAGATGAAGACAGATAAGAATTCACAGAAGACTGTTCTGATAACAGGGATAACAAGTGGTATAGGTAGGGAAATAGCCTTGAAGTATGCAGAAAAGGGCTGGAATATCCTGGGACATTATTGTTCTTCGGAAGAAAAGGTAAAGGAATTGAAGAAAATCATAGATGCATATGGCGTCAAGTGCTATTTATTTAAAGCAGATTTTTTGTCAGAACATGAAGTCATTCGTCTTATTAATAACGTAAAGAAATTTCGTATAGACAGCCTCATCAATAATGCTGGGACGTATGTCGCAAAAAAACACTTTAGCAAATTGACAACTAAGGATGTTACAAGTACATTTATGGTTAATATATTTGCTCCCATGATACTGACATCACGGATATTTATGAATATGAAAAAAAGGCGTTTTGGAAGAATAGTTAATATAAGCTCTATTGCTGCTAAGTATGGAGGCTCGGGTTATTCTTTGCATTACGGGTGTTCTAAACGTGCACTGGAAGGCATTACAAAGACACTGGCAAGGGAAGGTGCAGAGTGCAATGTGCTGGTAAATACAGTGAGGCCTGGCGTAATTGATACCGATTTTCACAGAAAGTTTCCCAAAGATATGAGAAAACGGATTGCGATGATACCTTTAAAAAAGATGGGAACGCCTGAGGATGTTGCGGATATTGTTTACTATCTGGGAAGCGAAAAGAATAGCTTTATAACAAATGAAATTATAACTGTTGCAGGTGGAGAATAAGTTATTATGATGAAGCGATATGTAAGGCTTTCATATGACATCGGGGAGAATACGCCTTTGTATCCTGGTATCAATCCTGTAGCGATAAGAAAGGTAAAAGAAATTAGTAAAGGGGATTCATGTAATACATTTTTAATAACTTTTTCAAATCATACAGGAACTCATATAGATGCTCCAGGACACTTCTGGAATTCTGGACGAACTATAAGCGAATACTCTTTAGAGGAATTAGTTTTTAAAAACCCTTTTCTGGTTGATTGTCCAAAAGGGATAGATGAGGTCATAGAAATTAACGATTTTGATAGTTTGCGAGGTTGTAGAGATACAGATTTGATTTTAATAAGAACTGGCTTTCATAAATACAGATCTGAAGACGTTTATACATATTGTTATAAAAACCCCTGTTTTTTACCAGAGACCGCTGTATGGATCCGAAATAATTTTCCAAATATGAGAGCTATTGGTATTGATTGTATTTCTATAGCTTCTCATTCGCATCGTGAACTTGGTAGAGAGACACATAAAATCTTGTTGAAAGAAGATGGTTTTAGAAGCTCTTCATTTCTTATCTTGGAAGACCTTCGTCTTTCTTACGAAATAAAAAAGATCGATGAACTAATCGTTTCACCTGTTTTTATAGAAGGCATTGATAGTACACCATGTACAGTAATAGGAGTAATAAATGATTAAAGTAATTTTCTTTGATTTTGATGGCGTAATTGTTGAATCAGTAGATATTAAGACTGCTGCTTTTGCCGAATTATTTAAAGAAGAAAGCAAAAAGCACTTGGCCGGCATACTGGATTATCATAAAAAACACGGCGGGGTATCCAGAAGGAACAAGATTATTTATTTTTATAAAAATATTTTAAGAAGAGAACTCTCTGACGAAACACTGCAGAAAATAGAGAACAGGTTTTCCCAGTATGTAAAAGACAAAGTAATCCAGGCTGCTTTTGTTAAGGGGGCTCAGGAATTTATCAAGGCCAATTTTAATAAATATGATTTTTATATTATCTCTGGCACCCCGCAGCAGGAACTGGAGGAGATAATATTCAGAAAAAATCTGAGCCGTTATTTTTTAGGCGTGTTCGGTTCACCCTCTGCCAAATCTGAAACTATAAACTCTTTAATATCAGAAAAAAAATATCTAAGGGATGACATAGTATTTATAGGAGATTCAACAGACGATTTAGAAGGTGCTGAAAAATGTGGTATCAGATTTATTGCCCGTGTTAGTCCCACAGGCAGCAATAATTTTCCCAGCAAAAAAAAATTCCCAGTAATTAATGATTTCCATGACCTGGAATCTATCCTTTCCAGACCGAACACTGCATAAAAGTCAACCAGAAATTTTTAATTTGAAATTTTTTTGCCATCTTCACCACTGTAAATGAAGAGTTAAATATGAAAATACTTATTACAACGAGCTTAAATAAAAAAGTTTGTAAGGGGTTGAATTCTTTCAGGATGTTTTCCTTTAAGAGACTTTCCAAAAGAGAAGTCTCTTTAGCTAAGAAACTCCGCATTCAGAGGTTTTACCTCCCTGCTCTTTACACTGAAGATTCGGATAAATTTTTACGTGAATTCGATATGTTTTGGGATAAAGTTGTTTACAGGTACGGACCCGAGCACCCTTTTTGGAGGAATGTCGTTTCCTCAAAGATGCAGCCCTGGGAGAATTCTATAGGATATGCTTGCCTCGTTTTATTTGCCCTCACCCGTATTTCTGACAAAGAAGACGCCAAGCTCATTGTAGTCTGTGATAGTGTTGAGATGAAAAGGGTTTTTGTTGAATGGGCAAGGATAAATGGATGGGAGTTGATAGGACAGGATGTTTACAATGGTGATCGGGGTAGAACTATTTATCAAAGGATAATCAATTTTGGCTGGTTTATTACCAGAGCTTTATCCTGTTTATATAAAAAATGGTTTTCACCAAATTTTATACCTGAAAACAATTCAAACGATATGCCGATTTTAATCTCGTCTTTTTTCTATCCTCATTCTTTTAAAAATGGTTCCTATAATGACCCTTTTTTCGGCACATTGCATTATTTTATAAGAGATAACGGTTTAAAAAGCGTTTATCTGTGTGAGCCGCTGAATGAATTTAATAAAACCATAGCAAGAAATATACTGCAGTCTAAGGATGTAGCCGTATACATCACATATTCGATTATAGGCTGGCTGGAAATGATTTCTCTATTGATAAAGCTTTATCTCAGGAAGATTAAGATCCAACAGATTAAATTCATGGGTTGTGAGATGTCTGGATTGATTCAATGGCAATCACGCAATTTTAGCAATTCTTTTAATTTAACCGCTGAATTGCGCTTTGCAGCTACGAGGAAGCTTT
>Ga0214473_10006233_pt1 | contig 14272 bp, 11 predicted proteins | sample RVTome_7_FD_203509 | JGI IMG/M metagenome (GOLD analysis project Ga0214473, IMG submission 203509) | Soil microbial communities from uranium-contaminated site in the Upper Colorado River Basin, Wyoming, United States - RVT98D197 | ecosystem: Environmental > Terrestrial > Soil > Contaminated >... | reverse complement strand
ATCGTGGCCAGTTGCGCGTCCTGGCACTTTTCGATAAGCCCGATCCGCTCGAAGGCCCGTACTTCGAGGAGACGATTTACACCACGCCGTCCCGGCTGCCCTCCGAAACCCAGGCGCAAATCTTCGATTGCGCCGCGCGAACGGTCCGCGCCCTGGGCTTTACCGAAGGCCCTGTCCACGCCGAATTTCGCGTGAACCAGGCGGGCCCCTGGGTGCTGGAAATGGCGCCCAGACCGATCGGGGGACTCTGCTCGCGCGTGCTGCGTTTCGGTCCCGAGCGCATCTTTCTCGACGAATTGTTGGTGCGGCAGGCCATCGGGCTTCCGAGCGCCGGCCTCGAACGGGAATCGCCGGCCGCGGGCGTCATGATGATCCCCGTGCCGTCGAGCGGAGTGCTGGAAGAAGTTGCAGGTGAGGACCAGGCCGCGGCGATTCCCGGCGTGGATGAGCTGCACATCACCGCGCGCCTGCACGATTTCATCGCCGCCTGGCCCGAAGGATCGAGCTACTTGGGCTTCATCTTTGCCCGAGCAGAAACGCCCCTGCAAGTCGAAGCTGCGCTGCGCTGCGCCCACCAATCGCTGCGATTTCGCATCGCCCCGCGCCTCCCGGTCGCCCACCCGGCCTCGCGGCCGGCCTGACGCCGAGTGGATCCGCTTCACGTCGGCGTCTTGCGCGAAGACCGATTGCGTTCCAGGTGCTCCTTCAGCCGCTGCGCCACTTCCCGCTCTCGCCCTTCAGCGAGCTCCTGCTGAACTCTGTTCAGTGCGAAGTGAACGATGTCGTGGTGGTGCATTTCCTCCGGCGATACCGAGTCGCTGAGCCGCAGCCAGAGCCGGTGTACGAGGTTGACCTCGTTAGCGGTCAGGTTAGGAGCATGAGGGCCCAGCAGGAACAGTTCGTGTTGCCCGCCCGGCGTGTAGATCTCCAGGTTGAAGCGGGGCCGCGGGTTTGGAAGACGTTCCCAGGCCAGACCGATCTGGCGTGCTTGCTCGCCTGTGCTCCATTTGGATGAGCGCCCCAGAACAATCGTTGTGGATTGCAGGTTCACGGCGGCGCCGAGAATGCCGTCCCATATATCGTTCGTGGCGATCACAGCCAGCCGGATGGTTTTGCCGTACTTTTCGGCCAGGGCCAGCGCCCGCGTGAATAGATGCTGCTCCACGCTGCCGAACATCTGATCGGCTTCGAACTCTACCTCGCCCGACGGGGCACGATGCAGCAGCCGGATGTGCAACACTACGACATCCCGGCGTTCGGGACGGACGCGATCGAGCACCCCGGAGAGATGGTACAGAGCGTGGGAGTTGCTCACAGGAACCAGGATGTTGCCGGGCCGCGCCTCGACGCTCTCGGGGGTCAGATCACTCCGGGAATGAACGTTGAATTGATCGAGCTCCGCGTGCTCGGAAGCGCGCCTCCTCGTGAACCGTTCGCTGACCGTGAACGCGGCGAAGAAGGCCCCGGTAAAGAAGATCCCGGCGATGGTGGCCACTTCCTTGGTAACTAGATTGATCAGACACAGGGCGACGAGCACGACCGTGATCAGGCCCAGCCCAAGAGGGATTTCCAGGCTTCCGAATTTCAGGTTTAGTGGCACTCGAAATTGGCGTTTTCCGGGTTGCTTATAGCGAAGCACCAGCACTGCTAATCCTTTCATCGCGAAGCTCCACATCACGCCGAAGGCATAGGCCTCGCCGAGCACGAGCATGTTTCCTCGGCTCAGGATAATGGTGCCAATCTGCAGGCCGACTACCAGGTGGAGGGTGCGATGGGAAGTTCCGAAGCGGCGATGAGGCTGGCGGAACCACTGCGGAAGAATTCCGTCCTCCGAAACGCGGTTGAGCACTCCGTTGGAACCGATAATGGCCGTGTTGACGGCTCCGGAGAGCATCAGTACGCCGACCAACACCACGAAGGCCTGAAAAATCAGGCGCAGAGTGTACGGTCCTGCGAAATTCATGGCCATGCCGCTGATCAGGTTGCCGAAATAGTTCGGCCGGACTGGATCGGGGATGATCATGAACGCAAAAAAGGAGACTCCCGCGGTAAAGATCAGGCTGTACAGGAAAATAATGAAGCCAGCTTTTTGAAGATTGGGCAGTTTGGGATGCCGGATTTCGCGATAAACCTGGGCCATGGTTTCCTCGCCGCTCATGGCCAGAACCGAATGCCCGAGTCCGATAAGAATGCCGATCAGCCCGATCGTTTGCGGCCAATCAGTGTGGCGCAGCCAGCCCAGCGCGTCGTCGGAGAAGGTCAGGTTTGCAGGGACCGGCCACGGCGGGAGGTGAGCACCCCGCGCCCACACCGTGTAGACGCACCAGCCGATCATGAGGACCACCATCACCGTCGTGACGTACATGATTCGCAGCGCCTTACCGCTGGACTCGGGAATGCCCTTGATGTTTTCCCGCCAGAAGTACAGCGTGACCAGAATGGCAAACAGGGCCGCGGTGAGATTCTCGGGAAGGCTCAAGTTCAGGTGGAAGTATCGAAACAGGTCGTTGGCAAAGCCGGTCAGGTACAGGCCCGCTGAGACGCCGCTGATCGGACCGGTCAGCACATAGTCGAACATCAGGGCCGAAACTGAAAACTTGGCCAGTTTGCTGCCCATGGCTTCCTTGACCACGCGGTACACGCCGCCGCGCACAAACATGCTGCAGCTTTCGATATACATGGACCGCACGGCGTAGGCGAAAAGCATGATGGCTAGGATGAACCAAGGAGCTGAGAGGCCTACCGCCGCTTCAGCGATGGCCCCCGCGTAGAAGGCCGAGGAACCCATATCGTTGAGCACGACGGCGGCCGCGCGCCAAAACGAAATGAAGCTGAGCATCGCGGTGGTGGCCACGAATACTCTGGGCAACGCCGGTTGCAGCGGTGTGGGCGAGGGTGGCGAGATTTTGGAAACAGGAATCCGGTCCATCTATGTGACCTGAACAAGCGTAGCGGGTCACATATAAAGAAGGCATAAAGACCGGAAGAGTCAGGTTTGGGGTTCGGGGACGTGGAAGGAGTACCCGGCCCACGGCTCGGTCAGCAGAAACTTCGGCTCAGCGGGATCCGGTTCAATTTTCTTGCGCAGTTGATTGACAAACACGCGCAGGTATTCAGTCTCGTCCCCGTACTCAGGCCCCCAAACGGCTTGCAGCAGTTTGCGATGAGAAATCACCTGGTTCGCATTCGAGATTAGGTAATGAAGCAGGTCGTATTCCTTGGGTGTGAGGCGGGATTCTTTGGAGCCAACCTGGATCCTGCGTGCGGCAAGATCTATGACGACGTCTCCCAGCTCCAGCCGGGGTGGAGTCTTGTCAGGCGCTCGCCGCAGAGCGGCACGGATGCGCGCGAGCAACTCCGGTGTACTGAACGGCTTGGTCACGTAATCATCCGCCCCGGCGTCCAGCACCGCGACTTTATCCTGTTCGCCGCTGCGGACGGTCAGAACGATAATGGCGGCGTCGCTGCGGTCGCGGATGCGCCGGCACGCGGCCAAGCCGCCCAGCCCGGGCATGTTCAGATCCAACAACACAAGATCGGGCGCCAAGTCGCGCAAGGTCTCCAGCGCCGCCTCGCCGCTGGCGGCGTCGGTGATCGCATAGCCTTGGGGCGCGAGAGTGGCGCGAAGAGTACGCCGAATCTGCGGCTCGTCATCCACGACGAGAATTTTGGGCTGGCTCATGGATGCTCGCCGGCGCCCGCCGGCAACGTAAAAGTGAACGTCGTGCCCCGGTCGGGCCAAGATTCCACGGAAATGCGGCCCCCGTGCCTCTCCACGATATCGTGCGCAATCGCCAGCCCCATACCCATTCCAGCAACCAGGTGCGCCGTGGCAGGGCCGCGGTAATAAGGCTCAAACACTCGCGCCATTTCCGCTTCGCTGAGACCGGGGCCGTGATCCCCCACGGAGATGCTTATAAGACCTTCCTTTTCGGAACCGCGGACCTCGATCGGCGTACCGGGCGTGGAATACTTGGCCGCATTGCCCAGCAAGTGTCGAAGCACGGTTCCAATCAGCTCGGCATCGGCCCACGCCGCGGGCAACCCCGGCTCGATCGCCACGACCACGCTGCGGCCGTCGAGGAAGCGCTGAGAATCCTCGCGGGCTCCGGCGATGAGTGCTTCGACCCGACATGATTGCGCGTTCAGGCGAAGTTTGCCCGCCTCGATCCGCGCCATTTGCAAGACTTCGGATACAAGTCGATTCAGCCGGTCGGTCTCTTCCTCGATGATCGAGAGCAATTCGACTTCCGCACCGGAGCGAACCGCTTCGCTTGCGCGCAAAGCGCTGACCGAAGCTTTGAGCGATGTCAGAGGAGTTTTCAGTTCGTGCGCCAGGCCATCGAGCAACGTGGATTTGAACGTTTCGCTCCGCCGGATCATTTCCGCGTCACGGGCCAGTTCCGCAATCCGCGCCTTTTCTTCCTCGTGCCGGAGCAATTGCCGGGTCTTGTGACGGGCTCGCTCGGAAAGGTGGCTGGCAACGGCTGCGACCACCAGGAATGAGAAAAACGCCACCCAATCTTCGACGCCGGCGATTGCCCATGTTCCCACAGGGGCGAGAAAAAAATAGTTGAAACACAGAGTGGCCACAAGTGAACAGACCAGTGATTCCGCCAGCCCCCAGCCCGTGGCCACCGCCAGGACAATGAGCAGGTAGCTGAGCGCCACCGTCGTAGTATTTGTCAGGCCGACAAAGCGATGAAATGCGGTGGCCAGGCCGACCAGGCCGCAGACAACCGCGAGACGAACCACCAGATTCAGTCGAGGTGCCGGCACGAATTTATCATACGCGCGGCGTGTCATACAGGCGAACCTTGGAACGGAAACCGAGCGGGACTGGCTCAGTCCGCTGTGCGCTCCAGCTCTTCTTCCACGGCGTCCATCAGCGGCTTCAGGATTTCGTGGTCGAATTGGAAACGCGCGCCCGCGGCGGCAAAAAGTTCCGGAAGCGGGCGCGATCCGCCGAGCGTCAGCGCATTCCAGTACTGCTCGACAGCCTCGCGGTAGTTCCTGCGGCTGCGCAGCCACACCTGCAATGCTCCCAACTGGGCGATTCCGTAGTCGATGTAATAGAAGGGTACCTCGAAGAAATGCAGAATGGCGTGCCATTGGAAGGCGCGCTGCTCTTCATAGCCGCTCCAATCCACCCCGGCGTTGAAGCGATTAACGAGATCCACCCAGGCCGTGGCGCGCACCTCATGGGTATGGACGGGATGCGTATAAACCCAGTGTTGAAACGCGTCGCCTAAGGCGATGGCCGGAAGCAAGAGGACCAGGTCCTCGAACCGCGTATGAGAGGCGCGCCGGTAATCCTCGGGATTCTTGTAGAACTCCCCGAGATGGGGCAAGGCCAGTAGCTCCATGCCCATCGAGGCCACTTCGCAAAATTCAATGGGCGCGTGGCGATAGTCCACGAGCGGCTCGTCGCGGGCCGCCAGCGCGTGAAAGGCGTGGCCGCCCTCGTGGATCAGCGTGCGGAGATCGTGGTCGCGTCCCACGGCATTCATAAAGATGAACGGCAGGCGGCGCTCCTCCAGCGACGTCTGGTAGCCTCCGGGCGCTTTCCCTTTGCGATTCTCCAAATCCAGCAATTCCTGATCCGCCATGAACTGGAACTGCTCCCCGAATGAGGGGTGCACCCGCGCGAAAATTTTCCGGATGCCCTGCACGAACTCGGCCGTGGTAGAAAATGGAGCGAGCGGAGCGCGATTCAGTGGATCCACGTTCAGGTCCCAAGGGCGCAGCCGATCCAACTTCAACAAATGCTGCCGCCGCGCGCGAATCTTCCGAGCCAGCGGCATTACCGCGCGCTCGATGCCGTCGTGAAAACGGAAGCAGTCTTCGGCCGTGTAGTCGAAGCGTTCGCGCTGCCGGAAGGCGTAGTCGCGATAGTTCGCAAACCCGGCATGCGCCGCCATCTCCGTACGCAGCGCCACCAGGCGGTCATAGATCTGTTCGAGTGCTTCTTTGTCTTGGAGCCGGCGCGCCGCCATTCGTTCCCACACCTGCTGGCGGAGGCTGCGGTCGGGCTGTTCCAGGAACTTGGCGGCCTGCTGCAGAGTCACTTCCGCGCCGTTCACCGTCACGGTCATCGCGCCCATCAGCTTGTGGTAGTCCTTTCCCAGAAGCTCGTCTTGCGTCTCGAGGGGCACGTTCTCGTTTCGGAACAAGGCCACCGAATTGGCTAATTTCCGGTCCAGCACGGCGTAGCGTTGCGTGGGCAAGCGCTTGCGGTTGGCGTTTTCCAGGTACGCCTTTTCCGCGGCTTGCATCCGCGGCTTGTAGCGGGGAATGATTTCCTCGACAAACTGCTGGAAGGAGGCTTCGCGGACCGGATCGTCGGTTTGCGTAGTCATCGCGATATGCCGCTTATTTCCCTCCTCCCTAAGTGCCGCGCAGAGTTCTGAGTAATCCGCAAGCCACTGTTCGAGTTCCTCGGGGCATGATGGATGGCGCCCGAGCAGCCTGCTGAACAAGGGTTCCACCTGCGCCCAGTCGCCCATGTCGGCGTCTTGCGGCACGAATTTTCGCGGGAACGAACGCTTCAGATCAACTTCAATCGTAGTTGGCATAAGGCTCTCGAAGGAATCGGGATGCGGAACTGTCTCGCCTGCGGCTGAAAGAGCGGGGGAATGGCTACCCTTTGGCCTTTTGCGGGATGTAGCCTTCGGGCAGCTTGGCGCCTTCGCCGAAGAAGAACTGCTCCATCTGCTCTTCCATGATCTTCAGCGACTGCGGGTCCAGAGGATTCAGGCGGTATTCGTTCATGATCATTTTGGAGTGCTCGATCCACATCTTCCAGGCTTCCTTGGAGACGCTGTCGAAGACGCGCTGTCCGATTTCGCCCTTCCAGGGGATGCGGTCCAGGCCCTCCATGGTTCGCCCGAACTTGACGCACTTCACGGTACGCGCGCCGGGTTGCGACGGAGCATGCACCGCGGGTTTCGAGGGACCGCAGCTATCGTCAGCCATGCCAACCTCCCAAAGAGATTACGTCTCCGTGCTCGCGCCCGTTTCTACCATACTGCATCCCCGCGGAATTTCCTAGGGACGCGGTGCGGGTTCGGCGGCCGCGCGCGTTTGTGCTACCCTCCGGGGTTCGACTTCTCCGGACACAAGGAATTTCATGAGCCGGCCAAGCATCCTTTCGACCCATGCACTGTTCGACGCCCCGCGCCGGCGCCTCTCCGAGCATTGCGAGGCCGAATTCTGGACCGAGCCGGACCGGCCGCCGCGCGCCGAGGTCCTGCGCCGCCTGGCCGGCAAGGACGGATTGATCTGCCTGCTCACGGAAAAAATAGACGACGAGCTGCTGGCCGCTGCGACCGGGCTGCGCATCGTGGCCAACGTCGCTGTCGGCTATGACAACGTGGACCTCGCCGCCTGCACGCGCCGCAAGATCGCCGTCAGCAATACGCCGGGCGTATTGGATGAAACCACGGCCGATTTTGCCTGGGCTCTGATGATGGCGGCGGGCCGACGATTGATCGAAGGCGACACCCTGGTGCGGTCCGGCCAGTGGCGCGGCTGGAATCTCGACCAGCTTTGCGGCACCGACGTTTGGGGCAAGACGCTGGGTATTCTCGGCCTTGGCCGCATCGGCCGCGCGGTGGCGCGCCGCGCCAGAGGTTTCAACATGCGCGTCATTTATCACAGCAGAACGCGCGCACCGGTCGAAGTGGAAAGGGAACTGGGCGCGGAATTTCTGGATCGCGACCAAGTGCTGGCGCAGGCTGATTTCCTCAGCCTGCATGTGCCGTTGACGCCTGAAACGCGCGGACTAATCGGCGCGCGCGAGCTGGCCAGGATGAAGCCCACCGCGTTCCTGGTGAACACGTCGCGCGGCCCGGTGGTGCAGGAGGCGGCGCTGGTGGAGGCGCTGGCCCGTGGGACAATCGCCGGCGCCGCGCTGGACGTTTACGAGCGCGAGCCGCAAATCTCCGACGGATTGCGCCGGCCCAACGTCGTGCTCGCGCCGCACATGGGCTCGGGTTCGGTCGAGACGCGCACCAAGATGGCCATGATGGCCGTCGAAAACGTAATCGCCATGTTTGACGGCCGCCGCCCGCCCAACATACTCAATCCGGAAGTCCTGGAAGCCGGCGCGTTCTCGTGACGCCATGACCGATCTCAAGCAGCTCGCGCGGCAAATGTTTCAGGAGACGCTGGCCGGAGTTGATATTCCACGGACGTTCCAGCGGAAACTCGCGCGCCAGGGCTCGCGCCTCTCCGTCGAGGGCCTGACGCTGGACCTGGCCGCCTACCGCTCGATTCGCGCGGTAGCCATGGGCAAAGCCTCGGCGGCCATGGCCCGCGGTTTGGTCGAACGGCTGGCGCCGGACGTGTCAGTAGAGGGCGTGCTCGCCGCGCCTCACAATGCACTGGCCGACGTCGCGGGATTTCGCGCCATCGGCGCCGGCCACCCCGTCCCCGACGAGGGCAGCGCCACCGCGGCGCGCGCCATTCTCGATTTGCTGGCCACGGCGGATGCGCAGACTCTGGTATTTTTTCTGCTTTCGGGCGGCGCTTCGGCGCTGGTCGAATTGCCTCTCGAGTCAGGCGTCGCGCTTCGAGATTTGCAGGAATTGCACCGGCTGCTGGTGAATTGCGGCGCGCCCATTGATGAGATGAACGCGGTGCGCAAGCACCTCTCCGCGGTCAAGGGCGGGCGGCTGGCCGCGGCCGCACCGGCAGCCATGAAGCTCAGCCTGGGAGTGACCGATGTGCCGCAGGGCCGCGAATCCGCGTTGGCCTCCGGGCCGACCCTGCCCGATCCCACCACGGTGGCGGACGCCTGCCGCGTGATCGAGCGCTACGGGCTCTTGCCCAAGCTGCCCGCGGCCATCCGCGCGAAATTCGAGCGCCCCGGCGAAATTCCCGAAACGCCCAAGGCGGGCGACCCGGCATTTGCCCGCGCGCACTTTGTGATGCTGCTGGGGATGGGCGACCTGTTTCATCACGCGCACCGGGCGGCGGAGGCGCGGGACTGCGTCACGGTTTGCGATAACACCACCGACGACTGGCCCATCGACAAGGCTTCCGGCTACCTGCTCGAAGAGCTGGCGCGGCTGCGCTCGGCGCGGCCCGGCCGCCGCGTGGCCGTCATTGCCGACGGCGAAGTCAGCTCGCCGGTCACCGGCGATGGAGTAGGCGGGCGCAACTCGGCATTCGTATTGAACTGCGTCGAGAAAATCGCCGGTAAAAACATCGCCGTGCTGAGCGCGGGCACGGACGGCAAGGACGGCTCCAGTCCTGCCGCCGGCGCCGTGGCCGATGGCCAAACGCTCGAACGGGCGCGAGCCGCGGGGCTTGACCCGCGTGAGTATTTCCGGCGTGGCGACTCCTACAACTTCTTTCACCCGCTTGGAGACGCGATCGAGACCGGGCCCACGCACAATAATTTGCGCGACCTGCGAATATTGCTGGCGGAATAGCGGAACCTGGAATCGCGAGCCCGTGTCATTCTGAGGGCGGATTCTTGGCCCGAAGAATCTCTCCGCAATTTTCCGGTGGCAGAGAGATTCTTCGTCCGCCAGAATGATGGCGGACTCAAAATGACAGGGAATTACTTCAGGGAGCGGACCGGCCCGGCAGAGCCTGCTCAATTCTTTTCAGCCGGTCATTCACTTCGGTCAAGCTCTGTTCCAGCCGTCCCATCCTCTCGATCATTTCCGGGCTGGCGGCGCTCTCGGCGGGCGCAGCCCGAGTCTCGGTCGCCCCGGCATCCGCGTCGCTGTCGGTGCGCCTCAGCCGCGCAATTTGCCGCTCGATTATGTTCGAGAAGTTCACCGGCAGGTCGGTCCTTCGCAGCATGGCCTCGAGCGCGGGAATGGCCGACTGATCGCCGCGATCTCCCAGCGCGTTGATGGCCGCGGTACGGATGTCGAAAGCCTGATCATCGAGAAAGGCGATGAGCTGCGTGCCGATGGTTTCGTTTTTCTTGTCCAGTTGCGCCAGGCTGGCGATGGCCGCCGTGCGCAGCCCAATGGGCCTGCCCTCCGCGGACCATTCCGACAGCGTGGCCACGGCCTGGTCGTCGCCAAGCGGACCCATGGCACGCAGCGCCGCGCGGCGAATGACGTCGTCGGGCGAATCTGCCTGCGCCGCCTCCCGCAGCACGGCCAGCCCGCCCGCTGGTTTCAACTGCGCATAGGCGTTCAGCGCGGCGGCGCGCACGCGATAGGCGGCATCGCCTCGGAATATTTCCACCAGACGGTCCGGCAAGCCGGCCTCGTCCTTGAAGCGGCCGAGCTGCTCGACGGCCACTTCGCGCACCCAGGGCTCGGTGTTGGACGTCGCCGCCAGAACGAGCTTGCCGGCCTCGGCGCCGCCGATGCGCCCCAGCGCCGTGAGCGCCTGCGCGCGCACGCCCCAGAAGCGATCGCGCTGCGCGGCTTGGCCCAGCGCGGCCAGCACGGCTGGATTGTCCTTCACGTCGCCGAGGGCCTCAGCGGCGGCGGCCCGATCCACGACCTCTTCGGCCTGCTGCAACTGGTAAATCCACTCCGCCGGCGCCTTGCGGAACTCGACCGATTTGAGGATGCGGCTGCCCTTGTCAAAGAGCACCATCAGGGGCGCGCCGTTCACCGGGAAGCTGAAAGTTTCCTCGGCCTTGGAAACGCGAACGGGAAAGCTTTGCGTTCCGCCGGCCGTGGTGATGGCGATTTCGACGGGCACGTTGAACAAACCGACCGCGCCGCCGACTCTCTGCGTCTGCCTCACCGTGAGGCTCAACTGGTGCGTCGAATCGTCGTAGGCCGAACTCACGGCAAAGCGGGGCGCGCCCGCGCCGTAAATCCACTGGGCAAAGAACCGATCCATGTTCGTGCCGGTGGATTCCTCGAGCGCCTTCACCAGGTCTTCGGTGACCACGTTGCCCAGCCGGTTCCGGTCGAGGTAGTGCTTCAGCCCGGCGAAAAAAGCCTGATCGCCCAACTGCTCGCGCAACATCTGCAGGATCAGGCCGGCCTTGTCGTAGATGTTCCCCGCGTAGCGCAGCGAATCAGTGAAATCGCGCGTGACCACCGGCACGGCAAACAGCCGCCCCTGGCGCATCCAGTTCGCTTGCGTGCGCCAGCGCGCATAGGACGCATGGTCGGCGCCGAGCCGGCGCTCCTGCCAGAGCGTGGCCATGAACGTGGCGAAGCCTTCGTTCAGCCACAGGTGCGCCCAGTCCTTGCACGTAACCAGGTCGCCAAACCACTGATGCGCGAGTTCGTGGGAGATCAGCCCGTCGGACTGTTGCAAGCTCTCGCGGGCCAGAACCGGATGCAGCAGGCTGCGCGTGGTCAGCGTCGTGGCGCTGACGTTCTCCATCCCGCCGATGACAAACTGGTCCACCATGCTCTGGTCGTACTTGTCCCAGGGGTAGGGCACGTCCAGCCGGTCGGAGAAATAAGTGAGCATGTCGCGCGTGCGGGAAAACGTCGGCGCGATACGCTCGCGCTGGCCCCGCGGCACGATGTAGTCCACGGGAAGGTTGCGCCAGGTTTCGGCCTGCTTCTCAAGCTCACCGGCCACCAGCGTGATCAGGTAGGTCGAAATCGGCTGGCTCTGGCTCCAGCTCCAGGTTTTCATGTCCTGGCCGGCGCCGCCTACATTCACCAGCTTGCCGTTGGATACCGTCTCCCAGTCGCCGGGGACGGTGACGATCATCTCCGTCGTGGTGCGGTCGTTGGGGTAGTCGTAGATGGGAATGTAGTAGCGCGTGTCTTCGGCTTGGCCCTGCGTCCAAATCTGCCTGGTCTGGTTGGGGCGGCTTTTGTCGGGGAAGATAAAATACAGGCCCTTCTTGGGCTTGCCTTCATAGCGGATGGCAATTTCGTACTTCTGGCCGGCCTTGCTGGCGGTATCGAGCGTGACGCGCAACTTCTCAGCGCCGGTGGAAAAGCGTCCTTCTTTGCCGTCCACTCGGACGCCCGATATAGTCAGGTCCACCGAGTCGAAATCGAGTTGGCGCAGGCCGTCGCGCAGCGCGGACAGCGTGTGCGTCACCTGGCCGATGACCTTGCGCTGTTCCAGGTCAAAACGCAGTTCGATGCGCGCATGCGTCAGATCGTAATCGCGGTCGGGAGCAAACGGCTGGTCGGCCAGCGAGCAGGGAACTAGTGCGGCGAACGCCGCCAGCAGCCACACCGCCCGGAGCGCCGGCGCTACCGCTCGCCGCACCCGGCCGGCTGGAACAACTCTGCGGATTACGCCGCAAGCATCCATTGGATTTCCCTCCGGCCGGGGCATCACCCGGCGTTGCGGCTCAAGCTTTTCACTGGCGCAAGTAGGCATCTTCCTTGCGAATCCAATCTTCACGCCGTGGCGCAAAGATATCGAAATCGACGGTATCTTCCATGGCCACGGCGGAGTGGGGAACATTCGCGGGAATATACAGAACTTCGCCCGCGTTCACCACGACCTCGCGATCGTCAAAGATAAACTTCAGGGCGCCGGCAAATATCATCGTGTACTGCTCGCTCACATGCGAGTGGCGCGGCACCACGGCGCCGCTGCTCAGCAGCAGCCGGGACACCGTGGCGTTTTCGCCGTTCACCATCTGGCGCGTGATCAAGTCGTTCATGCGTTCCGTTTCAATTTGCGCCCACGACGTTTTCAGCATGTTTTCCCCCGCATCGAGTTTCCTGTGATAACCTCCGCATCGTCTCCCGAAATGGCGGACTCGTCAATGGCGCGGGTGGCACAGCCACTCCTGGCTGTGCTTGTTTGCCCCAGCGACCCAGAGGGCCCGGAAGCAAGGTGCCATGAGGTTCCTTCACTGGTTTGCCGGGCTGGTGCTGGTGGTCGAACTGCCCGTGCCCATCTACTGGCTGGTTCTGCACGGCGGCCTCGGATTCTGGCGAAAACGCGACCGCGGACGCCTCCCCTACTGGCTGGCTGCGGGCGCCGCCTGGGGAGTGGGCGGCTGGATGCTTTATCATTTTCGCGCGAATCTGTTTGCCGCCGGCGACCGGCCGCTTTGGGCCATCCTCGCGAGCGTGCTGCTGATGGGCGCCGACGTGGCCATCCTGTTCATCGTGGAGACTCAGCTTGGCGGACGCCGGCTGGTGGGCCAAGCCGAACTTACCGGGAGCGGCGAGCTCGCCGAGACCGGCCTGTACGCGTGGGTGCGCCATCCACGCTATCTGGGGATGATGATGGGAGTGCTGGGCGTATGCCTGCTCGCGGGCTCCCGGCAACTGTGGCTGGTGGCCGCAGTGTGGTGGATTGCTGCGCTGGCGATTATCGGGCTCGAGGAGCGCGAGCTGCGCGGTCGCTTCGGCGCGGCGTATGCCGCCTACGCCAAGCGAGTGCCGGCGCTTCTGCCCGTCCGCTTCGGCGCCCGAAAGAAATAGGTGGTGACGGTGGCACAGCCACTGCCGGCTGTGCGATGTTTCCGCCTGCATCTGTCCCTGCTGCCTATGTCCGGTCGCCGGATCAAACTGGCCCGCTGCCGTGCAATAGGAATCCTTGACCATGCCAGAGGGCTTGCTATTCTTTCGCGGTACCTGATCCGTAAGGAGCCAGTGATGCCCAAGTACCTCATCGAACGCGATGTCCCCGGCGCCGGAAACATGACCCCTCAGCAGTTGCGCGCCCTCTCGGAAAAATCTTGCAGCGCGCTGAATCGACTGGGACCGCAGATTCAGTGGAAGGAAAGCTACGTCACCAGCGACAAGATCTACTGCGTGTACATCGCTCCCAACGAGGAGTTGGTGCGCGAGCATGCCCGGCTGGGCGGCTTTCCGGCAAACCGAATTTCTGAAATAAAGGCCATCATTGATCCCACGACCGCCGAACCGGTGTAGTCCGGCGCGGCCCGCGAAACGAGAGTGAGAATGAACGATTTCCCGGCCAAACCTCGCGTGGCGTTTCAGGGCGAGCGCGGCGCGTTCAGCGAAGAAGCGGCCGTCAAGCTCCTGGGCCCGCAGATCGAGCTGGTGCCGCGCCCCACGTTTGAAGCCATGTTCGCGGCCATCGGCGAAGGCGCCGCGGACCTCATCCTGGCGCCCGTCGAGAACAGCCTGGCGGGCTCGGTTTATCGCTGCTACGACCTTTTGCTCGAAAGCCAGCTCCACATTACCGCGGAGGTGATCCTTCCCATTTCTCACCACCTGATTGGGCCGCCCGGAGCGACGCTGGAGCAGGTACGCAGCGTTCAGTCGCACCCCGTGGCCCTGGCGCAATGCACCAAGTTCTTCGAGCAGCACCCGCGGATCAAGCGCGTGGCGGCCGAAGATACCGGAGGAAGCGTGCGGGAGATCGTGAGCGCGGCCGATCC
>Ga0214473_10006232_pt1 | contig 14272 bp, 17 predicted proteins | sample RVTome_7_FD_203509 | JGI IMG/M metagenome (GOLD analysis project Ga0214473, IMG submission 203509) | Soil microbial communities from uranium-contaminated site in the Upper Colorado River Basin, Wyoming, United States - RVT98D197 | ecosystem: Environmental > Terrestrial > Soil > Contaminated >... | reverse complement strand
TGATCGACAGCGGCTGATCCTCGACCTGCTCGAAATCCCCCCGAGCGCCTTCCGCCACCTCTAGCGACGGTTGCCAGCCGACCGTCGGGGGGAGAAATCGCGCCGGACAAGTGCGGAAAGTGGGTCCTATTCGACCGACTCGCTGTTATACGCCCTCAGGATGATGCGGAGCGTCGGGAGGTAGGCCGCCCGCACGCCGAGTGGAAACTCCACTAGCCGGCGCCACGCCGTCTCGTTCTCGAGGCAAGCCTCGAGCGCCAGCTGGTAGGCCCGAGCCTGGAATGCCATCTCCGCCGGCCGGCGCTGAAACTCGCAGATGAGCTCCACGGTTGCAGATGGTGGGACAGCGATCTGTTTCGCGAACGCCCGCTCCTTGTCTGTCGCGAGCATGGCTACGGTCGCGTTGAACATCAACGGAGGTCCATTCACGTCGCCATCCAGGATGCAGAGCCGCAGATTCCGGATCACGATGGGCTGCGTTGAGCGGTTAATAAAGACCAGCGGCACTTCGATGAGCAACCTTCCCTTATCTGCGAAGGCTGCATAGTTTCGAGGGGCGGCCACAGCGAGCCCGGGGATCGCAGACTGCGTTCTCCACTGTCGCAGCCAAGCTCTAAATGACTCGGGCGTGAAGTACCAAAGCAGCACAGGGACGAAGAGCGCGCCGACCACAGTGATCAGGTCCATCGATCCCTCGCTCTACCAATCCCCACCTTCTCTCCTGTGAGACGTGTGCCTATTCGCCTTCGGCCCCCCTACTCGGCAGCGCCTTCGGATTCAGTGGTGGACGGACGCCGCTGCCGCCTCGTGACCGTTACCTCCCCCGAGGCAACGAATGCACCAAGAATCGGTCGGGCCGGGATCTGAGCACTTACGATCTGTAGTTCATCGGGATCTTCGACTTGATCGTAAACGATTCCGACAAGCTGCTGACCCTTCTGGAGTTCTGCGAGGAGCTGTCGGTCGATCCCAACCTTAGACCGCGCGGGAGCACTCCAGATTCGCGCCGAATCGCCCGAAGGCGTGATGACATCCTCGTACACCTCGGGATAGTAGACAATCTCGTAGTCGTATGGCTCCCTGTGCTGCACCTTGAGCGCCGTGTCACTCGCGAAGTCGAGACAAAAGGTTACGTTCTTCTCTGTCCAGTTCGCCGGGTGGCCAAAGATCTTGTCCCAGTGGTATGTGATTTCCCCGGAGGACCGATTCTGCGCGATCCGTGGAGTCAGATTTCGAAATCGGTGATAGGTGTAGGGGTCGACTCCGTGCTGAAGCAGCGTGACGGTGTAGTCCGTCCCATATGGTTCAGTGAAATCGTACCTCGGCGAATCATCAGGAGATCCGGTGGGAAGTCCAAGCCCTCGAATGGAACTGAACTCGACGAGATGGTAGATGGCATAGGCGAGATGCACGAGGGCTTGCTCGCATTGCGAAGCCGAAAGGTTCGCCTCGGCAAGCCGGATGTAGTTCCGGGCATTCTCATTCTTGATCAGATCGATCAAGCTTAGGCTGCGAAGCTCGACTCCAAGATACGCGGTTGAGAGCTCCTCGAGCAGGGCCTCGACTGTATTGGGGAAGTGCCTGGCTCCCTCACGACCTGGGAAGATCCCCTGGTGTTTGAGATGGTTTCGAATGGAATTTAGGTTTCGCATCTGGACCCGGTATGGGACCGCGCGGCTCATCGGGTCTGCTTCCTCGATGAGTTTATAGTAGTCGAGCAGATAGTGATTTCCGCTCAGCCTGGCGTTCACATGATCGGCGATGGCGCCAAGTGCTGACTCGGAAGAGTCATGGAGCAACAGCAGCCCGCGGGCGAACTCGAACTGATCTGAACGGCGCGCGACTGCGAACTTCCCCTCTCGGTGAAGGGCCTTCGCCAAGACAAACCGTCTTATCACCTCGGGCCGAATCGGATCAGTCATCCAACAGCTCGCGCGGCTCTGCTGCGGCTGAGCGGCGAGTCGTAGCCGCTAGCCTCAGTTTCCGGATCCGCCGCCTCGCGTGAAAAAGCCGCCATCGCCTCTGTTCGAACCGCCAGGGTGACCGCCTCCCTGCGAGGATCCGCCCCCGGCGCGGGTGGCGTGACCGGTGGCGACCCGCGTCTCATAGGTGACGGGGCGCCCTGCAGGTCGGCCACCGTTCGGCGCGGGGTTGCAAGGCGGCGCATCGAGCGCCCGGTACTCGACTGTGTGTGAGTAGATGGGGTCGCTGGATGAATCAGCAAGCTCTTGCAGGACCTGCTGCATCTGGTTCCGGTCCTTCACGGGAAAGCCGGGGACCTGAAAGCGCGGCGTGAGGATATGCAGCGAGATGCCATCGTCCTGGGCAGCGGCCTTGGCTCCCGCCGTGAAGCCATTGCTGGTGATCATCACGGCCTTGTGGGCGCCCACCTTCTGCCTCACCTGCTGGAGAAGGAGAACCTCGGGCTGGTCTACCTTTTCCGACGCGCGCCACTTCGCGTTCGCAATGTTGAGGTAGACACTGAGCTCGTTCTCAATCTCCCAGTAGAGATCGACCTGATGCTGGTACTCCGGCAATCCCGGGCGCTTCGGATTCGGTATTCGGATCGATCGAATACGGTCAATCGGCAGCCCGGCCTTCGCGGACAGGAAGTACCGGCAAAGCTCTTCGTACTGCTCGCTGGTCATCGCACCCCCCAGGATGGACGGCAAGAGTCTACAGCGGCATCGAGACTCTGGCCTCGTGGGCCGGACGTGGACGCGGCAGTCGACCAAGCCGGCGCCTCAGGGCACCCCGGCGCCAGGCCGATCAGCCCGGGGCCATGCGCTGCTCGACCTGCCACCGCGACCAGCTGGAGGCCTGCTTCCGCCGCGGGAAGCGCCTCCTGAAGACCTGCCCGCCCTGCCGGGAGAAGCAGGCGGCGGCGCAGCGCGCCCGCGCAGCCCGCGACCCGGAGGGCTACCGCGCGGCCTCGCGGCGGCGGGCGAAGGCATCCCGGGCGGTGCTTCAGCGGAAGCGCCGGGTGCTTCAGCCCGTGCTCGAAGTCCCCTCGGCCTGCCTCTATTGCGCCGACGCCCTGGACGTCCTTGGCGACATCGAGCGCCCCGACCTGCTCGTGACCGATCCGCCCTACGGGATCAAGCTGAAGCACCCGAAGCACGGGAAGATCGCGGGCGACGAGACCATGGACGTCGGCTACGCGGTTCTGGCCCTGGCGATTCGAATGCTCAGACCGGGAGGCCAGATCTACGTCTTCGGCGACAGGAAGAAGCCGTTCGACCTGGAGCGCGCGGGCGGCAAGCTGATCCGGGTCCTGGAGCCGCTGATCTGGGACAAGGGACCGCACGGAGTCGGCGACTGCTCGCACGTGTGGGGCCCATCGTGGGAGTACATCTCCGTAGGCGAGCGCCGCCCCGAATTTCGCGACGAGGACGACGTCGCGGACTTGGAGGAGCGGTACTGGGGCCTCTGCAACGACTACTATGACGAGATCCTCCGCGGCTCTCGGCACCTTCTCGACACGTCGCCCAGCGGTGATCCGCGGCCGTCGGGCGACTTGAAGAAGATGCTCCGCCTGCACCAGGCTGACCGGGACAGGAAGCGCCGCCCCGGCGTGCTCCGCTACCAGCGTGCGAAGAAGATCAAGGGCCACCCGACGCCGAAGCCGGTCGACCTGCTGAAGAAGCTGATCGGCGTGAGCAGCCGTCTGGGCGATCTCGTCTTCGACCCGTTCATGGGGTCAGGCTCGACCGGGGTCGCCGCGCGCGAGATGGGCCGCCGCTTCCTCGGGATCGAGCTGGAGGAGCGCTACGCCCGCCTTGCAGCAGAGCGGATCACGGCGGCGAAGCACGACTTCGTCATGGCGACACTCGAGGAGGGGAACCGAATCGAGCGTCTCATCGAGCGTGGGCAGAGCCCGTTCTGCGACGGCTGCGGCATGCACAACCACGCCTGCGACTGTGATCCCGAGGAGAAGCTCGCGGGTTGAAGCAGTCGCCGAACCGGCGCTGGCAGGTACCCGACGGACCGATGACTGCCAAGGTGGTCAAGTCAGGTGGGTGTCGGGACGAAGGGCGAGGTGAGAGCCTTGGGAGGAGAAGGTCGATGGCCGCCAAGAAGCGTTCAGCCAAGTCCAAGCGAAGCCGTGCCATTAACGGCAACTCAAGGATTGGGAAGGCGATCAAGACGATCGAGGAGGTGGGCGATCTGCCCCGGGGCAGCGTGACGCTCGTTCTTCCCGGCGGCCGCAAGGCGCGGTCTGACTCCAGGATCAGAAACCTTCGCGCCAGCTGGGCCTCGCAGAAAGCGAGCTGACTCGCGAGCTTGAAGTCCCGGACGTAGTTCCGGGCTACTCGACGTCCACCCAGCGCATCACGGCCGCGAGCAGGTCGTCGTAGCTCCCGGCGGTCGCCTCGTCGCGGAAGGCCGCGATCTCCCCGGGTGGGAGCCCGGCGCGCCGCATCTCCCGCATGACCCGGCCGAGGACGGCGAAGGCGTGGCCGTCCTCGCCGACCAGGCGCACGCGGATCTCCGGGTACTTCGGCGTCACCGGAGCGCCTCGTCGAGGATCTCAGCCACGCGCCTGGCGATGGCGACCCGGTCGGCCTCCTCGTCGCAGTCCGCGAACGCATCGGCGAAATCGATCAGAATGCCTTTCAGGAACAGGCCGGCGCCCCGGGACATGACGATCCGTACCTCGTCCGCGGGCTCGTCCACCACCTCGTCCGACGGCACCGGGATGATCGACCGGGCCCAGTCGGTCCAGCGGCTGTTGTCGCGGGGGGTCATCGCGGGGCCCGCTTGGCCTTGGCCTTCTCGGCCCGGCGTCGCTCATGGAACCGCGCGGCCCGCTCGCGCGCCTTGACGAGCATGGCCTTGTAGGCCTTCGGGTCGGCCTTCAGCGCCGCGTACCGGGCCCGCGCCGCCTCCTTGCGGGCGCCGTCGTTGCCCTGAGCGGCGACCTTCTCGGCCCGGGGCCGCCTGGGCGCCGTTGCCTTCGCCGCAGCCGCGCGCTCGGCGCGCTTGCGCTCCCGGTACTCCCGGCATCGATCCGCGTTCGTCTTCTTCACCATCGTCGTCTCCTCCCGGGCCACTAGCGGCCCGCGCCCGACTAACATGCACATCGTGTTCCCGTTGCCCAGGGCGCCCACCGCGCCGGTGACCGACCGGCATCCGTTCCCCGCGGACTTCTCCGTCGGGCACCCCGAGGACGGGTCACGTGTTGTGGCTCTTGGTGCCGAGAAGGGCCAGTCGAGCCCGCGGCGCGTGCTTCAGCCTGCGGCGGCGGGTGCTTCAGCTGGGTAGGACCCGCGCCGGGCGGCTTCCTGCTGGAGCCGGGCGGTGGGGCGAGCAGGGCGGCCAGGGCTGCGGCGCGCGCCGTGGTGCGAGATCACGGGCGCAGCCGTTCCGGGTGTTCCGGGTGTTCCGGCACGTTGCGTCACATAAGGTCTCGAAGAAATTGATGAACAAGGAGCGCTCGGACACGCCATCCAAGCATCCCCGGCCGCTCGCCATAGCGTGCCGGAACACCCGGAACACCCGGAACGGTCGCCGGGGCAGCCCTCCCCTTCGCGGGCTAGCCCCTGGCGCCCGCGGACCCCGCTGTGGACCCTGGACAGGCGTGCAGTGCGGGCGGAACCGCGTCGTGTCGGCGCGCAACGCCGCTGCCCAGCTGCGCAACTAACGAGCGCATCTCGCGCCGTCGCCGCGGCTTCTCGCCCGCGGCCCGCCCGTCCGCAGACTCCTACTCTCCGGCCACCCGGGGACGGGAGCCGCACCCGTCGCCCCCCGCCAGTGGCTCGGCCAGGTCCGCGGCAACGTCGGCCAACGCGCGCGCCACAACCTTCCACCCGGCTCCGCCAGCACCCCGCTGCCGATCGCCCCGCCGAAGCCAACGTCCGCGGCCTCCTGCGCCTCGCTGGGCGCGGGACCAAGGCCGCATCGCAGCGGGGCAGCCTCGGCAGGCGCTGGTTCTCGAGGGGGTCACCCCCCATTTCGCATGGGGCCCCCGCGGCGCGGCCGATGAACTCGGTGTCCGCAGCCGGAAAGCCGAACCAGACTCCTTCCACTCGCCTGAGTCCAAGACACAGGCCGCATAACATCGCTCGCCACGTTCGGGCTCGCGTCGTGCTGCTATACTACGTGCGTGAGGCGCGCATTCGCGCGCTTCATGCCACCCCATGGCAACGGGGTCCCCCTCACGCCGCGAAGTTCGCGGCCGGAGACAGCCATGCCCACAGCGAGTCCCGAATCATCCCTAGTGGGACCGACGGCCCGAACCATCGCACGCCGCAGGAGGGAGCACTCGTGAAGACTTGGACGATCCCGGGCGCGGCTCGAGAGGTCGCGATGGCGCGGAGGAGCGCGTACACGGCGGTCGAGCTTGGGCTCCTTCATCCGATCGTGCGGAAGGGACAGCAGGTGCTGACCGTGGACGAGGTCCGGCTGGCGTGGTTCATCCAGGGGCTGCTGTGCATCGGGCTGACGCTGGAACAGACGCGTCCACTGGTGGCCTGGGCCCGCTCGCAGCCGCCCGAGGAGCGAGACCTGGCACTCCGCGAGGCGGTGATCATCCGCCATGGGCCCTCGCTGTTCGCCTACTTCCGCAAGGCGGACGAGATCCCGGCGGATATCCGGCCGACCATGGTCCTCCTCGGCGCAGAACTGGGGGGCCCAAGGTGAGCGGTCGTCCCCATCGCATCGAGCGGAGGCTCAAGTGCGCCCTGCTCACCGCGCAGGGCCTCGGTACGGCGGAGATTGCCGCGCTCGTACTCGGTAGAGCGGGCCGGCGGCGGACGATCGACAACTGGCGTACCGGGGCCTGGCCCGAATGGGATCGTGCCGTCGCCCTCGCAAAGGCCCTGATGCGCGAGCACCCCACTTCTCGCGACGAGAAGCTCGTCGCGTTGATGCACGCAGCGCTCATCGAGGAGAGGTCGAAGGCGCCCGAGCCGATTGCGGACGCGGATGTCGAGGTGCTGGCGAGCATCGTCGCGGGTGAGGTGCGAACGGCCGCCGTGCGTTGGGGCAAGGAGCCCGAAGATGTTCTGACTTGGGCCAGCCGCGGGCTCCCAGACTCGGCGGGCCTGACAGCACTCGACGCCCACGAGCGACTGGCCGCCGTTGTCCTGCGCCTCCTCGCCTGTACGGGCCTCGAACACCAGCCGACCGAACCCAGCTTCGGGCCGTTGCCGCAAGAAGCGGCGAAGGAGAACACGTGAACCACGATCAGCGAGTTACCGACGCCCAGCAGCGAGCAGCGCTGCAGGTGGCGAAGGAAGAACACACCTTCCGGCTCGACGAGATCCGCAGCCGCCAGATCGCCGTGAGCCTGGGCCCCCTGGCCCGCGAGGTCGGTAAGCCGAAGCACGAGCTGTGGGCCCTCGCTACGAGCCCAGAGGCCGACGACTACGTCCTGGCCCGACCGGCCATCGATCTCGGCCGCCGCGTGCCGATCGTGCTGCTCCACAAAGATGACAAGCCGGCCTTCGAGATCGCCGAGGCCACGCCGCTCAGCGACTGGTTCGCCGGGCTCGCCGCGGAGGTCGACCGGATCATCGCGCTGAGTGCAGTGCAACGAAAGTCGCCCGATACCGAGGGGTTCCGCCGCGCGTCGGATCTCTGCCGCGCGATCGAGATGGACCGCTGCCAGAAGCTGGCCGAGCAGATCGATGCTGGGGCGGCACAGAGGACGCCGAGCGTCTACGCGGAGGAGTTGGCAGACGCGCTCATGACGCCCGAGACGCGGGAGACGCTCACCCAGGCGGCTGCGGCTGGCAACCTGGAGATGCTCGGCAAGTACCTGGTGAACATCTCGATCGCCGTCGGCCCCGACGGCAAGCGAGTGCGCGTGGCCGAGGTCGCTCCCTGGCATCACCGCGACAACCCGAAGCTCACCTCCGAGGAGTCGCTGGCGAGGCTCGGCATGGGTGGCCGCCAGATGACGGCGCGCGAGCTGTACGAGCTGGTCGGCACTCGCGAGCGGCTGCGGGCTCGGTTCGGAGCTGCGGCTGGAGAGCATCCGCTCGCCACCCGAACGTTCCTCAAGTAGTGCGCACATCGCGCAAGGGAGTTCCGCATGAGTAAGCCCAAAGGCCACGAGAAGGAGGCCGCCGCGGTGGCGGCCGACGAGCACGCGAAGATCGTGGCGGAGCGCGATGCGCTCAAGGAAGCGCTCGCCGCGGCGACGTCCGGCGACACCGACCACAAGGCCCGGGCCGAGGAGGCCGAGCGAAAGGCCGTGTACGCGGATAAGCGTGCGAAGGACGCCGAGCGACAGGCGGCCGACGCGGCGCTCTTCGCCGAACACGGGATCACGGGTAAGCGTGCGAACGCGATTCGGACGCTGATGCGTCCCGACGCCTCCGATCGCACAGCCGAGCTGAAGCGCGTGCAGGAGGAATACGGCCTCGCCGCGGAGCCGGAGAAGCCGAAGCTGCGTCGCACGCCCGGCCCGGCGAACCCGAGCATCCCGAGCGCGCCGAGCGATCTCATCTCGCCCGAGCAGTACGTGAACACGCCCGCGGCGATTCGGCTCTCGCCCGAGTTCCGAGAGCGTGTGGCCCGCAGCCGGAAGTACTGGCCGAAGACGGTGCCCGCGAGCTCGTTCGCTCGCGAGGACTGATGAGTCGCTCGCAGGAGGTTCTTGCGGGCGGATCCAATCGAGAGCCCAGAGACCGGGCGGAGGAAGTGAAGATGGCAGTCATCCCCAGCGACGAGAAGCTCTACAAGAACGCCGACGAGAACGATGTGAGCAATGGAGGCTACGTCGAGAACGTCGGCGGGGCGACGCCGGCGCCGAAGCAGGAACGGAGGTCGATCCCGGCTCCTGGCCTGACCGGGGCTGCCGGTCGCGGCGGAGTCGATGGCAAGGACGTCGTAGACGGCCGCATTCGCGGGTGACGGGTTCTCTCCACGCCACCCGAGGCGACCGCTGGGCCCACAGCACCCGGCGGTCGCCTCCACCTCGGAGCCGAAGGATCGTCGCCAACCACAAGCTGCGCATCGCCGCTGCTATGTAATAGGGAGCGGCACCAAATCGCCGCTGTCCTTCCAAGTGCGTTCTAGGGGAACGGTCGGGCCTGGCTAGCGCCAGGCCCGACCCTCATTGATTGAGGGCTCCTCTTCCCCCGGAGGAGCCAGCCCAAGGAAGGACCCATGACCCCCGAGATCCAGCAGCTGATTACGCAGCGCTTCCGGCACTTCGCCCTGGAGCGCTGCCTGCCCCTCCTCCACCCCGATCAGCCTGACGACGGCCGCTACCACGTTCGAGGCGATGGCAGCTACCCCGCCGTCCAGATGATCACCAGCATCTGGTGGTTCCCCGATCGAACGAGGCGCCCGAAGAACCGCGAGGGCTCGTTCATGAAGTCGAAGGCGCCGGCGGGCCCGAAGCCGCTGCTGCTCGACGACGCGAGGGCGAAGGCCGTCGTGGCGGTCGAAGGCGAGGGCCACGCCTTGGCGCTCCGCTCCATCGGCTGGCAGGGCATCGTGGTCGCCGGCGGGGTTCAGGGCCTGCGGTCGAACCGCCCGGAGGCATGCGAACAGCGTCGGAAGTGCTTCGCAGGGAGGGATGTCTACATCCTCTTCGATTGGGATGCCGCCGGCCGCGAGGCCGCCCCACTGGCCGCCAAGCAGGCCCTGGAGGCGGGCGCCACCCGGGTGGCCGTGATCGAGCGCCCCGAGCAGTGGCCGGAGGGCCTGGACGTCGAGGACTGGCTGGCCGGCTTCGAAACCGTCGAGCAAGCGTTCGGGACCCTCTGCCAGGTGCTCGGCGGCGCGCGCTGGGCGACCAAGAGCGAGCTGGAGGAGGCCGCCGAGGACGATGACCACATCCCCGTCGCCGAGCTGCTCGTGCCGATCCCCGGTGCCGAGCTGGCCTTCATCACCACCGTCTACGACGGGGCCGACCAGCGGTTCAAGCTCGCCGTGCATGGCCCGCTGGCCGCGCAGGCGCAGCACGCCTGGTCGGTGCAGCACGACGTTTCCGGCCCCCACTCCTGGCAGGTGGTGGATGAATGGCGGCACGCCGGCATCACCTACCGCCCGAAGATCACTAGGGACCTTCGGGAGATGGTGACCGACCGACAGTTCATTCTGCCGGCGCCGCCCGAGGCGCACGGTGGCCACCAGGCGCTCTGGGAGGACGTCCGCACCTACCTCCGTCAGTGGATCGCGCTTCCCGGCGGCGAGGACTACGACGTCCTCACGGCGTACGCGTTCTTCACCTTCGTGATCCACGCCGAGCTGGCGTTCGACTACTGCCCCTACCTCCGGTTCTACGGTCCGCCCGGGAGCGGGAAGACCTGGGTCTTCGATGTGCTGCGGCGCATCTGCTACCGCTCGCTCTCCGGCAGGGGCACCTCCGGCAACCTGCATCGCATGATCGACTTCTACGGACCCGTGGCGCTCGCTATGGACGAGATGCACCTCGACAAGTGTTCGTCGGAGGAGCGGCAGACCTACCACGACATCCTGGCGCAGGGCTCCGAGCGGTCCGGAGGTGTGTTCCGCTGTGAGGGCAAGAACCACGAGCCCACCCGGTTCAAGGTGTTCGGCCCGAAGATCTGCGCGGGCTACGGGGCCGACGAGCACGAAGCGCTAGCCCGTCGGACGATCTCGATCGACATGCGCGCCGTGCCGGCGGACGGCTACGTCGTCCGGGTGACGATCCCGAAGGCGATGGACGAGCAGGCGTACCGACTGCGGGCCCGGCTGCTCGACTGGCGGATCGGATGGAGGCCGCCGGCCACCGACGAGGAGAACGAGAGCCCCCTGGTGAAGGCGCTTACCGAGGCCGGCGGCGCTGAGGTGGCGAAGTACTGCTGGCCGCTGCTGGCCGTGGCGGCCCCGAGCGCGGTCCAGAACATCCTGGCCGTTGCGGCCCGGCGGAGGGAGGCCACGCGGGCGTCGCGTGCCGTCTCGCCCGAAGCGGTCCTGCTCGACGCGCTGGCCAAGCTGGCTCTGCCGAACACCGCCGGCCGGTGCTTCGTCCCCACCGGGGCCATCGTCGACGAGATCAAGGACAAGCTGCGCATCGACGCCGCGGCGATCGGGCAGGAGCTGGCCAAGCTGGGCTTAAAGAGTACGCGCCGACGGGTTGACGGGAGCAGACCGATGCGAGGCGTGGACGTCGGCGCTGAACACTCGGAGATCTTCCGGCGCTACGGAATCGAGTGGCCGCCGGCAGCGCCGGAACCGCGCGCGGAGGCGGTGCTTTGAGCGCTGGACTACCGCTCGCGACCCAAGCGCTAATGGGCGCCATGAGCCCTATCGGTGGCGTGCTGACGAAGCGCCTGCCCTCCGGAAAGACCCGTTTCGTGCTCGACTTCGGCTGGCGCGACGGGAAACGACTCCGCCTCTTCTCCGTCCCCGGCCCCGGCGGGAGACCCCTACCCTTCGAGAGCAGCGAGGCGGCGCAGCGAGTGCTCGCCGTCATCTCCGCCCAGGTCCGGAGCGGCAAGGCGCTCGACGCCATCCTCGCGGAGTGCCGCGGCCGGGCGGCGCCCGTCGATGCGGTCGAGCGCCACCTCGCCACGTACCTGGAGCACTACCGCGCCCAGGTCACAGCCGGGACGCGGAGCACCAACTCGATCCGCGAGATCGAACGCTACGCGGCGCCGGGCGGGCACCTGGACTACTGGCTCGGCCGAGACATCCGCTCGATCGGCTACGGACAGATCGAGGACTGGCATCTCAAGCTCGCGACCGGGGGCCTCGGGCCGAAGACAATCAGGAACGTGTCGGGCGTGCTGAAGGCCTTCCTGCGCTGGATGGAGAAGCGAAGCGAGCTGGAGAAGGTGCCCACCTTCCCGCCGATCGCCGTGCCGGAGTACGCGCCGCGGATCATCTCGATCGAGGACCAGCGCCGGATCCTCGATGCGATCGACTGGCCGCGGCGGGGAGCCTTCCTCGCAGCCGCCACGGAGGCGCTCCGCGTGTCTGAGATCCGGGCGCTGAGCCTCGACGACTGGGATGGCCAGCACCTGGTGGTCGCTCGGGCGGTGCAGGGCCGCAAGGTCGACGCGACGATCAAGCATACGAAGAATCGCTCCGCGGTCCGGCGCGAGCCGTGGGACGAGGAGTTCCGCCGCTGGCTGGATTGGCGGCTGGTGCAGGCTACGCCGGCCGCGCGGCTGCGCGGCGAGGTCGCCCTGTGCTGGAACCCCGAAGGGGACAACGGCGCGAAGCGCTGGTCCGTCCCGGCGCTGCGTCGCGCCTGGGAGCAGGCGTGCGACGCGGCGGGCGTGCCGAGGGTCTCCTTCCAGCAGGGGACCCGGCACGCGACGATCACCGCACTCGCTCAGGTGCTACCCGAGCGCGTGCTCCGCGACTTCACCCGGCATCGCGACCCGGCCTCGCTCAGCCACTACGCGAAGCCCACGGCCGCGCCCGAGGCGATCGTGCGGGCGCTGCGGCCGGGCCGACGCCCCGGTAAGAGCACTCGGTCGGCCGAGCGCACAGGGGCGCAACCCGGTACGCCTCTACCAGATCGATCTGCCCGTGCTTAGGCGAACACGCGATCTGGAAATCGACCGTCGGCACCGCGGGGACTGATCCAGACAGAGGTGTCACCGAAATCCGACCCGACCACACCCCCGATTCGAAGAATCAACGAAACGGCGCTGTCGCAGAGAACCGCCACCCTCTCATCACTGAGTTGCAGGTACACGGGCTCCCTCGGGATGAATCGTCCTGTTGGATCGATACGAGTCGTTGGGTGAATCAAGGCGTGTCGCAGCTCCGATTCCTCCTTGAGGATGGTCGCCATCTCCGTGCAATCGCTCTCAAGAAGCGGCGGTTCGGGGGTACGGGCGGCAATCCGCGGGTACTGAATGAGCTTGTCGCGGAGGCTCAGGAGCCGCGGTCTGCCAGATCTCGAATCGCGCTCCTGAAGTCTTTCCCGTTCTGAATCAGTGACTGCTCGGAGGAGCAGCACATCCGCGGCCAAGCAGTTGAGGTAGCCCTCGACCAGGCAGAACGCCGCACGAATCGTGGATCGAAGGAGAGCATGCCACCGCTTCACTTGAACGGGCGACGCCGCACGACGTGACATCCCCGCCCTCGCGTCGAGGTAGCCATTCCACAAGGCAGCCATGTCCTCGAAGAGAGCTGCTTCAAGCTGGAAGACTTCAAGGCCTTCGCCCGAAGTTCGAACCCCAATCACATCGATCGCGATTCGTGCATGGGGAGGGAAGCGCGCAAAGTTAGGCAGAACCCGGTCGTACCGGTCGAAAAGTTCGCTCAGATACCACTTTTCCAGGAAGAGATGTGAGTCACCGGACCCGGAGTCGCTGATCGGAAAGGACAGGACACGGTCGATGTCGGCTTGGGACCCCTTGAAGCCGTAGTAGCGCTCGACACGAAGCACTTCGCGCTTGAGCCTGCCCACCTCGGCCGCAAGCCGTCTGCGAGGCAACCTCGGAAGAACGCTGACGGAACGGTCCAGCTCCTTCCGGATTGCAGGCTTCACACCGTTGGCAAGGATCAGAATGCCGCGGTATCGCCAATAGAGTTTCTCAACCCGCCGTCGGAGGTTGGATGAGCTGGCGGGGCGCTGGAAACTGGTGCGCATCTACTGGCTGCCCGGAAGACAGCCTATCGTGCCCCGTATCCGGTTGGCGACTGCGTTCGGCTCTCCCGGCGGCGCCGCCTGGACCCTCGCTGGACCCTGGAAAACCGAGGCCCCGCGAATCGGCCGATTCGAGGCCAGACTCGGGCGAGATGGTGGAGGCGGCGGGAATCGAACCCGCGTCCGCGCGGCGTCCAGTGGACGCGTCTACGTGCGTAGGTGCCGTTCGATCTCGGCGGGGCCTGTCACAGCGCCGGGAGAAACCCCGCCCAGGCAGACGATTTTCTCGCCCCCGACACGGCCTGCCAGCGGTCGGAAGCCAGCCTCCTGATGACGCCCGCTACCCGCCAGGAGGCGTCGCGGACGGGCGTCACTGCTCTAGGGTTCAGCTAGGCAGCGAGTGCGTAGTTGTCGTCGGCAGTTATCAGCTACCAACTTGCCACCTGTTTAACGAGGAGTGTGACGACCTCGGCACGCAGCGCCCGCCTTCGACCACCCGTCGAAGCCGATCGCCCCCAAACCGTCGGCAAACATAGCGATTCCGCACCCCACCGGCAAACGCGCCCCCCACCACCAGAACGACGGCTCAGCAAGCGGAGCGCGCAGCGAGGCGAAGCCGAGCGGAGTCAATCAGGCCGGGCGATCCGGTTCAGGATCGCGGCGAGCTCGCGCGGGCGCGAGACCATCGCGTCGTGTCCGGCGTCGAGCTCGTGCACGGCACAGCCGGGCCCTGCGTTGCGT
>Ga0214473_10006231_pt1 | contig 14274 bp, 15 predicted proteins | sample RVTome_7_FD_203509 | JGI IMG/M metagenome (GOLD analysis project Ga0214473, IMG submission 203509) | Soil microbial communities from uranium-contaminated site in the Upper Colorado River Basin, Wyoming, United States - RVT98D197 | ecosystem: Environmental > Terrestrial > Soil > Contaminated >... | reverse complement strand
TCCCCCACCGCTGATGCCTGCTTCCATTTCTATTACATTTGCTACCTTTCAAATGAAAGGCAGAATCGCTGAGCGATGGGGAAATATAATGAGAACAAAAAAACATCCGAAGTCCGCCGTTCTTTGGCGATCGGATGTTTTTCTCAACAGAACATTTTCTTATTCTTTATTTGCAACTGTCAGTAACACACCATTTTGTGATGGATCATGGATGAGAAGGCCGTCTTCCGTTTGATCGGCAGGAATCCCCGCTTTCTCCACACGCGCAACGACCTCATCAAGCGATTTTTGAACTGGCAGTACGACGCTGAAGTAACGCAGACCGAGCGCGTCCGTCGGTGGCGGAGGCGCGCCTTCGCCCTGCCAGGTGTTAAGCCCAAGGTGATGGTGATACCCACCCGCAGAGACGAACGCTGCGCGGAAGGATTTTGCCACACCCATTACATCGAAACCGATAACACCATGATAGAAGTCCACGGCCTCGTCGACATCGCGCACATGCAAATGTACGTGACCGATTCGCGTTTCGGGCGGATTCGGTACATCCAGACGGTCGTCTTCTTTGAGATGGCTCAGCAAGGCATTCACATCCAGTGGTTCACGACCGTCGCTCCACGTGCCGTCTGCGCGGCGGGTTTCAAATGTCCCATTCGCCATTGTCCACGTACCATCTTCGGGTGATTCGGTATACAACTCGATGCCATTGCCTTCCGGGTCATCCAGATAGGTGGTTTTGGTCATGATGTGATCGGTAGGATAATTTGGATATTTCAAGGCAAACAAGCGTGCCATTGCCCGTGCCAGTTCACGACGATCCGGGAACAACACGGCAAAGTGATAGAGTCCGGTCACGCGCTGATAGCGCTTGAAGCCGGGCTGTTCCACCAGCTGGAGCAAATCCGCGCGGCCCGCGCCGAGGCCAGCCTTGTTTCCGTTGCGCCAGTGTAATTGAAAACCAAGCGCCTGTTGGTAGAACGCGATCTGATTCTCAAGGCTGGCTACCGTGAGTGACACGTGTCCAATCAATGTCCTGGGATGAATGGAAAATTCTATTTTGGTTTCCGAGTTCGATAAAGAATTCATGAGTTATCTCCTGCTTTCTCTGATAGAGGAATTTTGTCACACAACCAGCGTACGCACCAGCCAATATAGAAGCACAATCAGAACGATCAACACTCCCCATTTCATGGGAGCTTTGTATTTCAAAATCTGCCTTACGATGTCTCCCCTGTTCTTGTGCGGGTAAGGCTTATCTATAGGCACCGGCACATTAAGAAACAGGCAAAGTGGCTCCCATCCATATCTGGCCTCAAAAATCAGCAGACGTTCTTTTGGTACAACGTGTTTTACCTCTTCGATATGCTTGTTGAAAACTTCCATGGCATGGATTTTATCTTCCACCTTGTTATGAAAGGTACCCTGCCAAACAACCTTTTCCATGGCAGTCAGGAACTGGTGCAAGGGTGGAAGGATTCGTGTGAACCGGCGGAATTTTCTGCTGGCCTGATAGAGAGTATTCATAATACTGGTATGCCAGCTTTCGGGATCCCGGACCGTGAGGATGATTTTCGCGTCCGGGTACGCAACCATCAAATCCCGATAGTAAGCGGCCGCAGGCCAATCTGTCGCTGATTGGTACCCTTTAAACAATGTCTCCCAATCTGTTTTGCCGCCTTCCATAATTTCTGCCCAGTGCTTCAAATGGCTGGGATTCTTCATTACTTCTTCCATATGGTAGCATCTATCAAAGCCAAGTTCTTCCAATGCAGTCTTCAGTGATCGTGTTCCTGTTCGCCCAAAACCTGCTCCAATCACTTTTAATGCCATATTCCTCCTGAGTTTGATACTTTCTATCAACAAAAAGTAGACTACATGGCATTATATTTGCTTTCCTTCTGGAATCCCAACCCTTCCTTCACAATAATCCTTGAAATCTGGTTCGGATGGATTTCAGTGTTGCAGTTGAATCCCTTGCAAGTTCAATGACAAATCAACCCAATATCTTGAGGGTACTGTTCCAATTCGTGCCGAGTGGACCTTGAGTGACAATGTGCAGGAGTTGCATCCCTTCGATTTGGCGGGCGCGGCTTAAGGGGCCGGTGTCAACTGGACGCATACCTCCACCGGAATCATTTTGGAACAGATGAGACCTTTAGGGTCTTGTCATCAGATGATAGAATGCACGCATGCCAAAACCAGTCATCTTCACCATTGACGATGATTCCTCAGTCTTGAATTCCGTCGAGCGTGACTTGCGCGCCCGCTATGGGCAGGAGTACCGCATCCTGCCCATTGACTCAGGCAAAGCGGCACTAGGCTATTTGAAGAGATTACAACAGCGCAACGAGACCGTCGCGCTGTTTTTGGTCGACCAGCGCATGCCTGAAATGAGCGGCGTGGAATTCCTTGAAGAAGCCATCAAAGCATATCCGCAAGCCAAACGCGTCCTGCTCACAGCGTATGCCGATACACAAGCCGCAATTGATTCGATCAATGAAGTCAGGTTGGATTATTACTTGATGAAGCCCTGGCATCCGCCTGAAGAACGGCTCTATCCGATATTGACTGAACTGCTGGAAGATTGGAAGATCCACGTCCGCTTGCCGTATGAGGGAATACGCGTCGCCGGGACTCTATGGTCTCTCAGCAGCCATCAGGTAAAAGATTTTCTGACCAGGCATCAAATCCCCTATCAATGGCTGGATATTGAAAAGGATTCGAATGCGCGGCAATTGGTTGAAGGTGTCTCGTCTGAGGGGAGCAAACTTCCCGTCGTATTTTTCCCGGATGGAAAAACCTTGGTCCAGCCTGATCTAAAAGAACTGGCTGAAAAAGTTGGCTTGCAGACGCGCGCGGCCCTTCCTTTTTATGACATCGTGGTGGTCGGAAGCGGCCCGGCTGGTTTGGCTTCCGCAGTGTATGCCGGTTCAGAGGGTTATCATTGTATTGTCATCGAAAAGGCCGCGCCGGGCGGGCAAGCCGGGAGCAGCCCGAAGATCGAAAATTATCTCGGCTTTCCAACCGGTATATCGGGTGATGACCTCACCCGCCGCGCGGTCTCGCAGGCAAAACGATTCGGGGTGGAGATCCTTTCGGCACAGGAGGCAAAACAGGCCTTCGTCAAAGACGCGTACCGCATTGTCCGGTTATCCGATGGGACGGAGATATCCTGTCACGCGCTGTTAGTGGCTACCGGCGCCTCGTTCCACATGTTGAAAATGCCGGGCGCCGCGCAACTGACGGGCGCGGGTATCTATTACGGCGCGGCCTACACGGAGGCGATGCATTACAAGGATCAGAACGTCTTCGTTGTGGGCGGCGCAAACTCGGCCGCGCAGGGCGCGATCTATCTCAGTCAGTTCGCGCGCAAGGTCACTGTTTTGATCCGCGGCCCCCAGCCCACTGCTTCAAAATATTTGATCGACGCGCTGGAGGAGAATCAAAAGATCGAGCTACTGCATAACACTGATCTCATCGGGGTCAAGGGAATGAACACGCTCGAACAGATCATCATCAAAAATACCATCAGCGATGAAACGCAGACATGCGATGCGGCGGCGATGTTCGTGTTCATCGGCGTTCGACCGCAGAGCCAGATTGTTTCGGATCTGGTGAAATGCGACGAGAAGGGATATATCTTCACCGGCGCAGATTTGTTGTTGGATAAAAAACCGCCTCAGGGCTGGACCCTGGAACGGGATCCGTTTTTATTGGAGACCAGCATCCCCGGCATTTTCGCAGCAGGCGATGTACGCTTCGGAACCAGTCATCGTGTGGCTTCCGCGGTCGGTGAAGGCGCCATCGCGTTCGCATTCATGAAGGAATATTTGAAATCGTTGTAGCATGTCATTGCGAGGAGGGTTGAGATGCATAGCATCGAAAGCCCGACGAAGCAATCTCCGCCAAATTTTGCAAATCCACTGGCTTGAGGGAGATTGCTTCGCCGCCAAAGAACGGTGGCTCGCAATGACGGAATTCTAATGATGAACCTCCAGGATTTACGCAAATCCCCCCTCTTCCAGGGCTTGTCTGATCAGGAATTACAGCAACTCATGGACAATGCCAAACCCCTCTCATTGCGCGCAGGCGAAGTATTGATGAAGCAGGGTGCCACCGGCGATTCAGCGTATGTCGTCATAAAAGGTGAATTCGAGATACAAAAACAATCGGGGCAATCATTGATAAAGATCGACGTGCGGAACCAGGGTGACGTTTTGGGTGAGATGGCTTTGTTATCGAAAGCACCGCGCTCCGCAACAGTAATTGCAATTAGAGACAGTGAAACGTTATGTATTTCCCAGGAGGCATTTGAAAATTTGCTGTCATCCAGTTCGTCTGCAGCAATGGCCGTCCTGCACTGGGTGATGGCGCGTTTGAGTCAAAACGATGCTCTGCTCCATCAGCAGGAAAGGATGGCAGCCTTGGGGACGCTCAGCGCAGGGCTCGCCCACGAACTGAACAACCCGGCTGCGGCCGCGCAGCGAAGCGCATCGGAACTGAGCAAAGCTCTGATGAAATGGCAAACGCTGACACATCAAATCGAGATGCTGGCTTTCAAGGAGGGACAACCAGAATGGCTCAGTGAGTTCATGGATGAAGTGTCACGCCGTTTTGCTTCGCCGTTAAAACTCGAGGCGTTGGAAAGGATTGATCTTGTGGATCAGCTTCAGGCCTGGCTCGAAGCGAATGGAGTCGAGTCCGCATGGGAGCTTGCGCCTGCCATGGTCAACTTTGGATGGAACAGTGAGAGGCTCGAAAAGTTGAAGGACAAATCTCTCTTCGATCTATCCATCCAATGGCTGGGAACAGGTTGTCTGGTGATGGGACTTCTATCGGAAGTGCAGCAGACTACTGAACGGCTTTCTCAAATCGTGCGCGCCATGAAATCTTACACTTATCTCGACCAGGCGCCGCTGCTCGAGGTGGATATTCACGAAGGGCTGGAAAACACGCTTATCATCATGCAACATAAGTTAAAGAAGGGTGTGACGATAAAACGCGAATATTCTCCGGACCTGCCGCGTATCGAAGCTTATGCCAGTGAGTTGAATCAAGTATGGACGAATATTATTGATAATGCCATTGATGCCATGAACGGCAAAGGTGAAATAAAAATCAGGACTTATGAGGAAGACAATCGCGTGATCGTTGAAATTTCGGATAATGGTCCCGGCATTCCCGCGGAAATCCAGATGCGTATCTTCGAGCCATTCTTTACGACCAAAGCACCCGGTCATGGCACGGGGTTGGGACTGCATATTTCACATGACATCGTCGCGAATCGTCATCATGGACAGTTATTGGTCGAATCGAAACCCGGTGAAACAAAGTTTAAGGTCATTTTACCGAAACAAATTAAAGGAGAAAGTAAACATGAACGCTGATCAAATGCTGAAGGGAATCCTTTTGTCTGCAAAAACTATCGCCAGTGTAGGGTTATCTTCCAATCCCGCCAAGGAAAGTTACGGCATTGTTGCTTATCTGAAGGGACAGGGCTATCGCATCATTCCGGTTAATCCAACCACGACAGAGGTGCTTGATGAAAAGGCATATCCCGATTTGGAGTCCGTCCCGGAAAAGATCGACGTGGTGCAGGTCTTTCGTAAACCTGAAGATGTACCGCCTGTCGTCGATTCTGCCATCAAGGTAGGTGCAAAGGTTGTGTGGATGCAGGAGGGAATTGTCAATGAGGAAGCCGCGCAGAAAGCGCGCGATGCAGGCTTGCAGGTGGTGATGGATGCCTGCATGCGCGCCACGCATCAACGATTGATCGGGCCAAGAGTCAACAGGTTTTAGAAAAATTCTTTGCTCATCCAGATCAAACAGCCCCGGCCACGACCGAGGCTGTTCTTGTTTGTGATATCAACTTCTCCTATGCCTGGTAGTAACCCAAGTAAATCGTTCACTTCGTGGGGCGGGACCATGATCCCGCCAAATTCAAGGGTATGCGGGGCTATAGTCCCGTACCACGTGACTTATTCTCTTTGTAAACTCAACTGCACGGCGCGGGGATCGCGTCCAAAAGCAAGACGTTTTGCCCATGTGCTTGGAAACGAGCGCAGGCTATTTGTATCCAGCAATGAACATGATTTGAGCTTCCATCCCGCCGCATTCAAAGCGCACAGGATTTGATCTGCACCTGATTCGAACGTGTAGCCTGCTGTGACGAGCGCCTCCGCATTAAGGAAGATATCCAGGCTGGCGCAGCGACGCGTCACGGATAGAAGCCGCGTGATCAGAGCCGTATCATCGCTCAACAGGCTTTCCAACAAACTGCCCCACGGGAAGTTGATGTTGACGTGAGAGATCAATCCATCCAGCTCGTGTGGCAGAGCCTGCGCGCTGGCAATGACGAACAGAGCGTTGGGCAGTATTCGGCGCGAGTTAAGATGCAGGTTTTCGCGGCACGCGTCGATGCCGATGAAAAACTGATCTTTATGTTCTTCTGACTTGCTACGCACAAAGCGTCCGTCGCCGGTGCCGAGATCGAGCAGGATTTTCTCGTAACCTGATAATTTTTGCTGCAAGTTTAGCGCAGTCAGTTCAAGGGACATCTTGCCCCAAATTGTTTCCATAAGGAACCTCCATTCTGTCGTGTGGATCGATAGAGACAGAATGGAGCGGGGCGGACCGCGCGCACGGTATGCCAACGCGAAGAGACGCCTTGGTCAGGCGCCGTCAAGATCGTCGGGAGTAGGTTTTCTACGAGTTAGGGAAAATGCAAAACAGGCCCGTTGGGCCATGCCCAGGCAGGCAATGCAACCCGGTTCGGGGATGAATTAACAGGGTGGTCGGGCGAGGAACTTGTTCATAAGAAAAATTATAGCATTCGCGGAGGGCAATTTACATTAGCGTTTTCTGAATCACCAGTTCGTGTTGGGTCGACGAGTTCTATCGCCTCCAATAGACAGCAACCAGGATCGATAAATCTGCCGCCATGTGACCCAGCACAGGGGCCAGCAGACCACGATCTTCACGGGCGATCTGTCTCCAGAGCCAGCCTGCGAAAACCAGCACAATTAGACTATAAATGATCGAACCCGTTTGCACTTTGCCTATCAGAATTAAGGCATGAAAACCCGCATAACCAAAGTCGGAAATATGTAAACCGTTTGTGGGGTTTCCCAGATAGCCGCGCCAGAAATATTCTTCGAGGAATGGATTGACCAGGACGAAATACGCGATGAACACAGGCCACGTGGATGAGATCAAGCCAATGGACTTAAGTTGTGCTGGCAGGTCATCTGCCACTCGAAAATATCTCCAGAGAACATACAAGGTGACCCCACTGCTTCCGCAAAGCAGAATGCTCAGGAGGGTCCAATTCAAATTCGTTCCTCGTAGAAGGGTTTTAATTGGAACGTCTGGCCTTGCAATGAGCAGAGAAACGACGATCACAAAATGGAATCCCAGCAACGCGCCCCAGGCACTGTGAAACTGGAACAACCCAAAACCCACCGCAAGATACGCCAGGACCGGCGCGATCCATTTCATGAAACCTGCGTGATGATCGTGTTTTTTGCTCCCGCTTCCTTCAGGGAAGCTGAAACTGTCTCCGCTATTTCGGGCGATACCAATGCGATCATATTGCCCCCGCGTCCACCGCCGGACATCTTCGCGCCAAACGCACCGGCTTTGCGCGCGGCTTCGACCAACGTATCCAACTCGGGAGAGGAAACCGTCATTTGCTGCAACAGCGCGTGATTTTCATCCATCAGTTCGCCCAGCATTTTCACCCATCCCTGCTCGATGACGCGGCGCGCCGTGAAGGAGACTTCAGCAATATTGTCGAATAGAGTTTCCCAACGCGCTTTATCGTTCATCCATAAACGCTGTACGTCATGCACAGATTCCTTTGTCGGCGCGGAAATGCCTGTATCACCGATCACGATGGTAAATGGACTCCCCACACGAAACGTCTCGATCGGCTGACCTTTGACGAAGTAAACAGGCTGGGCGAAAGTAACAACCGTGTTATCGATCCCTGAAGGTGTGCCGTGATGAAGTCTCTCGATCTCATAAACAAATGCGCTGACCTCCTTGTCTGTCATTTGCTTACCAAGGTGAGCCGATAACGCGCGAACCAGCGCAACGGAAACTGCCGCGCCAGAACCCAGGCCTGATGCAACGGGAATGGTGGAGGAGATCCTTATTTCAAGGTTTGGAAACGGGGAGACGCGCGAGAAGAAGAAAAAGTTATGAATAACGGAGGCAACCGGATGGTCAGAAGGAAGCGTATTCAGTTCTGCGTGAAGATTCACCGCGGGGGCTTGAATCCAGATGCCAGCTCGGGCGGAATCCAGGACTTCGACATCCGCATGAACTTGTGTAACTGGCACAGCCAGCGCGGGCCGTCCATAAACGACGGCGTGTTCACCAAAGAGTATGATCTTGCCGGGAGCGGAGGAGGTGGTCATGTTAGACAAATTGACAATTTGTTCTACGAAAGATAGAACACCGCGATCACCGCCAGGCCCCACAACAACACCGTGAACTGCAGGGGACGGTCTTTGAGCGCGACCTCATCGGGCGCGCCAGCCGCGTGCCCGGTTTGGATCAATTGAAGATAACGGAAGATGCCATAGACCACAAACGGAATGGTCAGCATCATGCTGTGATTTTCAGGGAGGTTGGGGGCAGAGAAGGTATAAAGCGAATAGGCCACAATGGTCATGCCGGAAACGATGGTAATGTATTGATCGAGTAATGGGATGGTATAGCCATCCAACACTTTGCGATGCGACCCCGCACCCTTCGCGAGCAGCGTTATCTCGGCGCGGCGTTTTCCCAGGCCGATATACAGCGAGAACAAAGTGGTGACCATGTACAACCATGGCGAAAAACGCTCGACCGTGATGAGACTCACGCCTGCACCCACGCGCAAAACGAAACCCGATGAGATGATCAGGACATCCAGAATGGGGACATGTTTCAACCAGCGCGAATACAGGATATTGATAATGAAATAGATGGCAAGGATTCCCGCGAAACCTGGTGAAAGCACATAACCAAGCGGGATGGCGATGGCCACCAAAAGGCTCGCGGCGATGATTGCAACAGGCACGGCCAGCTCCCCTGAAGCAATCGGGCGGTGTTTCTTTTCGGGATGCTGGCGGTCAGCTTCGATGTCGGCGATATCATTGAAGAGATAGACTGCGCTCGAGATCAAACAAAATAAAAAGAACCCCTCCAGCGTTCGCAGGAAAGATTCGCGCACGAACAACTGCTTGTCGAAGATCATGGCAAAAAAGATGAAGCCGTTCTTCGTCCATTGGCGAGGGCGCATGGCTTTGATGAGGGCTTTGAACATGTTGCCTATTTTACCTTTTTTACCGCCTGTTTCATTAATAAATAAACTTTTGGAATTGTTTTGTAAGCCAAAACTGGTACTTCAAGTTTACATAATTATGCGGCACTCGGTAAATTCGAGAAGTACAATAGAAACGTGACGAAAGTACGGCTGGATGTGTTACTCGTTGAGCGCGGATTGGCGGACTCGCGCGCCAAAGCACAGGCCATGATCATGGCGGGACAGGTGCGCGTTGCGGGTCAGACGACGTTCAAGCCTGCCACCGCCATAGCACCCGATTCTGTTCTGACAGTGGATTCCGGCCCGCGCTTCGTCTCGCGCGGCGGCGAAAAGCTGGATGCCGCACTGGAGGCATTTGGGATCGATGTGACTGGCTTCGTCTGTGCCGATGTCGGCGCTTCGACAGGCGGCTTCACAGATTGTCTGCTCCAGCGCGGCGCGGCGAAGGTCTATGCCATCGACGTGGGCAAAGGGATTCTGCACTGGAAACTGCGCAATGACCCGCGCGTGGTCCTCATGGAGCAGACCAACGCTCGGTACGTCGAGTCACTGCCAGAGCGGGTGTCACTAGTAACAGTTGACGCGTCGTTTATTTCGTTGAAGATTTTGCTACCGGTGGTGAAGAAATGGATTTCTCCCTCGCCATTGTCCCCTTTCCCCGCTTCGTCTTCGCTGGCGCTCCGCTCAGCGCGGGCGGGAGAGGGGGATGTGGTTGCCCTCATCAAGCCCCAATTCGAAGCCGGGAAAAAGGACGTTGCGCGCGGCGATGGCGTGATCCGCGACCCTGAAATACATCGTCAGGTATTGCTAGATGTGTTGAGCTTTGCTCAAAGAGAAGGATTTGCCGTTCGTGGACTGCTCAAGAGTCCGCTCCTGGGGCCGAAGGGAAACACGGAATTCCTGGCCTGGCTCGGAGACCAGGGCACGAGTACAGAGCTATCTGCACTTGTGGAAAATGCTCTTCTAAAATAGTCTTCTATTCGTAATATTCGGGCTGATATGGGGAAGTATGTTGCCGCCCTTCGGCCAAAATTTCTTCAATGGTCATATTTTCACGTTTCTTATCCGCAGGATGATAATGGACATGCACACGTAAGACGCTGGGCATCGAACCATAGATTCGCTTTTCCACGCTTGTGGCGATCCTGTCGCCCTGTTTCACCGTCAGTTTTCCATCGATGCCAACAGTCAAATTCATGACAATGTGCGGGCCAAACCGGTGGGTCTGCAATTCCTCCAATTGTTTGACTCCCTTTAGATCGGCGAGCATGGAACGAATCTGCTTCGCCAACTCTTTGCTCGGCACAGTGTCCATTAGTTCAACTGACGATTCGCGCAGGATGAAAATGCCAGTGCGAAGAATCAGTAATGCTACAAGCGCGCCTGCCAGCGGATCTACCCAGGGCAATCCATGTTGACCGAGGAAAATGCCCAGAGAGGCCGCAGATGCGGAGAAGATGTCATTGCGATGATCATAGGCGAGTGCATCCACAATCGGATTACGGGTCTCTTTGCCAAGTTCCCGCACGTAGAAGAACAGGGTGATCTTGATGCCAACCGTTCCCATCGCGATCCATAATGCGAAAGGATGTGCTCCAAGTGATGTAAGTTTGCCATCCAACAAGTCCCATACCTTATCCACGGAATCCCAAAAGATGGTGACTGCTGTTGCCACCACGAATGCTCCTACCACAAGGGAAGCGATGCTTTCCAACTGACGGTGTCCATAAGGATGCTCAAGATCGGCAGGCTTTCTTGCCAGCCTGACAAAGATATTGGCAACCACATAATAAGCTACATCGGATGTGGAATTGATCCCTTCAGCCAGGAGGGCGGGACTATGACCCAGCACACCAAAGATCGTCTTAAGGATGGATAAAAGGATATTCACTCCCAAGCCAAGATTTACTGCCCACAGACTCTTTTGGTCCCGTTTGTGCGTCATATCCCGATTGTATTGATTATCGGCTTGTTGTGTAATGGATAAATATCCTCTTTTGGATAACTGAACTTGACCCTCTGACATACAGCTCATCTACAAGCTGATTAGGGCCCGCAATGGGGGCCGTAGGGGAATGTCAAGTTCCGGGCACGGTTAAACACAACAGGGACGCGGTATGCGTCCCTGGAGGAAATGATCAATCGACTATTCTAAGGGTTGGCTCCCAGGACGGAGCAATCTCCAGTAACCTACAAACATTTATTGGGTGGCAATTTCGAGATTGCCACGCCGCTTGCTTCGACTACGCTGGCGCTCCGCTCACTATAGTCCCGATGTTCTTCGGGGGTGCGAAACGGCGGCTCGCAATGACGGATGTGTCGGGCATGATAAAATGAACGACGTCATCTCATTCTCGGTTCGACGAGGAGAAAACAATGGCGAAAACATATGTTCAAGGCCTGCTGGGACAAAACGAACGCATTCTGCTCGTGACGCGCCAGCACTGGTTCATCCTTTTCAGTAATATTTTTCTGGAAATCATTCTGACGATCGTGCTGATCGCAGGGGTCACAGCAGCGCAACTGTCCTTTCCTCTAGTTCCTCTGATATCGTTTGGTTATATCCTTGTGCTCGTACCGCTGGCCGGAATGCTGCGTGATATCCTGATCTGGTCGAACCGCCAATACATCGTGACGAATCGACGGGTGGTACAAATCTCCGGTGTGTTTAGCAAGAATGTGGTGGACTCGTCTCTGGAGAAAGTGAACGATGTCAAGATGAGCCAGTCTTTCTTTGGCAGGCTGTTCGATTATGGCGATGTTGAGATCCTGACAGCCAGCGAAATCGGAGTCAATCTATTCAAACGCATTGGCAACCCGGTCAAATTCAAAACGGCAATGTTGAACGCCAAGGAGAAATTGGGGTTTGAGGAGATGGGAGTCCACGCCCAACCTGCTGAAGATATTCCATCCATGATTAGCAAACTGGATGAATTGCGCAAAAAAGGCATCATCTCTGAAGCGGAGTTCCAGGAGAAGAAATCCGACCTTCTGGCAAAGATGTAATCCGGCGGAATCCAACGTCTCCAGACGTTGCCGAAGTCGGGCCCACAGGGTGCTTCGCAAAGACTTCGGACACCGCCACCCTCAAATCATCGGCAGCGTATCATTGGATGCGCTGTTTTTGTTATAGAAGAATCGGTTATACTTTCCCCCGCATACATGGTACTGCGCTAAACTTTTAACCCCACGCAAAATGCCTTGCCTGCAAATATTTCACAAAAACGAAGTGATAATTTCCTGAAAGCAGTATGACAGACCATATCCGCAATTTTTGTATTATCGCTCATGTCGATCATGGCAAATCAACACTCGCCGACCGGTTGCTCCAACTAACGGGCGCCATCTCCGAACGCGACATGACCGAGCAGGTGCTCGACAGCATGGACCTCGAACGCGAAAAAGGCGTGACCATCAAAGCCTCCGCAGTTCGCATGTATTACACCGCCAAAGACAATCAAAAATACGAAATCAATCTCATTGACACACCAGGGCACGTAGATTTCGGCTACGAAGTCAGCCGCGCCCTCAAGGCTTGTGAAGGTGCGGTGCTGGTGGTGGATGCCACGCAGGGCATCGAAGCGCAGACTCTGGCAAACCTTTATCAGGCGCTCGATGCCGATCTCACGGTCATTCCCGTCATCAACAAAATTGACCTGCCTTCTGCCCATCCCGATGAAGTGGCGGAAGATGTCGGCAGTTTGCTGGGCATTGAGCCTGAGAGTGTCATCCAGATCTCGGCCAAAGAAGGCGTCAACGTAGATCAAATCCTTGAAGCCATCGTCACCCGCGTCCCACCGCCGAAGGATGCGGACAATGTTCCTCTGCGCGCCCTCATCTTCGATTCGCATTACGACGCATATAAAGGCGTCATTGCATACGTACGTATTGTCGAGGGCTCGCTCAAAGCCACTGACATTCTGCGCATGTTTGCCACCAAGGTGGATATGCGTCCCGTTGAAATTGGCATTTTCGCCCCCGGCATGAAGCCCGTTCAATCCCTGGGATCGGGGGAAGTGGGCTACATCGCCACCGGATTCAAAACCGTGCACGAGTGCCGCGTGGGAGATACGATCACGAGCGCGGCGCAGCCCGCTTCGGAACCTCTGCCCGGGTACCGTTATCCAAAGCCGATGGTCTTCGCTGGAATTTATCCCGTTGAAGCCGATGACTACAGCGACTTGCGGGAGGCGCTCGATAAGCTCCAGCTCAACGATGCATCACTGACGTTCCAGCCGGAAACCTCGCAGGCATTGGGCTTTGGATTTCGCGCAGGCTTCCTCGGCTTGTTCCACATGGAGATCATTCAGGAGCGCATCGAACGCGAATATGATCTGGATGTGCTCTTTACCGCGCCGTCAGTCGAATATGAAGTGGTGATGTATGACGGTGGAACCGTTCCTGTTGACTCGCCTGCGGAATTGCCCGATGAATCAAAGGTGGCTGAAATTCGCGAGCCGTGGATGAACATCGAGATCATCACGCCGACGGAGTATTATGGCCCTATTATGGAGCTGGTGACCAAGCGGCGTGGCATCTTCAAACAACAGGAATATCCCGCACCGCATCGCGTCCAACTGGATTATGAAATTCCGCTCTCCGAAATTATTGTGGATTTCTTCGATGACTTGAAATCACGCACCAAAGGGTATGCTTCACTGGATTACCAATTCCTTGAATATCGCCCCGACAAATTGCAGAAGCTGGAGATCCTCGTCAACGGCGAACCGGTGGATGCGCTCGCGACCATTGTCCACGAGAAGGACGCGTTCCACAAAGGTCAGCGGCTCATCACCAAGCTCAAGGAGTTGATCCCGCGTCAACTGTTCGATGTCGCCATCCAGGCCGCGGCCGGCGGACGTGTCATCTCGCGCGCCAATGTCAAGGCCACGCGCAAGGATGTGCTGGCAAAATGCTACGGCGGTGATATTACCCGCAAGAAGAAATTGCTCGAGAAACAAAAG
>Ga0214473_10006230_pt1 | contig 14274 bp, 11 predicted proteins | sample RVTome_7_FD_203509 | JGI IMG/M metagenome (GOLD analysis project Ga0214473, IMG submission 203509) | Soil microbial communities from uranium-contaminated site in the Upper Colorado River Basin, Wyoming, United States - RVT98D197 | ecosystem: Environmental > Terrestrial > Soil > Contaminated >... | reverse complement strand
CGTCACCGCCAAGAACAGCCAACGACGACTTGGCCGAGGCGAGCTCATTGATGATCGCTGCCGCCTCAGGGTAATAGACTGGCGCGAAGAGCAAGTCGGGACTGGCCTTCACCGCCCGCCGGACGAGGTCGCTCAGACCCGAGGTTCCGCGCGCGAACCCTTCAGAAAAAACCACCGCTCCCCCCATATCCTTGAACTGTGAGGTGTAAAACTCGGCCAGCTTCTCTGAGTAGGACGATCCTCTTTCATAAATCACCGCGACCCGGTCAGCTCTCAAGTGTTTGCGTGAGAACAGAGCCAGCGCCTTGCTTTGCAGCGGATCCGTGAAACAGATGCGGCAGACGTATTCTCCAATCTCCGTCACATAGGGGCTCGTCGCCACAGGAAGGATGAGTGGCGTTTTGGCCTGCTGGGCGACCGCTCCCGCCGCTGCTGCATCGGTGGAGGTAATCGGCCCCACGATGGCCAGCACCTGTTTTTCGCGGATCAAATCGAAGACTACTTCGGCGGTGGTCACCGGGTTGCCTGCATTGTCACGGACAATCAGATTCAGTTTGTTATCTCGTACGCCTCCAGCGGCGTTGATCTGCTCCGCAGCCAGATTGATGCCCCGCAACGCCTCCGTCCCGTAATTCGATGTTGGCCCGCTCAACGGGAGAACCACGCCGACCGAAACAGAGTGCTCCTCCGCATAGCCGGTCGATACACTCGCAGCAAACACCATTATGGCCAGTATAAGTCTCATATCCGGTCCCGCCTTCTTCTAACCCGACTGTCCCTATCGATTTCCATTTAGCCGAATGTATTCGACCAGGTCGTTCACTTCCCCGGGCCCGAATCGTGGCCACTCCACTTTCATTCGGGTCATCATCGCCGCCATCGGCTGACCGTTGTTCCACATCGCCGCCACAATATCCACCTTTGACCGGTCAGCGCCCGGATGCGACAAGCTGAAGGAGCTGTCGACTCCTTTCTCGCCGAAGTAGTGACATTTCTGGCAACCCTTTTGGTGGAAGAGCATTTCACCCCTGAGCGGGTCACCTTGGGGTTCGAGGAAGCGAACAAAATAGAGAAACGCTGTCAGATCGGCCATTTCGTTGCCCTCGAATGTGGGCCTCTTCAAACCGAGCTCTTCCATGCGTCTCCAGATGGCGGGGCCATGGTTCCACATGATCGCTGAGATTGACGTCGCCGTCCGGTGGAAGGTGCTTTTTGACAGGTCAGGTCCGATCGCCGTTCCCGTGCCGAAGACCCTGTGGCACGCGATGCACCCTTTCTTTTCGAACAATTGTTCACCCGTTTGGGGATTGCCGGGGCGCATGAACACACGCGCGGGATCGGTGACGGGAGAAGCGTCTCGGAGGAACGCCATCAAGTCGGCGATCCCCGGCCCGTCGAACTGCGGCCAGGGTATGCCCAACTCATCCATCTTCGCCTTGATGCGCGAGCCGTGATTCCACATCATCTGGGCCAGGAAAATGGGTGACACGTACTTCTTGATGGGCGCAAGATCGGGGCCGATCGCCTTTCCGATCCCGCCAACACGGTGGCAATTCACGCAACCTTTGTCCGTGAAGACGCGCGTACCATGACCGATGTCGCCGGGCTTATCAAAATAGTCGATGTAATATATGTAGGCCGCCAGTTCGGTCAGATCCGTGCTCGTAAGCGAGGGCCGGGGCAGGTGCAGGTCGGTCATGATCCCGCTCATTTGGGGCGAGTGATTCCACATCATTGCAAAGATATCCAGGAGCGAGCGGTCCAGATCGGACCTCGCGAGGTCCGGGCCAAAAGTGCCGCCCCGGCCTTCAACGGAATGACATCTGTCGCAGCCCTTCTGCGTGAATTGCGCCGCCCCTCGCAACGGATCAGCGGGGAGATCGGCCTGCTTGAGATCCAGAGCCCATCCTGTGTTGATCAACAACATCAGTGCCATTGGAATCGTGATGCGCATGACGATCATCCTTCAATCATGCCGGAAGGTACGTCTTGACCCGCTCGGCGGTCTGGGACACAGAGATTTCACGCCCTTCTTTGATTTCCCAGATGGATACGATGGGAAACACTTTCGTAAAGGCCATGTACAGCAAGATGAAGAAGGCGAAACACCCGGCGGTGATGGACCATTCAACCCACGTGGGATGGTAGATTCCCCGCGGATAGGGGAGTCGCGGGTTGACAAGCGTCGGGACAACAATGGTGAAGCGCTCGATCCACATGCCGATCGTAATCGCAACGGAGGCAACGACGCAGCCGGCCGGAGTTCTCGTCTTTTTCCTGACCAGAATGGCAAGAGGAATGACGAAGCAGCAGAGGACCATGACCCAGAACACAGGAGCGAACTGGCCGGTGAGCTTCGAGTAAAACACCGTCATGTGAGTCGGTTCGGAACCATAGAAGGTTGTCAGATACTCCGTAAACGTAAAGTAGAACCACAGCAGAGTGAAGACCAGGAGCAGCTTGCCGAGGTTGTTGAAGTGCACCTCCATGATATAGCGCTCCAAGTGATACACTTTCCTGATGATCGCCATGGCCACGAGGAGAGCCGCCATGCCGGAGTAGATCGCACCAACCACGAAGTATGGCCCGAATATGGTCGAGTGCCACATCGGTTGAACGGTCATACCGAACACCCAGGAAACAACCGTGTGGACGGAGATTGCGATGGGGATGACCAAGATGGCCATAATCGAGATAGCCTTCTCAAGCCGGTGTTTTTGTTTGTCGCTGCCGGTCCATCCAAACGACAGGAGGCGGTATAGCCAGCGCAGGCGTGTTTTCCGTTCGCGCAGTATGGCAATGTCCGGGATCAGCGGCAGAAGAAGATACGTCGAGCTGGCGAACAGGTAGACACTGATGCTGGTCACGTCCCACAGCAGCGGCGAACGGAATTGCCCATGCTTCAGGACGTTCAAAGCCCGGTCGGGCCGGCCCAGGTCCACAATGATGTTGAACACGCCGAAGAATAGCACTAGGACCGTGATCACCTCGGCCGCTCTGGTGATTGACCGCCTCCACTCGGCCTGACACAGCCGCAGGATGGCCGAAATCAGCGTCCCGGCATGGCTGATGCCAATGAAGAAGACGAAATTGGTGATGTAGATGCCCCAGAAGACCGGCCGGTTCATACCAGTCACCCCGAGGCCTGTGGTCCATTGGTGGTACCACACCCAGACCGCAAACATCGCAATCGAAAAGAGGATCGCGATGCTGACATAGAACCACTTGCTAGTCTTCAGGATCGGACGAAGGAGCAGCTCCTCATCGATGGAGTTATATTTTGAATCGTCCATGCTTCTCTCCTTCGGTCAGGTAATAGACTTTGGGCCGCGTCCCCAGGTCCTCCAAGAGCGTGAACGCCCGCACCGAGTGCGCCAGCCGGGAGACTTCCGAATAGGGGTTGTCGAGGTCCCCAAAGGAAATCGCCTTGGCCGGGCAGGCGTCCTGGCAGGCCGTGGTGTAGTCACCATCGGCGATTTCACGATTCTCCGCTGTTGCTTTCTCACGAACTCGCACGAGCCTGTGCGAGCAGAACGAACACTTCTCGACGACGCCCTTGGGACGGACTGATACATCCGGATTCAGGTGCTTTTTCTCATCGTCGCGAAACCTCGGCGGATACCAATTGAAGTACTTGGCGTTGTAAGGGCATCCGTTCACACAATACCGGCAGCCAATGCACCGGGAATAGATTTGGGCCACAAGTCCTTCGTCATTCTTGTAGGTGGCTCCCACCGGGCACACCTTAGTGCACGGGGGGTTGTCGCAATGGAAGCAGGGACGGGGGAGCATCCTCTTCTTGACGTTAGGGTATTCTCCCTCCGTGATGGTCAGCATGTCCATCCAGAAGATCGAACGGCCCTCACCTGCCAGATCGGGGCCCGACGCGGGTATGTTGTTCTCTTCGCGGCAGGCCGCCATGCACGTTCCGCATGCGGTGCACTTGTCCAGATCGATCACCATTCCCCAACGCGCCATGGTCAGTCAATCTCCTGTCTGCGATCGCAACTCTCAGCCGGCAGCATACACTCTGACTTTCGTCTCTGCGACGGCAGGCATGCCGGTGAAACATTCCCGAATGGGGGCAAGGATGTCATAGATGTTTTCACCGTAGGCGAAGGTCCCCGCGCGCCCGAGGCCAGCCGGAACCGCGGCGATCCCGGGTGCCAGCCCCCGATTAAGCAGAAGCGGCAACCGCTTTTTCCCGTAGGGTGACTCCACCCACACCCTCTGGTCCGGGCTCAGGTTCAACTCTGCGGCGGTCTCCGGATTAAGTTCGACCCAACATTGCCACTTGACGTTGTCGTAGTAGCCGACCATGTCGGCAAGCTTCTCGATCCTGGCACCGTCGCCGCGCAGCGTCGTCAGTTCAATCAGATGAAGACTCAGGTTGTCCGACGTTTCAGGCCGTTCGTCAGAGCGTTTGTGGGATCCCAACATCTGCCCCGATCCATTCGCATCGAGTCCCGCGCCCTCCAAGAGCCTCTTGAGCCCGTCGGGCGATTGATCAAAACGGACGGCAAGCGCCTCCGAGCGGAAATGGAATCTGCTGGAGACCCCGGGAACGCGGCCTGTCTCCTCGTCCTGCCGCCGGATCGGATCCCACCAGCCGCCGGTGATCTTGAGTTGCTCCCAGAATTCGTCGAAGTTCTGATACTCCTTGCGACGCCACCCGCGTTCCGCAAGCAAGGATTCGAAGGAGACGGTGAACTGGTCTGAGAACAACGCGCCGGCGTTAGACTGGAACAAGTCTCTGCCTCTGGCCATCACATACGATCGATAGTCGGCCCACTGCTGCCATGAATCGGGTAGCAGGCGCTTCGCCAAGGCGAGGAAGATGTCTTCCGACTGGCGAGAATCGTACAGTGGAGCGATCGCCGGCTGGGTGATACCGACGACCGGGTGCGAATAATGTGACTCGGGGATGACAAGGTCGTTCTTCTCCAGAAAGGTACAATCCGGCAGCACCAAGTCGGCCAGCAAAGACGTCTCGTCCTGCAGGCAGGTGACCGCCACGGTGAAGGGGATGTTCTGCAGCGCTTGGCGGAAACGATTCGCCTGTGGCGAATCATACACTGGGTTGACGTTGTTGAGAATGGCCGCTTTGATCCGATATGGAGTTCCCGCCAGAATCCTTTCCGGAAGCGATTCGATGGCCCCACGTCCGCCCAAGTAGGGAAATTGCTCTGTCGATCCGGACACGAGCGGCGGGGCAATGCTTCCCTTCAAGGTCGCTTTCCGGAACGGATATTTTCCGGCCGGCCCCACGCCCCCTCGTGTTCCCAGCCTGCCGGCAAGTGCATTCAATGCCATTACCGCCCAAGCCTGGTAGACGCCGTCGACTGTGGCCGTTACGCCGGCGCCCGGCAGCGCGATCGCCCCGGACGTCGAGGCAAACATTCGCGCCAGCGAGATAATCTGGTCGAGTGGCACACCGGTCTTCTCAGATACAAATCCCGGATAGTAGTTCTTGAGTACGAGGCTCTTGAATCCCTCGGTCACGTGCCCCTGGCGATCCGTTTCGTCCTCGAAACCGGCACAGGATTCCTTGACAAAGCGGGCATCATATAGTTGTTCTTTGATTATCAAATATGCCAGACCAAGGGCCAGCAACCCGTGGGTCCCGCTTCTGATTGGAACCCATCGCTCCGCCTTTGCCGCAGACGCGGACAGCCGTGGATCGATGACGATGAAGCGGCCCTTCTGTTCCTCGGTATTCAACCATCTCTGGCGCAACCCGGCGAAGTAGACCGGATTGTCACCGCCTTCAAACACCGGATAACCAAAGCAAAGAGCCAGTCGTGCGTTTTCAAGATCGTAGGAAATCTCTGTCGCCGGTCCACCCCAAACGGTGGTGCATATCTGGGCGCTGGGATCAGACATCGAATAGAGATTTGGGCTGCCGAAGCCGTCCATGAATTCCTTTAACAACTCCGCACCAGGCCCTTTTCCCTGGTGATCCAGGAGGAGCAGTTGCTCGGGGGTGCCGCCCTGCTTCAACTCGGAAAGCTTGTCCGCCAGCATCTGCTCGGCGGTTTCCCAGGACACGGGCTTGAACTGACCAGAACCACGAGGTCCCGAGCGCATCAGTGGCTGCCTGATCCTGTCAGGATGAACGAGGAGGGCCATGGCGGCAACCCCCACGGGACAGAGTCCACCACGGTTGATGGGATGGACCGGATTCCCCTCGATGGCGACCGGAATGTCGTCGACTCTCCGGACCCGAATGCCACAACCGCCCGGGCACGCCCCACAGGTGCTGCTGACATAATTGGTGAGGAGCGGCCCGTTATATGGGCCCCCCTCATGGAAACCAGAGGCGGCTAGCAGCTTGTCGAACTGCAACGCCGTGAGGGCGGTGGTGCTCCATGCCAGGGTTGTCAGAAACTTTCTTCGCTCCATCGTCCCTGTCTCTTCCTATGTGTGACAAGCAAGACAGTCGCTGCTTGCCCGTCTGTCTTTGTGGCATTCTAAGCAAAAACTCATGTTGATGATGCCGGTCGCCGGTTTTTGGGGAGGCGCAGTCAGCTCCTTCATCTCCCCGTGGCAACTCTGGCACCCGATTTGTCCCAGAGTCACATGCCGAAAGTGAGAGAAGTACACGTCCTCCGGCAGGACATAGACCCTCTGCCACTTGAGCTCCTCGCTGGATGAGAGCAACGCCGCGAGTTTCTGCTCCTCTGGTGACGATCCTTGCGGTTCGCTGTGGCACCCGGCGCAGACGTCTTTTCCAGGTAAGGTCGCTTTGCGATTCTTCGTGACGTATTGGTGGCATTCGACACAGTCCAGTCCCTGATCTGCGACGTGCAGCTTATGATTGAATTGGATCGGCTGCGCACCCAACGACCCGGATGAAAGCGCCTCACCACGATCGCAGGCAGTGTGCAGCGCCAAAACCATCAGGCCCGGCAGAAGGAACCAGCTAATTGTCCTATCGCTTATAATTGTGCTTGATCCGGTCATAATAGTCCTTGAAGACGAAACCCGTGAAGGCCGGCGAGCGCTTGTTGTGGCACTTGAGGCAGGTCTTCTCATCGAGCATTATGAGTCCGGCATTCAATGCCAGCTTGTGTTGCTCCTCACGGCTGGAGGCGTACTTCGTCGTGGACATGATGGAGGTAGCCTTATAGTTGGAACCCGGCCCGTGGCAGGCTTCGCACTGGACACCGTTTTCCCGGACGAAGGTTTCAGCAAAGTTAGAGGTGTCGAGCTCGAATCCGGTCACGTGGCACTCCAAGCACTCAGCTGCCTTCTGGGGATCCCCCTTGACCCCAGCCTTGGCGGCCAGCACTTTGGCCGCATCGGTAGCAAGCGTCGCATAGGCTTTCGCATGCCCAGAGTTGCTCCAAATTTCGTACTGGTTGACTTGATCCTTGTGGTTGTGGCAGATCTTGCACTTGTCCGCCCCCACGTAGCGCGGGGCGGCGTGTACAGGTTGCACGAGCGGCGACAGCGTTGCCAAGATCACGACGGCACCTAACTTGCCGGCGATGTTCATCGCGCTTTCCTCCTCATTTGGGTCTCGATGGCCCCTGACAGCGCCTCCGTCAGTTCTCCCTCGGTAATTGGCTTTGTCAGATAGTAGTAGAGCCCTGATTGCCGCAGTTCCTTCTCCAACTCCAGCGGCTTCTCGTCGGACACGGCGACGAGTAGCACGTCCGGGACGATCTGTTTCATAATCCGAATTGCGTCCGTCACGCCGATATCGTTGCTGGCGTTGAAAGCATAGAGGAGAACGACGGTGAATTTGTCGCGCGCGAGTTCCTCGAGTGCCTTCTTAAGTGGTCGTCTCGCGGACGCCGACCCCATGGTCTTTCAGAACCCGTTCGATCAGCGACCTCTCCGACGCTGAGGTGTGTGATGAAACAAGAAGTATATCCACAGCACCTCCTCCCAGCCGCGCGTCTATCAAGTTTTGTGCCAATCTCGGTTTCGAATGCTGAAACCGGGAGCGGCAAACAACCCATTAGTGAGATGGATGTTAGGTTCGTGCCTAACTGTCAGGAAGCTGATCAGCTACGCTTGCGACGGAGGGACTGTACCAAATTGGGCGGCGGGTGCGGCATTATTCCCCGCCATCGCCCTGCCCCAACCTTCGCAGGATCGTCTTTCGATCGATCTTGAGGATTCTCGCGGCCAACTGCTTGTTTCCCCCGGTTCTTTCGAGGATCCACGCAATGTAGGCTCCCTCGAGTTCGTCGAGGGTCGGGTACGCATCACGGCCAAAGGAGCGGAGGATGGCCTTCAGCGGCGATACGTTCATCGGCAGGTCGCTGACTTCAATCGTGTCGCTCTCGGTCAGCAGGATGGATCGTTCAATGAGATTGCGAAGCTCGCGAACGTTTCCGGGCCAGTCGTACTGGGTCAAGGATTGGATTGCAGCGTCAGAGAACCGCCTGTCGGCGTCTCCGGACCTGCGAAGTTCCGTGAGGAAGTGATCAACCAGCGTCGGGATGTCGCCCGGATGATCGCGCAGGGGGGGGAGAAGAATGCTGACCACGTTGATCCGATAGTACAAGTCCTCGCGGAACTCGCCCTTGCGGACCATTTCCTGGAGGTCGCGATTGGTGGCGGCAAGCAATCGCACATCAACGTTGATTCTCTCATTTCCACCGAGGCGGCGGAAGGTCTTTGTTTCGACCACGCGCAGCAGCTTGACTTGCAGCGCCTGCGGAATGTCCCCGATCTCATCGAGGAATATTGTTCCGCTGTCCGCGATTTCGAATATCCCATGTTTTCGTGTGACCGCCCCGGTGAACGCGCCACGTTCATGGCCGAACAATTCCGATTCCAGAAGGCTTTCCTTCAGAGCGGTACAGTCCACAATGATGAACGGCTCATCGCGACGTGAAGAGTGCTTGTGGATCAGGTTCGCGACCAATTCTTTGCCGGTTCCTGATTCGCCGCGGATGAGGACCGTGGAATCGGAGTCCGCGAACCGGCCGATCAGCGACTTGACTTCGAGCATGCCGGGTGACTGTCCGATCAGTTCACCATCCCTTAGGTCCGAGACCCGGTTCTTCAACATCTGATTGCGCGACTCCAGGCGTCTCTTCTCCAGGCAGCGCTGAAGAACCTGTTCAACCCGATCCAGTTCGACTGGCTTGGTGACGTAGTCATAGGCGCCCTTTTTCATCGAGGCAATTGCGTTGTCGATGGACGCGTTGCCTGTGAGCATGATCACATCCGCCCCCGGGCATCGTGACTTGACCGCCTCCAGCACGTGCAAGCCGTCATTCCCCGGCATGACGATGTCCAGAATCACTATTTCGATCGCATGTTCAAGGAGGATGGCAACGACGTCCCTGCCATATCCCAGGGTCACGTAGAAGCCCATCTGAGTCAGTTCATTGGCGAAGACCTTCGAGAATACCTCGTCGTCGTCCACCAGCAGGATTCTGGCCCTTTCTTCACTCATGTTGCCCTGCGACTTCCATGCCGGGAATTGGGAGCGACACGCGAAAACATGTCCGTCCACTCCGGCTCTCGACAACCTCTATAGTACCGCCATGGTGTTTAACGATCCCCTGGCTCACGGACAAACCCAGTCCGGTACCCATACCCACTGGTTTAGTGGTATAGAAAGGCTCGAAGATCCTTGGGAGGTTGGCCTCGCCAATCCCTGGCCCGTCATCTATTACAGACACGACGACGGAGCGGTCACTCGCCTCAGCCGCCACTTGGATCTTCCCGCCCGTGTCCACCGCCTGAATGCTGTTTAGGATCAGGTTCACGAAGACCTGAACCAGCGAGTCCTTTGAACCCTCGATCAGCGGAATGCGGCCAGATTTGTCAACCTCCAGTTCGAGCTTCTTCTTGCCAGCTTCGAACTGGAGCAGAGATACGCTCTCTTGGAGAACTTGATCCATATCGACCGGCTCCATCGTTGGCGCTGAGGCAGCCGAGTAATCGAGCAGCTTCTGCGTGATCATACGGCAGCGTTGCGCGGAATTCTTGATTACATGAAGATACTCACGGCGGCCTTCGTCACCGGCGCCTTGGACCCGCAGCAGGCCCTCGGCGCAGGTCAAAATAGACGCCATCGGATTGTTGATCTCGTGCGCGATGCCCGCGGCCAGGCGGCCTACGGTTGCGAGTCTCTCCGATTGGTAGACCTGATTCTCCGCGGTAATGCGCGTCGTGACGTCCCTGATGACCACAATCACTTCGGGCCTGAGCCAGGGCGGAAGCACAAGCTTGCCGGCATGGATTTCCATGTGCTTGTCCTCCTGTCCCTGGGCGCGCAGAGTGAGAATCTCTTTGACCGGCTCTTCTGCCATCCGGGCTGTGGCGATCATGGCGTCGATTTGCGCGATTCGGTCGAGAGGAGGCAGGCTGAAATCCAGCGGCACCCCGCTCCGGAAAAGCAGAGGATCCGCGCCGAGGATGTCGCTCACGGACTTGTTTGCGTACGCGACACGCCCGTTGTCGTCGATGATCAGGATTCCGTCGATCAGGTTCTCGATTAGATTTCTCAGGTAATTGTGGTGGTTGCCAATCTGATCGATCGACGACTTTAGAGCGGCTCGCATGTTGGAGACACTGTGTGCCAGTGAAGCGAGTTCGTCGTTGCCACCAAGCCGGATGTCCAGAGCCAACTCATTGGAAGCCACGCGCCGCGCCAGCGATTCGAGATAAACCACACGATTGATCACATGTTTTCTGATGAACCAGCGAAAAAGCCACATCATGAGAAGCACTGAGACGCCCGCCACGACCACTGCGAGACGCAAGCTGGCGAGAATCTCAGCCCTCACCGGCTTCAGTGAGCGATCCATTACCAGAACCCCATTGTAGAGGGCTTGGTCACCATGACATGCGTGGCATTGGGGCTTATTGGCAATTGGGGTTACTACGCGGAGAATCTGTTCGTTTCCCTGAGCAATAATGGTGCCGAGCAAGTGCTTATCAGTGCCCATGTGGCAATCACGGCACCCTTCATCGCCCTTGCGGAAACGGACCGCTGAGATACTGCGGTCAGTACTTGCCTTGGTCTGACCAAGGGTGTCGAGAAGGAAGACGCGCAGTATGTTTGCGGTTCCTGATACAGCGTCCAGGCTGAACTGGATTGCCTGCATGTCGCTGTTGAGCATCGCTATCTCGAGGCTGGATGTCAGGGTTTGGCAGAGCGCAGTTGAGGCTTCTAACTCCAGCCGAGTTAGCTTGTGCTTGTAGGCATACAGTTGGTAGGCAAGAAATGTCCCGAAGATGATCAGGATGGTAGCGATAACGAATGCCGCGATGCGAAAATGGAGCCGCCTAAGAATGCCAATGGGGGCGTTTCCGTGCATTGGGTCAGCCACCGCTCAAGGAGGGAGCGCCACCTCCGAATCACTGTGAACTGCAATTTCCCCAAGCCCGGCGGTGGGTCGCAAAAACTCGCGTGCTGGCGACGACCATGCGCCGGACCGGAGACCTGCCTGCTGACTTTTCCTACGACCGCTGACCGTCGTCCCACGGCGAGAGTCGCGTCGAATCTCCGGGCTGGGCCCGGCGCGAGGGGGATCGCCGTGTCAGTAAGCACAACCTAAATAGAATACGACTCTGTTCCACCCTCCGTCCAGCCAAATCCTCCCCTCGCTGGGGCCAGCATCTCAGAAGTAATCCTGGGAATTCAGATTGCGACCACCGCTGGTCGGTCGTGAGACAGTTGAACGGATGGAGTCCTGTACGTCGGGCATTGTCTGCTTTGCAGCAGGGCACACCCAGCATTAAGGCAGGGCTGATTGTCGCAGGAATCTTGCGGGCCACAGACCGCCCGACTCATGTTTCCCGACCGTCAACATTGGGAATCACGTCATCACCATGTCGCAAGAGATGGTCTTGGGTAGCTTCGCTTACAAACAGGCCCGCAAGCGAAGGCAGAGAGGTTTGACCAGCGTCCCCTGCTATGTAAAAAGTCAATCGCCCATATGTGGCGGTCTCCTGTTTTTTTGGTCGCGTCGGGCCTCAACGTCATCCTGCTATTCGTGGTCGCGCTCACATGGGCGCGCGCACAAGGTATCGATTCGGTGCGGGTGGCTTCGGGAGGCCGACAACCTCCGGGGCGTTCCGGATCAGCTCCGTCACAGGGGACGCTTCGTGGTCCTCCCACGTGCACCGTTGGCGTTCGGCTCCGTCAGCGACCGCCGTCATGGATCAGTGCACCACGTCAATGACGTAGGGTTGCCCGCTCAACCAGCAGGCGCGCAGCCGCAACGCCAGGACGCGAGCCACCGCGACAATGGCCCGATTTCTATCGGCCGGTCGGGGCGACAATCGGCGGAACCGTGTGCCCAGCACCGGATCAATTGCAATGGCCTTCCACGCGGCCTCGATCAGCCACGTCCTCACCCATCCGTTTCCCTGCCGCGTGATTGGGCCACGGCGGGTACGATCACCACTGCTGTATTCCGACGGCGTCAACCCCAGATATGAGGCGAAGGAAGCCCCGTTGGGGAAGTCTTTCAGATCGCCCCACTCCAGCACCAGACGGATTGCCGTCAGCCAGCCAATCCCTGGGGCCGACTGCAAAAGTTGTACTGCCGCCTGATAGAATTCGGATCGCGCCAAATGGCGCAACGCGCGCTTCACCTGCGTCCGTCGGCGTTCCAGATCGCCCAATTGCTCCAACATATCCCGCAGAATCGACGCCAACGGGCCGTCCGTGCCCGCAATTGCCAAGACCTGGGCTCGATACGCCTTGCTCCACCGACGGGACTGATCCAGCTCAGGCGTCAGGCCGTGTAGTGCCAGCCGCATCTTGATCTGATTTTTCAGGCGCGTCTGCTGTTGCGTGAGTTGTTGAAGGTAACGGGACCACTCCCGGTCCGTGCGCAAGTGCAAACTCGGGATCCGGCACCGACGCAACATCCCCTGCTCCAGGGCATGCGCCAGTGTCTGTGCATCCCGCCGGTCAGTCTTCACCCGGTCCGCCGATCGCGGCACTTTCGACGGCGGCGTCACCCGGACATCAATACCGTCGGCACACAACGCGTCGTGCAACCCAAACCCCGAGAACCCCGCCTCATACACCGCATGGATCCGGCACCCCGGTAAACGCGCCCACAGCCCGCGCAGATGCTCATACCGCGCCGGCACCGTGCACCGATACACCAACTCCCGCCCGCTCCGCACAGCAATCGCGTAGCGGCGCAAGCTCACATCAATTCCCACGAACACCTCTTGATCCCGTAGGATCGTCGTGTCGATCTTCGACATGGTAGCCTCCTTGTGTGAAAAGCTTGTTTCCGGGATTCTCTCCAGAATCCCCAAGGAGCGCCACCGACTTTTTAACATAGTACCTCCGGGGAGCTACTCCCAACGCTCTTCAACCCCGGCCATTCGGGTCGAGCCCCAAGCGGCGAAGACGTTGGTCTGGAATCCCCGCCCGGCGACGAGGGGTGGCGGGGCAAGTCCTTCAGGCCAAAAGTGCCTTGGCCTGGAGTCCAAACGTGCCCGAATTGTCTGACGACGTACACTTTCCCGGCAATATACAAGCGGATGAGACGTCACCACACGGGCTACTTGCCAAACCGCACCTGCCGTAGGCCATCGAGGGCGGCGGTATAGACATCGCGGGAGTAATCGGCCAGCAGTGCCATTGCTTTCTTTTTGTCCTGCTTCAGCAGATCCAGAGCCTCTGCTTCCACGGCGGCCTGCTTTCCAAACGCTTCGAATTCTACCTGGTCAAGGAGATGTCGGGCGCTCAAGGCAACGTCGGCGTAGCCATGTTCGACATGGTGACGAAATCTGGTGAATGTCCAGAACGCGTCCATATGATCAACAGTAAACGGCCGGTCAACTGTCGCCTGATACTCCGCCTCGGTCGGTTGCACGCTCTTTCCCGCGAAACAGGCCGGGAAGGAGTCCATGCCGACATGGAACGGGATGTAGCAGGACGTGCACGGCGACGACAGACACACCCAGTAAACCAAGCCAATCTCGCTGGGCATGTTGCCGCGTAACTGGGCGATAAAACTGGTTTGCGTATCGTGACGGCAGATTGGTGTGATCTTCTGATTGTGTGGGCAGCCGGTCGCCGAGTCTTCTGCGTACAGCCGCGTTCCCTCATAGTGACCGCGGAGAATGCTCATCACATTGCGGACATCCAACCTTGCTTTGGGACTGACCGAAAGTGGCAGTCGCGCTCCGTAGGCCGGCGGGTCGGCCACAACCCGTCGAATGCCGTCCCACTGACGACCGATGTTCCTGCCATCCGCCGCCGCATCCGAGTCCGCATAGACCGCCGCGAAGTCGAAGGCTCCATCGGCCTTGGGATCGTACCAACCGCGA
>Ga0214473_10006229_pt1 | contig 14274 bp, 14 predicted proteins | sample RVTome_7_FD_203509 | JGI IMG/M metagenome (GOLD analysis project Ga0214473, IMG submission 203509) | Soil microbial communities from uranium-contaminated site in the Upper Colorado River Basin, Wyoming, United States - RVT98D197 | ecosystem: Environmental > Terrestrial > Soil > Contaminated >... | reverse complement strand
TGCATGCCGAGGCAGATGCCGAAGAAGGGTATCTTTTTCTCCCTTGCGTACCTTATCGCTTCTATCTTGCCTTCTATGCCCCTGTAGCCGAAGCCGCCGGGCACGAGGACGCCGTCCACATCGCTTAAAAACCTCTCCGGTCCATGTGCCTCTATCTCCTCGGAGTCCACCCATTCGATATTGACTTCCGCCGAATTGGCAATCCCTCCATGGACAAGGGCCTCTGTAAGGCTCTTGTAAGAGTCCTTCAGGCCCACATATTTGCCCACAACCGCTATGATCGCCTCGTTCTTGGGCTTTTTAAGACTTTGGACGACTTCTTCCCACACGGCAAGGTTTGAGCCCCCGTTATGAATGCCCAGTCTTCTCGTGATGACCTCCGAGAGCCCTTCCCGCTCGAGCATGAGCGGGACCTCGTAAATATGCTCCACGTCCTGGGCGGCAATGACCGCCTCGGGGTCCACGTTCGTATAAAGGGCTATCTTTCTCTTCATCCCCTCGGGGAGCGGCCTGTCAGTGCGGCAGAGGAGGACGTCGGGCTGGATACCGATCTCGCGGAGTTTCATGACGCTGTGCTGGGTGGGCTTGGTCTTCAATTCCCCGGCAGCCGCGATGTATGGGACAAGGGTAAGGTGCATGTAAAAGACGTTTTCCCGCCCCGCGTCATAGCGCATCTGCCTTATGGCCTCAAGGAAGGGGAGGCTCTCGATGTCGCCCACCGTGCCCCCTATCTCCACAATGACGAAGTCGTAGCCGTCCGCAACGGATTTTATCGCCTGCTTTATCTCGTCGGTTATATGGGGGACGACCTGCACGGTCTCGCCCAGGTAATCGCCCCGCCTCTCCTTGGTTATTACGTTGTTGTATATTTTTCCGGTCGTGTAATTATTGTTCTTCGTGCCCCGCATATGCGTGAAGCGCTCGTAGTGGCCCAGGTCCAGGTCGGTCTCTGCGCCGTCGTCGGTCACGTAGACCTCCCCGTGCTGGAACGGGCTAAGCGTGCCGGGGTCCACATTGATATAGGGGTCCAGTTTCTGGAGGGTCACTCTGAGGCCCATCCCCTCGAGGAGGGCGCCCGTGGCCGAGGCCGCTATCCCTTTCCCCAGCGCCGATACCACCCCGCCTGTTACGAAAATATATTTAGGCATTCCTCCACCTTTCGAAGGTCTTCCGGGGTATCCACCCCTATGGTGTCGTATTCCGTCTCTTTTATCTTTATCCTCATCCCGTTTTCGAGCGCGCGGAGCTGTTCGAGTTTTTCGGTCTCCTCAAGGCTCGTGGGTGGAAGTCCCGTGAGCCTCATGAGGGCCTCTTTCCTATACGCATATATCCCTATATGCTTATATGCCCTGAGGGGGGCTTTATCCATGCGAAACGGCACGGGCGAGCGCGAGAAATAAAGCGCGAAACCCTCCCGGTCAAAGACCGCCTTTACGATGTTCGGGTCCGTGAATTCCTCTTCTTTTTCGATTTTTTTCACAAGTGTCCCTATATCGGCCCTCTCGTCTTCGAGAAGCATTATAACATCATCAATCATTTCGGGTCTGATGAGGGGCTCATCCCCCTGAAGGTTCACGATTATAGGCGCTTCGAGCGCCAGTTTCAGGACTGCCTCGGCCACCCTGTCCGTCCCCGAGGGATGCCCCCCGGAGGTCATAACGGCCTTTGCCCCGAAGCTCTCCGCTGCCTCCAGTATGCGCCTGTCATCGGTTGCCACAATCACTTCCCGCACCAGTCTGGCCCCCTTTGCCCGCTCGTACACATGCCTGAGCAGGGGCTTCCCTTTGAGGGACACGAGGGGCTTACCGGGGAATCGGCTGGATGAATAGCGCGCCGGGATAACGACGAACGCGTCCATAACCGATTTATTATATAAAACAAGAGTTAATTGCGTCCACCCGCCCGGTGGGATTATAATTAATCTGTGAAGAAATTCGTTTTCGGCATGGCCCTTATTCTACTCGGGGCCCTAATCGGGGGAGGGGCGTTTTACGCCTATCAATTGAGGCACGGCGCCCCAAGGGTATTTATAAAGGAGGCCCCGCGCGTGCCCGCCGAGATGCGTGGGACGGCAAAGGCCTTCTCCGAGATTGTAAAGTCCGTCTCCCCGGCGGTCGTGAACATATCGAGCACCCGGGGAGCGGGGGGGAACGAGGAGGAGGGGGACGAGATCGAGGAGTTCTTCAACCCCTTCGATTTCGAGCGCAGGGGGACCGAGCTCTCCTTGGGCTCGGGCGTCATCGTCTCGGAGGACGGCTACATAATCACAAATAACCATGTTGTGGCCGATGCCGAAGAGATAAAAGTGACGCTTTACGACAAGAGGACTTTCAAGGGGGAACTGGTCGGCGCCGACCCGAAGACCGACCTCGCCGTGGTCCGGATCGAGGCATCGGGGCTCCCCACCGGCATCTGGGGAGACTCCGACAGCCTCTCGGTGGGCGAATTCGTCCTTGCCATAGGGAACCCCTTCAGCCTGAATAACACGGTCACGATGGGGATTGTAAGCGCCGTGGGCAGGGCCAATGTGGGCATCGCCGATTACGAGGATTTCATCCAGACCGATGCCGCCATAAACCCCGGCAACTCCGGCGGCCCGCTCGTGAATATCCGGGGGGAGATAGTCGGCATAAACACGGCAATATTCTCAAAGAGCGGCGGGTATCAGGGCATAGGTTTTGCCGTGCCGGTGAACATGGTGCGCTCGATAATGGACCAGCTCGTAAAAGGCGGGCGGGTCGTAAGGGGCTGGCTCGGTGTCTCCATTCAGGAGATGACGCCCGATATGGCCCGGAAATTCGGCCTCCGGACCCCGGATGGGGCCCTCGTGAGCGATATAACAAAGGGGAGCCCCGCGCAGAGGGCGGGCTTGAAGCGCGGCGACATCATTACGGCGTTCAACGGGAAGGCCGTGAAGGACGCCTCCTCCCTTAAAAACCTTGTTGCCCAGTCGCGCCCCGGCACGAAGGCCGTCATAAGGGTCATAAGGGGTTCAAAACCCCTCGACCTTAATGCACAGGTGGGCGAATACCCCACTGAGATTTCCCGAAATGAAGAGACTGAGAGGAGAAAAACCCCCCGGACAGCCATGCACAGGCCCGAGGGCGCATTCACGGGGCTCAAGGTGGCCGGTCTTTCGAGGGAGATAATCAAGCAGCTTGGCCTCTCTCCCGCCGAGAGGGGAGTTGTGGTCGTGGACGTGAGTGAGGGGAGCCCGGCGGCGGAGGCCGGACTTAAAAGGGGAGATGTAATCGAGGAGATAGACAGGAGGTCTCTGGCGGGCCTCAGGGAGTTCAACTTTATAGCATCGAGGGTCCCGCGCGAAGAACCCGTCCTCCTGCTCGTAAACCGCTCCGAAAAGAGGTTTTATATTTCCCTCAACCAGGATTAGAATAAGCAGATAAATAATAAATATCGAGGTGGACCATGCTGGTATTATTCAGGGCGATAATTCTTGCGGTGTTTCTGGCCGGTGGTTTTTTTATCGGCCGGAACTACGGGTCGGCAGTGCTGGGGCTCGGCACCGGCCTTGTAGTGGGCCTTGCGGCCCTCGTATTCGAGTATTTCATAAGGAGGCTCACGCTCGGCATCATAATAGGCGGCCTTATAGGGCTCTCGCTGGGCCTCCTCTTCGCCTGGCTCTTTCTGCTTCCGCTATCGGCTATCGTGCCCCCCGAGCTTGAAAGCCTCTTCAAGTTCATGCTTTCGGGCCTTTTAGGCTGGGCCGGGCTCCTCATAGGGTTGAGGAAGGGCCACGGCCTCACCATACCGGGCCTCTTCCGCATATTGCGCGGCGAGTCCCAGGGGGAATTCACAAAACTCCTCGACACGAGCGTCATCATAGACGGCCGCATCGCCGAGGTCGCCGACCTTGGCTTCCTCGAGGGGAGCTTTATCGTCCCCCAGTTCATCCTTCAGGAACTCCAGCACATAGCCGACTCCCCGGATTCCCTTAAACGGCAGCGCGGCAGACGCGGGCTCGATGTCCTCCACAGGATGCAGAAGATGGCCCACCTGGACATCAGGATTGTGGAGGAGGACTTCCCCAAGATAAAAGAGGTGGACTCAAAGCTCATAGCCCTCGCCAAAACAATGGGCGGAAAGATTATCACGAACGACTTCAACTTAAACAAAGTGGCCGAGCTGCAGGGCATCCCGGTGCTCAATATAAACGAGCTGGCAAACGTCCTTAAACCCGTCGTCCTCCCCGGCGAGACCATGAGCGTATTCATCATAAAAGAGGGCAAGGAGGCCAACCAGGGGGTCGCCTACCTTGATGACGGCACCATGGTAGTCGTGGACAACGGACGGAGGCTCATCGGCAAGAACGCCGACGTCACCGTGACAAGCGTCCTCCAGACCACGGCCGGGCGCATGATATTCACAAAGACGAAGGAAGAGTACGAGCGCGAGGAGGCCCGGGCGGCAAAGTAGAGGGGCATAAAAGCCTCTTTTAAAGAGAAGGATGTAGCCGCAGGCTTTAGCCTGCGTTCATATAGCGCAACCTGAAGGTTGCGGCTACACAGATAAAGGAAATATCCTTGAGGGAAAAGGGAGCGGGTTCGTTAAAGTCTCAGAAAAACAGGTCGCGCAGGCCAAACATCATCGCCCTCGTCCCCTCTGCAGGCTCCGGCAGGCGATTTGGAGGCGGAAAGACCTTCTTCTCTATTAAGGGAAAAGCCGTACTCCTCTGGGCCTTGGAAGCCCTTGAGCGAACTCCCGAGATTGATCTGATCATTCCCATCGTGAGAAAGACCGATATAAAGCACGCCCAAAGGCTTATAGACCGCGCCCGGCTGAAAAAAGTAGCCGCCATCGCGGCCGGGGGAAAGGAAAGGCAGGACTCGGTCTGGAACGGCTTGAAACTCCTCCCATCCGATACAGGTATCGTCCTCGTCCATGATGGCGCGCGCCCCTTCGCAGGGGCCTCTTTCATATCGGGGCTCATAAGCTCATTGAAAAAATTCGACGGGGTCGTGCCGGGGCTTATGCCTAAAGACACGACCAAGGAGATCGGCGAGGACGGCCTCGTCTGCGAAACACTCGTCCGCGAAAATCTCGTTGCCGTTCAGACCCCGCAGGTATTCCCCTATGAGGTCCTTTGCAGGGCATACGAGATGGCCATGAGGGCGGGCTATTACGCCACCGACGACGCGGCCCTCGTGGAGAGCATGGGCGGAAAGATAAAGGTGGTCCCCGGCTCCCCCCGCAATATAAAAATTACAACGAGAGAGGATATAATCACGGCGGAAAGGTTTTTTAAGTGAAGGGTACATTTTCTCTCCCCTCCCCCGTCAAAGGGGGAGGGGATAACAATTAAAGTGAGGGGAAAGTACAAGGTCTTGCGAGATTGAATCGACCGAAGTGGACGTAGGGGCGGGGCTTGCTCCGCCCGACATTTCAAGGTTCCCCTCGCCTGCGTAGCGGGAGAGGGGCAAGGGGGTGAGGGTAAAAGGAATGCGGGTCGGAATAGGCTACGACAGCCATAGACTTATCGAAGGCCGCAAACTCATTCTCGGCGGGGTTCAAATCCCCTTCGAGAAAGGGCTCCTCGGCCATTCGGACGGGGACGCCCTCACACATGCCATCATAGACGCCTTTCTGGGCGCGGCGGGCCTTGGCGACATCGGCGGGCTCTTTCCCGATACGGACCCTCGGTACAAAGGGGCAAACAGCCTTTCCCTCTTAAAAAAGGTCGTTTCCCTCGTAAATGAGAAAGGCTTTCAGATCATTAACGTGGACTCCACTATAATCGCCGAGGCCCCCCGCATGGCCCCGCATATCCCGGAGATGAGAAAGAGACTGTCAGAAGTTCTTCGAACGGACGCCATTAATATCAAAGCCAAATCCAACGAGAAAATGGGCGCGGTCGGAAGGGGAGAGGGGATCGCAGTGTGGGCGGTGGGGTTGATTGAGGAAATTTAAGGGGGCGGATTCCACACATCCGCCCCGGTTCTTAAAAAATCCGCTATTTCTTCTCCGTTCCGCATCCGCACCCGCAAGAGCCTTTTTTCCCGCTCTGGGGCTTCTCTGCCGTTTTTGCGTCCTTTGCCATTTTCGTCACCTCCTTTCTTTAAGGATATGCGTATACACTTAAAAAGATTGCCAAAAAAAATATCCTATTTAGGGCTCTTGCCGAACCCCACCGTCTTCAGGCGGACCCTGCCCTCCATGCACCCGCACGTGCATACGCGGTTCAGTCTCAGTCTGCATTTTTCGAGGGTCTCCCTGTTAAGGGAATAGTAGGTCCAGTACCCGCGCCTATCATCTTTGACGAGCCCGGCGCTTTTGAGCACCCGAAGGTGCTGGGAGACCGCAGACTGGCTCACCTTTAGCTTCTCCGCGAGCGCGTTCACGCTCAGAGGCTCTTTCTTCAAGAGCTCGATTATCTCGATCCTCTTGTCGACCGAAAGCAGTTTGAAGAGTTCAGCCGCTTCCTTCATGGCCATCCTTATAAGTGATTACTTATAAACTAATATAGTTCCAGGCGAATATATTGTCAAGGGATTTTTTTAAGGTAAATAGGTAAGATCTAAATTCCTCAGACTTCAATTTTCATTAGAATTGGATCTTTTTATAAGGCCTGTCCCGGGCTCGGTGCCGGGGCAGGCGCAGATCCCTCCTCGGTGATCTTGCAATCCCTATCGGCCAAAAAGGTCTTCGTGCCTCTTACGTGCTTTGCCCGCAGGCTCAGGCCCTCCCTGGAATCATTAAGTATTTCGATCATCAGATCGGGGGCCGTGCCCGTACCACGCCCTCTTAAATTATCAAGGGTTATCGTTTCATCAGGGTGTTCCGCAAAATATGAAGTCGCCTCGTTGCAGGCATTCAATATTTCAGACTGCGCCATCCTGTCGCGTGCGGCTTTCTGATAGCCCAGGTATCCGGGGACCGCTATGGCGGCGAGGATACCGATAATCAGTAAAAGCCCTATCACACCAATGCCTGTTATCAAGGCGGCATTGCCCACTCCTCCGGTCACGGTTATGACCGCTCTCTGCGTCTCGGCAGCCGGATGCAATTGCTTTATTTCGAGGAGCTTTTTCTTTGCATGCTTGTAGTAGATGTAATATCCCGTAAGCCCCCATATTATTGAGGCGATGCAGCCCACATAGGGAATGAACCCGAGAAAAAAGGCAAGGACAGCCCAGCCGTAGAGCTTCCTGTAGAGCATCCACCAGAAAGGCACAAAGAAGGCCGGCCAGTGCCATGTGGCTTTGAAATTATCAATCCCGGCTTCCCTGAACCGGGCGAATTTGGGCAGGTATTTCTCCGAATTCCTCCCCACGAATACGGCATAGTCGCCCTCTGTTATGCCCGAAAGCAGGCCGGAAGCGTGCACCCCGCCTTGGGCCCCGGCTGCCTTCTCCCCGCAATGAGGGCAAAAAGAACTCCCCTCCGCTATTTCCCTCCCGCACTTTGCACAATATTCCATGGAGACCTCCCCGATTTGTTTTGGGCGTTTTGAAGACCTCGATAAAAGGATGAGAACAAGTATTACGGCAGGGAACCCGATTATAATCAGCAGAATTATTAATTCCGGCAAGCCAAGTCCGAACATATTGCCTCCCCCAAGCAAGCGCAGCCTCGTTTCCATGAAACCTTATAAAAAATCCCCGAAATGAATATAAATTAATTTTGGAAATTTTGAAAGAAAAATTTTTGATGAGATAAGTACTCTGGTAAATCAGGCGGGTACTTATATAGAGGAGCGCGCCTTGGACTTCTAAATATTAAAAAATTGCTAATCGGTCTCCTTCAGAATCTTTCAAGCTGCTCTTTAAGGAGTGGCAAACGGTTCTTAATCACGTCCCAAACAATATCCCAGTTAACGCCAAAATAGAGATGAATGATCTTGTCCCTCATTCCAGCGATCTTTTTCCACTCGATATCGCTGTGCAGTTTTTTAAAATCGGGAGATAAATTTTTGGCGGCCTCGCCTATAATTTCAAGGCTTCTCGTACCGGCTCTCTTCAAAAGCTCGTTCTGCTTAAAATCTTCAGATTCGATCCCGCCAGTTTCTTTTAAAAGAAAATTTATCTCATCGAGGATGTGCTTCAAATAAACCCGGTCAGACTTCAAGCCATCTGACCTCTTTTTCGACGTATGGGCGAATGTAAGGACTCAGGTTTCCTTTTGTTATGAGGTCAACTTTTTTGCCGAGGACTTTTTCGAGAGCGAATGCGAGGTCCATAAAATGGTCGAAGGTGGGTTCTTCAAACTCAACCAGAAAATCCACATCGCTTCTTTTTCTCTGTTCTTTTCGGACATAAGACCCGAAAAGACCAATCTTTTTTACCGTTAATTTTCTGAGAGTGCCGGCGTGCGCGCTCAAGATGCCCATGATCTCTTCGGCTGTAAGGTCTTTCCTTCTTTTTGTGCTCATCTCATCTCTCTTATAAGTGATTTAATTCTAATTGAAATTTGCTCTTTTTAAAAGGGAATTGAAAAACGGCGGGTGCGGAATTACCTTCTTACGGAGAGGACGCCGTCTATCTGCGAGAGCTTCTGGGTGATGACGTTGAGCTGGGAGCGGTCTTTCACTTCGAGGATGAAGGAGAGCCGGGCCTTCTGGAACTGGCCCGCTATGGCCTCCATGTGGTGGATATTGACGTTTGCGGCGGAGATCAGGGCCGAAAGACTGGCGAGCATCCCCGGCTTGTCCACCATGTCCACAAGGAGCCGGGCATAGCTTACGGAGCCCTCGTTCGAGTTCCACTGCACAGGCAAAAGCCGCTCGTCGTCCACGGCCAACTTCGGGAGGTTGGGGCAGTTCCGGCGATGGACGCTCACCCCCTTGCCCCGCGTTATGAAGCCCACAAGGTTGTCCCCCGGCACGGGATAGCAGCACTTGGCTATGTGGTAGAGGATATTGGACATACCGGTTATCGTAATGCCTTTTTCTTCCTGCTTTTTTGTGGTCTTTACGGGAAGCTCTTTCTCCTCTGCCTCCTCTTCATGGCCCACAAGCCTGTTTATGGCCATATGGGCCGAGACCTTGCCGTACCCTATGAGCACGATGAGGTCCTCCGTGCTCTGGGTGTTGAAGGAGAGGGCCACCTCGGTCATGTTGTCGCTCTTGAGCACGGCGGGGCCAAGGCCCTTTTTCCTCAACTCCGTTTCGAGGAGCTTCGTGCCGAGTTCCAGGGACTCTTTTCTCTCTTCGGCCTTTATCCACTGCTTTATGCGGTTTCTGGCGCGGGAGGTCACGACAAAGCCCAGCCAGTCCCGCGAGGGCGTCTGGTTGGCGGAGGTGATGATGTCCAGCGTGTCGCCGTTATTCAGCTTATACCGGAGGGGCACAATCCGCCCGTTCACTTTGGCGCCCGTGCATCGGTTGCCCACCTGCGTATGGATGCCATAGGCGAAGTCCACGGGCGTTGCCCCGAGGGGAAGCTCTTTTATGTCGCCCATGGGCGTGAACACGTATATTGTTTCGGGGACGACCTCCGACTTTACGGTCTCGATGAACTCCCTCGGGTTCTGCCTTATCTCCTGAAGCTCGTGGACAAAGCCCCGGAGCCACCCGATATACCTGTCGTCCTTCGGGTTCAGGTTCCCCTTGTCCTTGTATTTCCAGTGCGCCGCGATGCCTTCCTCGGCCACCCTGTGCATATCCCCGGTGCGGATCTGGAACTCCACGCGCCTGCCCTCTTCGCTTATGACCGTCGTGTGCAGGGACTGGTACATATTTGACTTTGGCACGCCGATATAGTCCTTGAACTTGCCGGGGACGGGCTTCCACAATGAATGAATAAGGCCCAATATTGCATAACAATTGGCCTTCGTGTCCGTGATTATCCGTATTCCAAGCACGTCGTTTATCTGCTCGAAAGTTATGCCCTGCCTCTGCATCTTGCCGTATATGCCGAAGTAGTGCTTCACCCTGCCCACGACTTGCCCTTCGAGGCCTTCTTCGGCGAGCCTTCCTTTCACTATCTCAATCACCCGGTTTATGTAGCTTTCCTGGGCCTCTTTCCGGGCGGCCACCTTGCGCGCCAGGTCCTCATAAAGTTCGGGGAAGAGATATTTGAAGGAGAGGTCCTCCAACTCCACCCGGAGCCATCCGATGCCAAGCCTGTTGGCGAGCGGCGCGTATATGTCGAGGGTCTCTCTGGCGATCTTCCGGCGTTTCTCCTCGGGCAGGTACATGAGCGTGCGCATGTTGTGGAGCCTGTCGGCGAACTTGACCATTATCACGCGAAGGTCCTCGGCCATCGAGAGGAGCATCCGCCTGAAGTTCTCCGCCTGCTCCTCCTCTTTCGAATGGAACTGGATGCGGGAGAGTTTTGTGACCGAGTCCACGAGGAAGGCCAGCTCGTACCCGAAGCGCTTCTCAATGTCTTCCTTTTTCGTGGGGGTGTCTTCGAGGGTGTCGTGGAGGATGCCGGCCGCGATGCTCACGGTGTCCATTTTCATATCGGCCAGGATATTGGCCACGGCAAGGGGATGCCCTATGTAGGGGGTCCCTTCCTCGCGGCGCTGTTCCCCGTGCGCCTCGAAGGAGTAGAAATAGGCGCGGCGGATGAACTCGAGGTCCGCCCCCGGGTTATAGGAGCGGACTTTTTGCAGGAGTTCCTCGATTCCTTTGACTTGAACAGCCATAACTATATTATAAAATTTCCGCAAAATTAAAAACTATGGAGCGTGGAAAGAAGAGTGGGGCATCCGCCTGCTCTATAGTAGAAGGGAAGATGGGGGTGGCGGGTCTCAAAATGAGCTGAAATGGCTCGTAAGGACTTTAAAGATAATTATGATTCGCGGGCTCTCACCCGCTCATGATTTGCTCACCGTCACCTCACTTTTCGCCCCATCCACCCCCATCTTCCCTTTTTTAAGAGCTTGAGAGTTTCTACAAGCGCTGTGATATCCTCCTCGGTATGGGAGGCGGTCACGGTGATGCGCAGACGGGGGCGCTTGACCGTGGGCGGGCGGATGGCCGGGGCGTAAATGCCCGATTCAAATAATGTTTTAGAGGCTTTGAGGACTTCCTCTATGGAGTCGAAAAGGACGGGGATGATGGGCGAAACGCTCGGGCCGAGCTGAAGCTTTTTCAGGTTTTTCATTTCCCTTATAAGGAGGTCTCTGTTTTCCCATAATTTCTTGACCGGGGCCGCTCCGGAGGCGAGTAGCTCAAGTGCGGCCAGGCTTGCCCCCACCACTGCCGGGGGGAGCGCGGTGGAGAATATGAATGTGCGGGCGGTGTTTTGAAGATAGGCGATCACCTCTTCATCGGCCGCTATGAACCCCCCGTAGGAGCCTAACGCCTTCGAAAAAGTGCCCATCTGTATCAGGAACGGGGCGGGGCTGATTTTTAGTTCGCTTATAAGGCCTTTGCCCTCCCCGAAGACCCCGACGGCGTGGGCTTCATCTACGTACAGGAAGGCATTATATTTTTCAGCCAATTCGAAGAGTTCTCTTAATGGGGCGCTGTCCCCGTCCATGCTGAAGACGGACTCGGTTATGATGAGTTTTCTTTCGGCATTCGACTTTTTTAGAAGCTCTTTTAAGTGCTCAGGGTCGGAATGCTTGTAAATACATATAGTCGCTTTTGAGAGGCGGCATGCGTCTATAATGCTTGCATGGTTAAGCTCGTCGCTGAATATCGCGCCATTTTCGGGGCATAAAACCCTTATTGCACCCAAATTACTATGGTAGCCGGAATTGAACAAAATCGCGGATTTTCGGTCATTATTGGGGGTGATGAATCGAGCAATCTTCTCTTCAAGTTCTTTATGCAAGGGGGAGCCCCCTGAAAGGAGCCGGGATGCGCCTGCCCCTGCGCCGTATTTTCGGGCGGCACGGGCCGCGCCTTCCGCGAGGGCCGGATGGGAGGCGAGCCCGAGATAATCGTTAGACGAAAAATTAATCAGTTTTTTACCTTTAATGGAGATAATTCTTCCCTGCGGCCCGTCCCTGTCCGCAACCGTCCTGAACAGCCCTTTTTTTCTCAAATCGTCTAATTCTCGCTTTAGCATTCCTAATAATCTTTATTTATAATTTTTATCAGGTTATATGTCCCTTGACATTAATTTTTCATCTATGATAGTCTCAACAGCTTTTTCCTTTTTCCAAGCAAGCAAGGAGGCATAAATGCTTGAATTTACATGGTGGTTTTTTGTTCTCCTGGCAAATTTCCTTATCCTGCTGTTTATGCTCAATATTATCCTCTTCAAACCCATGCTGCGCGTCTTCCAGCAAAGGGAGGATACCATAAAAGACGCCTTGGACAGGGCAAAAAAAATGAACGACTCCAAAGACGAGGCTGTAAACGCCATGAAGAGGGACCTCGAGCAGGCAAGGTTGAGGGCCAGGGACGCCTATGAGCAGATCAAGGGGGAAAGTATTGAAAAACAAAAGGAAATGCTCACCAAGGCCCACGAGGAAGCCCTCCGCTATACGGAGAAGATAAGGGGCGAGCTCAAGGCGGAGACCGAAAAGGCGAGGGCCGCCATGAGGGGCGAGGTGGAAAAATTCGCCGACAACATACTCGAAAAGCTGGTAAGGACGTAAAAGCATGATAGAGCGACACTACGATAGAGTGACAGCGCAACAGGGCGGCAGCGCGACAGGATTCTGGAAACAAATAATAGGCGGCGAGCGCGATAAAACACTTTATGTGGAAATTGGGGCAGTCATTCTCGTATTCTTGATTTTCCTTACCTGGTCCTTTGCGTTTGCGGAAGAGGCCGCCGGAGAAGAGGGGGGGGGATTTGTAAAAGAATGGCTCTGGAAGATAATAAATTTCGGCATTCTGGCCGGCATCCTCGTGTATTTCCTGAAAAAGCCCCTCCGGAACTATCTGAAGAGCCGCACCGAGGCCATCCAGAAGAGCCTGGATGACGCCAGGCAGGCGCGCGAGATAGCCGAAAAGGCCCTCAAAGAGGTCGAGGAAAGACTCAGGCTCAAAGATAAGGAACTCGAGGAGATAATGGCAGGCGCCAGGAGCTCGGGCGAGGCCGAAGCCCAGGCGCTCGTCAAAGAGGCCCGGAAGATGAGCGAGCGCATCCTGGCCCAGGCGAAAACCAATATAGATTTCGAGCTTAAAAAGGCCAAAGACGCCATAAAAGAGGAGGCGGTCGAGCTTGCCATGGGGCTTGCCGAGCAGAGGCTCAAGGAAAAGCTCACGCCCGGCGAGCAGAAAAAGCTCATCGATGAATCTATAACCAGGCTGGAGAGGCAGAGTTGAAAAACAAAAAAGAGGAAAAACGGCTTGCCCGGATGTTCCTGAACCATGTGGGCACCGATAAGGCGGTGGGGGCCATCGAGGAGATTGCCGTCGTCCGCGCCCTCGTTGTAAAGAACAGGGACTTCAAGGGGTTCATGGTGGGCCCGCAGTTCACGGTGGGTGAGAAAAAGACGGTACTCGAAAGCCTGAACGGAAAGCTCGCTTTCTCGGACGGGACGAAGAAATTCCTCAATTACCTCATCGAGAACGACTCGATGGGACTCATAGACGAGATACAGGGCGCGGCCGTCGCCTTATATCTGGAGCGCACGAAGAAGGCCAAGGCGACCGTCATGGCGCCGGTCGAGCTTGACGGAAATTATCTCGACCGTCTCAAGGGGGCGCTGAAAAAGCTGACCCTGAGGGACGTGGATATAGAGTTCGTAAAGGACCCGTCGGTCTTGGGGGGCGTGCTCATAAAGGTGGGCAGCACCATGTACGACGGGAGCTTGAGGGGACAGCTAAGGCTATTAAAAGAAGAGCTTATAAAGGGGTGAGCTGATGGAAATTAGAGTTGACGAGATTAGTGCGTATCTAAGAAAGCAGATCGCCGATTTCGAGAAGCGTGTGGACGTGAGCGAGATCGGCACGGTTGTAAGCGTGGGCGACGGGATCGCCAAGGTCTACGGCCTCGACAAGTGCATGGCCTCGGAGCTCTTGGAGTTCCCCAACAGCGTCTTCGGCATGGCCCTGAACCTTGAAGAGGGCTCCGTGGGCACCGTCCTCTTCGGCGAGGACGCGCTCATCAAAGAGGGCGATATCGTAAAACGCACCGGGAAGATCATGGAGACCCCGGTAGGCGATGCCCTCATCGGAAGGGTCGTGAACGCCATTGGACAGCCTATAGACGGGAAGGGCCCGATAAATGCCTCCGCAAGCCGCATGGTGGACGTCGTGGCCCCCGGCATCGTCGACAGGCAGCCCGTGCGCGAGCCCATGCAGACCGGCCTCAAGGCGATAGATTCCATGATACCGATAGGCAGGGGCCAGCGCGAACTCATAATCGGCGACCGCCAGACGGGAAAGACCGCCATCGGCATAGACGC
>Ga0214473_10006228_pt1 | contig 14279 bp, 12 predicted proteins | sample RVTome_7_FD_203509 | JGI IMG/M metagenome (GOLD analysis project Ga0214473, IMG submission 203509) | Soil microbial communities from uranium-contaminated site in the Upper Colorado River Basin, Wyoming, United States - RVT98D197 | ecosystem: Environmental > Terrestrial > Soil > Contaminated >... | reverse complement strand
GCTGGAGCTCAACACCTCCTGGAGCCAGAACCTGTACGGAGAGGACAAGACCCGCTACGAGAAAGAAGTCCGGCAGTTCTTCCTGCGCGCCCTGCCGCTCGAGGCGAGAGGGCGCGACAAGGGCTCCGTCAAGCTGATCGAGGGATAGGGGAGCGGCCGCTCGCTGCAGGTCGTCGAAGGGTACAACTACTCGATAAACTCCCCGGCCACGAAACTCCCGCCCGCCTTGTGCTCGACAAAATGGTATCCCGCCTCGAGCGCTTCCGCTCTGACATGGCTTGCCAGCGACAGATGTTTGAAGGAGGTGCCGATGGTTCCAGCCGGGGTCAGGAACCAGGTGTACCAGTCCCCGAATTCGCTTCTCCATCGAGCGCGCAGGCGATCGAGCGCCCAAACGAGCGCGGCGCGGAGAAGTTCGGTGAAATTCTGGAAAAGGTGCGCGCTGAAGTTGACCCTGCCCCTGGGCGAGAGGTGCCGCCCCAGTCTACGCAGCGCTTCGACGCGGCGGCCGCGGCCGCGCACGAAGGAATAGACCTGCGTCACATAGGCCCCATCGAACCGGCGTGCCCCCAGGTCCAGCGTCAGCAAGTCGGCTTGGAAGAACTCGATGTCAAGGCCCGCCCGGCGAGCGCTGCTCCGGCTGGCCTCGACCATGGCGGGCACCAGATCGAAGCCACACACCCGGTAGTCAGCCCGGGCCAGGAGCAGTGCCTCGCGGCCAGTCCCGCACCCCACCACGAGGACGGTTCCCCTTGGCCGCAGATGACGCCGGAGCTCCCCGAGGAAGTCATCGCCCACAGGCACTGACTGTAGATCAAGGTAACTGTCGACCTGCTGCTCGTATTTCAAGCCGATCGACGTCTCGGCGCCCCCCTCAAAGTCGGGCATTTCCTGAACCTTTCGCAGCCAGTATCGGACCGCGGCAACCCTGGACCAGACGGGGAAGGTCAGCGCCAGCGCGCGGCCCAAGACGCCCCCGGCGCCCAGACGGTCGATCACAACGGCGAGGACCCGCTGGGCAGGAACCGTTTCTCGACCGCGCGGAGTGGCGTCGAGCGCGCAGACGAAGGCGCCATCCGCCTTTCGCCCCAGGACGCGCCGGATATCTCCGAGGCCCTCGGCTTCGCACAGGATCAAATCTCCGATGGCGGGCTGCCGTTCGGCGCTGACAACGAAGGATCGGGCGTGTCGTAGCCAGGGTTCCAGGCAGAATCCGCTGTAGAGAAGCTCGAGATGGCCGCGCTGGCGCAGCAGAAATCGGAGCGTTCCCGCGGGGGCCATGAGGCCGGCCGGGGCGAGCCTCACGGCGCGGGGGAAAGCCTGGGCTCGGCCGGACGGCAGCCGTCTCGATTTAGAAGCTGGCGAACCCGAGCGCGCAGGATCTGGAAGCACGCGTCCCTCCGGGAGGGAGTCAGCGGGCGCTGGCGAGGACCGGCTCCCAGAAGTCGGCCGAGCGGGTGAACTCCAGGCGGAATACCGGCACCTTGCTCACCACGTGGGTGAGCAGCGCCATCGCCTGAGCCGGGTCGCGGGGCAGGAGGCGGTCGGTGACGAAAGGCACGCAGGCGAGAACCTCGGCTACCGCCTGGGCGCCCGCCAACGGCTGGACCCTGTTGTGCCTCGCCTGTACCAGACGGTAGACGCCGGCGACCGGATAGGTCCGGCGCTCGGTGACCACGCGTCCCTTGTAGATGCTCCGAAACGGGACGCTGTGCGCCAGGTATCCGTCGGGTCCGGGGGTCACCAGCGTCAGGTCGTCGCTCAGGACGAAGCCGAGATGGCCGCTCAGCATCGACACGGTTGACTTGCCGGCTCCGGAGTGCCCGCAGAAGATGTAGACCCGACCGTCGCGGACGATCGACGCGGCGTGCAGGAGAAGCCCGCCGTTGTCGGTCACCCGCCAGGCGCAGTACAAGCGCAGGAAATTCTCCAACGGGACCCGCAGCCCGTCCCAGCCGCGTGCGCAGACGGCCAGCAGCCCGGCCGCTCCCCGCGGATCGAACCAGCCGCCGAAGTCGTGCCCGTAGACGAGAATCTTCCCCTTCAAGGGCCGGGCCCTCATCAGGTACAGCCCCTGTGCGTCGCCGAACCGGGCCAGGAACGCCGCGACACCGGCGGCGCGTACCGGCAGGCGCAGAGCCCCGGGAGCTTCGCTCGCTCCCACGAACCCCAGGTAACGGTCCTCGAGCGCGGGGATCACGGTCGGATCCAGCCCCTCGAGCCGGATGGCGAGCGGGCCGATCGTCACGGTGCGGCGCTCGGTGGGGCCGGCAGGCGGCGTCAGACGGTCGAAGAACTCGGGGCCGGGCTCGAAGTCGCTCCGGCTCATGAGGCACCTGCGGGGGAGATCAGACGGCGGACCTTCGCCCGGCACCAGACCAGGATCGACCTCAGAGTTCCCATGAGGAGCCACGCGCGGCTGCAGGGTCGCGCCATGCCGTTCCTCTGAAAGGCCCGCACCCGCCCGATGAGCCGCATCGACGGCCACACCGGGTCGAAGCAGGCGCGCGCGTCCCCCCGGGTGAGGGGGTGCGCAGGGGTTCCTCGCCGCCAGCCGAAGAAGCGGTGGATGACCCACCCGACCTCGCCGCTGTCCAGGACGACAATGTCTCCGCAACGCAGAGCCGACGCGCGGACCCCCTCCACCTCGACCCGGTCATCCGGGCGCAGGGTGGGGAACATGCTGTTACCCCGGACCTCCATCCACAGGGTCTGGCCGCCCCCGGCGCCGGGCTGGATCAGGTCGATGGCCGCCTGGCGGGGGTCGGATGATAATGTCATCGGAGGCGAGGTACCCAAGATTGTGGGTTCAATATACCCTTGACCTATCCCCCCCGCAATCTGGGTTCTCCGCCCGCCGGCCTTCCGCCCGGGGCGCCGGGGTGGGGGGCGCTTCGCCTGTATGTCTCTGACCGGCCGTGGGAAACTCGTTGACGGTTTGGGGGGCTCGCGGTATATTTCGGGCAATCAGGAGGAGGGTGGGCCGATTCCTCTGCGAGTCAAGGAGTTAGGCCGCCACTCGGTGCGCTGCCTCCGCGGATGCGGAGGGGAAGGTGCATTTTAGCCTTTTGGGGGGAGGATTCTGGACTTCAAGGCAAGGGTTCTCAAGCGCCACCCGGACGCGGCCTATCAGGAGATCGACGGGATGGCGATGGTCGTGGTGCCGGGGCGCGCCGAGGTTCAGATCCTGAACCCTGTCGGCACCCGGGTGTGGAGCCTGATCGACGGCGAGCGCACCGTGTCGCAGATCATCGAGGCGCTCAGGGGCGAATACGACGTGGATGAGGGCGACCTGGAAAGAGACGTGCGCGAGTTCGTGGACAGCCTGGACCAGCGTGACATGCTGCTCCAGGACGAGGTGAGATGATGTCGGAAGCGCAGGAGTGCGTGCCCTCGAGCGGGCCCGCGCGCCGCAACCTGTACCATGAGCTGCTCGACGCGGCGGGGCGACAGAACCGCCCAGTCAGCGCCCACTTCGAGATCACCTACCGCTGCAACCATACCTGCCCCTACTGCTACAACGCCATCGACCCGCGCCACCGCGAGCTGACCACTGAAGAGTGCCTGCGGGTAGTCAACCTGATGGGCGACTTCGGCACCCTGTTCGTGACCCTGACCGGAGGGGAGCCGCTCCTGCGCAAGGACTTCTTCACCATTGCCGAGGAGGTCAAGCGCCGCCACATGGCGGTGCGCATCTACACCAACGGCTTCCTGATCGACGAGGCGATGGCCGATCGCATGAAGAAGCTGAACCCGCTCGAGTTCGGGATCAGCATCCATGGGGCGGACGGCCCCACGCACGACCGCGAAACCCGCGTGCGCGGATCGCTCGACAAGCTGGTGAACGGCGTGCGGCATCTGAAGAAGCGCGGCCTGAAGGTCACGCTGAAGACCCCGATCACGCACTGGAATCAGCATCAGGTGCGCGACATCAAGGCGCTGGCGGACTCGCTCGGCTGCCCGATGCTGTTCGACCCGATCATCACCGCGCGCGACGACGGCAACCGCGACCCGCTGCGCTACGCCGCCAGCGAGGACTTCCTGCGCCGCTGGTTCAGCGAGGAGTTCAAGGATGTCCGGCCGGACAAGGACCCCTGGCGCCGCGAGCTGGATAAGGAAGCGAACAACTGCAAGGTCGGCAGCGGGACCTACGCCATCGACCCGTACGGCTACATCTACCCTTGCGTGGCCTGGCGTCGGCGGCTGTCCAACGTGCGCGACATCCAGTCACTGGCCGAGCTGTGGCGCACCTCGACCGAGCTGGAAGACGTTCTGGACATCGCTCGCCGGATCCCGAAGGAGCTGCTGAAGAAGCACGAAGCGGGGGCGTACGCCGTCTTCTGCCCCGGCGCGGCGGAGCGTGAGGTCGGCAGCGGCATCAAGTTCTACCCGGCCGCCGAACTGCAGGCCCGGATGCGCAAGGAGGCTTACGAGCCGCTCCTGAACGCCCCGGCGGAGGTCGCGGGCGGAGGGAAATAGTCAAAACCATGGTGACAAGTTTCAAAATCAGGGTATACTTTAAAGGACCTGCGCCATTCTGACTTGAATCGAGGAGGAGGAAGGAATGAAGAAGCCCTACGAGAAGCCGGCTGTTGTGTACACGGAAAAATTGGAAGTTCGCGCGGTTGGCTGCCTCAAGAGCGCGGACAGCACGGGTGCGTGCTCCGGCGCCATCGTTTCGTAAGCAGTATCCCTGGGATCCCCCAGGGGCCCGAAAGCAACTAGAACCAGGAACTCCTTCCGACCCGCCCGGGGGAAGGGCTCATCGGAAGGGGATTCGGCTGTCCAGACCGGGGTTCGCCCGAGACGTCAGGCGGACCCCGGTCGTGTTTTTCGTGCCAAGAGCTTGAAGCAGAAAGGGTTATGGGACTTTCTGCGGACAGGCGCCGGTGCCTGCCCGGGCGAGGAGGCAGCGATGAAGAAGACCTACCAGAAGCCAGCCATTATGCTCACCGAGAAGCTGGAGGTCCGTGCGGTTGCCTGCCTTCTGAACGGGAATCGCGAATCGTGCCAGGGGGCACTCCTTCAGTAAGGCATTTGCCTTGCACAGGTTGAGAATCGGGGTACTCTTCTTCTGATCCACCGGGAGGAGGCTCTGAACCGACTTGCGCTGTGCCCGTAAGACTCTTGCGCTGGCAGCGCTCCTTGCCTGCGTCGCGCTCCCGGGTGCCGTGCCAGGCAGGGCTGCCCCTGGCGGCCCGGCCAGCGGCCAGCCTCCGCGGGCGGTTCAGTCGCGATCTAATCCCACTGTGGCGGTGGAAGGGCAGGCGCGCCTGCGCCTGTCCTGGAGTCTCGACCCCTCTTCCCTGAGCCTCGAGCATCGCGCCGGTGCCCGCGCCGTGCGGGCGCCGGGGTTCGGCCTGCGCCCGGCCGGGGGAGGGCTTGAGGTCCCGTTCAGAGTCGAGTTCGTCGCCATCCCGGAGGGGGTGACGCCGCGCCTGGAGATCCTCTCAACCTCACCGGGGAAGCCCCTGCGCATCGAAGATCTGCCTTCCCGCAGCCCGGTGGGGTCGCCGGCGTCCGCGTCTCCTGGAGCGCTGCCTGGCGTAGGCGGAGGCGTCGCAGGGTCGGTCTCCGCCGGAACAGCCCCTGCGCTCCCGGGACCATCTCCCGCCCTTGCGGAAGGGCCGGTCGCGCTCGGCCAAATCGGCTACTTCCGTGCTCAGCGGTTCGTGGAGGTCCGGGTCAGCCCGGTCCTCCCCTCGACCGATGGCGGCGCGGTGACCGTGTATGAAGCGCTCGAAGCCGCCCTGACGTGGGAAGAAATCGCGACAGAGGCGGAGGCGTCAGAAGACACTTTCCTGGAGCCTATGTACAGCCGCCTGTTCGTGAACGCCGATCAAGGGAGAAGCTTCCGGGTGCCGCGCCGCGGCCGGGGCCCTAAGGCGGGCGCCCAAGGTCCGACCGGGGCGCAGAGTGGCAAGACCCTGTTGTCGACTTCCGCATCTTCGCCGGTCACCGCCTCGACCTCCGCACCTTCACTCCTCGGCGCCACCACCACGGCGACCACGGACAGCGCGCTCATCGCAACGCCGGCGCCGAGCCTGCGCATGGAGGTGACCAGAGCCGGGATCGTGCGCCTGACCCAGGCGCAGCTCGCCGCCGCGGCCCCCGACCTCGCGCGTCTCGATCCGCACACGTTCCGGTTGACGTACCGCGGGGCCGAGCTGCCGGTCTTCGTGGCGGGTGAGGCGGACGGCGTTTTTGACGCCGGAGACTACATCGAGTTCTACGGCATCCCGCCCGCCGACGCGCCCCTGGAGAAAATCGCCGAGCCGCCCGCCACGTTCGTCACCATCTGGCAGCTGCGGGATTTCACCGACACCAACGTCTACTGGCTCGACAGCGCGGCGGGCACGCGCCAGCGGGTCGCCACGCTCGACGCGGCGCCCACGCACGGGTTCCCGCTGGCGGCGGACTGGGCGTCGCTGGCGCGTTCCGAGAACTCGGGGCTGTTCCGGCCCTTCGGGGGCAACGACCCGTGGGTCTCCTGCCCGCGGCTGGCCGATCGCAACTCCTCGTGCAGCGGCTCGATCTGCTGCGACGCCCCGGGGTTCGATTTCCCGCTCGGGCTGCCCGGTCTGGCGAGCGGGCCGGGCGACGCCTTCGTCCGCCTCGTCCTGCAGGGCTGGAGCCCCGGCTCCCATCGCGCCGACGTGAAGCTGAACGGCTCGTTACTGAGTACGACGTCGATCGAGTGGACGGGGCTGGGCGCGGTGGAGCGGCGCTATCCGGTCTCCAACTCGTCGCTGACCGCCGCGAGCGCGGTGAACGTCACGCTTCCCGGCAACGCCGTCGGCGACGTCGACAGCGTGGTCGTGGACTTCGTCGAGGTCGGCTACCGGCGCCGCTTCACGGCCGGCGGCGGGGGAGTGGTTTTCGCCACCCCCGACGCCAACCAGACTTTCGACGTGGATGGTTTCACCACCCAGCCGGTAGCGTGGTACGACGTGTCGCAAGTGGATCCCTCGACTGGCCACCCCGTGGCCCGGCGGCTGAGCGGGGCGAGCGTCAGCGGGGTGAGCGGCGCGTTCCGCACGCGCTTCGAGCTGGCGGCGGAGGGGCTGCCCGCCTCCCAGCCCCGCCAGGTCGTGGTGGCCGCCCCGGAGGCGGTCAACGCCCCGGCAGCCGTGCGCCGGGTGCAGCAGGAACCTCTGTGCGATCCGTCCATCGGCGCCGACCTGATCGTCATCGGCCATCCGGACCTGATCGATCTCACGACCGACCCGGCCCTGCAGGACTACCTGCAGTACCGGCAGTTGCAGGGCCTGCGCACGCGCGTCGTGAACGTCCTCGACGTCTTCGACCAGTTCTCGGGCGGGCTCCCGGACGTGCGCGCCATCCGCGATTTTCTGGCCTGCGCCTACAGCACCTGGGTGGCGCCGCCACCGTCGTTTGTGATGTTCCTCGGCGACGGTACGAGCGACTACAAGAACCAGCGATCCTCCGCCGCCTGGCGCAACCAGATCCCGGCGCCGATCCACACCATCGAGGACGCAGTGTTCGGCTATTACAGCGCCGACACCTGGTACGCCACGTTCCGCGGCGCCGATTTCGTGCCCGACATCCTTTATGGGCGGATCAGCGCCGGAACCCTGCCGGAGGCTGAGAACGCCCTGCGCAAGATCCTGCGCTACGAGCAGCCCCCTCAGCCAGGCGACTGGCGCGCCCGCGGCCTTTTCGTGGCCGGCGACGGGAACGACGTCACGCAGGACGAGTTTTTCGCGAAGGAGAACGACGCTGCCGCCGCCGGGTTCGTGGCGCCCTTCAGCGCTCAGAAGCTCTACTACGGCGACCCCCTGTCCTACAACGGGACGAAGACTAGCGAGTTCCGCACCGACCTGCAGGCGGCGCTCAACCAGGGAGCGGCGGTGGTGAACTATGTCGGTCACGGCAACTTCACGATCTGGGACGGGGATCAGATCTTCAAAAACAGCGACGTGGCCGATCTGACCAACACCGACCGCCTGCCCGTATTCTTCAACAGCACCTGCCTGATGGGCGGCTACCACCTGGACACGCTGGAGGCGCTGGGCGAAGTGCTGATCGAGTCCACCCCTGACACGGGAGGCATCGCCGTCTTCGCCCCCTCCGGCCTCTCCTATCTGAACATCGACGCGCAGGTGATCGACATCCTCTACTCGGGCATGATGGGGCCGCAGCGCCTGCGCACGCTGGGCGAGATCACCACGGCGGTGCGCGTGGCCCTGGCCCAGCAGGGATCGGTCGTCGACATGCAGAACCTGACGCTGCTCGGCGATCCCCTGCTGCACCTGACGCTGCCGGCCCCGAAGCCGGCCAGCGGGCTCGGCGCGACCCCTGGCAACCTGCGGGTCGATCTGACCTGGTCGCCGAGCCCCGACCCCGAGCCGGTGACCGGCTACCATGTGTACCGCACGCAGGCGTCCAACCCCGCGGTCGGATCAGGGGCGGTGTACACGCGCGTCACCGCGGCGCCGGTGGCCGGCGGCACGTTCGCCGACACCCAGGTGAAAAATACCGTGACCTACGCCTACGCCGTGACGGCGGTGGATGCCGGCGGGTTCGAGAGCGCCTATTCCAACCTGAACACGACCTGCGGTGTCTCGAGCGCCGACTGCGTGCGCGCCACCCCGTACAACCCCTCGCCCCCGGCCGCGCCGCGGGGCCTGAGCGCCAGCGATCCCGGAATCGGCTTCCGCGTCGACCTGCAGTGGCTGGCCAACAGCGAGCCGGACCTGAAGACGTACACGGTCCTGTGGGGGAGCGCGACCGGGGACTACAGCCACCGCCAGGCCGTGGGACTGGTGACCCGGGCGAGCGTCTACGTGGACTCGAACAACGTGGGCTATTATTTCGCCGTGACCGCCACCAATACCTCGGACGGCTTCACGCCGCCCGGCTCGACGACCCCTCTGCGCAACGAGAGCGCCCCTTCGGCGGAGGTGTCCGCCGTGGCCACGCTCATCCAGGGGATCCGGCCGCCGGCCATGATCCGCGACCTCCGCATCGAGCGCGACGCTGACGATCCCCCGAGCGTGAGGTTGTCCTGGACCAAACCGCTGGTCGACATCTACGGCGGGCCGACGACCGTGACCGGTTTCCAGGTGCACCGCTCCGAGGCGGTCGATTTCCGGCCCACCACGGCCACGCTGCGCGCCACGCTCACGGCGGACGTCTCCTCGTGGCCCGACCCGGCGGCTTACGCCGACTCGCGCTCCTTCTACTATCTCGTGCTGGCCTCCGACGGCGCCGGCCGCCTGTCGAGCGCCAGCCGCGCTTTCCCGACCGGGATCAACGATTTGCGCCTCGTCGAGGAGAAGGACACCGTGACCGGGCTCCCCACCGGGTTCCTGGTCCTGTCGTGGGGCGCCGTGTCGCGCGACATTGAAGGCCTGCCGACCGTCGTGGATCATTACGAGGTCTATGGGAACTCCTCCCCGTTCACCCGCGATCAGCTCCTGTCGAACCCGCTGCTCGCGAGCGTGTCGGGGCTCAGCACGAAAGTGCTCGCTCCGACCACCAGGTTCTTCTACTCCATTGTCGCGGTCGACCGCCGCGGCAACCGCAGCCCGTTCTAGCCGGAGACACAGGTGCTCGACTCCAGCCCCCGCGCTTCGGCCGATCCCGATCCGACGGGCCTGCCGGCCGGCGAGCCGGGGCCCGTTGCGGGCTCCCAGGATTCGCCGGGGGCGGAGCGGGGCCAGGACACGATGCCGCCGGGGCTTCCGCCTGGCGCTGGGGGAGGCGAGGGGGGGGAGACCGCCCGTTGCATTCGGCTCGCACGACAGGGGGACCGGGCGGCGTTCGCCGACCTTGTCATCCGGTACGAGGCGACCGTACTCCGCATCGCGCGCACCCTGGTTGGAAACAGGACGGACGCGGAGGATGTCGCCCAAGAGGTGTTCCTCCGGCTTTACCGCCACCTGAATCGGCTCGATCCGGAGCGCGACCCGATCGGCTGGGTCTACCGGCTCACCGTCCACGCCTCGTGGGGCTACCTAAAGAGCCGCCGGCGCGAGAAACGTCTCCAGGAAGGCCTGAGGGGAGCCGCCGATCCGGCGGAGACCCGGACGCACGATGGGGTGGAGGCGGCCGAGGTGCGCCAGATCCTGAACCGGAGCCTGCAAATTCTGCCTCCGCGGGTGCGCGCGGTCTTCGTCCTGGTGAAGGTGGAGGGGTTGGAGGTGGCCGAGGTGGCGAAGGTCCTCCGCATCACCCGCATCACAGTCCGTCGGCACCTCTCCCGGGGACGCGAGGCGCTGCGCCGGCACCTGCGGTACTGGCATCCAGAACTCATTAAACCATAAGGAGTTGTGTGGTATTTGAAATAAACATTGAACGATCCCCCTGTCACGGCGGTACTCATATTAGAAGGGCGGAAAGTCCAAGTGAAGCCTGAGCACGATGACGAGTTGACCAATCTCTACGGCCTGCTCCGAGAGGAGCGGGTGGAAGACTTCACCCGCAACCGCCTCATCCGGCGGGTGATGGGAGCTCTGGAGGTTGGGGAGCCCGCGTCGCTTCCGGCCCGGCGGCGGGGCCCACTTCGGGTGTGGATCGGGCCGTCGCTGGCTGCAGCCGCAGCCCTGGTGCTCGTCATCTCGGGGATCTTCTGGCTCCGGAGTGACCGGATGTCAGGCGGCGAGGATCTCCGGTTTCTGAGCGTGCAGGCGAACGGGGGGGTCCACCTGGAGTGGTCGGACGCCGGCCGCGACCATTACCAGATTCTCAAGAGCACCGACCCCGCCGACTTCAGCCGTGCCGAGCGGCAAGAGGTCCGGGGTACCCGATTCATAGACGGCTCGCCGGACGCGGCCCGGGTCGTGTATTACCGGGTAGAGTAGAAGTTTGTTGACGTTGTAGGGACATAGTCGTATATACAGGGGAGACCGAAGCCGGGTTGACACGCAGCGGAGTTGCGCCGCATGGTTGTTTGACCATCGGGGGCTGCGCCGGTTGCCGTTCTTCCCGAAGTAGCGCAACGGGCCTTCAGGAAGAAAGGAGAACAGCAGAATGAGCAGAGTGAGGACTCTTTCCAAGCTGGTCGTGGTGCTCGTGGCCGTACTGATGGTCGGCGTCGCCCTGGCCTCGAACATGGCGTTCAAGTTCAACGCCATTGTCCAGAACCCGGTCTCCCGCACCGGCACGGGCACGGGGACGACAGCGGGCAGCAGTTGCACGGTGTGCGGGAACTGGATTTCCCTTCCCTTCGTGACGCAATTCGACACTCAGCGCTTGCGCTCCATTTGCCTCACAAACGCGGACTTTGCCTTCGTAGCGCAGCCAGGTGTGGCAAGCGGCTTCGGTGACGGGACGACCATCGACAAGACCCGAATCGACGCGCTTGCCAGCCACAGCTGCACGGCGCTGGTCACCCTGGTGGCGAATCCGCCCTACCAGCCGGACGCTCCGATCCGGGCCATCCTGAAAAGCACCACATCAGGGGATAAGAACTGGATCGTGGTGGGGTCCGACAGTCCAGGACGGCAGGTGCAGATCCGTAACTCGACCTCGCGCAGCGGCAGCGCGACCTGCACGGTCTGCGGCAACTGGGCGCAGCTTCCCTACCACACCACGGCCCGCCGGCTGCGCGACGTCTGCCTCGAGAACACTAACTTCGCTTTCGTGGCCCAGCCGGGTGAGGTGTGTTCTGGGTTCGGAGACGCCACCAGTTGCAACCCCAACGTGACCGACGCGGTCCAGAGCCACAGCTGCACGGCCCTGGTGACTCTGGTTGCCAACCCGGCGGTTATCGTCGGCCGGCCGATCCGCGCCATCTTGAAGAGTACGGTATCGGGCGACATCCTGTGGAGCCCGGCGCACTTCTGAGGCTATTCATTTAAACGGGAGGGAGGAAGATTCATGAGCTGGACCAGAAAGGCAATTGCGGCTGCGGCGGTGGTGCTGCTCGCAGCGATCGTCGCCCCGGCGGCTCGCGCTGACTGCGATGCCGGTGTTTCGCGACTCATTGGCAACTTGGACTCTGCCAGCAGCGAGCAGTGGAACCTGAAGGATCCCAACGCTGATTTTGCCTATTTCTTCGTGGAGAGCCCCGCGCTCATCAATGAAGGAGCGTTCGGTGATCCCTCCGTGTTCCGCGGGTTGTTCTTCGACCTCCAGGACGCTGGCAGCACCCTTGATGAGGCGTTCCTCGGCGTGGCTGACATCGGCACGGGGGGTCTGGGCACCAACGGCTGCCCCAGCAGCGGGATGCGCATGGTTGCTCTGATGACGGACCGCCGGGGGACGACGTGCGTCTCCGTGGTCGACCACGGTGACGCTCAGTGGAAGTGGGACACCGCTGCGGGTGGCTCGACGCTTACGAGCCCCCTCCTGGGCGTTCCCGTTCTCCAGCGCTCGACAATGGAGCTGAGGGTGGCTGGCGCCACCCGGCTGGCGGACGGCACCGTGGACGTGTCGATCTCCTGGTCGGCACCGTCCTGCAATACGGATGCCCCGTTCAACCTCACGGTGCCCAGTTACGACGTTTTCATGCTGGTTCTGCCGCGGAGCGCGACCGGGTCGGCCGACCCATCCAATACGCCAGGCACGCCCGAGAGGATCGCTACCGGCCTGACGGGAACCTCGACGACGGTGAACCTGCCGCGGACCAGCGGAACTGACACGTTCCTCATCGTGGGTGCGAACCTTGGAACGTCCGGCCGCGCCGCGATGAGCGCCACGTCATCGCCGATCGCGACGGATCCCACTCTGGCTACCACGGGTCCTGGCAAGGGCCGGGGCAAGGGCCTGACCAAGGCTCCTGGCCAGAACAAGTAAGGCTCTCTCTCAGGTCCCCTGCCCTCCCGAAGGGGACAGGAGAACGTAATCGCGAGGCCGCCGGCCACAAGCCGGCGGCCTCGGTGCTTCTGGGGGGCGTGCGGAAGCGGATCTCCTTAACCCTCAATCTTCTAGTGGCGCGGGGCCCGCCTCGGCTACAATCATCCTATGGCGAGAAGGAGACGCAGGCGCCGCGCGAGGCATCCCGCGGGCGACCAGGGGGGCGGGCCCGCGTCTGCGGGGACGAAGGCCCCTGCGGCGCACGCCCAGGGCGAGCCCGGGAAGCATGGGGTCCACGCCCACGGCGGCGAGTCCGCGAAAGCCTCACCTCCCGCGCGCACGGAGTCGCGGAAGCTGGCCGTTCTCGCGGCGCCAGGCCCGAAGACGCGCCGGCCGCGACGTCGTCGGCGGCGTTCCGCTCAGGCGCCAGCGGGGGCCGCTGCACCCTCTCCGGGTGCCGATGAGGCGCGGCACCCCGGACGGCCTCAGGCTCCCGGGCCCCCCACACCGGATCAGAGAGAGCGCGAGACTCGGCGCCCCAGGCGGCCCCGCGCACAGCATCCGGCCTCCACCCCGGGTGGCGCACCCGGCCCGCAAACGCTCGAGACTCACCCTCCGCAGCGGACCGTGGCACACCCGCCCGCGCCGTCGCGACACCGCATGCTTCCGCAGCCCCGCCCCACGACCGCTCCTGCTCCGGCCGAGGATGAGCTCTTACGGCTGCAGGAGCGCATCGGCTACCGCTTCCGCTCCCCGGCGCTCCTCGAGCGCGCGCTTACGCACTCCTCGGTACGCGAGCAGTGGCAGAGCGTCGTCGAGTCGCAGCGCCTGGAGTTCCTGGGCGACGCGATCCTCGGATTCCTGGTGGGGGAGATGATTTACGTTCGCTCCCCGAACCTGGCGGAGGGGCCGATGTCGCGCCTGCGGGCGGCGCTGGTGCAGGAGGCTACCCTGGCCGAGGGTGCCCGCGATCTCGGGCTGCAACAGGCGCTGCGCCTCGGCAAGGGGGAGGAGCGCGACCGGGGACGCGACAAGCCGTCGATCCAGGCCGACGCCTATGAATCGCTGCTGGCGGCCGTCTACCTCGACGGAGGCATCGAGGCGGTGCGCCGCCTGGTCGATCGCGAGTTCGCGCCGCTGCTGGAGCGCGAGATCGGCCTGGGTCCGGAGGGTGTCATCGAGGGGGAGCCGCAGCGCGACCCCAAGACCGCCCTCCAGGAGTGGCTGCAGTCGCGCCGCATGCCGCTGCCGGTGTACCGCCCGCTCGAGATGAGCGGACCGCACCACGCGCGCCGCTTCTCGATCGAGGTGCAGGTGGGCCAGGAGATCCTGGGGCGGGGGGAGTCGACGAGCCGGAGGCGGGCCGAGGCGCGCGCCGCCCAGGCCGCCTTGCGCCGCCTGAGGGGCGGTGGCAGGCGCGGGGCGGTCCCGGAACCGGGAGGAGAGAAGCTCAGTGCCGTGACGGCGGCGCGGAGGGGGCGCCGGGGCTCAACAGCTCGCCGCGGACGCGCTCGGTG
>Ga0214473_10006227_pt1 | contig 14280 bp, 9 predicted proteins | sample RVTome_7_FD_203509 | JGI IMG/M metagenome (GOLD analysis project Ga0214473, IMG submission 203509) | Soil microbial communities from uranium-contaminated site in the Upper Colorado River Basin, Wyoming, United States - RVT98D197 | ecosystem: Environmental > Terrestrial > Soil > Contaminated >... | reverse complement strand
TTCGTCGCAGACTTTCTGAATCGCATTGTCCTTATAATTGATCGGCAAGAGCAGAACCTGGAACGGCGCGATGGCAAGAGGCCAGATGATGCCGTTGGCGTCGTGATTTTGTTCGATGGCAGCGGCGACCAGGCGGCTGATGCCGATGCCGTAGCAGCCCATCTCGATGGGCCGCTCGCGTCCCTCGGCGTCGAGATAGGTCGCCCCCAGGGCCTCGCTGTATTTCGTTCCTAAATAGAAAATCTGCCCGACCTCGATGCCGCGATGAGTTTCCAAGGCGCCCTCCGCACAACGCGGGCAGGGATCGCCGGCGACCGCGAGGCGCAAATCGGCAAAGGCCGAAGGTGTGAAATCGCGCTCCTGATCGACCTCGACGTAGTGGGCGTTGGCTTCGTTGGCGCCCGTGACCGCGCCGCGCATCCCCTGGACGGAAAAATCGGCGACCACGCGGAGCCTTAGTCCAATGGGACCCAGATAGCCCGGCACCAGGCGAGTCGCCGCCGCCACCGCGGCTTCGTCGGCAAGAGCGACCCCCCGGCAGCCGAGCGCGGTTTGCAGCTTGAGCTCGTTGATCTCATGATCGCCCCGCACCAGTGCCGCGACCAGTTCGCCGCCGTCGGTCTTGTAGACCAGGGTCTTGATGAATTTCTGCCCGGGAAGGCGGAGAAACTCCGCCACTTCTGCGACGCTTTTCTTTCCCGGCGTCGCGACCTTTTCCAGTTTCGGCGACGCTTCGGCGATATTCCGTGCCGGCGGCGGATGTCTCCTGATCTCCGCCTTCTGCACGTTGGCCGCGTAGTCGCACCTGTTACAGCTCACGATCGAGTCTTCGCCGGACTCCGCGAGCACCTGGAACTCATGGGACAAGCTACCACCGATGGCGCCGGTGTCCGCTTCCACGGGGCGGAATTTCAAACCGAGACGGGAAAAGATTCGTTTATAGGTCTGAAACATGTTCTCGTATTCCCGCTGGCAGTCATCGATGTCCGCGTGAAAGCTGTAAGCGTCCTTCATGATGAACTCGCGCCCGCGCATCAAGCCGAATCGGGGCCGCACCTCGTCGCGGAATTTGGTCTGGATCTGGTAGAGATTGAACGGCAGCTCGCGGTAGGAGCGCACCGCCCGGCGCACCAGATCGGTAACGATCTCCTCGTGCGTCGGCCCCAGGCAAAAATCCCGCTCGTGGCGGTCTTTGAAGCGCAGCAGTTCCTTGCCGTAGACCTCCCACCGCCCGCTTTCCTGCCACAGCTCGGCGGGCGAGGCGATCGGCATGAGCAGCTCTTGCGCCCCCGCCCGGTCCATCTCTTCGCGCACGATTGCTTCGATCTTGCGGATGACCTTCAGCGCCAGAGGAAAATAGTCGTAGATACCACGGCTCACCTGGCGGATGAAGCCGGCCCGGACGAGTAGCTTGTGGCTGATGACCTCGGCATCGGCCGGATCTTCTTTGAGCGTGGGTATGAGTGTTTTGCTCCAACGCATGGCTTTATACTAATAGTTGAACGTTCTCGCGGCCGGCGCAAATTTTCCGCCGGTCGGCGCCTCATGGGTGACAAGAGCTTCAGATTTTCTCCCGCCAAGACGCCAAGCTCGCAAAGGTAAGATTTTATTTTCCATCCCTCGAAATAGTTTTCCTTGGCGTCCCCTTCGACCTTGCTCGGGGCATGCTTTGCGCCTTTGCGCGAGATACTCCGATTTGGTTGCGGCTCTGCCGCGCCTAATCAATTGAAATTAATCGAATAGAAGAGGGAAACTTAGCCGTTCGCGGCCGCCGCTCGTTCCGCATCTTTTTCGGCCGCGAATTTTCTGACTTCTTCCATCAGGGCATCGACGATCTGCGCTTCGGGGACCTTGCGGATTACTTCGCCGCGTTTGAAGATCAGCCCGATACCCTTGCCGCCCGCCACGCCGAGATCGGCGGCCCGCGCCTCACCGGGGCCGTTGACTTCACAGCCCATGACCGCGACGTGGATGTTGAGATTGCTGTAGGGCAACATTTTCTCTTCGACGGCTTTAGCTAAGGCGACCAGATCGACGTCGGCCCGGCCGCAGGAGGGACAGGCGACGAAAGTCAGCCCCTCTTTCTTGAGTCCCAGCGCTTTAAGAATCTCCCTACCGACGCGCACCTCTTCCACCGGATCGGCGGCAAGGGAAACCCGGATCGTGTCGCCGATGCCTTCGGCGAGCAGCGTGCCAAGGCCGATGGCGGATTTGATCGTGCCGACTGCCAGGGTGCCAGCCTCGGTGACGCCGAGGTGAAACGAATAATCGACCTTGTCGGCGAGCATGCGATAGGCTTCGATCATCATCAACGGATCGGAAGCCTTGAGCGAAATCTTGATCTCCTGATAGCCGGCATCCTCCAGAATCCTGATATGGCGCAGCCCGCTTTCCACCATCCCTTCGGCCGTCGGTCCGTTGTATTTCTGGAGCAGGTCTTTTTCCAGCGAGCCGGCGTTGACGCCGATACGAATCGGAATCCTGCACTCGGAAGCTGCTCTGACAATCTCCTCGACATACTTCCGCGCACCGATGTTGCCGGGATTGAGGCGCAGGCCATCGACGCCCTGCTCAAGGGCAATCAATGCTAGTTTGTAATTGAAGTGGATGTCGGCGATGAGCGGAATGCGGATCTTTTTTTTAATCTCGCCCAATTGCTCCGCGGCCTCGCGCACCGGTACGGCCACCCGCACGATGTCGCACCCCGCCGCTTCGAGATCCCAGATCTGCTGCACGGTGGCGCGCGCGTCGCGGGTGTCGGTCTTGGTCATCGATTGCACGGTGATCGGGGCGTCACCGCCGACTTTGACCTTGCCGAGTTGAATTTGCCTGGTTTTACGCCGCTCAATCACGGTGTCACTATAAAGGACCGCCGCCGGGCGGTCAATCAACGGTCTATAAACGGTGAGGCGCAAGGAGTAGGGGCAACCGGCCGGTCGCCCCTACTTCGCTTCTTTGTCGGGCGCTTTCTCCGGGGCGGCTGTTCTGAGCTCATCTTTTCGCTTGCGGTCTCCTTCGGGGATAATGAGCAGGCGGCGATAGGAACCCTGGCCCAGGCTTCTGGTCGTCACCCACGGATCATCCTGAAGCGCGGCGTGAATGATCCGGCGGTCGGCGGCGCTCAGCGCATCCACCGTCACGGTTTTGCGCTGCCGTTTGGCCTTTTCGCCCAAGCGCAGCGCCATGTCTTCGAGGGACTTGCGGCGACGCTCGCGATAGTTCTCGACATCGATAACCAGATGGGGCCCTTCGCTTCCCGGCCGCTCACCGACGATGCGGGTCACGAGATACTGCAGCGCTTCTAGCGTTTGACCTTTGCGCCCGATTAAAAGCCCGCTGTTGTCCGAGCGGATATCGAGGATGGTTTCCTCGCTCTTGGCGTCGCTGAAGGTTTCCACCGCGGCCTTGATCCCCATCAAGCCCAGGATATCCACCAGGGTCGCTTTGCCCTTCTCAGCGATGGCCGATGCTTCGGCGTCGGTGACAGGGGGCTCGATCTCGTCGCCGATCGCTTGCGGTTCTTCCGGGTGGAGCCCCCCGGGCATGCCCGTGGCACTTTCCAGTACGCCGGTGGGACGGAATCCTGAGCGAGAACTCCCGGCCAAGGCCGGAGCTCGAGTCGAACGGTCGACACCGGACTTTGTCAGGGACGCCCGGATGCGCGCTTTCTGCGCGCCGAAGCCGAAGATTCCTTTCTTGCCTTCCGACAGAATATCGACGGTGATTTTCTCCCGCGCCACGCCAAGCGCCGTGAGTGCATTTTCAATGGCCTGATCAATGGTGTCGCCTTCGGTTTCCACGAAGTCCATATCGCAAACCTCTCTACGCAACCGTGCTATCCGACGCTGCGGTTGATCCAGTACTGCTGGCCGATCGAAAGAACATTATTGATCAGCCAATAGACGGTGAGTCCCGCCGGGAACGACACGAACATGAAAGTGAACATGACCGGCATCAGCATCATCATCTTTCTTTGATTCGGGTCGCCGGCCGACGGCGTCATCCACTGCTGCAAAAACATGCTCGCGCCCATGAGAATCGTCAGCACTGGAATACCCGCAGGCAAGAAAGCAGGCCACCAGCCGGGGACTATAAAAGGTAACGACTCCCAGTCCGGCCGCGAGAGATCCTTGATCCACATAAACGGCGCGTGGCGTAGTTCAATGGGCGTGCCCAAAGCGTTGTAGAGTCCGATGAAGACCGGAAACTGGAGAACCATCGGCAGACAACCGCCCAGCGGATTGACACCGTTGCGGCGGTAGAGCTCCATGATTTCTTTATTGAGCTTTTCTTTCTCATTGGCGAACTTTTCTTTGAGCCGCTCCATCTGGGGCTGGAGCTTCTGCATCTTTTTCATCGACACGAAACTCTTGTGCGTCAGCGGCGCCATGAGAATCTTGATCAGCACCGTCAGCAGGATAATGTCGATACCGTAGCTAGCGGTGAATTGATGCGAAAAATGGAGCACGTAGAGGAACGGAATTGAAATAAAACCGAAATAGCCGAAGTCGATGGAGCGCTCGAGCTGCTTGCCCAGCGCTTTGAGCGTATCGAGATCCTTGGGCCCGATAAAGAGGGAGTAACGGCTCACCGCTCCCGAGTTGCCCGCGGGACCGCTAAGCGAGGCGATCACCGCGGCGCCGGTTTGATGGACGGCAATCTTGTGGTTCGCGCCATTTTCCGGCAGCAGCGCAAAGAAAAAATAGGTATGGCCGAAGCCGGCCCAGGCAACATCGCCGCTGAACTCATGCCCTTTGTTCGCTTCCGGCGGCGGTTCGCGCTTGATCTTGTTATCGACCAGCGCAATGAGGCCCTCGAATTTGGCATCGGGGTTGGGCACGGTATGATCGCTCTTGTCAGTGAATAAGACTTCGGGAACCTGGACGCGGCCATCCGCCCCCTTAATCGAAATCTCCAGTTGAATCGGATAAGTCGAACCGGAAAAACCCAACGACTTGGTGATGGCCAAGCCATCGGCGGTCTTTCCCTGAAAAATCAGAGTGCCCTTGGCTTCTCCCGCGAGCCTTAGATCGCCGCCTTGGACCCCGTATAGCACCGAGCCGTCATCCGCCGGCTCTGCCCCCTGCCAGCGAACCCCCAATGGCAATGGTACATTGGGCGCCGATGTGACGATCTCGAAGGGAGGGCTCTTTTCATCCACCGAGCTACGATAATGCTTTAACTTGAAACTTTTTAGCCGCGCCCCAAGAGTCGTGAAAACGGCGATGTAGTTGTCGGTCTCAACCCGAACGTCTTTCGTTGATTTGGCGGCGGGTAGCTCAACGGGCATAGCTTGCTTCGTAGGTGCCGGCGCGGTCGGCGGAATCGCGGCGCGGTCGGCCACCGCTGGTTTCTCCGCTTCCTTGGTGACCTCAGGGGGAGGTGAAGGCGGAGGTCCGTAATATCGCGTGACCCATTCCTGGTAGATCACAAGAATCAAGATGGAAAGAGCAATTGCTAGCAATGTGCGTTTATCCATAAAAACTTATTTCACGGGATCATAACCGCCGCGGCTCCAGGGATGGCAGCGGCCTAGCCGGCGCAAACCGAGTAGGGTTCCCTTGAAGACCCCGCGTCTCTGTATCGCCTGCGAAGCGTAGACCGAACAGCTAGGGTAAAAGCGGCAGGCGCGCGGCAAAGCGGGCGATAAAAATTTATGATAGCCCGCAAGAACGATGGCCATCGCTGCCCTTGGAATCCCGGTCATGACTTTTGGCCTCTCCTTTGACTCAAAAGGCTCCTGCCGAGTTCATTTTCGATAAGGTTCAGAGAAAGGCCCGGCGCGCTCTTGCGAGCGATGACCAGGATATCGACTCCGGGAACCCATTCATGACGGCGACGGCGAAAGAATTCTCGCACCAGGCGTTTGATCCGATTGCGCACGACCGAGTTGCCCACCTTGCCGCTGACGGTAATACCCAGTCTCGCTTTGCCCTTGTCGTTGGCTTTGCTGATAACCAGAAAGTTTGCGGTGTGAATCTTCCTGCCGGTGCGCGAGACCCTCAAGAATTCGGGTCGTTTCCTAAGGCGGGCTGTTTTCGGAAAATCCTCGGCGCCTTTAACTGACATCCCTCACTCTTAGGTTCGTGCCCGCTTCGGCGGCGCGCTGACCGTGAGTTTTTTCCGTCCCTTGGCCCGACGCCGTTTGAGCACGTTGCGGCCGCCGGGCGTCGCCATGCGGGTGAGAAATCCATGGGTCCTTTTTCGTCGAATGTTGCTCGGTTGATAGGTTCGTTTCATCTGATTTCCGCTCCCTTTATCGCACGACTCTGCCGAATGGTCATATCAATCATAGAGTACCGGCGAAGTCAATTTAACGCACCTCCGCCTTGAGCGAGCGCTGCATCAAGTCGCGCACCGCTTCAGCGGGCCTTTTTCCTTGGTAAAGCACCTGATCCATCTGCTCCACGATCGGCATCTCCACGCCCAATCGCAGCGCCAGCGAATGGACCGAGCGGGCGTTGCGAACCCCTTCGGCGACCGTTCGCGTGCCCGAGGTAATCTCCTGAAGGTTTTTTCCCTGAGCGATCTGTAATCCGACCCTTCGATTGCGGCTCAAATCTCCGGCGCAAGTCAGAATCAAGTCGCCTAAACCGGGGAGACCGGCAAGCGTTATCGAGTCGGCACCCATGCGTACCGCCAGTCGGGTCATTTCAGCCAGCCCACGGGTGATCAACGCCGCCCGCGCGTTTTGTCCCAGTCCCAGCCCATCGCTGATCCCGGCGGCGATGGCGATGACGTTCTTCACTACCCCGCCGAGCTGCACCCCGATCACGTCCTTCGAAGTATAAACTCTGAAGCTTTGGGTGCTTAAGATTTGTTGCACGGCCGCTGCGACCTCCTCGACATGAGCCGCAACGGTCACCGCGGTCGGCAACCCGCGCGCGACCTCGGCGGCGAAGGTCGGGCCTGACAAAAAAGCGTGGCGTGCCCGGCGCTCGGCGCCGAAGATATCAGCCAGCACCTCTCCCGGGGTCTTAAGACTCTCTTCCTCCAATCCTTTGGTGCCGCAAACTATCGTTGTCTCAGCGGCCACCAGCGACGCGGCTTGCGTCATCACCGCGCGCAGCGCGTGCGACGGCACCACGCAAAGAAGCACAGGCTTGCCGGCAACCGCTTCATCCAACGCGGCGGTTACTCGGACTCGAACGGGCAACTTAACGCCCGGCAGGTAGTTGGAACTTTCACGTTTCTCTCTGAGGTCCCGGCAGGTATCGTCGCCATGGCACCACAGCGTAATCTGTTCCCCTTTGTCGGCCAGCAGCTTGGCCAGAGCGATGCCCCAACCGCCGGCGCCGATAACCCCTATGTCCACACCCACGAGCGAATACCTATGAACGTGCTGCGCAGCAAGGCGAACGCAACTTTAGCATACCGCAATTGCGCTTATCCTTGCGGGCTGGGACCATTTTCTCCCTGGTCCTCTTCCTCTACCTCTTCCTCTTTTTCGGCGAGCCGCGCCAGCGAGACCACCCGCTCCCCTTCTTCGAGATCGATGAGGCGCACACCCTGCGTGTTGCGGCCGATGACGCGAATGTCTTTGATGCGCATACGAATGATCTTCCCCGCATTGGTCACAAGCATCAGCTGGTCGTCCTCAGTCACTTGTTGAACGCCCACTACGCGGCCGGTCTTGTCGGTGGTCCTCATGGTGATGACGCCCTTGCCGCCGCGCGACGTGATGCGGTATTCGCCCACTTCCGTGCGCTTGCCGAGCCCGTATTCGGCCACCGTAAGGATGTCGGCGCCCAGGCTCAAGATTTCCATGCTGACCACAACGTCGCCTTCGTCGAGGCGCATGCCGACGACTCCGTAGGTGCCGCGTCCGGTGGAACGAACCTGTTCCTCTTTGAATCGGATCGACTGCCCTTCTGCGGTCGACAGAATCAATTCTTGCAATCCATCGGTCAAGCGCACGCCGATCACTTCGTCGCCATCTTCCAAGCCGATGGCACGAATGCCGCTGGGGCGAGGATGGGCATACAGCATCAGTTCGGTTTTTTTGACCAAGCCTTTTTTAGTGGCGAAAATAATATAGCGCCCTTCCTGAAATTCGCGCACCGAGAGAAAAGCCGAAACCCTTTCACCAGCCTCGAGATTGAGCAGATTGACGATCGGCTTGCCGCGCGCGGCCCGGCTCGCCTGCGGCAGCTCGTGCACTTTGATCCAATAAACCTTGCCGATGGTCGTAAAAAACAGGATGTAGGAGTGCATCGAGGCGATAAACAGCGACTCGACGAAATCCTCGTCTTTGGTCGTCGTACCCACCTTGCCTTTGCCGCCGCGCCGCTGCGCGCGGTATAGAGTTACCGGATTGCGCTTGATATAGCCGTCGTGAGAAATCGTCACCGCCATGTCTTCGTCGACGATCATGTCTTCGATGGAAATATCTTCCGAGCGGTCGACGATCTGCGTGCGCCGCTCGTCGCCGTGGTTCTTCTTAATCTCTTTGAGTTCCGCGACGATGAGCTTGTAGATTTCACTTTCGTTGGCGAGAATGGCTCTGAGCTTGGCGATCAATTCCACAGTCTCGCGATGCTCTTCCATGATCTTGTCGCGCTCCAAGCCGGTCAAGCGCTGCAAGCGCAAATCCAAAATCGCTTGGGCTTGAATCTCGCTCAGCCCGAAGTTCGACATTAAGCCGTCTTTGGCGACCCGCGGATCCTGGGAATTACGAATCAGGGTGATCACCGCGTCGAGTTTGTCGAGGGCGATGCGATAGCCTTCCAAGATATGCAGCCGCTCTTCGGCTTTGCGCAGATCGTAGGCGGTGCGCCGGGTCACCACTTCTTTGCGGTGATCGAGAAAGCATTTCAATGCTTCTTTGAGATTGAGCAGCTTGGGCTTGCCGTCGACGATGGCCAGCATATTCATGCCAAACGAGTCTTGCAGCTGGGTATGCTTGTGCAACTGATTGATGACGATCTCGGCCATGGCATCGCGCTTGAGTTCGATGACGATGCGCATGCCCTCACGGTCCGATTCGTCGCGCAGGTCGCCGATGCCTTCGATCTTTTTCTCGTTGACCAGCGCGGCGATTTGCTCGATCAGCCGTTTCTTGTTGACCTGGTAGGGTATTTCGCTGATGATAATCTGCTCTTTGCCCGTGCGCTTGACCGTCTCAGTGAAGGCTTTGCCGCGCATCTGCACGATGCCCTTGCCTTCATGATAAGCCTGAATAATCGGATCTCTGCCGTGAATAAAACCACCGGTGGGAAAGTCCGGACCGGGAATAAACTTCATTAATTGTTTGATCGTAATCTCGGGGTTGTCGATTGTCGCGATCAAGGCGTCGATCACTTCACTCAAATTGTGCGGCGGGATATTGGTCGCCATGCCGACCGCGATGCCCGCCGAGCCGTTGATCAGCAGGTTGGGAATTCTCGACGGTAAAACCGAGGGTTCCCTGAGTGAGTCGTCGTAGTTCGGAACGAAGTCGACCGTCTCTTTTTCGATGTCGGCGAGCATCTCCTCGGCCAGCTGCGTCATGCGAATTTCGGTGTAACGCATCGCCGCTGGATTATCGCCATCGATGGAGCCGAAGTTGCCCTGGCCGTCAACCAGCGGGTAGCGCAGGTTAAAGTCCTGCGCCATGCGCACAATCGTGTCGTAGATCGCCGTGTCGCCGTGGGGATGATACTTACCCATGATATCGCCGACCAGACGGGCCGATTTCTTATACGGCTTATCGGAGGTGTTGCTGGCGTCGTACATGGCATAAAGCACGCGCCGGTGCACCGGCTTCAGCCCATCGCGCACGTCGGGTAGCGCGCGGCTGATGATGACGCTCATGGCATAAGCCATGAACGACTCACGCATTTCTTCTTCGATATAGACGGGGATTTTCTGCTGCTTTAGCGTGGCTTCCATCTCAAACGTCCGAACTGTTCAAATCGTTCAAATCGTTCCAGCCGTTCCAATCGTTTTCAGCTTCTTGAACGAATTCAACGTCTTGAACTTTATCGTGGATTAAATGTCCAGATTCTTTACGGTGAGCGCATGCTCTTCGATAAACTTGCGCCGCGGCTCGACTTCATCGCCCATCAGCGTTGAGAAGATATCGTTGGCTTCCACCGCGTCTTCGACGCGCACTTGGAGCAGCACGCGGGTCTCGGGGTTCATGGTTGTCTCCCAAAGCTGATCCGGGTTCATCTCACCGAGCCCTTTGTAGCGCTGAATGTATTGTCCCTTCTTGCCGCCTTCGAGTATGTAGCTCGCCAGCGTGCTGAAAGAGCGCAGGTTTTCTTTGTGTTCGCCGTTCTCAACCGCGTAGGGAGGAGCGCCCGGGCTCATGAGTTCGCCGAACAGACGCTTGAGTTCTTTGAATTCGACGCTGGTTAAAAACTCCTGGTCGATGACGGTATGGAGCCCCGTTCCATTCGAACGAGTCGAGCAAACCAGCTTGAAGCAGCCATGTTCGGGGTCCTCCTGGCGCTCGCAGGTCAGCGGGGCCTCTTCCGGCGCCACCAAGTTGACATAAGAAATCAAGCGGGCCTGAAATTGTTCGAGTGCGTTTTTGTCTTTGAGCGTTTCTTCGCTGAAATCCTGCTCGAGCAACAGCGCTTCCAGGATCGTGCGGCTGCGTCTTTTTCTCACCGAGAGGGTCATGAACCTCTCCCATCGCAGCACTTTCTTGATAAAGGCTTGCAGCGGTTGCCCCACCAGGCCGTGACCATTGGTCGAAGTGCGCACGCGAATGTCTTCGGTGCCGATCTCGATCAAGTAATCTTCCAAGCCAGTTTCGTCCTTGATGTAGCGCTCTTGCTTGCCGCGTTTGACTTTATAGAGGGGCGGTTGCGCGATGAAAAGGTGGCCCTTTTCCACCAGATCGGGCATCTGCCGGTAAAAGAACGTCAGCAGCAACGTGCGAATATGGGAGCCGTCGACGTCAGCGTCGGTCATAATGATGATGGAGTGGTAGCGCAGCTTCGCTTCGTCGTAATCTTCCTTGACGCCGGTCCCGAGCGCCATAATCATCAGGCGAATCTCTTGGGACGAGAGCATTTTATCGAAGCGCGCCTTCTCGACGTTAAGAATTTTTCCTTTGAGCGGCAGGATCGCTTGATTGCGCCGGTCGCGGCCTTGTTTGGCCGAGCCGCCGGCGGAATCGCCCTCGACCAGGTAGATTTCGCTCAAAGCCGGGTCACGCTCTTGGCAATCGGCCAATTTGCCGGGTAAAGAGCCAGAATCCAAGGCACCTTTGCGGCGCGCCAGGTCCTTTGCTTTGCGCGTCGCTTCGCGCACGCGGGCTGCCTCGACGCCTTTCATCATGATCTTCTTGGCGTCGGCGGGGTGTTCGCTCAAGTAGCTGCCGAATTTCTCGTTGACCAAAGCTTCGACGATGCCCTTGACCTCGCTGTTTCCCAATTTGGTTTTGGTTTGGCCTTCGAATTGCGGCTCAGGCACTTTCACGCTGATCACCGCCGTCAGTCCCTCGCGCACATCCTCGCCTTGGAGATTCTCCTCGTCTTTTTTGAGCTGCCCGCTGTTAACCGCGTAATTGTTGATAGTGCGGGTTAGCGCGGAGCGAAAACCGATCAGATGCGTGCCGCCCTCGATGGTGTTGATGTTGTTGGCGAAGGCGAAGACGTTCTCCGTGTAGCCATCGTTCCATTGCATCGCGATCTCTACCCCGACGCCGTCCTTTTCCCCCTCGAAGTAGACGACTTTGGGATGAACCACGGCTTTGGCGCGGTTTAAATGCTCGACGAAGGATACCAGACCGCCCTTATAGAAAAACTCATGTTTTTTCTGGCTGCGTTCGTCTTCGATGGTGATCTTGACGCCGCGGTTCAGGAAGGCGAGTTCCCGCAGTCTTTGAGAAAGAAGGTCGAAGCTGAATTCGGTGGTCTCGAAAATGTTACCGTCGGGCTTAAAGGTCACCCGCGTGCCGCGCTCTTTCGACGTTCCGACTTCCTTCAATGGCGCCTGCGGATCGCCCCGCTGGTAAGCCTGCTGATAGACTTTGCCGTCGCGCTTGATCTCGACTTCCAAACTTTCGGACAATGCGTTGACCACCGAGACGCCGACGCCGTGAAGCCCGCCGGAGACTTTATAAGAATTCTTGTCGAACTTGCCGCCGGCGTGAAGTTTCGTCAGCACGACTTCGGCCGCGGAGATTTTCTCGGTGGAGTGAATATCGACGGGAATACCCCGGCCGTTGTCCACCACCGTGACGCTGTTGTCGATATGGATGGTAATATCGATCTTGTCACAGTGGCCCGCCAGAGCTTCATCGATGGAGTTGTCGACAACCTCGAACACCAGGTGATGGAGACCCCTCTCAGCGGTGTCTCCGATGTACATCCCAGGCCGTTTTCTGACCGCCTCCAACCCTTCCAAAACCTTAATGTTATCGGCTTTATATTCGCCGTGAGGCGAGGCGTTTGATTGAGCCATATTTGACCAATCGCGAGTTGGAAATTTTCTCTGTAAATTTAGAGAGTTAGATTGTTTTGCGAACTTGATAAATAATACCGGAAAACGTTTCAAAAGTAAAGCAATAAAATCGCCCTTACCGGGGCTCTTTCCGGTTGAAAAAACATGCCTCGATTGCCTGTTAACGGGGCAGCACGGGTGACAGATTTATGCGCCGGCGATATTGACAGATGCTTTGCGCTAGGCGAAAACGAATACGATGAAAAGCGCATTGGCCGCGTTTAAGTTTCTCGCCGTCGGCGGGCGTTTCGATGAAGCTGAGAGCAAGCATGAGGCATCGGCCTTGGCAGCGCTGTTCTTTCCGCTGGTGGGTCTGGTCATCGGTCTCGGCCTGGCTATTGTGAACCGAGCCTTCGAGCCTCATCTCGAATCCGAGCTGCTCGCGGTGGTGTTGACGGCGATGATGCTCTTCATCACTCGAGCGGTCCACCTGGACGGAACGATGAAAACTTTTGCGCGTCTGGCTAACGGAACAGCCTCCGCCGAATCAGTCAAAGCCACCGATATTCATGGTTTGCTCATAGTGCTGTTGGTCGTAACTTTCAAGATCCGGGCCATCGAGGTCATCGGTGACACCCGAACCATGAGTCTCCTACTCACTCCGGTCCTCGCGCGCTGGTCGCTGGTAATCTTTCTCTACGGCGCCGCTCCAAACGCCGAAGAGTTCGTCGCTGCGGTGGCGCGAAAGGTCAGGGGCTGGCACCTGCTGGTTACGACAATCGTTACTCTGACCATTACCGTATATCTGGTAGGACGCACGGGACTCTGGGTCGGTTTGTGGGTTTCGCTCTTTACTCTGCTGATGCGCAGCGTTCTGCGCCGGTTTCACGGCGCTTACAACTACGGCAACCTTGGCGCGATCATAGAACTGAGCGAAGCTTTGAGCCTTGTCCTTTTCGCATCCCTGTAAAACATCGCGATTCGAGGCCCGATTCCGTGGAACTACTTAAACCGCTCGCGCCGGTCATCCCGGTCTTCTTTCTCATCGCGGTCGGCTTTGTCTTCGCCCACTGGAAAAAAATCAGCTTGGCGCCGCTCACCGAACTGATCGTCTATCTGGGAACGCCGTCGCTCGTCTTTACATCCCTCGCCGGCAAGCCGCTTATCGCGACCGACATCGCGGTGCTTTTCGCGGGAACGATCACCATGTTCGCAGTTGTAGGATTACTGATCAAGTTTTATTTTTTCTCGTTCCGTTTTCGTTCGCGCGGCTTCGCCATGCCATCCTTGTTTATGAACGCCGGCAACATGGGTCTGCCGTTGGCGCTCTTCGCCTTCGGCCAGCCCGGCATGCAGCGGGCGACCTTGCTCTTCGTCATCATTACTTCGTTTCAATACTCCCTCGGCATCTACATTCTCACCGGGGGCAGCAACTGGAAAGAAATCTTTCGCTTGCCACTACTCTACGCCACGATCGCCGGGCTATCGTTCAATCTAGGTCAAGTTAAAATCCCGGAACTGCTCTTCCAGCCGCTTGCGCTGCTCGGCCAATCGACGCTGCCGTTAATGCTCGTGGGGCTCGGATATCGCCTGCATAATTTTCAGTCTCTCCAATGGGGCCATGCGCTCGGCGGCGCGCTACTACGAATCTTCGGTGGATTCGCCGCCGCCTGGTTCGCGGTGAATTTGGTCGGCGCCGAAGGCGTCAACCGCCAGGTTTTACTCCTTTACGGCGCTCTCCCGGCCGCGGTTATCAATTTCGTCCTCACCGAAAAATACGGCCAGGACCCGCAATTGGCGGCATCGGTCGTCGTGCTCAGTACTTTCATTTCCGTCTTCACGATTCCCGTGGTGCTTTGGCTGATCCTTTAGCCGCTGAAAGAGATCTCATAAAAGGTTTTG
>Ga0214473_10006226_pt1 | contig 14280 bp, 11 predicted proteins | sample RVTome_7_FD_203509 | JGI IMG/M metagenome (GOLD analysis project Ga0214473, IMG submission 203509) | Soil microbial communities from uranium-contaminated site in the Upper Colorado River Basin, Wyoming, United States - RVT98D197 | ecosystem: Environmental > Terrestrial > Soil > Contaminated >... | reverse complement strand
TAGCGCAGCTGTGGCAGCCGGAGGGCAAATGACAGCCATATCATAATGACGAGTTCGGCAGCCCAGCCGAGCGTCGTCCACGCTGTATCGCGTAGCTGCACCGGTATAGCAACGGTAATGAAAGCCAGAGCAATGCCCAGTGAGAAAGAGCCGAGCCTGGAATAGTCGGCCCCTCTTCTGAGAGCAGTATAAGCCAGGCCGAGATAAAAGAGGGCAAGGACCAAGAAGATGCTGCCCATCCATGCCCGTAAATCTCCCCAGAGAAACCAGCTTATACCAAAATAGGCCGTGGCACTTATCACTAAAAGAACAAGGTCAAATACACTGGGCACGCGCCGCCAGACCAGATGATAGAGGATAGTCACTCCGGCAAGAACAAGGAGGACGATTAGGCTGAGGCTCCCCTGCAATGTCACCGGGCTTTGCCAGTAACCGATAATTTCCGCTGTTATAATCCATATGGAAAAAATGTTGCCAGCCACTAGAAAAACGGGATAGCCGAGCTTTTGCCCCTTCTCTTGCTGGTGCCGCCAGAGAAAATAGCCGGTCAAATACATAGCGGCGATGCTAACTACAAAAGCCAGGAAACGCTCGTTAAACACAGGCAGGTAAGGGCGTATATCGAGGCTCGTGTCAAAGAACATCAGACGTATGGCAACAAGGGCAAATATAGCGTAGCTGTAGCCGTGAAAGTGAGAAATTCGAAGCCTGAGGTATAGCCACATCAGGACAATGCCCTCAGCCGCCAGCGCTATGGTAGTCCATGCCCTGTCGCCCAGCTGAATAGGTATGGCTATTGTTAAGAGGACCAGGGCAATGCCCCGGGCGAAAAGGCTGAGTCTGAAATTCTCGGCGCCTCTTCGCATGGCTAAATAAGCCAGGCAACCATAGAGCAGGGCAAGCACTAAGGTGAAGCCTCCCATCCACACACGAAGCTCCTCATGCATTAGCCCGTAGCTTATTCCAAAGTAAGCGGCGGCATTAATCACCATAAGCGCATAATCGAATCCCCGGGCAGGCCGCCGCCACATAAGATGAAATAATGATGTCGCTGCCAGGAAGATGATGAAGATAAAGGTGAGGCTTAACTGTTGAGTCAACAGACCGGCCCGGTCGCCGAACTCGAAATACCAGGCTGCGTAAGTCGCCAGCGAGCCGAAAATTGCCAGTAGATTAAACCAGCGCCAGTTGCGAAAGGTGGACAGCGCCAGCACACCGATGTCTACGACGATAACGTATGCGAGCAATTGTATACCACTGCCGGTTTGTGCGGCTTCGGGCGCAGCGCTACCCAGGATAAAGGGGGCGCTGAAGGCACCGAAGATACCTATTATGGCCAGTGCCATGGAATTGAGCCGCATGGCTAGAGCTGCCGAACCAATGCTGACTAAAAATAGCAGACCAACCGCCGGATAAAGAGGAATCAGGTTAAATATGTTGAAAGAAGCAAAGATAGACAAATAAAGGAGAGCGATACCACCTCCGCAGATAGCCTGAGCTAGCGTGGGATACCGCCTTCGCCAGTAATAGCCACTACCTACCATGGCCAGACCAGCCACGACGCCAAGAATCACCCTTGAAATGGGTCCAAGCCAGTTGTTGTCGAAGGCGAACTTGAGGAAAAAGCCGACACCGATGATAAGGGCGATGACACCAACTCTAGCCAGCCAGTTACCTCCCAAAATCTGCTCCCACTCCCTGGGTTTAGCCGGTGCCTTTTTAACTATCGGAGTCGGAGGCGGCTTGGAAGGGAGCGTAGCCTTTACGGCAGCACCCGGAGCCGCCGGCGGTGTGACAGCTGCAGCTATTTTGGGGGCTGGTTGGGGTGGAGTAGCCGGCACGGGCTTGGCTGAAGGCGGGGGAGCCGGTTTAGCTGGTTGAATTGATGCCAGCGTGCGCTCGATATCGGCTATGCGGTCGTTCACCGGCCCCACAATCTCTTTCAGGCGGCGAATTTCTTCCTGTAGAGATTGCAGTCGCTCAGCCAGATTGTCCTGAGCGCCCTCTTCAGGCTCCAATGGTGGGCCGGCGTTCATTCCTCGTATGAGTGTAGTCTGTGATAGAGGTCTTGTCAATACCCCAAATTTTTACGATAGGTATCGCTTGGCTGTTATTAATGTCAGATATTGGCCTCGTATTCGTATTAAAGCTTGGTTAGATTCTGCCACAGGTGTAAAAGTACATTTTTGAAAGCAAGACCTATGAAACAAAGACTGTAATTTGAAGTATTCTCAGAAAATACATATCTTGACAAATCGGCGTCTTTATTTTATTGTATTTCGATTCTGTATTATATATAATAAGAACTAGGGGGGTGTCGGCGACGCACAATAAATTGGCAGTAGTTACTAAAGTACTATTGCCAAATTTGCTTTTTCGGCGTATTTTACACACAATATATAACTTTATAAGTATAGGACAATAGGACAGGTCAATAGGAAAGGAGGTATTTATGGGACATACATTTACTAGTCCAGCGATTGCTAAAGAAATGGCTCGCATCTATGGCGATAGTACGAAGGTCGTCAAAATTGAAATGCGCCATGAACAGGAAGTAAAAAACTATGTAATGAAGATAGAAAAAGCCCATAAGAAAGCTGCCGGTAGTAAATTGAACTTTAAGTAGTTTTAGTTTTTTTCTATGGACGAGCATCGTCTCATCAGTGCCAACAAAGTCATCTTGAAATCCTTCGACCCTCCGTTTTCTTCGTTTGACTACATAGATCAGACCTATCAATCAGAAAATCCGGCCATTCGACGCCTGTTTTCCCTTGGACGCTCTAATTCTGCACACACGCTCATGATCGAGAATATAGATCCTTCTGGGATAATTCTTGATGAGAATGAAGAAATAAAAAGCTATATTGCAGATTATGAGATGAAAGGATTGCAGAGAATCAGTTTCTGGACATCTAAATTCAAAACTCCAAAAGCGAGTATTTGCCACGATAAAGATTGTATAGGTTACGCAATACTAAAGCATGATAAAGTTATTTCACGTAATTACGATAAATGGCATGTTTTTGAAGCCGTTTTCAAGAAATACCCGCACGAACATAATTGTGTGCCAAACCCAATGCGATATAAAGTGAATTTGGGAGGGGCAAAAATATGCGTGGATGGTCTTTTATATGCACAACAAAATGAATTGAACAAAACTTGTGCTCAAGTTGCTCTACGAAGTGTAATTTCCAGAATAACACAAAGTGACGCTTCTTATAGACAAATCAATGATTTAGCTCAACAGAGGGCAACCGGCCGCTTCAATCCGGCGAACGGATTGAATTCACAACAAATCCGCGCAGTGCTAGAGGGTTTCAGGATTGGATTCCGAGATTTCGATTATACTCAACATAATAAGCGTGAACGTACCTCTCACCCATATCAGAAATTCGTCTATTCGGGGGTAGAGTCTGGTGCCGGAGCCTTGGTTGGTTTCCGTTTTGCCGGGCCAGCAATCCGAGGTAGTTATAGGCATATAATTCCCTTTTATGGTCATACTTTTAACAAAGATACATGGTCACCAGAAGCCGATATGGCATATTTTAGAGTTGGAGAAAGATTAGGTTATATACCAAGTGAGAATTGGACTAGTAGTTTTTTAGGTCACGATGATAATTTTGGACCGAATCTTTGTGTACCTAGACTGTATATCCACCCAAAGCAAGTCGAATATGTTGTTGAATTGTTGAAGCCAGGAATTGCATTCGGTGGTGCACAAGCAGAGGCATTATCTCTTCAATTTCTTTATTCTGTTCTCAATCAAATAGACACTTCGGGTAATATTTGGCTTCATCGGTTAGCTTGTGACGCAGATCCTAATATTCAGCGCATAGTACTTCGAGCTATAGCAATTGACAGAAACAAATATATTAAACATCTTTCAAATGAAAAAGATTGGAAGCAGCATTCTGAAGCCAGACAAATAATTAATATATTAGGTAGATTATTGCCCCAAGCACTTTGGATTGTGGAGATCTCTGTTCCACAGCTATTTCCTGCAAATGAAAGGAAGCTCGGGGAGATTATCCTCAATGGTGAGATTGAAATTCGTTCCGGTCAGAGTAAACTGTCTCATTTTCTTCTTGCTCGCCTTCCCGGCCGTTACTTATTTCTTGACTATCGACGTGGGAGAATGGATTTTCTACAAGTTCCAAGTAATCTGACATCACATCTTCAAGTCATCCGGTTACAATAAAATAAAACTGATCTTTATAACGGCTCATTAGCTAGGACTTAATTAAGAAGCTAATTATAGTATTACATATTTTGGTGAAGGGCGAATCCTGTACTTGCTAATCCGGACCGGCGATAAAATTCCGCAGCGTGCCGATATGTTGTATTCTGACTTCAACCACATCACCCGGCTTCATGGGGCCGACACCTGACGGCGTGCCGGTGGCAATAACGTCGCCGGGCAGCAGCGTCATTATGCCGGAAATAAAATTGACAAGCTTGGACATTCCGAAGATGAGGTCGCTGGTAGAAGCGGACTGGCGGAGTTCACCGTTGACATACGTTTCCAGTTTCAGATTGTCCGGATTGGCTTCCGTCTCTATCCACGGGCCAATCGGGGCGAAGGTATCGTAGCCTTTGGCTCTGGTCCACTGCCCGTCAGCAGCCTGCGCATTACGGTCGGAGACATCGTTAAAGCAGGTGTAACCCAGCACAAATTGCTTTGCTTCCTCCTCCGGGACATCCTTTGCCTTCTTGCCGATGACCACACCAAGCTCGCCTTCAAAGTCAATGCGTTTCCAGTCGTGAGGCAGTATTATTTTGTCGTCGGGGCCGATTACCGCTGTGGACGGCTTGAGAAAGATGAGCGGCAATGAAGGCACCGGCAGTTTCATCTCCTCGATGTGGCTGCGGTAATTTAGCCCAAGACAGACTATCTTAGAGGGAAGGCACGGAGCAAGCAGCCTGACCTTATCAAGTGGGTAAGTGCTGCCATCGAACATAGACGGGTTGCTGAGATGCTGAAAGTGTGAGAAGGGGCTACCGCGCAGCCCGTGTATAGTATTCTGTTTAAGTATGCCGTACTTAGCTCGACCCCGGGCAACAAAGCGAACGATTCGCATATCTGCCCCGTCCCGGTGTTACAATTTAGCAGCGTCGAGAATTGCCGGCACCTTGGATTCCAGGCCGATAGCCATAATATGAGTGCCCTGGCACATCCCTTTCGTCTCATTTATTAAGCGCGCAGCTATCTCTACGCCCTTTTCCAACTTGTTCTCGGCTTTGTCCATCTCATTAATAAGCTCGTCAGGGACATGTATGCCGGCAACATTTTTATTCATAAATTTGGCCATACCGGCTGACCTTAGCACCACGATACCGACTAAAACCGGAACGCCGAATTTCTTAGCTTCTTTCATGAAGGCTTCGAAAGTTTTGGGCTCGTAGATAGCCTGGGTCTGGAAGAACTGGGCACCGGCCTTTACCTTTCTCTCCATTTTAATAAGCTGCGGTTCAACAGGGTCAGCGCCGGGAGTTACACAGGCGCCGAGGAAGAACTTGGGTGTGCCTTTTAATTCCTTGCCGGCAAGGTCTTTGCCCTGCTCCAGTTGACGGGCGGCGTACAACAAGGAAACGGAGTCAAGATCGAAGACTGGCTTTGCATCGGGATGGTCTCCCAGGGTGACATAGTCTCCGGTGAGACACAGAACATTCTCAACGCCCATAACATATGCGCTAAGCAGGTCCGACTGCAGTGCTATCCGGTTACGGTCCCGGCAGGTCATCTGGAATACAGGCTCGACGCCTTTTTGTTTGAGCAGGTAGCAGGCGGCAAGTGACCCCAGCCTCATTACAGCGCTCTGCTGGTCGGTACAATTAACCGCATCTACTCTACTTTTAAGTAAGTCGGCATTTTCGTTGAACTCGTGTATGTCCACACCTTTAGCCGGGCCGATTTCGGCGGTGACCACGAACTTGCCGCTCTGAAGTTTTTCACGCAGACTCATTCTCTGTTTACCTCCTTTAAGGAAAGCTAAACTTTTGTCTCTTGCTGCTCCAGCGCCCACATAATACTTGACCTCAGCGCCTTTGGCGGCTGCATTTTGGCGTAGTTTTTAACCACCGGCATCACTGTTCGCATTTTATCCAGTTGCCCCAGTTTTTTCAGCCTTTCGTAAATCAGGTGCCAGCCGCAATCGCGCACATCGGGTTCAACCTCGCACTTGCCATTTTTAGCACCGCCGCAGGGACCGTTAATGAGCCATTTGGTGCAGGCGGTCAGAGGGCAAATACCGCCGGTCAAATCAAGAACGCAGTCGCCGCATTCACGACAGCGCTCGCTGCCGCGCCACGTTCCACCGACACCGCCGACATTGATAGTGTTAGCCGCCGGATGTACCAGTTTATTCACTACCGCGGCTGTTGCCTGGACTCCGATGCCGCAGGTCATTACCAGCAAAGAATCGGCAGCATTTATCTCATCCTCATGGGGAAACAGCCTGGTCTTGATTAGAGCTTTATCGCATAGAAAATCGACAACACAATGGCCGGTGACGGTCTTGCCCTCTTGCTCCAGTTTCTGTGTCATGTCCAGGACCTGAGGCTCATCGCCGGTCTGGCAGACCTCGGCGCAACCTTTGCAGCCGACTATAAAGATTTTCTTGTCCTTGTCTAAATAGCCTAAGATTTCCGGAAGCGGCTTTAATTCAGAGATTATCATTTGTCTACCTCCATAGCTGTGGTTTCCTCAATCTCCTTGAGAACTAAACTAATAATTTTGGGTAGCTTATCTTCAATTTCCGGGGAAAGCTCAAGCCCGAAGTCTATGGTCTTGGGCTCGATGCCGATGACGACCGTAGATTTTGGTTGCCTGTTAAGCAAAGCCGTCATTTTTAAGCTGTCCAATACTCCTATCTCGTGTACAGAAATAAGTGGTGCGGAACCCAAATCTATATCACCGGAGCTGAATCGATATATAGTTCCCGGCTTATCACCGGCTTTGACAGCGTCAACGATGATTAATTTGTCTAAATTATCTTCTACCAGAGACAGGAAGTCGGGGTAAGTGCCGGCGTCGATTATCTTGATATTAACATCATCTATAACGTCGGTCAGTTTTTGAACCAGATGAACGCCTATACCCTCGTCTTTGAGCAACAGGTTACCTATCCCCAGGACGGCGATTCTGGGGCTGTGATGACGCGTCCGTGTCTCAACTGACTTTGTATATTCCAAGAGTTCTACCTTTCGGCGTAATAACGTGAATGGCGCAAGCCAGACAGGGGTCGAAGGAGCGGACGATACGCCCGATCTCAAACGGATTGTTTTCGTCCTTTATCTTGGTGCCAATCAGAGCCTGTTCCACAGGACCCGGCTGTTCTTTATCATCTCTAGGTCCTAGATTCCAGGTGCTGGGCACCACACATTGATAGTTGGAGATTTTCTTATCTTTTATCTCGATCCAATGTCCCAGAGCACCTCTGGCGCCGTCAACCAGCCCCATGCCGAAGGCTTCGTCGGGTATAGTGTAGTCTATGTATGCCGGCTCGCCGGGCTTGAGCTGGAGCAGCCAGCCTGGCATGGAATCAGCCACAAACTTGGTGTAGAGGGCACGGGCGGCATGACGGCCGAGGACTGAGAATAAAGCCTTGGGACTGGCCTTAAACTTGGAGAGAACGGAATCGACCAGCTTTTGTACCGTTGGCTCGCCGCTGGCATAAGTAGCTGCTATACGGGCCAGCGGGCCAACTTCGTAGACTTTGCCATCGTACCGGGGAGCTTTCGCCCATGAGTAAGCCCCTTTCTTCCCCAGTTGAGGCTCCGTCACGCCTTTCGACGGGTGCTTCCCTGAGCTAGAATCGGCGTACCAGGAATGCTTCACGTATTCCATAATCTTGTTCGGGTCTAAGGCGCCGAGCTTAAGGTCAGTTGAAACCGTTCCCTGCTTCAATAGCCTCTTCCTCTTGGTATAATCCGGGTTGCCGCCTTCGAGGTCGAAGCTGCCGTAAGAAAGCAAATTACCGCAGCCGGTACCGATTTCAAAATAGTCAGCATAAGCTTCAGCCACTGCCAGGACATCAGGAATATAGACATTGTCGATAAAATCCCTTAGCTCATTCAGCTTCCATAAGAAGGATGCTATTTTGTCGACGGTGACGGTCTCGGTAACTCCTCCGGGCATGACCGCCATATTGTGAGGCATTTTGCCTCCAAAAATAGCCAGCATCTCCTGAGCCTTGCGTCTCATATCCAGGGCTTTAACGTAGTGAGCAGTCGCCTCTGTGTTCATCTGGTCGCTGAGTCGGTAATCGCCTTCGTAGCGAGGTACAAATGGAGCCAGCTCTCCGCGCTTTATAAATTCTTTAACGGAGTTAAGCGTCGGGTCATTGCCGTTATATCCAGCAACCTTTGTCACATCCACATAGTCCAGTGCCACCAGGTGGTAGAAATGCAGGATGTGGTCGGCGATGTGAGCTGCGCCTAGGATTAAGTTGCGAACAATTCGACCGTTGTCAGGTATCTTGTCTGAAATACCGAAGGCGCTGTCCAGGTTCAGTGTAGAGGCTATAGAGTGGCTGGTAGGGCAGACTCCGCAGATACGCTGGGTGTATCGCTGGGCGTCGCGGGGGTCTCTACCACGGAGTATTATTTCCAGGCCCCGGAACATCATGCCTGAACTCTGGGCATCTTTCACCACACCGTTCTCGGTGGTAACTTCAATCTTGAGGTGTCCTTCAATGCGGGTGATGGGGTCAACGATAATCTTGCTCAATTTCTATTTCTCCTTTCCCTGGAGTTTGCCTATCATGGGCATGTTGGCGTCGTTAAGTTTCTGATAGAAAGGTGCTACTAAATCAGGGAATCCGGGCTCGCAGCAGCCGATGCAGGGCGACCCGGCACCGATACACCAGTTCGTTCCATGGTTCCACAATCTTATGGGACAATCGGCATGTGTAACCGGTCCCTTGCATCCCAGCTCATTGAGGCACCCCGGCTCACCGAACTTTCTGGCAAATTTTCCTTCATCGAAGTAAGCCCGGCGGGGGCAGTTCTCATGGACTAAACCGCCATAGAAGACCTTGGGGCGTTTAAGTTCGTCCAGGTCTTCCGGTTTGGGCAAGCCGAGAAGCAGTACGGAGGCGACGGTACCTATGAACCAATCGGGGTGGGGTGGACAGCCGGGAATATTAATCAACGGTTTATCGATGCCGCGCGATTTCAGGAATTTGTCCGTACCCTCATAGCCGCCGGGATTAGGTTTGCCGGCAGCTATGCCGCCGAAGGTAGCGCAGGTGCCAAGCGCGATTATTGCCAGAGCATCCCTGGCTAATGCTTCTACTCTCTCTGCCATGGGCACCGGTTTGTCGTTTTTCTCACCAAGTGACCCATAGGCACCCCCATCTTTGGTGGGGATAGCGCCCTCGACTACCAGGACATAGCCGTTTTTATTTGTCTTTGGAGTATTTTCCAGTACCTGAATTACGGCGTCTCCTTCGCCGGCCATTACGGTTGCCTGGAATTTCAGGTTAAGGTGTTTACCGGGAATAACTTCATCGATGAGGACATTCTTGATGGTCGGGCTGACCGAATTGAGGACTGAGACTGAACACCCGGTGCAGGTGCCTGCCTGTATCCAGACAACAGGAATTTCTTGAACGTTTGCCTTTGGCATTTGTCCCCCTTTCTTCGCCAAGAACTGCCAATCGAAAAGTCTACACGTTTATGGCGATTAATGCAAATGGGCTGGGTAACCTGGAAATGGCTGTAGTAGTCACCGTAAGAATTATGGCCTGGCTATTTCGGGGCTCTGCGGAAAAGACTTATCTTGGCTCGAAAGTTACGGTGACTTGAGCCGTGTGTGTAGTGAATCCAACATTATTACGTGCCGCCAGGACATACACTGTTGTTTCTCCCGGTGTTACCACCCTGGTTCCGGAAGCGGATACAGCGTATAAGTCAGGCGTGATAGAAATTGAAGTCGCCCCGGTAACCTGCCACCGTAAAGTGGCCGTTTCCCCCAGTTCAATCACAGTGGGGCTGGCAGCAAAGTAAACAATGAAAGGTTGCCCCGTTTGCGGAATTACCGTTACCGTAACAGAAGCGCTAGCAGAGCCGGAGCTATTAGTTGCCGTCAACGTATACGTCCTCGTTGTCGCAGGTGATATCCGCTGTGTTCCTGATGGCGGCATTGCGCCAATACCTTGGTCAATGGAAACTGAGGTAGCACCACCCACTTGCCACTGCAACGTCGAGTAGTCGCCGGGCGTTATGCTGGTTGGATATACCGAGAAACGCATTATCACCGGCAGGGCGGTAGGTTCAGTTATCGTGACAGTCGTTGAAGCCGTGACGGAGCCGGAGCTGTTGGCTGCTGTTAAGGTATAGGCGGTGGTGGCAGCGGGCGATACCAATTGTGTTCCGGATGATGGCACTGTGTCAATGCCTTGATTGATGGAGACCGAAGTAGCACCGCATACATCCCACTGCAGCATGGAAGAATGTCCGGCCGTTACGTTATTTGGATCGGTTGTAAAACTTTGTATCAGCGGTAGGCCACTGGATTGACTTACCGTGACAGTAGTTGAAGCAATCGCGTTACCAGCGCCGTTCGTTGAGGTTAGAGTATATGTAGTTGTAGTCGTGGGTGACACCGATTGTCTTGCAGATGACGTCACTTTGCCAATACCTTGATTGATGGAGACCGAGGTCGCTCCGATAACGTCCCACTGCAGTGATGAGGAACTCCCCGCTGGCACGCTGTTTGGACTTGCGGTGAAACTTACTATAACCGGTACGCCGGGTGCTGGATTGACTACGGCTGTAGCAGACGAGGTAACAGAGCCATAAAAATTCATTGCTGTGATGGTATAAGAAGTAGTGGCCGATGGTGATATTGTCATTGTACCTGACGGCGACACATCACCAACACCCTGGTTAATAAAAACAGTATCGGCGCCGCTGACGTCCCACTCCATGGTCGTTGAGCTGCCGGGGCTGATAATGGGCGGATTGATGTCGAAGGCGATGACCTCCGGTAGATTGCCAGGTGATGATGGATATGGCGGTGGATAGGACGGCATATAAGGCGGGTAAGCGTTGATATTTAGAGTGGCAGACGAGGTTACGGTACTGGCACCATTACTGGCTGTAAGCACGTAGCTCGTCCTATTAGTTGGGGACACAAGTTGACTTCCGGAGAGTGGTACACAGCCTATATCGGGTTCAATAAATACTGACGTTGCAGTGGTTGTATCCCATCGCAACATTGCAGAATCTCCGGTATTTATTGATGAAGGAGTAACGCTGAAATCCGTAACTACCGGCGCAGGCGACGTAGCATTAGCCGTGACATCGGTACTCACCGTGACACCGGGATTCACCGTAAGCATTACTGTAGCCGTCTCAGCGCCACCAATGTTTGAGGCAATCAAAACATAGGTAGTGGTAGTAGATGGCGACACTACTGTACTTCCGTTCAAAGCCATGCTGCCCAGGTCCGGGTTTATTTTTACCGAGCTTGCATTATTCACCGTCCAGGTTAACGTTGCTGACTGCCCGGCGTTAATAGTTGAAGGACTGACGCTGAAGTTGACAATGGCCGGAGGAGTCAATATGCAGCCGGCCCCAACAAGAGATATCAGCACAGATATAAATAATATTTTCTTCATTTGAGCCACTCCTCGCTATAAACTGTTAGCATCAATGAACTTCTATTATAATAATAGCAGGCCGAGGATTAAAAAGTCATCAAATTCAGAGATGGAAAGTTACAAAATCGTGAAATACGAATCTAACGCTGGTTTTCTCACCTGTAACAACCGTAGTACCTTTTCACTAGACATAAAATTACCTATAGGCTATTCACTGTAGCTCTAGTGGGCTGTATACTTAGGCTGTATATAGCGATACGTTGTCGACAAAGTGTGGAGACTGAACTGAATGGTAAAGACGGGTAAACAGAGTAAATCCAAGATGGATGCGTCGGCAGAATTAGCCAAAGCTTTGATGCGTTGTGCCGGCACAGGGATATATATTGTCCAGAACGGGAGCTTTCAGTACGTTAATTTACTTTTCCAGGAGCTGACGGGTTATACAGAGCAGGAGCTGCGAGCCGTGTACTCTCTTGACCTGGTTCACCCCGAGGATAGAGAAGCAGTCAGGAAGAAGGCGATAGAAAGCCTCAAGTGCGGCAGTTCTCTCCCCTATGAATATAGATTTATAAAGAAGAATGGTGAGGTAATTTGGGTTTTAGAGAGACTCACCTCAACTGAATATAAAGGAAAGCGGGCCACTGCGGGAAGCTTTGTAGACATCACCGGACGCAAGCAGTCGGAAGAGACCTTAGCCAAGTCAGAGGAGAGATACCGGACCATAATGGACGAGATGCATGATGATTACTTTGAAGTTGACCTGGCTGGTAATGTTATCTTCGCCAACGATGCCTGGTGCCGCAGCGTGGGGTATACCATGGAAGAGCTGATAGGCATGAACTATGCAGTCATGGCCGCTAGTGACGATATCGAAAAAGTTTATAAGGTTTTTCATCAGGTCTACCTTACAGGCCAGCCAAACAAAGCCCTTAATCTTGAATACATTCGAAAAGATGGTAGTACGGGTTTTGCTGAAATGTCAATTTTCCCTATGCGAAACGAGAGCGGCGAGATAATCGGCTTTCGTGGAGTCAGTCATGATGTTACCGAACGCACACGGATGGAGGAAGCTTTAAGGCAGTCAGAAGAGAAATACCGGAATATGGTGGAACAGATGGAGGATACCTATTTAGAGACTGGCCTCGACGGTAATTACACCTTCGTCAATGATGCGATGTGCCGCGCTCTAAGATACTCTAAAGAGGAGCTGGTGGGAATGAGCTATCGGGTCATTGTAGCTGAAGAAGATGCTAAGGCTATGTATAAGGACTTCAGTACGGTCTACCAGACAGGCAAGCCACTCAAAGGCCTTTCTTATAATCTTGTTCGGAAGGACGGTACCATAGAGATCGCCGAGCTCTCAGTTTCACCTCGACGAAATCAAGAAGGGCAGATAATCGGATTTTGTGCAATTGGCCGTGATGTTACCGAACGCATCCACATGGAGGAAGCTCTAAGGCAGTCAGAGGAGCGATATCGAAACATATTGGCTGAAATAGAAGAAGGCTACTATGAGCTGGACCTCGCCGGTAATATCACTTTTCTCAATAAATCAGCCTGCCGTCAATTCGGATACTCAGAGGAAGAGTTAATCGGAACGAACTATCGAGTTTATGTACCCAAAGAGGATGTAAAGGGCGTATATAAAGCCTGGAACAAAGTCTATCGGACGGGCGAGCCGCTGAAATCTTATCCTTTTGCAACCGTTAGAAAAGACGGAACACAGATGTTCGTAGAAAATTCAGTTTCTCCATTACGGGACAAGGAGGGGAAAATTATCGGATTCCGGGCAGTCAGCCGCGACGTTACCGAACACAAGTTGTACGAGCAAAAGATTGCTGAAATGGCTACCCATGACTCGCTGACCGGCCTGCCTAACAGAACATTATTAAGTGACCGTCTTACCATGGGATTGGCTCTGTCACGACGCACTGGTAACAGACTGGCTGTATTGATGCTCGATTTAGATAAATTTAAGGCCGTTAATGATACTATGGGACACGGCGCCGGCGACCAGTTGCTTAAAGCCGTTGCAGAGCGATTACAAAGTGTTACGCGTAAGAGCGATACGATTGCCCGTGTCGGTGGAGACGAGTTCGTTTTGGTGCTACCACAAGTCTCCCAGCCGGCCAATGCTTCCAGGTTAGCCCAAAGAATCTTGGATGTCTTTCGGGAGCCACTTGTTTTTGATGGTCACCAGCTCAATATCACAACCAGCATCGGCATTGCTGTTTACCCCGAGGATGGAAAAGATATTGAAATCTTATTGAAGAATGCCGACACTGCTATGTACCGGGCTAAGGAGCAGGGTCGGGATGCCTATAGATTCTACGGGGGCGACGAGACCAAGGCTTATGGTAAAGAATAGATAAGCGTTTGAGAGTTTCTTCATTAATGCACCATTCGCAAATAAAAAGCCGGGCATCTTAAAGATACCCGGCTTTAACAATTCCGGTCCTTTAGGTGTTTAGCCCTGACCTATCCGGAACATCTTGGTGCCGCATCTTGGGCAGACACCCTGGGTGGCAGGCTTGCCGTTTTTCATTCTAACGGCCCTCGGATTGCTCATTTCTCTTTTGGTGCGGCACTTGACACAGTATGCTTGCATTTGGAGACCTCCTTTCTTAACTAGAAACGATAAACCATTCTGAAAAGTTTATGCGTAAATGAGATT
>Ga0214473_10006225_pt1 | contig 14281 bp, 12 predicted proteins | sample RVTome_7_FD_203509 | JGI IMG/M metagenome (GOLD analysis project Ga0214473, IMG submission 203509) | Soil microbial communities from uranium-contaminated site in the Upper Colorado River Basin, Wyoming, United States - RVT98D197 | ecosystem: Environmental > Terrestrial > Soil > Contaminated >... | reverse complement strand
TTTATTGTCCAGGAGGCTATCATTATCGCGCCAGCCTCGATTTCCCCGTCAGGATGGGCGACTATCATCACCCTGCAAAACCGGAGGAGCCGATACTCGTCCACATGGTGAAGACTCCTTGCCAGCCCGGTCTTCCCGCCCGAGAGCAGCACATCGCCGGCCGCTACGAGCTCTTGGCCACGACCTTCGAGACCTTCGAGCGCCAAATCCGAGACCAGCTGGGAAGGATGCTCTCCGGCGGTGGTTTCGATCCGGCGCGTGACATCGAGGCCATCACCGTCAACCGTTGGCCACACGGTTATGCCTACGAGTACAACTCGCTCTTCGATCCCGTGTGGAAGGAAGGCGAGGCACCCTGTGTGCGAGCCCGGCGGCCCTTTGGGCGGATCGCGATCGCCAACTCGGACGCGGCTGCCTATGCCTATACCAACGCCGCCATCGACCAGGCGTATCGGGCCGTTGAGGAGATTAGCGCCATCAAGTAGTTGGGCACAAGGAGACCAAGAGATGAAACCAACGTCTGCCTTCTTACTTCTTGCATTTTTTTCCGTCGCCGCCTCGGCTGGCCAAGAAGAGAACATCGAGAAAGAGATGCGCGAGCTGGTGCTGAAGTTCAATGCGGATTACGAAGAAAACAACCTGCAAACCTATTTTGCTCACTATGCCGACGATCTGACCCAGTGGTGGCCGGAAGGTAGGGTGTCCCTCGCCCAGTACAAGAAGCAGTGGCAAGAGCTCATCGAGAATGGCGGTGGGGTCGAGCAGAACGTCGTTTCCGATCTGCAGGTGCAGGTAGGGCCGAGCGGCGACACGGCCATCGCCAGCTATAAGGTCGATGTGGTGACTCGCACGCCCGATGGTAAGAGAAGTAAGGAGTCGGCCATGGAGACGGACGTTTGGTTCAAACGAAACGGGAGGTGGCAGATCGTGCACCTCCACTACAACCCGAGACCGGCGGACGAAAACTAGAAAACCCGACGCAGCATGAACGAGACCGACAAATTATTGGGAATGAACCGGCCCATTACCCGCAGGGACTTCCTGCAGGGAATGGCCCTGAGCCTGGCCGCGTCCAGGCTGGGGCGAGCCCAGGACCCCTCTGGCCAACCGCCCATGGCCGAACCGCCACGGATCCACGGTCTCCGCGGGCAAGATCTCGTCTCGACCGAGCTCGGCCATCGCATTCGGGATGGGGAGACGGAGCTTTCGACCGCCTCCGTGGACACCAGCGAGGAATACGACCTGGTCGTCATCGGCGCGGGAATCGCCGGCCTGGCCTCGGCCTTCGTCTACCACCTGGAGAAGAAAGGGGCGGCACGCATCCTCCTCCTCGACAATCACGACGACTTCGGCGGCCACGCGCGGCGCAACACGTTCGAATGGGAAGGAACGACTCTCATCGGACCGGGAGGTACATTCGCCCTCGAGGAGCCCGAGGACTCCCCCCCGGAAGCCATGGCCATCCTCAAAAGCCTCGGCATCGACATCGATCGCCTGGAAGCCTATCGGGACCGAAGCGTCCTGGAACGCTTTCAGTTATCGCAGGCCGTCTTCTTCGATCCGAGAACTTATCCCGGGGCTCGCGCAACGTGGGTCAACAAGTTCTATCAAATCCCACACGATCAGTTTTTCTCCCGGGCTCCCATCTCCGACGAGGCGAAGCAAGAGCTCGTCGAGCTCTACACGACCCGCCGGCGCTATCTTCCCGACGTGGAAAACGTGGGGGAAGCGCTGGCAGCGATGACCTGGGAGCGTTTCATCCGCGAGATCATGGGATTGGGTGACCACGCCGTTCGATTCGCCAATCTCTACGCGACGGACCTAGTCGGCCTGGGATGCGACGCCGTTTCGGCTCTAGAGGGTTACGAGAACGGGCCGGGATTCTACGGCATGGGAGGCACCGGTTTCTATGAGAAGGACGGAATTCTGGTCTATGCCTATGAGCCGGTACACCGTTACCCGGATGGAAACCACACCATCGCGCGTCACCTGCTGAGAAAGATCTTGCCCCCGGCGGTTCCGGGGCCCGACACCATGGAGGGGGTCTTCAATAGCCCGGTCAACTACGACCAGCTCGATCGTCCGGAGCATCAGGTTCGATTGCGGCTGCGCTCTTTGGCGATTCGCATCGAGCATGCGGGAGCGATCGACAAGGCGCAAAGAGTCGTGGTCTCTTACCTCCAACCGGGAGGACGCGTTCATCGAGTGACGGCGCGGAGCGTAGTGGTCGCCGCTTGGGGAATGGTGGCCAAGCACATCGTTGCCGAACTACCGGTGGAGCAGCGGAGCGCGCTCGAGGATTACCGCTACTGTTCGGCGGTCTACATCAACGTGCTCCTCAGACATTGGCGCCCCATTGCCGAGATCGGTGCCTCCGAAATGTTCTGGCCGGACGGTTACTGCACCTGGATGCAAATCTCCGATCCCTTGCGGGTGGGAGACTATGATCCCGAGTACCATCCCGACCGGCCCACGCTTCTCTCCATGTACAAATACATCTACAAACCGGGCCTCCCGCCGACCGATCAGATGAAGCTGGGGCGCTACGAGCTGGAGAACAAACCGTTCGAGGAGTACGAGCGGGAGATCCGGTCCGAGCTGAACCATGCGCTGGGTCCGTGGGGATTCGACGCGGCCGAGGACATCCTCGCCATCACCGTCAATCGTTGGGGACACGGGTACAACTTCTTCCCCCACCAACCAGGGAAGACTCCCGCCTACCAGATCGGCCGTGCCCGCTTAGGACGGATTTCATTCGCCGGAGCCGACGCCGGAGGGACGCCCTGGACCCAGGCGGCCATGCAGCAGGCGTATCGAGCCGCCCACGAGCAGCTCGAGTCTTCCTAGTGAGCTGTAGAAGCGGAGAGGCGAAACTCCGACGGAAAAATCCCGCCCGAAGAGATTGCCAACTCCCGCTACATCCCCTCAGACTTCCCGTGATAGGGCACGTTGCCCGTTATTGTCTTTCATAACCCAAGCGCTTTGGCAGCCAGTGCAGTGCCGGCCACACGGGCGCGAATCTTTTCGAAAGCCATCTCCCTCGACGTTGAGGTGTCATCGCCGAACGGTGAGAAACCGCAGTCGTCGGTCGTTCCCAATTGGCTTGGCGAAATGTATTCAGCGGCTTCAAGAATTCGGTCCCGCACTTCCTCCGGTGTTTCCAGGCTGGAATGGATCGGATCCGTGACGCCGACGAAAACTCTCTGACCGGCTTTGAGGTGTTCCTTGATGATCCTCAGCGCATGAGCGCGATCGCTCTCACTGGCCAACTGAATGTAAAAATTCCCGGCCTTGAGCTCGAACAAGCTCGGCAAAAGCTCGGCATAGTCGACGTCCGCGCTATGGGTCGAGTCTTGGTCGCCGCCCGGGCAGGTATGAACCCCGATTCTCTTTCTTTCCTCGGCCGAGAAACGATCCAGTACCCGATTATTGAGGGCGATAAAGCTGTTCAGCAGTTGCTTGGTCGGATCGAGCTTGACCGCCAACCTTCCTTCCGTGAAGTCGATCTGAACGTTGTATGCGCCTTTCTGCAAACAGCGGCGAATGTCGGTTTCATTTTCGCGAAGCAAGTCAGCGAGAAACGCATCTTGAGAATAGCCCGCAATGCCGTTTTGCGGGTACAGAAGGCTCAATGCCGATGCCGAGATGACGGCTTGCTTGACGGGAACGTGAGCATGCTTCTGCGCCACGCCCAAGTACGAATCAGCGTAGGTCTTGTAGCGAAAGGGTCCGGCGTTCAGCTTCGGCAACTGTCGCGTGTGGCCGTCAGCGAAGCGAATCGTAACGCCATCAGGCGCAAGGTTCTCGAGCCCATGAATGGGATAGGTTGCAAAGCTGGGCTTGCTTTGTTCCCCATCAGTGATGACCGGCGACCCGGTTGCCTCAAAGAGCCGTATCGTATCGAGGACGGCGGCGTCGTACAGTGAGTCCATCTCCTTTTGCGAAAGGCGACCGGCTTGGAATGCTTGCATTCCTTCGAGAAGCACTTGCGGCCTTGGAATGCTGCCAATAGGCTCAGTGGGTATTGACATAATAGACCTCCGAAGTAAGACTCTCTCATAATCCTCCCGGGGAATTCGACATGGATGCAGAGCTCCACTATTCGCGCCCGACGCCCAAGGCATCAGCGATGCGATTGATGTAATTGAACCAGGAGGCGATGAGCGTGATTTGCAAAATGGCCTTGTCATCAAAGCCAGCGGCACGCAATTTCTGGTGATCTTGTCGAGAAATCTTGGTGGCATCCTTGGTCAACTGCACGACATAATCCAGCATCGCCCGATCCTGCTCGCTGATGGGCGCAGATTTGTAATCTTCTTGCAATGCCCGAACAAAACCCTCATCCAACGTGACCCGACGCAGAAACTCTGCGTGCGATTCGATTCAGTAGTGGCACGGTTGGCGACCGAGACCAAGGTGGTGATCATCTCGTGCTGCCGACGCGTGAGCGGGAGCTCGGACGACATCAACACGCCAAAGGTGGCAAAGGCGTGGTAAAGCGCCTCGGGAATAAGGGTGTGCGAGGCCACGATGTCGGAGGTGCCGTCATCCGTCGGATGCACGGGTTGGGCATATTCGATGGGATACAAAGCGCGTTGCGCTTCGAGAGCGTGCTGCAGCTTTACATCGGCCTCGGAGAGAGGGATGGTTCGAATCCAGGTCATGCGCGAGGGCCTTTCGTTTGGATGAATCGTAAAACAACAGATAATAAACCAGCGCGGCCAGCGCCGCAATGAGCGACGCCACGACGCGGTCGCCCGCGGGCTTTCAGCACGAGCCGGAGATAGAAGATGAATGTCGAATGTACTCGACCGATGCTTTACCTCTTGGTCCTTCTTGCTCTTGCCGCCGAGGCTCTCGAGGCATCGTCAAGCGAGCTGTGGCTTTCACCAATTACCACCTGGGGATGCTTGTTGCTTGCCACGAAGGGCCGCGCGCGCTTGGAGCCTGATCCCGAAGTCTGGCTTCGCAAGCGGCTCGAGGAACTGCGGCCTATCGAAGCGCCCGTTAACCACGAAGTGGTGATCGAGAGCGAAAGAATTGATTTGGCGCATCAAGATCCTGCGGACCGTTTTCTCGCGGCCACCGCGGTTGTTTTCGATCTCACTCTGGTGACGGCGGACGACCGACTCCTCAAGTCAAAGAGCTTCGCCGTGATGCCCAACAAATAGTGCATCCGGGCCAGAGACCGACATTTCACGAGCTCCACGTCCTGCTCAACCGACCAGCTTTCCCTCTGTAAGTCGAAGATGCTATTCTTCCGCCGCCCGGTGTCGCGGACCGCGCGACCGTGCGCGGAGGCGGGCAGCAGCGCTGAAATCGAATCGGCAAGTAGTGGCCAGGGGGAGGCGGGATATGATGCGCAGACGGGTCCTTTACTTCGGTGCGGCCAGCTTCGCCGCGTTCCTGGCGACCGGCGGTGCTCGAACGTCCGCGCGCCAACCCCCGGCCCAAGCCGGCGAGGTCGACGCCGATAACATCGGCGGAGTGGTCACTGGTCCAAACGGCCCGGAAGCGGGCGTCTGGGTGATCGCGGAAACCACCGGCCTGCCGACCAAGTTCGTCAGGATCGTGGTGACTGACGATCAGGGGCGCTACCTGCTACCCGATCTCCCCAAGGCCAACTACAGCGTGTGGGTCCGCGGCTACGGGCTGGTGGATTCGCCCAAGACGACGGCGGCCCCGGGCAGGAACGTCAACCTGACCGCGGTTCCGGCGCCCAATCCGCGCGCAGCGGCGGAGTACTACCCGGCCGGTTACTGGTTGTCGCTGCTCCGGGTCCCGGAGAAGAGCGAGTTCCCGGGGACCGGGCCGGAGGGGAACGGCATCTCGCCCAACCTGCGCAACCAGGCTCAGCTGCTCCGGGTCCTGAAGTCGGGCAGTTGCACGGCGTGCCACCAGATCGGTAACAAGGCGATGCGGGAGATCCCGCCCACGCTGGGTCACTTCGAGTCGTCGGTCGCCGCCTGGGATCGGCGCATCCAGTCGGGTCAGGCCGGCGGCGGAATGAGCAACACGTTGAATCCGCTGGGGCGCGAGCGCATGCTGGCCATGTTCGCGGACTGGACCGATCGCATCGCCGCGGGCGAGGTGCCGCCCGCACCGCCTCGCCCCCAAGGGATAGAGCGTAACGTCGTCATCACCCAGTGGGACTGGGCCGATCCCAAGGCGTATCTCCATGATGTGGTCTCAACCGACCGGCGCGATCCAACCGTGAACGCCAACGGTCCCGTCTACGGGTCGCTGGAGCTGAGCGCGGATTACATCCCGGTGCTGGACCCGCTGCGCCACGCGGCCAGCAGAGTGCCGCTCACCGTCCGCGATCCGACGACGCGTCCGGCGGCCGCTCTCCAGATGCCGCGGCCGTCGCCATACTTTGGCGCCGAGGTGATCTGGACCAGCAAGAACAACGTGCACAATCCCATGCTGGACGAGCGCGGCCGCGTGTGGCTCACCTCGACGGTGCGCCCCCGCGAGAATCCGGCGTTTTGCCGCGCCGGCTCGAGCCACCCCTCAGCACGGCTGTTCCCGACGGAGAGCGCGGGTCGCCACCTTGCGGTCTACGATCCGAAGACTCAAAAGCTCACGCACATCAGCACGTGCTTCAGTACCCACCACCTGATGTTCGCCGAGGATGCCAACAACACGCTCTGGACCAGCGGGGGCGGACCGGTGGTGGGCTGGCTGAATACCAAGATGTTCGACGAGACCGGAGACGAGGAGAAATCGCAGGGCTGGACTGCCCTGATCCTCGACACCAACGGCAACGGTCGGCGGGACGAGTACGTGGAGCCTGACCAGCCGGTGGATCCCACCAAGGACAAGCGGGTCGTGGCCGGCTTCTATGCCGTGGCCCCGGCGCCGGACGGCTCAGTCTGGGCAACGTCGTTGGGCTACCCGGGCGCTGTGGTGCGGTTGAACCCCGGGCCCAACCCCCCCGAGACGGCACTCGCCGAGCTGTACGAGCTGCCACTGAACGCCTCCGGCGCTCCGGTTGAAGGATTCTCGCCGCGCGGAGGGGACGTGGACCGCAACGGTGTCTACTGGGCGGCGCTGGCGAGCGGGCACCTGGCGAGCTTCGACAGTCGCAAATGCCGGGGACCGCTCAACGGGCCGACTGCCACGGGCCAACACTGCCCCGAGGGCTGGTCATTCTACCGGGAGCCGTTGCCGCAGCTCGGCGGTGTGACGGACCCGGGGAGCGCCGAGGCGAGTTACTACACCTGGGTCGATCAGTTCAACACGTTCGGCTTGGGGCCGAACATCCCCATCAACACCGGCAACGCTTCCGAGGGATTGCTGGTTTTCAAGGACGGGCAGTGGGTCGTACTTCGCGTTCCCTACCCGCTGGGGTTCTACACCAAATGGCTGGACGGCCGGATAGACGATGCCAACGCCGGCTGGAAGGGTAGGGCGTTGTGGACCACCGTGAGCACCCGCGCGCCGTTTCATATGGAAGGCGGCAAGGGCACGACGAGCAAGGTCGTGAAGTTCCAGCTCCGGCCGGATCCGCTCGCCAGATGACCGGCACCTTGCGCTCAAGACTTCCCTCCGTCTTCCTATTCGCCATCACCGCCGCCGTGACAACGGAGGCGGCCCAGGCTGAAAAGCCCCGTGCCCGCGACCTGGGCGTGCCGTTCGAGGGCACTCCCGGACCGCTCAACGCTATTACCGATGTCGCCGGGGTGGAGGTAGGGCACACGACGCTCGTTTCGGGTGACGCGGTCCGAACCGGAGTCACGGTCGTGCTTCCCGAGGGGAAGCGCGGGAAGAACCAGGTATTCGCCGCGTGGTTCACGTTGAACGCGGACGGCGAGATGACGGGAACGACGTGGATCGAGGAGTCTGGGATCCTCGAAGGACCCGTTGCGATCACGAACACCCACAGTGTCGGAACGGTGCACCAGGCGGTGATCGAGTGGTCCGTGAGAAACGTCGAGGGGCTCATCTGGAGTCTTCCCGTCGTCGCCGAAACGTGGGATGGGGGACTGAACGACATCAACGGATTTCACGTGAAGCCCGAGCACGTCTTCGCCGCGATCGAAAGCGCCCACGGAGGCGCGGTCACCGAAGGAAACGTGGGAGGCGGCACCGGCATGACGGCTTACCAGTTCAAAGGCGGAATCGGAACGTCGTCACGCCTCGTCGAAACGGACCAGGGCCGCTTCACCGTGGGAGCGCTGGTGCAGGCGAACTACGGTTTCCGCTCCGAGCTCCGCATCGCCGGTGTTCCCGTCGGGCAGGAGATCCAGGACCTCATGCCCGAGCCCGGACGCCCCGACGACGGAGACGGGTCGATCATCATCGTCGTGGCGACCGACGCTCCGCTCCTGCCCCACCAGCTCAAGCGAATCGCGAAGAGGGCGAGCCTCGGCCTGGCACGGAACGGAAGCATCGCCTCGAACGGCTCGGGGGACATCTTCATCGCGTTCTCCACCGCGCACAAGAACATTGGGACCGAGGCGGGCGGACTCTACGATCTGAAGATGCTCGGAAACGCCGACCTCGACCCTCTCTTTCAAGCTACGGTGGAAGCTTCGGAGGAGGCGGTCATCAACGCGCTGGTCGCGGCGGAAACGATGACGGGTCGAAACGGCAGGACAGTGTATGCCCTTCCGCACGATCGGCTGCGGGAGGTCCTCCGGAAGTACCGACGTTTGAGGGAGTGAAGGTGCGCAGGCGCTGGACTGCGTCCCTGTTCTTCGTTTTCTTGCTGTGCCTCTCCTGCTCCTCCTCCCCGCCGCCCAAGCCCGATTTCGTCATGGGGGCGCACGAGCCGGACTCGGGAACTCTTCTCGTACGATGTGGACGCTTCATCGACGGGATTTCCAACGAGGTGAGGCAGGACGTCGAGATGTTCATCGCCGACGGGAGGATCGAGGCCATCGGGAACGACCTCGCCGCTCCGAGCGGGACGCCGCTCCTTGACCTCACTGGATTCACCGTGCTCCCCGGTCTCATCGATATGCACACCCACCTCGCCGATCGCCCCGAGAACACGAAGGACCTGAGCGTCTACTTTCGCATGACGGTCGAGGAACAGCTCGAGGAAGGCCGGGTGAACGCGACCAGGACCCTTCTCGCCGGGTTCACGGCGGTGCGCGACCTCGGAACGTACATCGGCTGGACCGACAAGCTCCTGAGGGACGAAATCGACTCGGGCCTGGTGGTGGGGCCGCGCATGCAGGTCGCGGGCTTCTACCTCACCGTACCGGGAGGAGGCGGTGACTTGCTCCTCCCCGGGGTCGAGGAGAAGGACATACCGCAGCGGGTGCGGCTCGGTATCGCCCGGGGCCCGGACCAGTTCCGGGAAAAAGCCCTGGCAGCGGTCGAAGGAGGCGCGGACGTTCTGAAAGTGATCGCATCAGGCGCCGTGCTCGCCTTTGGCGGCATTCCGGGTGAGCCCGAGATGACTCCCGAGGAGCTTCGCGCCGTGGCCGAGGTCGCTCACGCCGCCGGCAAGAGGCTCGCCGCCCACGCCCACGGAGCTCGCTCCATCAAAGAAGCGATTCTCACCGGGGCGGACACCATCGAGCATGCCTCGCTCATCGACGCCGAAGCCATCGCTCTCGCCCGGGAGAACCAGGTGGCGCTCTCCATGGACATCTATAACGGCGACTACATCGCGACCGAGGGAAAGCGGCAGGGCTGGCCCGAGGAGTTCTTGAGAAAGAACGACGAGACCATCGAGGCCCAGCGCCAGGGTTTCGCCAAGGCCAACGCCGCCGGGGTTCCCATCGTGTACGGAACCGACTCTGCCGTTTATCCTCACGGCGACAACGCCAAACAGTTCCGCATCATGGTCGAGCGCGGGATGAAGCCCTGGGATGCCATCCGGGCGGCGACTTCGATCGCCGCGCGCTACATGGGGTGGGAGGATCGAGTGGGGGCTCTTCTCCCGGGACGGTTCGGCGATTTCGTGGCAGTTGCGGGCGATCCCTTGACCGATGTCACCCTTCTCGAGGACGTCGCCGTGGTGGTCAAGGGAGGACTCGTGTTCCGGGCGCCTTCCAACCTCCTATCGGAGTAGCTTTGGTTGCGCGATCAGATTCGAGGGGATTTCGGTCCAGCACTACCAGATCCGCCCAGAGGTCGACGCCTCGTTTGCCGAACGGCGTCACCACCGTTTACTCATGCAGCTGGCACTCACCGCAGGAGAGTAAGCCGAGACCCGTGTCCGGTAGTCCCCTCGACAGAAAGTCGGGTGGCACTTCATATTCGAATCTGGTCCTTGTGCCGATGACTCTGGTGTAGACGGTCTCACGCGTCCTCGGAATCACCACTAAGCTGTCACCGTCCAAGAGCCATTCCGTGAACCCCGACCCCCGACGGATAGTAACAGTGTGGAAGTCGCCTCCCACGGGAATCTGAAATAGGCCAAGCGGCTGGAATTCAAAGCCGTCCACGGGAGTAAATGTGTGAACGACCCAACTATCTCCCCTTAACCAAGAAAAACCCATGGTTATCCCATTGTCCTGAGGGCCTCGACCCACCCAGAACTCGATCGCATTGGCGAACCCGGAATTACCCCCACGGATGGCGAGAGGTGCGAATCGAATATCAACTGACTCCCCTACCGTTAGCGTGGCCAAGGGAGACGAAAACCGGAAAAAACCATCCGGAGCGCTAAGTGTGAACCGGTCGATGACTGGCTGCGGAGCCGGGCTAGGGGGCGGAGTGGATGTCGTGGGTCCGCCGTCATTGTTACAGGCCACCAACAGTAACACGACGATCAAAATGAACGACGCTCGCTGCATCATCGCTCCTCCTCGAAGTTTGAAGGCGAAACTTCCCTGCATGAAATGAGAACACTATCCGAAGCCCTCAGCGCGAGCCACGCGATCTGTGTGAGCGGAACGCCTGTCTCAGGCGATCCGAGGGAGAAGAGAGTCGCTCAACCTGCGTGGAGTCGTGACGGTGGCCCGATGGGCTCCCCGGAACGTCTTGGACCCCCTATAACAGGCCAAAAAGGCGGAGTCAAGCAGATATTGTCATAATGAAAACGGAGCGCCTCTCCCCCGTATGAGCCTCGTGCGGCACGGGAGTGTTTATCCTTTATGGTGGTGCCGGGACTCGTTCCTCTTGGCTTACATCTCGCAGCACCTACCCCAAGTTGTGGAGCATCGACAATTTCAGACAAAGATCTTGTCTGGGCAAGATTCGTTACTTTTCGTTAGGAGACCGAGCCGCGAGCCGTGCCCTAGTGGCGTCCCTCTTCAGGAGTAACCTCGACTATCCCACAGTGGCGGAAGCAATTCCCACGGTGGCTGCCAACCGCGACGTCCCGTCTCATCGCTGGTAGACGAGCTTGCCTGCCACGTAGGTTGATTCCACTCGGATCTCGGACAAGGCATTTGGATCGGATTCGAGGGGATTTCGGTCCAGCACTACGAGATCCGCCCACTTCCCCCGCGACAGGCTGCCTCGGTTAAAAGCGTCACCGCAGGCCAGCGCACCACCCATGGTGTAGGCATAGAGAGCCTGGGCGACCGTGATGGCTTGTTCGGGAGCGATCGTCGCGCCCTTGGAGTCGCGCCGAAGGACGGCGGCCTGAATCCCCAAGAGGGGGTTGTCATCTTCCACGACCGGTCCATCGGAGCTCAACGCAAGCTCCAATCCGTTCTCCAGCAGGCTACGGATTGGATAGCAGCGCGCCAGATAGGCTTCCGTGAGGTAACGGCGGAAATTCTCTCCCAGACTGTGAAGAAAGACCGGCTGGGTGGCGATACTGGTACGAAGCCGCGATGCCCTTTCCACCTGGAGAGCGTCGGGCAGAGCAAAGTGCTCCAGCCGGCGGCGTCTCCGCGGCCTCTGCTCGTCGAGCTGCTGGTAGACGGAGAGGACCGCATCGATGGCGGCGTCTCCGATGACATGGGTGGCGACGTGGAACCCGGAACGCTCGGCCCGGCCAGCCAGCTCTAGGAGCTCGTTCTCTTGGAGACGCATCACGCCTCGCGTCGGGGCGTGACGGTACGCCTGGCGGAGCGCGGCGGTGGCCCCGGAGAGCCCGCCATCCGCGAAGAACTTGATGGAATCGAAGCGCAAGAAATCGGACTGGTAGCGCTGAGGCAAAGTGTCCAGGACCCGCCCCTGCTCATGCAACAACATGACGTCGAACCGCGAGCGAAGAGCTCCCTCCTCCGCCAGAGAACGGTAAGCCTCGAGGACGGTAGGGCGAACCCCGGGATCGGTTGCGCTGGTAATGCCCAACCGGTGCTGATGCCGGCTGGCGGCTTCGATCATGACGCGGTACTCACCCCGCGTGGGCTCGGGGATCGATCGGTTCATGAGGTCGACGGCGTTCTCTTGAAGGAGGCCAGTGGGCTCCCCTCTGTCGTCTCTTACAATGACACCTCCGGGAGGATCGACCGTGTTGGCATCGATCCCCGCCGCTTGTAGGGCTCGGCTGTTGGCCACTCCCATATGACCGCAGGTCCGAGTCAGGTAAACCCGGCGATCGGACACGGCGCTGTCCAGGTCTTGGCGGGTGGGTTGCCGACCCTCTTCGATGAGAGCCTCGTTGTAGCCGCGGCCGAGAAGCCACTTCCGCTCGGAGAGTCTGCGGCTCGCGGAACGGAGCATGTCCTGAAGCTGCGAGATACTCTTTACCCCATGCAGATTGACCATGGTGGTCAAGAGATGTCCGACTTTCCAAACATGCACGTGGGCATCGTTGAAACCAGGCAGGAGGGTTCGGCCCCCAAGATCCACCCGGCGCGTGTCCGGCCCGGCCAGGTTCTCCATGTCGTCGAGGGAGCCGACCGCCGCGATTCTTTCCCCCGCTACCGCGAGCGCGCTAGCCAAGGGAGATTGGGGGTCTTGCGTCAGCAGTGTGCCGTTAAAGAAGAGGGTATCGACCATCTCCGTTTCTGACGCGGATCTACCCCTGGTCGCGAATCGCTGTCTCCAGGATCGAGAGGCCTTCCTGCAGCTGCTGGTCGTCAATCACCAAGGGAGGCAGGAGACGAATACAGTTGCTGTAGAGGCCGGCGCGGATGAGGATCAGCCCTTTCCCGACGGCGCGACGAATGATCTGAAGCGTTTCATCGCGAGCCGGCTCCTTGGTGGTCCGATCCCGCACCAGCTCCATCGCCATCATGGGCCCGAGTCCTCGCACGTCACCCACCAGGGGGAACTCGTCCTTCCAGGCGAGGAGCGTCTTTCGTAGAGTGGCACCGATCCCCTCGGCGCGACGGAGAAACTGCGGTTGGCGAACGGTGTTCACGGCCTCGATGGCCGCCACCGAGGCCAGGGGAGTTCCGCCGTACGTGCCCCCCAGACCTCCCAGGTGGGTTGCGTCCATGATCTCGGCGCGACCGGTGACCGCGCTGATGGGCATGCCCGCTCCCAGGGATTTCGCCATGGTTACCAGGTCGGGGACGACGCCGTGATGCTCGACGGCAAAGAGCTTGCCGGTCCGGCCCATTCCACATTGAATCTCGTCGGCAATCATGACGATACCGTGCTGGTCACAGATCTCCCGGATCTTCCGGAGGAAGCGCGTCGGCATGGGCATGAAACCGCCTTCGCCCTGGACCGGCTCGATGATGATGGCCGCCACGGCACTCGGTGCGACGTGCGTCACCAAGGCGTTCTCTAGCTGCTGGCAGCACCAATCGACGTACTGATCCTCGCTCAGCCCGTCGGGTCTTCTGTAGGGATAGGGCGCGGTGACCCGGTAAATTTCGGGAGCGAAGGGTCCGAATCCTTTCTTGAAGAGATCGTATCTGCTGGTCAGGCTCATGGTGAGGAGTGTCCGTCCGTGATAGGCGCCCTCGAAGGTGATGACCGCCGGCCGGCCGGTGTAGGCGCGCGCCAGCTTGATGGCGTTCTCGATCGCTTCCGCACCGCTGGTGCCGAGGAGAGTTTTCTTCACGAAGTCACCGGGAGCTATCTGGTTCAGGAGCTCTGCCAGTCGAATGTAGGGCTCTTGGGTGGCCACCAGGTCGCAGACGAAAACGAGCTTTTCCGCTTGGGAGCGGATGGCCTCCACCACCGCCGGCAGGCAGTGCCCGACCGCCAGTGTGCCGATGCCACCCGCGAAATCCATCAAGGTGTTTCCATCGACGTCGTGGACCAAGACACCCTCGGCACGCGCCGCCACGACATCGGTGGCCTTGGCCAGCCCGCCCGCCACCGCTCGCTGGCGGCGCTCTAAAATCTCTCGACTCTTCGGCCCCGGGATTTCTGTCTTTAGATTTATGGATTTCATGAGGATTCTCCTCCTTCACGTACTTCTGATGAGTTCACGGTCTCCCCTGACGTCCCGCTGGGCGTCCAG
>Ga0214473_10006224_pt1 | contig 14281 bp, 11 predicted proteins | sample RVTome_7_FD_203509 | JGI IMG/M metagenome (GOLD analysis project Ga0214473, IMG submission 203509) | Soil microbial communities from uranium-contaminated site in the Upper Colorado River Basin, Wyoming, United States - RVT98D197 | ecosystem: Environmental > Terrestrial > Soil > Contaminated >... | reverse complement strand
GGTTGGCCACGGCCTGGCCGCTGGGCGTGTAGCGCAACTCCGGGTCGCGTCCCAGGTTGCCCACGAGGATGATTTTGTGAAACATGGGGATCTCCCTTACGATGGGGGGCTTTATCAGTTGCGGCCCAGGTGGCCGATCATGCTTCTTTTGCCCCACCGTGACTAGAACAAGTGTACTAGGTTTCTGAGGTTTGTCAAGTGTTGTGATCCCTGGTGAGGGAGGCTTGCCGAAGGCCTGCTCATGAGTACCTGCAATGCCGGCCTGCTATCGTAGGGTCTGCTTCCAATGCTGACCGGCTTTCCTCTTCTGGAAGGCCACCAGCTCTGATTCCCGTTCTTCGAAGCCGTGCGGCTGAAAGAAGGTGGCGAGCATCGCCGAATTGTCTCGGAGGTCATCCGCCCCTCGCGCAATCTGCCTTTCGATTTCTTCGTCGCTGATCGGTCCATCAGGAATGGAATACTCGAAGGTGCTCTCGCCGCTAGTCAGAAACGGCAAGACCACACCCAGGTCGTACCAGTTCCTTGGCACTGGTCCAGCCCCCACCTCCACAAAGACCTGCCCCCTGTCGAGGATGAACCTTGCACAGAACGCCTTCGAGACGAACTCGATGACCCATCCCGCGGCGCGGGCCTCCCCGCGAGCAGGAGACATGATTCTGAACTGGCCCTCTAATAGAGAAGGACCAAGGTAGCGTCGAACGAACTCCAGGGCGGTTTCGGTGTCCATGTTTGCGGGCTCACCGCCGAAGTATGCGAGTGCAGGTCCTAGACTCTCTTGTTAGAGTCTCGGAGCTCAGTACGAGAACGCTCATGGAGCTGCGCCTCCACAGCGCGCCGCCTCCTAGGAGTCGTTGCTGGCGCGACGCCATTCGATCTCGCTGGTCACGGCGAGGAACAAGTCCTGCTGCAGCTGCTGCAAACGAGTATTGACTCGGTCTATGTTCCCAGGCTCTATGTGATGGCCTGCGCGATCGGTCACGAACAGATCATTGAACGAACCCATGCCGCCATACAGCCGCTGTATCTGCTCCAACATGGCCAGGACCGCTGCTGTGTTCGCCGAGTCGAACGCCTGCGCGAGGGCATGCCTGATTTCGGCAACCTCCTGCGCTCAATTGCCAATGCGGTGTTCTCGAAGGATCGCACCAATGCTGTCGAGCAATTCCAGGATTCGCCGGCCCGTGTGATTTGGCCTCATAGATGTGACCCGAATGCGGAGTCGAGGCATGCGCGAGATCCTTCGCGACAGGAGCTAGGCGGCAGCATCGAGGAGCCGCTCATGTCATGAGACCTTCACCGCCTGAACTGCCAATTGGACATCGGTTCGACCTCAAAGACCCATCTTTGCGGGAGTGTCGCTCGGTCCAGACCCAACTGAACACACCGACGAGGTCCGGACCAGTCACTTGAAACCCATTTGGCCCCATGTCCTGGCCACGCGCAGTCCGCGCTGTTCATCAGGAGTCTGAGGCCAATCCATGCGGTTGGCGAGACCGATGCGCCGCACACTCTTTGTTCTATGTTTCCAGATACTTGTTTGCCCAGTCCTTGAATTCGTCTGCCCCTTTCCGGCCCTTCAGATATTTCCACTTTTCAAGCGCCTGCAAAGCTGAACTTAACGCGTGTCCTCTCCACTTCGCTACTGTAGGGTTCGCACTTGAAAAGGCGAGATTTACGAGTTCCCTACCACATTCGAATCCATGAGTACTGACACTTTCAAAGAAGAATTCGGACAGGAGCCCATCCAGCTTCCTATCGAGGCGCGCCAGCAGATCATCTTGGTGCGACAGATCAGTCAACGTGTCCTTTGCGTCCTCACACGAGAATCGAACTAGCGCTCTCGATGTCCAACGATACAGCGTATCCCAGGTCTGCAATGACAGCTTCCCCTGATTGAAAGCTTGGGTGATCTGTCGAGCATAGACCCTGAGGGCCGGCCCAAACTCCTTCAGTCCTAATGAACTGATGCATGCCAGCAAAGCCATCGGCAAGTAGAGGTAGAAGTCTCCCTCCTCGGTCGGAAGCGCACGTTCCTGGATCGCTTCTAGCGCGCCTGACACTCGCTTCAGCCAGAGGGGCGGGCCATAATCTTGAAGCAATTCACAAAGGGTGATGCCGACTTCGGCTCTTGTAGGATTCTCGTCGAGGATGAGATCAAGCACAGCCGTTTCGTAGAGCCGCCGTTCTTCTTCTGTGAGCTTCTCATAGCGCCCTCTGTGGAATGTGAAACGCTCCCCATAGCCTCCCATTCCCCCTCGCCCTTCACGGAATCTGCCGTGCTCCCAAATCTCGGCTTTGAACTCTTCCACAATCGCGGCGCGATTGTTCATGTTAACCCCCGGCGTGATATGCTCGCAAGTATTCTATCCGAACGCCGTTCCCATAACGCCACTGTGGTGGGCCACCAGGAGGTACTCCCTCTCCAAAATAGGGCTCGGGGCTGAAGAAAGGATCTTCTACAACCCACAAGGTGAGAGGATCGCCCGAGGTCCATTTTCCAGGTTGAATGCCGTACGCGAGTTCGTTCTGCGCAAAGGACATTCTTCTCATATCGCCCCACCTGGCAAAGTACAAGTGCCCATCACTTGAGTAGCGCGGATCTAGCCCGTTTGTAGTTATCGAAGCATCTGATCTTGAAGGATGGAAGGCAACGAAGGCATCGTCAGGTATCTGACCTCCACCATAGAGTTCATCCACAGGTGCCTCCCACTTATCGCAAGTGGAGATCGAGCAGGAGTCCTATTTAGCAGGTGCCCATCAGCTACCCATGCCCTTACCCCCTGAACAAGGCCAACTGTGCTTAACACTATCGAAGCAACATCGATCATGATGCGGGTGCCGGTACACGGCGTCAGACCCGTCTCATAGTGAATGACCTCGACGGTCTCAACGAAATCAGCTACTTATACGACAAGCTCCACGCCTCCCAGTATGATCAGGGCGGGAGCCTCACCCACCAGGAGTAGCAGGGCCGCCGCTGCACCCCCAAGTTTGCCTCCCGAGAGGGCGTTTGCCCAAGTCCAGTCTTGGCGGCTCATGGACAAGGCCTGCTGCTGCATGTCGCAGCCGCAGTCGCCGCTATGAGCGGTCCAGCCTGGTCGTGACCAGCAACAAGAGCTTCCTGGACTGGGGCGAGGTGTTCAACGACCAGGTGCTGGCCACAGCCATCCTGGACCGGCTGCTGCACCACGCCACCACGCTGAACATCAAAGGGGAGAGCTACCGGCTCAAGGAGAAGTGCAAGGCTGGCTTGCTAGGCCGACGCAAGGCCGAGCCCGAGGACGAAAAGGAGGTGGTGACTGAGGCCTGAGTGACGAAACCAAGGGACAATTCATCCGATGAAAAGGGGACATCTTAAACCGATGTTTTGTGGACATTCAAAGCCGGTGTTGACACTTGGGGGCGATGTACTGCCGCACGATGGTCATCCCACCCTGGTAGCCTTCCGCTTGGATCTCGCGCAGGATCACCACAGCATTCCAAACGCCCTCTGCCAGCGAACGGTCGACCGTGGGCTTGCACGGATCCAGCTTGCTCCCCCGACGCTTCCTCCCAGGCACAGGTGCCCGGCCCCGCATCAGCGCCCGGCCAACCGTCCTGGGGTGCACGCCTAGCTGCAGAGCGATGTCCTTCTGGTAGACGCCGCCCTCGTGAAGTGATTTAATCGTCATGAAGTCCTCCTTACGCAGCATGGAAGTGCCTCCTCTCCCACCGAGATGAAGGCACATTCTATGCGCTGTTTGGGGGACTTCTTAAACCGGTGCCTTAAGTACTTTTACAACTGATGCTGACATTCCTTAGGGCCGATCTGGAGACCTACCTGCAGGACGCTGGAATGGCCCTCAAACAGCGCCGCCTGCGGCCCATCCCCGAAGCCATGCCCGGCGAGCCGGAGGTTGCAGAACCATGAGCAATCTCATGCAGAGCCTGAGACCAGCGGTTGTCGTCCTCCCGCCGACCAAGATCCTTGTTCCTGAACCGCCGCCTAGGGATGCTGTCAAAGCTTGGGCCGATATGCTGGAGCGTTGGATTCGGAAATATGGTTACCGCCTGCAGCGTCCGGTCGAGATCAAGTCCTTGGACTGCGACCAGGCCACGGTTGCCAGCTACGGGATCATCTTCGGGACCAGCGACATCCAGGGCGATATGTTCACTTGCGAGACCGACCTTATGCTCGACTACGTGCGGGTCAGGGATGTGTACTTCGAGCACAGCATCCGCTCAGTCGGCGGTCTTGATGAGCCCATCGGGAAGGTGGCGACCGAGCGAAAGGATGATGTCGGGGTTTGGATCGAGGCGTAGCCGGACCGCTCGGAGGAGTACGTCGAGGGCGTGCTGGAGCTGGTCAAGCGAGGGCTGAACGGATTGTCTAGCGGGACTCTTAGCCGCCTGGTCCAGCGCAAAAAAGCTACGCTAGAGCGCTGGCCGGTTGGGGAGTATCCCCTCACCGTCACGCCGGCTGAACCCCGGACGCTCGGCGTCTCGTTGGTCTGATCTTCTTTGGCGGCAGATTGAACAACGGAGCGGCGGGGCCGCCGGAATGGGCCGGCGCCCCGCAAGGCTACAGATGTGGTTCTGAACGGCGAGTGATTTGACCTTAGCACGTCTCCTGGCTTTTCGCGTATCAGCGGGCGTCCAGGGATTCCAGGGATCCTTGGCACTTCAGCCGATGTATTCCTCGAGAGCCCTGTCGACAGCATCGATGCTCCACAAATAACCATTGATATGACCAGTACGGATCGCCAATCCAACACACTCGATCATTAGTTTCAGTATGTCGTAGCCGAGCACCATGGATTCCAAGCTCTGCCGTTCGTTGATCTCGGAAGAAATATCAGCTGCGGCCATTATGTCTGTATGGTCACCCTGATAGTTCCGCTCGACCTCTACTTCGATTTGCGAGAACTCAAGAATATTCTGTCGGGCAGGGCCAAATTTCTGTGAAAGGCGCAACATCTCTGCGCTATACTCTTGCGCCAAATGGCTCGAGTTTCGGTCGTAGAAGACCTGCCAGCGTCGCCCAAATGACCCCATATAATCCGCGAGCGAAACCAGCTTGGGTTCGCGTAAGGCCCTCAGCTCGGAAATTATTGAGTTTGGCTCAATGCCGATAGCGTATTCGGCAAGCCTCGCAATCGGAATGTCCTTAAATTGCCCCGATTTCTGAAGTAATTCGCGAAGTCCCAATTGTTCCGACACCTGGTTAACAAACTCAAATGCGAGCTCCCCGAGAGCGCGTTCAATTCGCTTCTGATCTTGAGCTGTCCTCTGTGTCTCTATCCGGGACAGTATGTATCCAATAAACGCAACCGTAATCACCGCGCCAATCAACTCCGTTGAGAGATTAGTCCAAAAGGATACCCGGTCGAACCTTCCAGAAAGCGCAAGTGTGATTGCAGCGAAAAGCGCCAGCCCGATCAATAGACCACCATACAGCTTCAGCTCGCTGCTCAACTTGTCTGCTCCTGGGCGTTCGCCTATCGGTGACGTCATCGGTTCGGCGTCCACAGTATGATCTGGATTTTCTGAATCGGAAGGGGCTCGATCGGTCATCTTGGAACCTCCCCACTATTGATGACAATGGGATTCTCGCGTGATCTTGTGATAGGGGATAGGGCGGATTATCCCTGCCCGCTTATGCGCCCAGCTGAGGACTAGCCATACCCGGCAATTTCAATCCCGGCCTATTCATCCTAGGCCTCACGGTCTGGCTCCTGATTGCATTTCTTGTCCAAGCCGCGTCGGCATTCCTCGGTTACTAGTCCATCTTGGGGCTGGCTGACGCGTCAAAACCCCCTCCGGTGGGGGATTCTGGATGACGAAGATCCCAATTTCGTGCTAGCCTGGGCCAGGGAGCGAATGCAATTGGCGATCAGACAGAACTGGGAATTCTGCAGTCTGAGCCTTGTCAACGTGGATCTCTTCGACCATAGCAGCGAGAACCGGATCGAACTCGAGCTGTTCAAGACCAATGATTCCAAAGTCGAAATCCTGTTTTCTGAGAAAGCAGTCGCCTACCCCAGACCTGTGGATATTGACGTTCTAGATGAGAGCGAACTTGACGCCCATCGTAAGACGATCAAAAGGCATTTCGAGCAAGTACGGTCCTTCAAAGCCTGGGAAGTCTTTTACGAGAAGCTGGCGGCTATGGGACTGGAAGGTTGGGAGTTGGTCAATATGCGCGATATTGAAACAATCCTCGAATCCCCGCCAGAACCTGGCCCAGGTGAGCGGTTGGCCGATGTGATGGACGACCGCGCCAGGTGGCCAAGAACCGTACTGAAAACCACTGAAGCACTATTCAAGCGTCCGATCGTACGGCAAGCTTCGACAAAGAAGAAGCGCAAATAGCCCAGAGTTTTGAACCATCAAGTGAGTCCCCCAGCGATGGGGGCTTTATTATTGTGGGTGGAGTTGCCCCGGTTTGGTGGACAGCTGCGGACTTGGGCGCTCAGCCCCCATGAGCGGCCGCCATCTCGAATCTGGTGGACGCCTGGCCGGACGATGGGCTGGGAAGATCACTATCTATCGCGAACGATCCACTTCCCCGGCCCCGTCCAGGTAACTTCTCTGAAGGAACCCTGAAAGAGCCCCTTGTCACGCAAGTCCGCGAGTATCTCAGCAGGCGGCCAGCCTGCGGGTCCGCCCGCCAAGATGACGCCCTCACTGATAAGGACTGCTAGTAGAGAGGCCAACTGCGACTCACCCTCGTAGTCAATTTCCCAGACGGGCCGCCCCTCGATATTGGTCCGCTTTCCACCAAGTCTGGTCAGCGTGCCCTCAAGCTCCCCTGTTACGCCTTCAAGTCGCATCTGTTTGCCTAGAATCAGGCTGATGTAGTTGTCAGGGCGTTCGCTATGGGGGTCTGTCAAGGTGTCACCTCCACGACTATCTGGGTGATGTTGGGGCCCCCTTTCGTGGGAACTGGCGGCGAGACAATCAGCTCTGGGCCTCCTCCTGGCAATCCCTCACCCAGTCCCAGGAAGTATTCATTTGTCCCACTCTCCGGGAGTCTGGGACTCAGGGCTGATATCCCAGAGATCCTGGAGATTCGGAATCCATTGGCCAATGATCCTCGATCGAGTCCCAGGGCCACTTCGAGGCGCCTTGCCGTCACCGCGGAGATGCGAACGCTTCCGATACCCTCAAACTCACCAACGACGTCAGCAATCGCAGCCTCGTCAGTGATATAGGTGGCCTGCCGGCCTAGCGTAGGGTGCTGATGGAAGCGAGCTTCGGGACTGACATTGTATCCGACGTCTTCGGCCAACATCCTTTCAGTCCTTGTCGCGACACTCGGCCTCGATATCATCCCTATCGCTCTACCGCTAGTCTGCCAGGCATGGACACCCTTGATCACTGTTGCGGTCCCTAGACCCATGACCACGACGTCGATGAGTAGGCGAAGCGCGGTGCACCAGGTCAGCCCGGTCTCGTAGAGAATGATCTCGACTGTGTCCACAAAATCAACGGCAGACAAGGCCACTCCGGCACCGCCAACAATGATGAGCCCCAGCGGCCCAGTGGCGGCAAGGGCTGCCGCAATCCCACCGAGAATCCCTCCTGCGAGCGCATTCGCTCCTATCCACTCCCACTCTGTCATGGTGACGGAGCGTTGCTGCATCCCACAGCCGCACTCACCGCTGCGCGCCCAGTCATAGGTCAGAGCGCCGAAAACTGCGCCGGCCGCCACACCCGCGATGATCCCCCCGGCGATCCCCGCCAAGAGCGCCAGCACAGGGTTCCGCCCACTGGCATCGGTGTACAGCAGCGGGTTGCTGTGGGCGTACGGATAGGGGTTTTGCGAGATCGGCCTGGCCGGGAAGCCAGCGAAGGGATCCGGCTGCACGAAACGGCCGGTGGCCGGCTGGTAGTAGCGCGCCCGCAGGTGGATCAGGCCGGTCGCATCCGCCCACTCGCCGGCGAAACCGTAGGAGGTCTCCAGACGCCCGGCGATGGAGAGTACGTCCCCAAACGGCTCGTAGGCCCTTCCTGATCCAACCTGCCCGGCATCGTTGACGAGCTGTCGGGCGCTGTTGAGCGCGTCGCCTAGGAAGTATTGGCGCCCGCCAGGGCCGTGCTGGCTGATGCGGCCGACGCCGTAGACATAGGCGTTCATCCCGTCGGAAAGGACCTGCGTCAGGCCGGCCTCGATGTCGAGCGTGTAGTCCGTCGCCACGCCATTGACGATCTGCCGCAGCCGGTCTCCGAGGCCGTTGTAGGCGAACGTGTAGGTATCGAGACCCTGGACGATCGACGTCAACCGGTTGGCGTGGTCGTAGCTGTAGGTGCGGAGCCCGTCGCTCAGCAGGTTGCCGTTGGCATCCCAGGTGTGGGCGACGCCGTCCATGCTCGTGAGCCGGTTGGCAGCATCGTAGGTGTAGGCGTTGCTGGCGAGATGGGTGTCCTGGGTCAGCCGGTTGCCGGCCGCGTCGTAGGTGTATTGGAAGAACTCGCCACTGTCGTAGTCGGCGGCGATCAGCCGATAGAGCGGGTCGTAGCTGTAGTCGATGGTCGTGGTCGTGACGACAATAGGCACCGGCGTCGGGGTCGGGGTATCGGTTGGCGTCGGCGTGTCGGTCGCTGTGGGCGTGAAGGTGGCGGTGGGGGTGAAAGTGGCCGTCGGCGTCATGGTCGCCGTTGCGGTGGCGGTCGGCGTACCCGTGGGCGTCGGCGTGGGGGTGGGGATGGGGAACGTGCAGGCTGCCAGCGCCAGGCCGGCGCCCGCGATGACCACCAGGAAGACCAACAGGTGAGGATGACCCGGCTCCCGGCGACGCATCAGGGGGACCAGCAGCAACAAACCGAATGGCGCCAGCCCGGTAACCAGGGGATCAGGCGGGATCGAGGCCCGGGCCGCCATGGGCGGGGGTTGGTCCGCCACCGTTGGCGACGCTTCATAGCCGGCGACCGGCTGGGGAGCGCCAGGCCAGCTCATCACCTCCACGGCCTGCGTGCGGTTGCCGACGGCGTCATAGGTGTAGCTGAACGAGGACAGCAGATCGGTCGCCGTCCGGTGCTGGATTTCCAGCAGCCTCCCTGCGGCGTCGTAGTCGTAGGTCGAGACCACGCCGCTGGGCAGCGCGGCATCGATCAGGCGGTTCGCCAGGTCGTAGCTGTAGACGGTCGTCTCGGAGCCCCAGTCCGTCACCTGGGTCATCCGGTCGGAGGCATCGTAGGCATAGCCCACGCTCCGGCCATCGGGGTAGGTCAGGCTGGTACGATTGCCGACGGCGTCGTAGCCATATCCCACCGTTCCCCCAAACGGGTCGGTCACGGCCGTCGGCCGGCGCAGGGCGTCGTAGGCCCAGGTCGTGGTGCCGACGCCGTCGACCATTTGTGTCCGAGCCCCGACGGCGTCATAGGTGAAACGCACGTCCGGGTCAGTCTCCGGATAGTCGATGCCGATCAGCCGGTTAAGCTCGTCATAGGAGAAGCGCGTTTCGAACCCCATGGCATCGGTCAGGCTCACCCGGTTGCCGAGCGCGTCGTAGCCGTAAGCGGCTGTGTTGCCTAATGCGTCCCGCTCCTCGACCATGCGATTGAGCAGGTCATACACGAACGCCGTCGCGTGGCCGTTTGCGTCGATGATCGTCAGGCGATTGCCGTTGGCGTCGTAGCTGTACTCGGTGCGGACGTTGGTCTGGCCGTCGGAGGCGAAGCCCGGCCGGTAGTTCTCAACGACCGCGGTCAGGCGGTTCGTCCCGTCGTACTCGTAGCGCGTGACCACGCCCTCGGCATCGGTCATCCCGACCCGATTCCCGGCGTCGTCATATTCGAACCGGGTGACAATCCCCAGCGGGTCGGTGACGCTGACCTGCCGGTACAGCGCGTCGTAGGCGAACGCGGTCGTCGCGTTCAGCCCATCCGTCTGCGTGATGACATTGCCGACCGCGTCATACTCGGTCAGGCTCACCTGCCCGTTCGGGTCGGTCGTCTCGACCGGTCGACTCAGCCCGTCATACGCGGTGGTTGTCGTGTGGCCATTGGCGTCGGTGATGGACAGCCGATTGCCGACCACATCGTAGGTGTAGCCCGTCCGGCTGCCCAGGGGATCGGACTGCTCGATCAGTCGGTTGAGCAGGTCATAGGCGTAGGAGGTCTGGTTGCCAAGGGCGTCCAGGGTGGCCAACACATTGCCGAGCGCATCGTATTCGGTGCGCCAGGCGTTATCGAGCGCATCGCGAACTTCGACCGCTCGGTTCAGCGTGTCGTAGCTGTAATGGGTTGTATTGCCGTTGGCGTCGGTAACGGCGATCTGATTCCCGACCGCGTCGTATTCGTATGTGGACACGCCGCCCAGCGCGTCGATGGCGCGGACCAGCCGGCGCAGCCCGTCATATTCGTAGCGGGTCAGCCCACCATTGGGATCGATCGTCCGAGCCCGATTGCCGACAGCGTCGTAGAAGGTCTGCATGACGCCGCCCTCAGGGTCGGTCTGCCGGATCAAACGGCTGAGCGCGTCGTAAGCGTAGGCGGTCGTCCGGCCAGCGGCATCGGTGCGGGCCACGACGTTGCCGAGCGCGTCGTACTCGGTGGTCGAGCGGCCGCCCAGGGCATCGACCACCACCACTGGACGGTTGAGCTCGTCGTATTCGAATCGCGTGGTGTTCCCGCTGGATTCGGTGGTGCTGGCCACGTTTCCGTTGGCATAGTAAGTCGTCAGCGTCTCGCCCCCCAGCGGGTCGATGACCCTCACCAGGCGCCTCAACGCATCGTAATCGTAGCGGGTGGTCCGCCCGAGCGGGTCACTGAGCCTGACGAGGTTTCCCCTTTGGTCATAGTGGAGTTCGGTTCGATTGCCGGCGGGGTCGATGACGGCGACGACCCGGTTCGCCTCGTCGTGCTCGTACAACGTGCTGCGGCCGAAGGTGTCGACGACCTCGACCATGTTCCCGGCTGCGTCGTAGGCGAACTGGGTGGTAATGTTCCACTGGTCATCCTCGTTCTGGGCCCGCCCCGGATCGTAGTTGCGCACCAGGCGGATCAAGCGCCCGGCAGCGTCATACTCACGATGGCTGATCCGACCCAGGGGGTCGGTGACCTCGACCAGCCGCCCCAATTCGTCGTACGTGTACGTGGACGTTTGGCCCAGGGCATCGGTTGTCGACGTCCGCTGGCCGAAGGCGTCGTAGGTGAACGTCGTCGTGTTGCCGAGGGGATCGGTGATGGTTTCGAGCAAGCCCGGTGGCGCTGGGGCATCGCCGGCATCGGTATAGGTGTAGGCAGTGACGTTGCCCAATGCATCGGTCAGGCTGATGAGCAAGGTGCCGTCGTACACAAGCGCCGACGCATTGCCGGCTGGATCGACGACTTCGGTCAGGTTGTTGAGGTCGTCGTATGTCAGTCGGGTTGTCCCACCCGAGGCGTCCGTCACCCGAGTCAGGTTGGCGCCGGTGTCGCTCCAGACCAGCTCCGTGGTATTGCCGGCCGGATCGGTGAGCGAGCTGGGCCGGAAGTTGCCGTCGTAGGTCTTGCTCATCACGCCGCCGAGAGCATCGGTTTGATCGGTCACTTCGCCGCGCTCGTCGTACGTATGCGCCCGCTGATGGCCCAGCGCGTCGGTGACGGTCGTGGTGCCGTCGGGGTTGTAGGTCAACTCCACGACGAGTTGGCCCTCCCCATCGAACTGGCGGACCGCCCGGCCCTGATCGTCGTACTCGGTACGCTCGACGACCGATCCGGTTGGATCGGTGACCCGCGTCAGTCGGTGAGCGTCGTCGTAGGCGTACGCCCAGGAGCCGCCGGTCACGCCCGTCACCGCGGTCAGATCGCCGGTCGTCGGGTCGTAGGCGTAGCTCACCCGGCGCCCGCTGTGGTCGGCGATCTGCTCGATCCGTCCCTGGGTGTCATAGGTGAAGGATAGGAAGCGTGCGCCGTTTTCGTCCTGAACTCGGCTCAGCCGGCCCTGGCCGTCGTAGCTGTAGAGCAGCCTGTGGCCCTGCGGATCGGCGAGGGACTGCAGGCGCCCCGTCTCGTCGAAGACGTAGACCTGCTGGGCCGTGTCCACGAACCGGTAGGTCGCCGGCGGCCCGTCATGCCGGGTCAGCGCGCCGCACACGCCAGGGTGCGGCACGTAGGTGCCGTCCGACTGGATGATGAACTCGTAGCGGTTGGCGCTGTGCAGCTTGAGCAGGAGGGCGCCTTCCTGGCCTTGCGGGTCTTCCGGGAAGAACAAGCGCGAGTCTAGGCTGTGGGTCCAGCCGTAGCCGAGGGAGTCTGTATAGTCGTCCGTAGTCCGGGAGGCGTACCAGCGCTCGAACGTCAGCGGCCCGAAGGGCGTGGGGAGTGTGAGATCGACGACTGGATAGCTGAGACCCCCGGTGCGCGAGTTGATCGGGCCGCCTTCCATGACGTAGGTCCCCTGGAGTGCGGCTCCCGAGCACTCGCGGGCGCCCGAGACAACTGCCCATTCGGGCACGCCGGCGCAAGCCCCCGGGACCAGGTCGGTGTGGATCTCACTGATCAGCGGGCTGAGCGGCACCCCCAGGAAGTTGGACTGGCGATAATCCGAGGTGAACTCGACAAAACGGCCGGGGACGCTCGATTCCAATGTCCACACGATGACCGCCGATTCGCCGGCCGGGAGATCGCCCAGAGAGAGATTGAGCGCCTTCTCCATGTCCGTGCCGTTCAGCGTCGTGCCGGTGATCTTGAAGGCGATCGGCATTCCGCTGAAGGGATCAACCAGTCGCGGCTGGGCGGTGCTGAAGCGCAGGTTTCTGGCCGGCCCTTCGCCCCGGTTGTGAATCGTGACCTTCAGCGGAAACACGTTGCACGGGACGGTCGGCAAGGGAAGCTGATAACTGATCACCAGATCGGGAGCGGGGTAGACGGTAATCCGCTCCGGGACCGTGGTCACGGTGTCGGTGACGCCCTGAAAGGTGTAGGTGATCGCCGCCGAAGCGAGGAATACCTCACCGTCCGACGAGACGACCCCCAGGTCCGACGGTTGAATGAACCAGGTTTGCGACTTGCTCCCGCCGATGCCGATTGTGCCCAGGCCGGTGGGCGTGCTGGGGATGAGGTCGAATCCCCATGACTTGTCCGTTCCATCCTCGCCGGTGAGACGAATGTGAACCGACACATTTTCGATTGGCGAACCGCTGGTGTTGGTGATGTCCAGGTCGGCCTTGAAACTTTCCCCCTCCAGCATCACCTTCTGCGAGAGCTCCAGCCGCACCTGCTGATGGCCGAAGTCGTAGACCGGCCCACCGCCCATCCCCGGGAATGAGATGTTCGACCCCGAGGAATGGCCGATCAGCTTGGGCGACTCGCCCCCGACGGAGTCCCACTCCCATGGCGTGCACTCGCCGCTGCTGATCGTCCCGCTGGCCGTCGCCTCGCGACGCACCGTGGGGATGTCGCCCAGGGTGAATGCCGTGTGCAGGAACAGGCCTTCGGCGGTACGGGCGGCGGTGAGGTCGAGCGATCCCTGGCGGAATGAGCCGTCACTGCCGGTCACCGTGATCGGCGCCGAATCGGTATAGATGCCCTCCGCCAGGAACTCTCGGGTCGCCGCGGTGAGCCTGACGGCGATCTCTGTGCTGGAGTCCCAGGTCATCGGACCCGATGGGCTGGCGGCGAGCGAAATCCAGTCGAGCCCAGTTGGTTGGCCGATCGCAAGGGTGTAGGTCGTTCCCGGCTCGAAGACGACCGGCCGGATCACGTAGTCGGTCGTGTAGGTGACGCCAGGGAAGATGAGTGGCGAGGTCATGCTGCTCGGATTGAGCGAGAAGGTGACGAACTGGTCCGGCGCGGCGTCCCAGGAGAAAGCCGCTTCGACCGATCCGGTCCCCAGCGATCCAGTCTTGGTGGCTGTCACCGGGATGCTCAGCAGCTGCCTGGATGAGATGACGGACGGGAAGCTCCCGATTTGGATCGAGGCGCCCGGCAAGGACGCACTCAAGGAATCGATCGTGAGCGGGATGCCGCTCGGGTTGAAGACCTTGATCGACTGGGCCGTCGGACCACCGTCCAGTGGCCAGCAGACTTCGGGAAGGGCCAGGGCCGGATCCGGGCTGGTCACATCGAAGGTCATGGTGAGGGTGATGTCGTAGCCCTGGTCAATTGGGACGACCGTCCAAGAGTAGCTGAAGGGATCGGGCCGGCTGGCAACAGTCTCCACCTGCACGCCGGTCCCCGCCAGGATCACGAGCTCGCCGGACTCTCGGGTGTAGCCCCTGGGGGAGGCGATGAAGTTGTAGGCGCCGGGCTCGAGCGCAGGAAAGGAGACTCTTCCGTTCGAATCGAGTTGTCCGGTGAATTGCTGGTTGAATGT